>Ga0308159_1004185_pt1 | contig 13448 bp, 7 predicted proteins | sample PhyCR1_FD_201040 | JGI IMG/M metagenome (GOLD analysis project Ga0308159, IMG submission 201040) | Phyllosphere microbial communities from UC Gill Tract Community Farm, Albany, California, United States - DLSLC.R1 | ecosystem: Host-associated > Plants > Phyllosphere > Unclassified | place: USA...
AGATGCCGGCGGCTGTGCACCACGCGCCAGGTGGCACGTGCAGCGGCGTCGACGAGCAGCGCGGACTGTGCCGGCAACTGGATGAACTGCGACGCGGCACCCGCGAGCGCACGCAGCAGATCGACGGCGCCGACGTCGAAGAAGTGGCGCAGTGCAATGGCGCGACGCGTGGGCACCAGGCCTGCGAGCGCGCCCATCAGGGGCCCCAGCGTCAGGGCGGCGGCCACGGCCGCGAAGGCCCAGGCGGCAGGAAATGCGTCCGTGAACAAAGCAACGATCAGCAGTGCGACGCAGGCCGGCGCTACCAGCGTCCGACGCAGGTTGTCGACCATCTTCCATAGGCCCAGGGCGTCGATGCCGAAGCTGCGCGCACGCCACATCAGCGGCAGCAGCTGCCAGTCGCCACGTGTCCAGCGGTGCACGCGCGATGCGGCCACGCCGCTGTGATGCGGATGGTCTTCGACCAGCACGGTGTCGCTGACCATGGCGCAGCGCGCGATGGTCCCTTCGAGCAGATCGTGGCTGAGCACCGCGCCTTCGGGCAGGCGGCGGTCGAGCGTCGCGTGGACCGCCTGCACGTGCAGCAGGCCCTTGCCGGTGAACGAGCCGGTGCCGAACAGGTCCTGGTACACGTCGGACGCGCTGCTGCTGTACGGGTCGAGTCCGCACTGGCCCGCGAACATCCAGTGGAAGAAGGAGCGTTCTGTCCGCGGCGCAAAGGGCGTGACGATCCGCGGCTGCAGGATGCCGAAGCCGGCGACCACGCGGCGCGCCTTCGCATCGATCTGCGGAGCGTTCAGCGGGTGCGCAGCGATCGACACCAGTTCGCGCAGGCTGCCGGGCGGCAGGCCGGTGTCGCTGTCCAGTGTCATCACGTAGCGGATGTCGGTCGCCAGCCGGAGGCCGGCTGCCAGCGGCAGGAAGCCGGCGACATCGCCTTCGGCCAGGAGGCGCAGCAGCACTTCGATCTTGCCGCGCTTGCGTTCCCAGCCCATCCAGCGTTGCTCTGTTTCGCACCAGAGCCTCGGGCGGTGCAGCAGTGCGAAGCGTGGCGGTGCACCGTGGGCGACCGGGTATTGCCGGTTCAGGGCTGCGATGCGGGACGACGCATCGTCGAGCAGTTCCGCGTCGCCGGGCATTTTCTCCTGGGCGGCATCGCCCCAGTCGGTGACCAGCGCGAACTGCGCCTCGTCTTCGCGGTTGGCCAGCCAGTGGAGTTCGAGCTGGCGCGCCAGGCGCGTGTTGCTGCCCATCGAGCTCAACATGGCAGGAATGGCGATCAGCACACGATGCGCTGCTGGAATGCCCGCAACGAAGTCCAGGCGCGGCAGAGGCTGGCTGCGCGTCGCCTCGGCCACCATGCGGTTGACCAGCGCCATCACTGCTTCCGACAGCGGTAGCGCCAGCAGTGCCAGCGCCAGCATGCCGGTCCATCCTGGACCCTCGCCCGTGAGCAGTTTCAGGCCGTGCACGGCGGCTGCGACCAGCAGCGCGGTGCCCAACGCGATGCTCGCCACGTAGGCGGGCAGTCGCCATTGGCGGGGGCGCCGGCGGGGCTGCATTGCGGGCTTGGGGATGCCCGAGGGCGCAGGCCCCAAGGCGGCGAGCAGGTCGACGTGTCCGTCACCGAAGAGGTAGTAGCCGGCAGTGCGCTGCGCGCTCAGGCGGCGCGGCCTGTCGGCATTGTCAGGTGGCAATGAGCCGGTGTCGGTGCCGGCGAGGCGAACGACCGCTTCGGCCACGTCGCGCTCGGCGCAGTGTGCCGTGCGCGCGACCTGCTCCATGGCATGCGTGATCTGCTGGCGTGTGAGCTCGCTTTCGCGGGCAAAGCTGGGAAGGGCGCGTAGCACCTGCAGCGACCGGCTGACTGGCTCGATGAGGTCGGCCCATTCGACTTGGCCGATCAGCCGCAGCGTCGTGATGATGTTGCCTACCGTCAGGTTGGCCGCGGCTTGCGCGGTCTGCGCCTGGTCGACCAGCGCAGGGCCGTTGGTGCAATGTCGCTCGGTCCAGCCCAGGAGCGGTGCAGGCGTCGCGTCGCGTTCCACAGGCAGGCGTTGCCACAGCTGGGCGCAGTAGCTGTTCTGTAGCCCGCGCTGTTCGATGGTGGTGTAAATCGCGTCGAGGTCGGCCTCCGACAGGTTCGCGGCCTCGTCCCATGCCGCATGAGCCAGTTCCCGGGCCACCTTGTGTTCGGCGATGCTCTCGGCCAGGCGACGCAGGTTTTCCAGCAGAACGACGCGCAAAGTGGTCGGCAGCGCCCACAGCTCGCCAAGCGTCAGTTCGTCGACGTCCTGGTAGGCGCGTAGAAAGGCGGTGAAGAGATCTTCGTTGAGCACGCTGTCGGTGTGGGCCACGTAGGCCCATGCGATGCCGTACACGCGCGGCAGGCCAGCCAGCGGTTGCGCTGCCAGTTTGGGCAGTCGTGCGTAGTAGCTGCGGGGCAAGCCCTCGCGAATCTGCTGGAGCTGCGCCTCGACCAGGTGGAAGTTGTCGAGCAGCCACTCGGCCGCGGGCGACACGTAGCGGCCGCTTTGCGATATCAGCGCTACATAGTCGAAGGCGCTGCGCAACGACCTCAGATTGGATTCGACCCTCGGAAAGAAAGGGCTGATGCCTGTGTCGGTTCCCGGCTCCTGCACGACCTGCGCGCGAGCGAGGCTGCGGCCGTGCTGCTCGAAGCGCTGCACGCCGAACAGTTCGGCACGCACGGGTGGCTGCAGCCCGTCACGTGGCGTGAGGAGCAGGTGTCGGGCGTAGGGACTGAGGGAGGGGAGGCGGTCGAAGATCGAGGGAGTTGCCACGCGCTCAGGCCACGCTCAGGACGCCGATGCCGATCAGTGCGGCAACGCAGGCGATCGTCACGATGCGACCTGCCGCCACGCTGCGCACCTGTTGCAGGTGGTGCCGTGTGGCGAACCATCGACCCCTGGCCTGAGCGCAGTGCTGCATGTGCGAGGCGAGCGCGGCGACATCGTGGCCTACGAAATCGATCGGCGAGCGGACCAGGGAGGACGGATGAGACATGGCGACAGTTCCAAAGAGACGTTTGACACCACCGCGGCTGCGAGAGTTGAAGACGTCCGGACAACGTAGGCGTCTTTCTTACTGCGTCCCGCAAAGAAGCAGCCCGATGCCATGTAGGCGCGGGCCTGCCTCTGTCGATCACGAGCTGAAACATGCCTTCCACACTTCGGAACGCGCCCCTTTCCGTGGCCGCGGCATGGTGCCGTCCGACACGGCCCGAGCGGCGCGCGAACCTATCGTCTCGCCCGCAGACCCTGCAACGTACTCCACTGCCCGATGTCCACGCCGATCCCCGTTGTTCCCCTTCCGACATCGCCCGTTGTCGACAAAACCAGGAAGAGGAAGCCGCGTTCGCGCCCAGGTCTGTCGATGGCCGCCTGGCGCCAGTTCATGGAGGTCGCCAAGCCCTATTGGACCGGCGACCAGCGCAAGCAGGCCTGGTCGCTCATGGGCCTGCTGATCGTGCTGATGCTGTGCGAGACGCAGCTGGCCGTCCTGCTGATCGACAAGACCGGCGAGATGACCTCCGCGCTCGCGGCCCAGGACCGCGACCGGTTCTGGAGCGCCGTGCGCGCCAGCCTGCTGGTGCTGGCGTTCGCGGCGCCTGTGTACGCGTTCTATTACTACATGCGGGACACGTTTTCCAACCACTGGCGGCGCTGGCTCACCAGCCGCTTCCTCGACGGCTACCTGGACGGCCGCAAGTACTACGAGATCGGTTCGCGGGACGACATCGACAATCCCGATCAACGCATCAGCGAGGACATCAACACCTTCACCGGGCGGTCCATCAACTTCCTGCTGATCTTCATCGGCTCGCTGATGCAGCTGGTGGCCTTCAGCACGGTGCTCTGGTCGATCTCTCACGTGTTGGTGGCCTTTCTCGCGTGCTATGCCATCGCAGGCACCGTCATCGCGCTGTATGTGTTCGGCGCGCCGCTGATCCGGCTGAACTTCTGGCAAGTGCGGCGCGAAGCCGACTTCCGCTTCGGCCTGATGCGTTTTCGCGAGAACGCCGAGTCGATCGCCTTCTACCGCGGCGAGGCGCAGGAGCGGGCGCAGATCGACCATCGCTTTCAGGCCGTGATCGCCAACTATGCGCGCCTGATCAAGAAGCAGCGCTCGCTCAACCTGTTCCAGCGCGCGTTCAGCCAGCTCACGCTCGTGGTGCCCAGCATCATCCTGGCCAACGACGTCCTGTCGGGCGACCTGGAAGTGGGCCGCGCCGTGCAGGCGGCGGGCGCGTTCGCCGCCGTGCTGGGCGCCGTCTCGCTGATCGTCGACAACTTCGAGAGCTTGAGCCGCTTCGTCGCGGGCATCGACCGGCTGCATGTGCTGGCCAAAGGCGTGTTGAATGCGCCCGCGGGCAGGTCCAAGTCTGACGCCGCACCACCGGCCGACCCGCTACCCCCGACGGAAATCCGTAGTGAATTAGGCGACGAGCTGTCGGTCGACCGGCTGACGCTGCACACGCCGCAGTTCGGCCGGCTGCTGGTCAAGGACCTGAGCCTCGTGCTGAAACCGGGCGACGGCTTGCTCATCACCGGCGCCAGTGGCTGCGGCAAGAGCTCGTTGCTGCGCGCCATCGCGGGACTCTGGCGCACCGGCACGGGCACCGTGCGGCATCCACCGCTCGACGACATCTTCTTCTTGCCGCAGCGCCCCTACATGCAGGCGGGCACGCTGCGCAGCCAGATCCTCTATCCGGCGCGCGATTCCGCGTTGAGCGACGCGCACCTGCTTGCGCTGCTCGAAGACGTGCAACTGGGCGAACTCGCCCAGCGCATCGGCGGCCTGGACGCGGTGCACGACTGGGAAAAGCTGCTGTCGATGGGCGAACAACAACGCCTGGCGTTCGCACGAGTGCTGGTCCGCCAGCCGCGCGTGGCCATCCTCGACGAGGCAACCAGTGCGCTCGACAGCGCGAACGAGGCCGCGCTGTACCAGCGTCTGCGCGACAGCGGCACGACGCTCATCAGCATCGCGCACCGTGCCGCCGTGCTGAAGTACCACACGCACGTGCTGCAGCTGCGCGGCAACGGCGAGGGAGAATGGCAGTTGCACGCAGCGAGCGACTACGTGTTCGACCACTGACCGCCAGGCTCTTCAGCCCGTGTTGCGCAACCCCGCAGCCACGCCGTTGATCGAGATGTGGATGCCGCGCTGCAGGCGCTCGCCGCCGTCGCCCGCGCGGTAGCGGCGCATCAGCTCGACCTGCAGGTGGTGCAGCGGATCGATGTACGGAAAGCGATGGCGCACCGAACGCTGCAGCTCGGCATTACCCTCCAGGCGCTGCCTGGCGCCGGTGATGAGCGTCAGCGCATCGGAGGTGCGGTGCCATTCGCTCTCGATCATCGAATACACCTTCTGGCGCAGCTTCTTGTCACCCACCAGTTCGGCGTAGCGCGAGGCGAGCGCCAGGTCGCTCTTGGCGAGCACCATGTCCATGTTGGAGAGCAGCGTGCGGAAGAACGGCCACTGCGCATACATGCGCTGCAGCAACGCCTGGCGCTCCTTGCGCTCGGCCGCGTTGGCCGCGCCCGAGATGAAGCCTTCGATGGCCGAGCCGAAGCCGTACCAGCCCGGCAGCGTCAGGCGGCATTGGCCCCAACTGAAGCTCCAGGGCACCGCGCGCAGGTCCTCGATCTTGTGGCTCGGGTTGCGTGACGCGGGCCGCGAGCCGATGTTCAGCTCGGCAATCTCGCGAATCGGGGTCGAGCTGAAGAAGTACTCGCCGAAGCCCGGGGTTTCGTAGACCAGCTTGCGGTAGGCGGCCATGCTGGCGGCCGACAGCACACCCGCCGTCGACAGGAAGGCTGCGGGCGCTGGCTTGCCTGGCGGGAGCAGCGTGGCTTCGAGCGTGGCGGCGACCAGCGTTTCCAGGTTGCGCCGGCCGATCTCGCGGTTGGCGTACTTCGAGCCGATCACCTCGCCCTGTTCGGTCAGGCGGATCTGGCCGCGCACCGTGCCCGGTGGCTGCGCAAGGATCGCCTGGTAGCTCGGGCCGCCGCCGCGCCCCACGGTGCCGCCGCGGCCGTGGAACATGCGCAGCCTGATGGGCTGACTGGTCGGCCCCGCGCCCTGCGCGGCGCTCGCACCCTGGTTGATCTCGTCGAACAGTGCCACCAGCGCGAGGCCGGTTCGGTAGAGCTCCCAGTTGCTGGTGAAGATGCCCCCGTCCTTGTTGCTGTCGCTGTAGCCGAGCATCACGTCCTGCAGGCCGCCCGAGCGCTGGATCAGCGCCTGGATGCCCGGCAGCGCATAGAAGGCGCGCATGATCGGCGCGGCGTTGCGCAGGTCGTCGATGGTTTCGAACAGCGGCACCACGATCAGGTCGTGCGTGGCGCTGTCGCCGAGCGTGCCGCGCAGCAGGCCGACTTCCTTTTGCAGCACCAGCGCTTCGAGCAGGTCGCTCACCGTTTCGGTGTGGCTGATGATGTAGTGGCGAATGGCTGCGGCACCGTAGCGTGCGCGGGCGGCGCGCGCGGCCGCGAAGATGGCCAGTTCGCTGCGCGCGAGCGGCGAATAGTCGACGTCGGGCACCCGTAACGGACGCGCCTCGTCGAGCAGGCGCAGCAGCAGCGCCTGCTTGTCGTCCTCCTTGAGCGTGGCGTAGGCCGGCTCGATGCGCGCATGCGCCAGCAGCTCGGCGATCACCGCCTCGTGCTTGTCAGAACTCTGGCGCAGGTCGACCGTCGCCAGGTGAAAGCCGAACACCTCGACCGCGCGGATCAGCGGCCCCAGGCGCTGTCCGACCAATGCGGCGCCGTGCTTGTCGGCCAGCGATTCCGCGACCGTGCGCAGATCGGCGAGGAAGTCGTCGGCCCGCGCATACGGGTTCTGCGGCGCGACCGCATGCCGCGCGGCCTCGCCACCGGTCAGCTCGCGCAGCGTGGCGGCCAGGCGCGAGTAGACGCCGGTGAGCGCGCGGCGGTAGGGCTCGTCTACGCGGTGCTCGTTCTGGTCGGGCGAGCGCTCGGCCAGGGCGTGCATTTCCACCGAGACGTCGACCAGCGTGGCCGACAGCGAGAGTTCGCCACCCAGGTAGTGCACCTCGGTCAGGTAGTGGCGCAGCACCAGTTCCGACTGGCGGCGCAGCGCATAGTCCAGCGTCTCTGCGGTCACGTTCGGGTTGCCGTCGCGGTCGCCCCCGATCCACTGGCCCATGCGCAGGAAGGGCGCGATGCCGTCGTGGCCGAGCGCCCGTTCGAGCTCGGCATACACGCGCGGGATCTCGCGCAGGAAGGTCGCTTCGTAGTAACTGAGCGCGTTCTCCACCTCGTCGGCCACGGTGAGCTTGGAGAAGCGCAGCAGCCGCGTCTGCCAGAGCTGGGTCACGCGGGTTCGCATCTGCGCTTCGTTGGCTGCGTAGTCGAGCGGCGTGAGCGCATCCTTGCTGCCGGCATAAGCACGCTGGCGCAGGGCGATCTCGTCGCGTGCGGTCAGCAGTTGGGCGATGGCGCGTTCCGCGTCCAGGATGCTCTTGCGCTGCACTTCGGTCGGATGCGCGGTGAGCACCGGCGACACGTAGCTCTGCGCCAGCGAAGCGACCACCGCCTCAGGCGACACGCCGGCCTTGCGTATGCGTGCGAGCGCCGTCTGCAGGCTGCCGTCGGCGCTTTCGCCGGCACGATCGGCCTCGGTGCGGCGGCGGATCTGGTGGCGGTCCTCGGCCAGGTTGGCCAGGTGGCTGAAGTAGGTGAAGGCGCGAATGACGCGCACGGTCTCGGCCGCGCTCAGGCCCTTGAGCAGGGTCTTCAGGGCGCGGTCGGCGGCCTGGTCGGCGTCGCGCCGGAAAGCCACCGACAACGTACGCACTTTTTCGACCAACGCATACGTGTCCTCGCCTTCCTGCTCGCGGATCACGTCGCCGAGGATGCGGCCGAGCAGCCGGATGTCGTCGATGAGCGGCTGGTCCTCGCGGGGCGTGCGCTTGGGCGTCATCGTTATCTTCTTGGCTGTTGTCATTCGCTTTGCTTTCCTCGTCAGGTGGAGCCGCGAGCGATGCTGCGGCGCAAAATGCTAGCATCCTCCGGGTTCCAACCATCAGGTATCGAGGCTTTGAGCAATATCGTGATCGCGACGCGCGAAAGCCGTCTGGCCCTGTGGCAAGCCGAGCATGTGCGCGGGCTGCTGCAAGAAAGAGGCCACACCGTCGAATTGCTTGGCATGACCACGCTCGGCGACCAGATCCTCGACCGCACGCTGAGCAAGGTCGGCGGCAAGGGGCTCTTCGTCAAGGAGCTCGAACTCGCGCTCGAAGACGGCCGTGCCGACATCGCCGTGCACTCGCTCAAAGACGTGCCCATGGCGCTGCCCGAAGGTTTCACGCTGGCCTGCGTGCTCGAGCGCGAAGACCCGCGCGATGCCTTCGTTTCACCCCACTACCGGTCGTTGGACGACCTGCCGCAAGGCGCCGTCGTCGGCACCTCCAGCCTGCGTCGCGTGGTGCTGTTGCGCGCGTTGCGGCCCGACCTGCGCATTGAACCGCTGCGTGGCAACCTCGACACGCGCCTGCGCAAGCTCGACGAGGGGCAGTACGACGGCATCGTCCTTGCCGCGGCAGGCCTCAAACGCCTGGGGCTCGAGCACCGCATCCGCACCGCTTTCGCGCCCGACGTCATGCTGCCGGCTGCTGGCCAAGGCGCGCTGGGCATCGAAGTGCGCATCGAACGCAGCGACTTGATCGAACTGCTCGCGCCCCTCGTGCATCCGACCGACTGGCTCGCCACGGCGGCCGAGCGCGCGGTCAGCCGGGCCATGGGCGGCAGCTGCTCGATGCCGCTGGCGGCGCACGCAAGATGGCAGGCCGACGGTGTGTTGCGCATCGACGCGGCCTGGGGCGACACCGAGGGCGTGCTGCCCCTGATCCATGTGCATTCGCAGGCTGGCACCACCGGTTTCGAAGAGGCCGAGGCACTGGGCCAGTCCGTGGCCGAGCGGCTTCGCGAGGCGGGCGCGCACTGACCATGGACGAGCCGGTGCGGCGGCTGATCGTCACCCGGCCTGCCGAGGATGCGGCACGCTGGGTCGACAGCCTGCGTGCAGCCGGTGTCGATGCCGTGGCGCTGCCGCTCATCGGCATCGCGCCAGTTGAAGACGATGCGGCGTTGCACGTGGCGCGCACCCGCCAGGCGAGCTACGACGCGCTGATGTTCGTCAGTGCCTCGGCCGTGGTCCACTTCTTCGACGCGGCTGCCAACGCACCCCATCGGTCGCAACCGGTGCCCCTGGATGCCCGCCTGCGTTGCTGGTCGACCGGGCCGGGGACCGCGCGCGCGCTGCGCCATGCCGGCATTCCAATCGCTGGCATCGACACGCCCGACGAGAGCGCGGGCCGGTTCGACTCCGAAACGCTCTGGGCCATCGTGCGGCCCCAGGTGCGCGCCGGTACGCGCGTGTTGATCGTACGCGGCGGTGACGCCACAGGCCGGGCCAACGGTCGCGACTGGCTGGCCCGCGAAATCGAGTCGGCCGGTGGCGTCGTCGACACCGCCGTCGCCTACCGCCGGCTGGCGCCGGCTTTCGGGCTGGCCGAGCAGGCACTGGCGGCGGAAGGTGCGGCGGGCCGCGCGCGCTGGCTGTTCAGCAGTTCAGAAGCCATCGGCAATCTGCGTCGCGCGATGCCCGGGCAGTCGTGGCAGGCCGCCTGCGCACTTGCCACCCATGCGCGCATCGCCGAGGCGGCCCGAGATGCGGGTTTTGGTGCGGTTCACGTCGTGCCCGCAGGGCTGCCCGCATTGATCGCGTCGATAGAATCGCCCGCATGAGCGCAGCCCCCCTGAACGAAGACGCCGTGCCGAATTCCGCCTCCCGCACGACCCTGCCCGCCGTGGTGCCGCCTTCGCAGGCTGCCGCCGCCTTGCTGCTGTCACGCATCGGCATGGGCCTGCTGGCGTTGCTGGCGCTCGCCGCCTTCGTCATGACGCTGGTGCTCTGGCAAAAAGTCAGCGGCATGCAGGAACAGCTCGCACGCCAGAGCGCCGATGCGCTTGCGCAGTCGCTGGAGGCCCGCACCCTGGCGCGCCAAGCCGCCGACACGGTGCGCGACGTGGGCGGGCGCGTCGCGCTCACGGAATCGCGCGTGGCCGAAGTGGCCTTGCAGCGGGTCCAGCTCGAGGAGTTGATGCAAAGCCTGTCGCGCTCGCGCGACGAAAACCTGGTGGTCGATATCGAGTCGACCCTGCGCACCGCGCTGCAGCAGGCGCAGGCCACGGGCAACGTCGAGCCGCTGCTGGCCGCGCTCAAGGCCAGCGACCTGCGCATCACGCGGGCGGCCCAGCCGCGGCTGGCACCGCTGCAGCGCGCCATGCAGCGCGACGTCGATCGGTTGCGTTCCGGGCCCAACAGTGACGGTGCCGACGCGCTCCAGAAGATCGACGAACTGCTGCGCGGCGTGGACGACATGCCGCCGCTCAACCATGTCGGCGCCCTGCGCGGTACCGGCGCGAGCGCCTGGCAGGGCGACACCGTGTCGCCCGATGCGCCGTGGTGGCAGCGGCTGATGGTGAGCGTGGGCAACGAGGTCCGTTCGCTGGTTCGTGTCGGTCGCATCGAGCGGCCGGAGGCCGTGCTGCAAACGCCCGACCAGACCTTCTTCCTGCGCGAGAACCTCAAGCTCAAGCTGCTCAACGCGCGGCTGGCACTGCTGTCGCGCCAGGTCGATACCGCGCGCGGCGAACTGGCCACGGTGTCCGCTGCCGTCAACCGCTACTTCGATCCGTCGTCGCGCCGCGTGCAGTCGGCCGCCACGCTGCTCCAGCAGCTGCAACTGCAGGTGCGTGCGACCGAGCCCGTGCGCATCGACGAAACGCTGGCCGCGCTGGCCACGGCCGCGGCGGGTCGCTGAGCGATGCGCGCCGCACTCTGGCTTCTTGCGCTTTTCGGCATCGCTGCCGCAGTGGCACTGTTCGCGGGCAACAACCAGGGCACGATCACCGTGTTCTGGGCGCCCTGGCGGGTCGACCTGTCGCTGAACCTGGTGCTGCTCTTGGTCGGCGCGACCTTCGTGCTGCTGCACGGCGCCTTGCGCGCGCTGGCGGCGCTGTTCGCGCTGCCGCACCAGGCTCGGCAGTGGCGCGTCCAGCAGAAGGAGCGCGCCTTGCATGCATCGCTGCTCGACGCCATCGTCCAGTTGATGGCCGGGCGGTTTTCACGGGCCCGCAAGGCGGCGCTCGCTGCATTGGCACAGGAGAAAAACCTGGAAGCGATGGACGTTGCGCTGCCGCAGGCCTTGCAGGTGCGGGTGCTGTCCCACCTGTTCGCGGCCGAAAGCGCCCAGGCATTGCAGGACCGAACCGCACGCGACGCACATCTGCAACTCGCTCTCAACGAAAGCGCTGAACGAGGCGCACTGAGCCCGGAAATGCGCGAAGGCGTCAAGCTGCGCTCGGCGCGGTGGGCGCTCGAAGATCGCGACCCCTCGGCCACGCTGGCGCGTTTGCAGGAACTGCCGCAGGGCGCCCAGCGCCGCACCCTGGCACTGCGCCTGTGGCTCAAGGCGGCACGCCAGGACGGCCGCACGCAAGAGGCGCTGGAGACAGCCCGGCTGCTGGCCAAGCACCGTGCGTTTTCCGAGGTGGCCGCGCAGAGCATCGTGCGTGGGCTCGCCTCCGAACTCCTGTCGGGCGCGCACGACCCTGCCCAGTTGATGCGCGCCTGGGATCAGCTGGAAACGGCGGAGCGCCAGATGCCGGAGGTTGCGATCCAGGCGGCGCACCGCATGGTGTTGCTCAATGGCGACCTGGCCGTCGCTCGCAGCTGGCTGCTGCCTGCCTGGGAGCAGATGGTTGCGAACCCGCCGCCGCATCCGCGCGCCTTGAGCGATGGCCTGCGCGTCAAGCTGGCGCGCGCGCTGGAAGCCGGGCTCGATTCTGTCGATGCCGACTGGCTCGCGCGCATCGAGGCCGCCCAGCGCAACGATCCGCGTGATGCGAACCTGCAGTACCTCGCCGGGATGGCCTGCATGAGGCGGCAGCTCTGGGGCAAGGCGCAACAGCTCTTGACGCAGGCCGGCAATGGTCTGCAGGACGTCGGGCTCTACCGGCGCGCGTGGCTGGCGCTGGCCGAACTGGCCGAAGCGCGCGGCGACGAGGCGCAGGCTCTGGTGGCTTGGAAACGCGCAGCGCAGGCCGACAACCGCTGATCGGCCGGCTGAGCAACCGCCCATTGCCGTCGCCGCTGCCTACGGGCTCGGCGGCGTGCCGGTCTGGTGGATCGGACAGGGTGGCACATGGCTGCCCCGCGCCGGAAAACTCGCCACGTTGAGCATCAGCTCCACGCCGAGCCACGCATGCGGCGTCCGGCCGGATTCCCGCACGTAGCAGCAGTTGTCGCGTTGCCGGGCAATCCATCAGCATGCTCCGGGGCCAAGGTGCGTTTGGTCTGGGGATCCGTGGAAAGCCCTGTAGGAGGATCGCGAATTCCAGGTCGTCGTGCGTCGAGGCAAGGCAAGAAAAAACCGGCACAAGGCCGGTTTTTTCGCAGAGCCCGAGCGCCTGTGAAGGGGCGCCTCGCAAGCCCGTTCAGGTCGCCGGCGCGCCTTCGTCCGCCGCTTTCTCGAAGGGCAGCTTCATGCCTTGCAGGTCGAGACGCGTTTCCACCAGCACCAGTGGGCCGGCGTCGACCACGATTGCTGGAGGACGTTCGCGCGGGACGCGGACTGGCTTGGCTTCGGCAGCCATGGCAGCCTGGGCCTGCGCGATGCGTTCGGGGTTGGAGTTCACCCATTGCAGGCCGGAGCCTTCGGCGATCTGCGCGAGTTCGCCCAGCGGCATCTCGAAGGCCTGAACCTTCGGCAGGGCGCGTGCGCTGGTAGCGGAGGCTGCACCGGTCGCGGCCGCGATCGGCGCTGAGACCGGTGCAGCAGCCACGGGTGCTGCGGCGCGGGGTTCAGCCGCGGTCGCGATCGGCGCAGGTACAACGACGTCGTCGCGCTCGCGTTGCGCAGCGACGACGGCCGGCGCCACGGCAGGAACCATCGGCGTGGGTTGCACTTCCGGCTGCTGCTGCTGAGCTGCTGCCTGCGGCATCTGGAACGCCGGTGCCAAGGCCGCAGACGCCGCCTCGAACACCGGTGCAGCATCTGCCGCAACGGGCTGCGCTGCGTCGCTTTCGTCACGCGGGCTGCGTTCGCGGCGATCGCGGCCGTAGCGGTCGCGCGAGCGGCCTCGGCGTTCGTCGCCATCACGGCGCGGACCGGCGTCGGTCGGTGCGTCGTCGGCAACGGCTTCTACCGGTGTGCCTTCGGGTAGCGAGACCTGGGCGTCATTGTTGGTGCGACGTTCGCGGCGGCCATCGTTGCGTTCGCCACGCGGAGCGCGCTCTTCGCGAGGCGCACGTTCTTCGCGTGGTGCGCGCTCTGCGCGTTCGTCACCGGCGTTCTGCGTCTGCGTGGCGTCGCCGTTCGACTCGCGCGGCGC
>Ga0308159_1004186_pt1 | contig 13442 bp, 10 predicted proteins | sample PhyCR1_FD_201040 | JGI IMG/M metagenome (GOLD analysis project Ga0308159, IMG submission 201040) | Phyllosphere microbial communities from UC Gill Tract Community Farm, Albany, California, United States - DLSLC.R1 | ecosystem: Host-associated > Plants > Phyllosphere > Unclassified | place: USA...
CAGTGAGCGGGTTATAGATCCGAGCCCCAGAACAAGTCAACAGGGGTTTTTCAAAAATGTCATTTTTCTTTCACAACCCCTTGGAAGCCACTGATACGGCATAGAATTTGGGCAGCGATGACAAAGCGGGCAGTTGTGGTGGAGCAGCCTGCCTTTGCGGAAGTGGCTATTCCTATGTCAGGACGGATTGCTAGAAGAGGTCCGTTCCAGCCCAACTTCCCTGGTTGCCCTATCCGGTCTTCGAGGGCTAGCGCCCGCGTCGTGGCGCGTATCTGTCTATATATAGAGAGCGTTCAAAAGCGAGTTCAGGAATGTCTGCGTCATCACCTTCTGCATCGTCAGGCGCGGCCCTCATCGCAGGGCTGCCGAAGCTTCCGGTATCGGATGTGCTTCCTCAGATACTGTCGGCGCTCAGCAACGGCAACCGGGCTGTCATCTCCGCCCCGCCGGGCGCCGGCAAGACGACGCTGGTGCCGCTGGCACTTCTCTTTGAACCGTGGTGCGGGGGCAAAATCATCCTGCTTGAACCGCGGCGGCTTGCGGCGCGCGCCGCAGCAGCGCGCATGGCCTCTCTTATAGGAGAAGAGGTGGGCGGTCGCGTCGGCTACCGGATGCGTCTCGACAACCGGGTGTCCTCGGCGACCCGGATCGAGGTGGTGACCGAAGGCGTGTTCGCGCGCATGGTGCTCGACGATCCCGAACTTGCTGGCGTCTCCGCTGTCATCTTCGACGAATTCCACGAACGGTCGCTGGATGCGGATTTCGGTCTGGCTCTGGCGCTCGATGTCCAGTCGGCGCTGCGGGAAGACCTTCGCATCCTCGTGATGTCGGCGACGCTCGATGTCGAGCGCGTTGCCGGACTGCTTTCCGATCCGCCTGTTATCGTCAGCGAGGGACGAGGCCATCCTATCGAGATACGCCATCAGGACAGGCCCGCGGGCGAGCGGATCGAAGATACGGTCTCGCGGGCGATCATCGAGGCACACCGGTCGGAAACCGGCTCGATCCTTGCCTTTCTGCCGGGCCAGGCGGAAATCCTGCGCACGGTTGAGCGACTGCAAGGACGTTTTGGTCCTGAAACGCTGGTGGTGCCGCTTTACGGCAATCTTTCGCAGCGGGATCAGGATCAGGCGATCAGGCCCTGCCCGGCCGGTCAGCGCAAAATCGTGCTTGCGACCTCGATCGCCGAGACGTCGATCACGATCGACGGGGTGCGCCTCGTGATCGACAGCGGTTTGCAGCGGCTTCCGGTGTTCGAGCCTTCGACCGGCATTACCAGACTGGAAACCGTGCGGGCCTCGCGCGCCTCGGCGGATCAGCGGGCCGGACGCGCCGGGCGAACCGAACCGGGTATCGCTATCCGTCTGTGGCATGCCGGCCAGACCGCGGCCCTGCCCGCATTCACGCCACCGCAGATCCTTGCGAGCGATCTCTCTAGCCTCGTCCTCGACCTTGCCCATTGGGGCGTGGAGGATCCGGCATCGCTGGCGTTTCTCGATCCGCCGCCTGCGGCCGCCTTCAAGGAAGCGAAAAGCCTTCTCACCCAGCTCGGGGCCTTCGATGAGCAGGGTCGGCTGACAGCGCGCGGCAAGACCATGCGCGACATGGCGCTGCCGCCGCGGCTTGCGGCGATGACGATTTCGGCGGCTGACGACGGCCATGGCCGTCAGGCTTGCCTGCTGGCAGTGCTCCTGACCGAACAGGGGCTTGGCGGATCGGATGTGGACCTCGACGAGAGGCTGCGACGTTTCCGCAATGAGAAAGGCGAGCGTGCCGACGCGGCAAGGCGGCTTGCGGACCGGATCGCTTCCGGCCTGCCCCGCAAGACGCAACCGGGTTTGCCAGCGACAGCCGGCCAGCTTCTGCTGCACGCCTATCCGGACCGGGTGGCGATCCAGCGCGGCGGGCGTGGCCGGTTTGTGATGGCAAACGGCCGCGGGGCGGAACTGCCCGAAACCGAGCGGCTTGCCGGTGCATCCATGCTTGTTATCGCCGATCTTTCCGGGCGGGCCGTCAAAGCCCGGATCCTTGCGGCAGCAGAAACCAGTCGTGCCGAGATCGAGGCCGAGCTCGACGATCTGATCGTGCGCCAGGACGAGACGGTGTTCGACCGCCAGAGCCTGAAGCTGCGGGCCCGCAAGGTGACGCGGCTTGGCGCCATCGTGTTTGAGGAAAAGCCGCTGCCCCGCAAGACGGGCGAAGCCGCAGCCCTGGCACTTGCCGAGGGTGTGCGGGAGCTGGGCCTTCAGGTCCTGCCGTTTTCCAAGGATGGCGCGCAGCTGCGCGAACGGCTGGGTTTCCTTCACCGCACGATCGGTGAGCCCTGGCCGGATATGGATGACGCGGCGCTGCTGGACCGGCTTGCCGAGTGGTTCGTTCCGTTTCAGGGACAGGCCTCCGGCATCGATACGATCCAGCCCGGCAGTCTTTCGGACGGGCTGCGCTCGCTTGTTCCCTACGACATCCTGCAGGAGCTCGGCCGCTTGGCGCCGACGCATTTCGAAGCGCCGACCGGACAGCGGCATCCGATCCGCTACGACGGAGACGAGCCGACCCTGTCGATCCGCGTTCAGGAACTGTTCGGGCTGAAGACCCATCCGGCTGTAGCGGGCGGGCGCCTGCCGCTGCTGCTCGAACTGACATCGCCGGCGCACCGGCCGATCCAGACGACAAGAGACCTGCCGGGTTTCTGGGCCGGATCGTGGAAGGATGTGCGCGCCGACATGCGCGGACGCTATCCGAAACATCCGTGGCCGGAGGATCCGGCAGAGGCTCTGCCCACGGCGCGGGCGAAACCGCGCGGGACATGATAGGCAGACGTGACAGAATGCCGCCTGCGACCAAGAGGTGCGGCGCGCTATGAAAAGCGTCGTGACAGTCGAAGCGGAAAGCGGGACATAGAAGAGATGGCGACCAGGGACATGGCCAGCGACGAGTTGGCGACCGGCGAGAACGACGTCATCGCTCTTTCCGATGCTGTGCGCAGCCGATCCAGCCGACGGATGCGCCTGCAGACGCTGGTGCGGCTGCGCTGGCTTGCGGTTGCCGGACAGACGGCAACGGTGGTGATCGTCGCCTTCGTGCTGCAGTTCCCGCTGCCCCTGATGGAGGCGGCAATCCTGATCGCGGCGCTTGCCGTGGCGAACCTTACCCTGTCGGCCTGGTTTCCAGCGACGCACCGGCTCGGCCCGCGGTCCGTCATTGCGCTTCTGGGCTTCGATCTTCTGCAGATGGCCTCGCTGCTGTTTATCACCGGTGGCCTTGCCAATCCCTTCGCACCGCTGATCTGCGTGCCGGTGATCATTTCGTTTGCCTCGCAACCCTTGCGCCATTCGATCATGCTGATCGTGTTTGCCCTGATCTGCACCACCACCATCGCCTTTTCGCCCTTCGACGTGCCCTGGTATGCGGGCCAGACGCTGGAGACGCAGCCGGTGATGCAGATCGGCGTCTGGTGCGCGATCGCCTCGATGATGATGTTTGCCGCCTTTTATGCCTACCGCGTCTCGAGCGAGGCGGCGCTTCTGGCGGATGCGCTGGCCGCAACCGAACTGGTGCTGGAGCGGGAAAAGCACCTGTCGCAGCTCGACGGACTGGCGGCCGCGGCCGCGCACGAGCTTGGAACGCCGCTTGCCACGATCAGCGTCGTTGCCAAGGAAATGCTGCGCGACCTGCGCGAAGACGACCGGTTTCGCGAAGACGTGCTTTTGCTGCGCAGCCAGAGCGAACGCTGCCGCGATATCCTGCGCCGGCTGACATCGCTGTCGACCGAGAGCGAGGAGCATATGCGCCGTCTGCCGCTGTCGTCGCTGATCGAGGAGGTGATTGCGCCGCATCGGCAATTCGGCATCGATGTGGAACTCGTCGAAAAAAGCGACATTGCCGGCGAGCCGGTCGGCAATCGCAACCCGGCAATTCTCTATGGTCTCGGCAACCTTGTCGAGAATGCCGTCGATTATGCCAGAGAGAAGGTCACGGTGACCACCGAACACACCGCGTCGCGGGTCGCCATCACGATCGAGGATGACGGGCCGGGTTATGCGCCGGATATACTCGCCCATATCGGCGAGCCCTATATGACCACGCGGTCTCGCGAAGACGAAAGCGCGGGTGGGCTCGGGCTCGGGCTCTTCATCGCCAAGACGCTGCTGGAGCGATCGGGGGCATCGCTCAAGTTCGGCAACCGCGATGCCGGCAAGGCAGGCGCCCGGATCCGGATCGAATGGCCGCGCAGCCTGATGGACCGGCCGGCGATAAAATGAGTGGCCGCTTTGCCAACGCGACCCATATTGAAGTGCAGCAACGGACCGTTGTCCGTGGAGACAGACGATGGATACGAATTCTGAAAACATGCCCGCCCTCGACGATGCCCAGCTCGGAGACGATCCTTTCCTGCTGCTCGTCGATGACGATGGCCCGTTCCTGCGGCGTCTGGCGCGCGCCATGGAAAGCCGCGGCTTTATCGTGGATGCAGCGGAATCGGTCGCCGAAGGGATCGCCAAGGCCGAAGCCCGGCCGCCGAAATATGCCGTGGTCGATTTGCGGCTGGGTGACGGCAACGGTCTCGACGTGATCGAAGCCATCCAGAAGTCCGGTTCGGACACCAAGATCGTGGTGCTGACCGGCTACGGCAATATCGCGACCGCGGTGACGGCTGTTAAGCTTGGAGCGCTCGACTATCTGTCCAAGCCTGCGGATGCGGACGATGTGTTCAACGCCTTGATGCAGCGCCCGGGCGAAAAGGCGGATGTGCCCGAGAACCCGATGTCTGCCGATCGGGTGCGCTGGGAACATATCCAGCGCGTCTACGAGGCATGCGAGCGCAATGTTTCGGAAACCGCAAGGCGGCTGAACATGCACCGGCGCACGCTGCAGCGGATACTTGCCAAGCGCGCACCGAAGTAAGTCTCGCCGGTCAGATGTCGTCGAAGCTTTTGCCGGTCGCCCATTCGGCCAGCATCAGCCTTCGCGCGGCGAGACGGGAGAAATTCAGCATGATCGACTTGCGCGATGCGGGCGCCAGCTTGTGTTCCGGTGCCTCGCGCATCTGGTGGGCGCCGTAGCCATCGGACAGGAACAGGCCGCAATCCTCCGGGAAGATATCGAGCGGAACGTCCTTGTGGGTGGCGAAGAACAGCCGGTCGCAGGAGGCGCGGTAATCTGGCCATTTGCGATCGACCCGGAAGTCCTCGATGGACGTCTTGATCTCGATGATCCAGATCTCGCCCTTCTCCGACACTGTAATCAGATCGGCGCGGCGACCATTTGAAAGCGCCATTTCCGGAAGAATGGCATGCCGCATGTCATGGAGCAGGATCTGCATGCCCCGGCGGACCATCATGGCCCGCGACGACTGACGGCCGTCGACCAGCGGGTTATTATTGGCAATATTCAATATCGTCATGCACTTGACCTGTCACAGCCCCTCCGGGGGGTTACGGATGTTGCAAAAAGGACATTGCCTTTTGCATTCGTGGAAGCGCGATCCCCTGGCTCACTGCTATCGCTTGCCAAGCGCTGCGCTATGGAAAATAACGGGTCCGAAGGCGCCTGAGCGCCCATTTCAATCGATTCGTACATCAAGAGACATCCATGCGCTTTCGCAACAGCATGCTCGCACTCGGCCTGTTGGCAACCTCTGCCCTGGCCGGCTGCTCCACTACGTCCGACACACCCCGGACGGTCGCCCAGGCCGATGCTCCGGTCCGTATCGAGACGGCGCAGATCTTTACCGATTCGTATGGGTCGATCACCGATGCAGGTTACACCCTGCCGGCGATCCCAATCAACCGGGTGAAGCCTCAGTTCGTTCGCCAGGTCGTCAATTACGAGACGAATGAGCGGCCGGGAACGGTCATCGTCAACACCCGCGAGCGTCATCTCTATTTCATCCTGCCGGGTGGTCGTGCGATGCGCTATGGTATCGGCGTCGGCAAGCAGGGCTTCGCATGGTCGGGCACAGCCTATGTTGCCTGGAAGCAGGAATGGCCGAACTGGCATCCGCCGAAGGAAATGGCAGTGCGCAAGCCGGACATCGCCCGTTATGTCGAAAACGGCATGGGCCCCGGTCTGTCGAACCCGCTTGGTGCACGCGCCATGTATCTGTTCAACGAAAAGGGCCAGGACACACTGTTCCGCCTGCATGGAACGCCGGAATGGGCCTCGATCGGCACCGCCGCTTCGTCGGGCTGCATCCGTCTGATGAACCAGGACGTGATCGACCTCTACAGCCGCGTCCGTCCGGGCCGCAACACCAAGGTCGTCGTGATCCAGTAAGGGTTCAACGCCTGAAAATGCAAAAGCCGCCGAGGATTTCCCGGCGGCTTTTTTGTTGTCTGAGCGACGGGCCGGATTAACCGGCCTTTGCCTTGAGTTCCAGCCGGCGGCGATGCAGGACCGGTTCGGTATAGCCGTTCGGCTGTTCGCGACCCTTGAGCACCAGTTCGAGCGCTGCCTGAAAGGCGACCGAGGCTTCGAAGTTAGCTGCCATCGGCGTATAGAGCGGATCGCCTTCGTTCTGGCCATCGACCACAGCCGCCATCCGCTTCAGCGTCTCGACGATCTGCTCTTCGGTGACGAGCTTGTGGTGCAGCCAGTTCGCCATATGCTGCGACGAGATGCGCAGGGTCGCCCGGTCTTCCATCAGTGCAATGTCGTTGATATCGGGCACCTTGGAGCAGCCGACGCCCTGGTCGATCCAGCGCACGACGTAGCCCAGAATGCCCTGCGCGTTGTTGTCGAGTTCGTGCTGAATTTCTTCCGGCTTCCAGTTCGGCCGCGAGGCGACTGGCACCGACAGGATATCGGAGAGTTTGGCACGGGTACGGGTCTTTAACCCCTTCTGGACCTCGGCCACATCGACCTTGTGATAATGGGTGGCATGCAAAGTGGCGGCCGTCGGTGACGGGACCCAGGCGGTGTTCGCGCCCGCTTTCGGGTGACCGATCTTCTGCTCCAGCATCGCCGCCATCAGATCCGGCATCGCCCACATGCCCTTGCCGATCTGTGCATGGCCGGACAGCCCGCAGGCGAGACCGATATCGACATTCCAGTTCTCATAGGCCGCAATCCAAGCCGCCTGCTTCATGTCGCCCTTGCGGATCATCGGGCCGGCTTCCATCGAGGTGTGGATCTCGTCGCCGGTGCGGTCGAGGAAGCCGGTGTTGATAAACACGACGCGCTCCTTTGCGGCGCGGATCGCCTCCTTGAGGTTGATCGTGGTGCGGCGTTCCTCGTCCATGATACCCATCTTCATGGCATTGTCGGCGAGACCGAGCGCCTGTTCGACGCGCGTGAAGATCTCGGCTGCGAAGGCCACTTCTTCCGGCCCGTGCATCTTCGGCTTGACCACATACATGGAGCCGAGCTTCGAATTCTTGCGGCGGCCGGTGATGCCGCCATCCTTGCGACCGATGTCGTGGATGGCGATCAGCGCCGTGACGACAGCATCCATGATGCCTTCGGGCACTTCATGGCTGTCGCGATCGAGGATGGCCGGGTTGGTCATGAGGTGGCCGACATTGCGGATCAGCATCAGCGAGCGGGCTTTGACTTCGACGGTTGCGCCATTGGGCGCCGTATAGTCAAAATCCGGGTTAAGCGTGCGCAGGAAGTTCTTGCCACCCTTGGCAACCTCTTCCGCGAGATCGCCCTTCATCAGGCCGAGCCAGTTGCGATAGACGGCAACCTTATCCTCAGCGTCAACAGCCGCGACCGAATCCTCGCAGTCCATGATTGTGGTGATCGCCGATTCGATCCTGACATCGGAAATGTGAGCCGGATCGTCCTTGCCGATCGCGGTTGCCGGATCGATGACGATTTCGACATGGAGGTTGTTTCTGACGAGCAGGATCCGGTTCGGCTCGCCCAGATAGCCGGCAAGCTGCGTCGGATCGGTCAGGCCTGTCACCTCGCCGTTCGACAGCGTCACGAACAGGGCCGAATCTTCCACCTTGAAGGAGGCTGCATCCTTCCAGCTGGCGCCGGAAAGCGGAGCCGACTGATCGAGGAAGTCGCGCACCCAGGCAATCACCTGTTTGCCGCGGACCGGATTGTAGCCCTTGCCCTTATCGGCACCATTGGCTTCCGGGATGGCGTCCGTGCCATAAAGCGCATCATAGAGCGAACCCCAGCGGGCATTGGCGGCGTTTAGTGCATAGCGTGCATTCATCACGGGGACGACGAGCTGCGGGCCGGCGATGCCGGCAATTTCCGGATCGACGTTTTCCGTCGAGACCCGGAAATTGGGTCCTTCGGGAAGAAGATAGCCGATCTCGCGCAGGAATTCCTCGTAGGCAGCCAGGTCGTTCGGTGCACCGTGCTTGCGGTACCACTCGTCGATCTCGAGCTGAAACGCATCGCGCCTGGACAGAAGCGCCCGGTTCTTCGGCGCAAGGTCGTGAACGATCGCGGAAAACTCGGCGAAGAAATGGTCGGCATCAATACCGGTCTCGGGAAGCGCTTCGGTAACCAGAAAGTCGTGCAGCTTTTGATCGATCTGCAGTCCGTTTTTTTCGATGCGAGTCATGCCGCGCCTCCCGTATGATTTTTTGGTGACATGCAGATTGCCCGCAAGACTTTGTCTGTCAATCGCCGACGATGCCATCGACCATGAAATCATGGGCCGATATGGACCACCCTCAAGAGGTGTTTCACGTGGAGCGCCGACGGACCACCTTCATGGGTATTCCGTCCTGCGGCTGGGTGGTGAGCTTCTGCACCGGCCAGACTTTGGTGCCCGGCACCACATCGAACCGGTAGCTCTTCATCAACACGGCAAGCGCGATCACCGCCTCCTGCATGGCAAAGACGGCACCGATGCAAGTGCGCGGGCCCGCTCCGAACGGCAGGTACTGGAAGCGATTGATATTGCCACGGTTTTCCGGAAGGAAGCGTTCGGGCATAAAGGCGCGCGGCTTTTCCCAGTAGAGTTCATGCCGATGCAGTGTCCATGGCATGACGAGAACCGTCACGCCCGCATCGATGGTCACGGTCTCGCCCGTCGGGCTGGTCCAGCGATCGCCACGGATTGCCGCGCGGTTGATGGAGGGCGCCGGCGGATAGAGCCGCAGCGCTTCCTCGAAAGCGGCCCTCACCCAGGGCATTCTCTCCAGCCAGTCGACCGGTTCGGCCCCTTCGCTCAAGACCTGATCGATCTCCGTTTCCATCGCATCGCGCACATGCGGCGACTGGCCGACGCAATACAGCGTCCAGGCGAGCGCCCTCGCCGTCGTTTCGTGGCCGGCGCCGATGAAGGTCAGGATATTGTCTTCGATTTCGGCCATCGTCAGGCCGTCGGGCCCTTCGAGCTGCAGCAGCAATGTTAGAAAATCCTGCGGTACGGCATCCGGCGTCTCGCGGATCCGCTTCTGGCGCTGGATCATGGTATCGGCGACGACCTTGCGGAACTTGTCCAGCACGCGCTGGCCACCGATCCGCGTCACGCGCGGTACCCAAGGAGGGGCGCGCAGAAGATCCATCGGATCGACACGGCCCATGCGATGCAGCAGGCTGTCGACGTCATCGGAAAATTTCTCGCTCTCGGTGACGATCTCGCCGGAAAACAGTGTCTCGGAAAGGATGGCGAACGCAAGTTCCGTCATGTCGACCGAGATGTCGTGGACCGCGCCCGAAGGATGGTCGGCCGCATACTTCTCGACATACTCCTCCGACTTCGCCAGCATCTGGCCGGCAAAACCGCGGGAGTGGCGCGGCGTGAACACCGGTGCCATCGCCTTGCGCGAGCGCTTCCACACGGGCCCTTCCGCCGTCAGCAACCCGTCACGCAGGATTGGCCGTAGGATGAGCTGCCGGATCTCCGACATCTCGTAATTGGCGGAATTATCGACAAGAATGTGCCGGATAAGGCCCGGATCGTTGACGATGAGGGTGCGTTCCTTGAGGAACTTCGTCTCGATCCAGGGAAGCGTGTAGGACGGCTTTCCCCACAGTTCGAGCGGATTGCGCATCACGGTGCGGATGACTTCCAGCCGCGACGGCGGGACGGTGCGCGGCTCCGGTGCCGGTGGCACGAAAGGTTCGGGGCGCATGTCCATATGAAGGGTCCTCATCTTTAAGAGATGAAGAACATATCAGAACTCAGAAGAGCGATTTCAACTCGGCGATCTTGTCGTTGACCAGCCAGCCGTAATAATTCTCTTCCGGCAACCCGCCGCGCGCCCTCAAGGCTGCCGCCCGTTGTGCCGAGCCGCCGGTGTTATAAAGCGTGGCAGTGATGCCGGGATTGCGGGAGATATCGACATTCGCAATCGTCTTGTAGTCGTCGATCGAACGGCGGATGTTCGCCGCCATGTAGGCGAGCGACTTGTCCGGGTCCATGATCGCGTCATAGACTTCCGATGCCTTGTTCTCGTCCAGCTTCGGGTAACCGGAAACGCGGGCGACGGTGTCTGAAAACATCATCGCCGTCAGCGGATTGAGCTGGCCGAGGCCGAAGGTCTGGCCGGCATAGAAGGGCTGGAAGAAGACCGCGCTGAAACGATTGTCCGGAAACGCCTTGCCATCGACCTTGCGTCCCCGGAAAGCGTCTTCCCAGACATTTTCCCGGCAGGTCCAGAGACGGTAGGAGTCGAGCCCCGTGCTGCATTTTGCAAATTGCGGGCGGTCGAGAAAATCCTTGATCGATTCGTCGTCGTAGCCGAAGCGGAAACTGTTGCCGGCATAGGCGGCGGCCTTGATGTAATAGGTCTGCAACCGGTCATAGGCATCGACATTATAGGTGTGCTCGCCAACGATCGCGCCGACGATATGGATCGGATCGAAGCCGTAGGCCGCTGCCGCAGATCTGATCTTGCCGATCAGTTTCTTGTCGGTTGCGAGCAGATCGCGGATCTTTTCATACTTGTCGTCGAACGTGGTGCGGCCGGCGCGGGTTCGGCGCACGGAGGCACCCGGCACTTTCGGCTGCACCGTATTGCGGTTGCCTTCCGGCACGATGGTCACCGCGGCCGCGTAGGTCGTGGAAGCGGCCGTCCATGCGACGGTCATCAGAAATGCAAGCAGGAGGCGTTTCAAAATTGTCGTGTCCCAATTACGGTCTGCACCGATAACGCTCCAGACGCCGAAACAGTCAGGCGGTGGAGAACGGCGCATCACGAAAGCGCGTCACCCTTACGTGAAGAGATGCTGTAATGTCGAGAGAGTGGCATTCAAAATAGCGTCACTGCCAAGGCGAGCAGCAGCCGGTCGTTGCCCGGCTGCCACGAATTCAAGGTCAGAGGATGTAACGCGACAGGTCGGTATCGTTGGCGAGATCGCCGACATGCTTGCGGACATATTCGGCATCGATCGTGATCGCCGTGCCGCCCTGATCGGGCGCGGTGAACGAAATCTCGTCCAGCACGCGCTCCATCACCGTCTGCAACCGGCGGGCACCGATATTTTCGACGGTGGAATTCAGATGCACCGCGACGTCGGCCAGCGCGTCGAGCGCATCATCGGTAAAGTCGAGCGCCAGATCTTCGGTGCCCATCAGCGCCTTGTACTGCCGGATCAGGCTTGCCTCGGTTTCCGTCAGGATGCGGCGGAAGTCTTCCTTGGTCAGCGGCTTCAGCTCGACGCGGATCGGCAGACGGCCCTGGAGTTCCGGCAAAAGGTCCGATGGCTTCGACACATGGAAGGCGCCGGAGGCGATAAACAGGATATGATCCGTCTTTACCGGTCCGTATTTGGTCGAGACCGTGGTGCCTTCGACGAGCGGCAGCAGGTCGCGCTGCACGCCTTCACGTGAAACACCGGCACCCATGCCGCCGTCGCGGGCAGCGATCTTGTCGATCTCGTCGAGGAACACGATGCCGTCATTCTCGACCGAACGCACCGCTTCACGCTGGATCACCTCGTTGTCGATCAGCTTGTCGGATTCGTCGCGCACCAGTTCGCCGTAGGACTTGGCAACGGTGGTTTTGACCTTCTTGGTGCGCCCACCCATCGCCTTACCGAACATGTCGGAGAGGTTGAGAACGCCGATATTGCCGCCCGGCATGCCGGGAATGTCGAAGCCGGGCATGCCCGAGCTGGTGTCGGCCACCTCGATCTCGATTTCCTTCTCGTCAAGCTCGCCGCTGCGCAGGCGCTTGCGGAAACTGTCGCGGGTGGCAGGAGAGGCCGTCGATCCGACGAGCGCATCGAGCACGCGCTCCTCGGCACTTGCCTGCGCCTTCGCCTGCACTTCGGTGCGTTTTTTCTCACGGATCAGGCCGATGCCGATCTCGACGAGATCGCGGATGATCTGTTCGACGTCACGCCCGACATAGCCGACCTCGGTGAACTTGGTGGCTTCCACCTTGATGAAGGGAGCGCCCGCGAGCTTTGCGAGGCGACGGGAAATTTCCGTCTTGCCGACGCCGGTCGGCCCGATCATCAGGATGTTCTTTGGCATGACTTCGTCGCGCAGGCTCTCATCGAGCTGGTGACGGCGCCAGCGGTTTCGAAGCGCGATGGCCACGGCGCGCTTGGCGTCGTGCTGGCCAATGATGTGGCGATCGAGCTCGGAAACGATTTCCCGGGGAGAAAAATTAGTCATGAGTTCCTCTTGGCGTCCCGCTTCGACCGTCCTTTGAGGCCCGGCCCTTGAGAGATCCTTTGGCTGGAATTGGGTTATTCGGCGTCGAGCGTTTCGACGACGAGATTGTGATTGGTGTAGACACAGATATCGGCGGCGATATCGAGCCCCTTGCGGGCAACCTCTTCGGCCGACATGTCCGTGTCCATCAGCGCGCGGGCAGCGGCATAGGCATAGTTTCCGCCAGAGCCGATGGCGATCGTGCCGTGTTCGGGCTCCAGCACATCGCCGTTGCCGGTGACGGCGAGCGTGATCGACTTGTCCGCAACCAGCATCATCGCTTCGAGATTGCGCAGATACTTGTCGGTGCGCCAGTCCTTGGCGAGTTCGACGGCGGCGCGCATCAGCTGGCCGGGATATTGCTCGAGCTTCTTTTCGAGGCGATCGAGAAGCGTAAAGGCATCGGCGGTAGCGCCTGCGAAACCGGCGATCACATCACCGGTCTTGCCGATGCGGCGCACCTTGCGGGCATTGCCCTTCATCACCGTCTGGCCGAGGCTCACCTGACCGTCACCGGCCATCACCACCTTGCCGCCCTTTCGGACCGTAATAATCGTTGTCATTCCATCTACCTCTAAAAGCCCCTGGAGGGCGCCTTCGTTTGCGAGCCCCAGCGACGTTCATGGCGGCTCCGTTGAGCCCTATGTAAGTGGGCATCCGCCGAATACAATCTTGCCGAAACAGCAGAGCGTACCGGCCGCGCTTCGGCCGTGCTTTTGCTGGATATTTGATCTTGCGCCTGATATGGAGCGCGCAGAATAAGCATGGGTGACATGATGGTCGATACGACAGCCACACGCACGGGAAGCGTTTCCCGCAAGACCAACGAGACTTCCGTTTCGGTTTCCGTCAATCTTGACGG
>Ga0308159_1004187_pt1 | contig 13425 bp, 12 predicted proteins | sample PhyCR1_FD_201040 | JGI IMG/M metagenome (GOLD analysis project Ga0308159, IMG submission 201040) | Phyllosphere microbial communities from UC Gill Tract Community Farm, Albany, California, United States - DLSLC.R1 | ecosystem: Host-associated > Plants > Phyllosphere > Unclassified | place: USA...
TATCCGGGGTAAAGAAGTTATGTGCTTCATACACACCCCATTCCGGGAAGTAGCCAATCACTTTACGCTCAGCAGCTACGCGAGCCTTTTCACGGGTCTGCAGATCGATTGCGTTCTGGCCGGTATACGGCGTGAACTGGAAGGTGGCGTAAGGTTTGATATTGATGGCATCGCCGGATTTCCAAACCGGATCGGTGCCCGGGCTGATACCCTGATCAACCCACCATTGTGCAGTCCAGTAGTATCCCAGGAAGCGAACGGTATCACCGCCTTTATAGGTGCGGTTCGGATCGTAGTCTTCGGAGATAATAGCCAGTTCTTGTTTCGGCGCGACTTCTGCTAAAACAGTACCAGGGAAGTTGTTTTGCGATGCTTCGGTATACGCAGTCCAGGTGTGACCACCATCTTTGGTGATCATCATCGAGTAATCGAGGCCTGAGAAGGTGTTCGTCTCGTCATTTCCCGCCACGGTGGCAGCTGACGAAATTATCGGGAATCCAATAGCTGAAAACAGGATTGCCGCAGTTAATTTATTTAAGCGCATAAATAGCTTCCAAATTTGTCCATAAACTCGTTATTCACGAGGGATGCAAAAAAAATACGCGTCTTTATATCATATACATTGTCTGTATAGTATTTAATTATATATTAAGAACGAATAAATCAAACTTACCCATATGTATTTAAACAATAAAGATATATTCATCATTTAAATAAATGTTTTTAGTGTCAATTATAATTAAATATAATTATTGGTGATTGGGACAGGAACTAAGCTCACTATGAGCCTCTACCAATGCAAACCACTGACTCCCTAAAGGCCTTGGTCTTGGAAACGTTGGGGCAACGCGGGGAAATTATTGTGTTCATCCGGTCATAAATTGTGGGCCTGGAATGACTGTTTACGCTCGAGACAGCGGGTAGGGGTAAAAACTTTGCATTAGATGATGTCATAGCTTGTTCTCCTGAATCATATTGGTTTGGATGCAGGAGGATTAGAGATGTGGTCGTTTTAGTGAGTATTTTGTCTTCTCGGTTTTATATTGAAAGCCAAAGTACTTAACATGATTGTTTTAATTTAAATCAGCCTTAAAGATGCTTACGTTTTTTTATTTAAAGCTTCGACGGTGTACGTGGAGCCTTACCCTATTACGTACAAATTACGCTGTGGAAATCAGCGTGATCCATGTTGGACTAAGAAAATCCTGACATTCCGCTATTTCTTGAACAGCTCAATAATGAATTCACATCGGCAGCCCCTTTTTTCAGAGTTACCAGGACAAATTGGAGGCACAAAAAAGCCCGCAGGGCTTACGCCTTGCGGGCTTCCAGGACTTCGTTGGATGGCTCTGGTAACCATCAACCAAGAATTTGGTGGGCTGGGGGAAGTTGAGGAAATTAGCTAACTTAATGTTTTAACTAGTTAATTACGAATTCAGATTTGTGGTGTATACCTAAACGTATACCAATGCAGATAATCGTACTTCGTTATGTTCATATTTTGAACGCTTTGAGTAGGGTGCCTTTGACTAGCCTACGCGATACAAAAAGATTTATAGAAAAACTGGTCACAGTGTTCACTTTTGTATTAATGATTATAATAAACAGTTAGTTATGCGGTGATTAGTAGATGAAATCAGTTCACTATAAGTGACGGGTTGATGGTCTGCACATTAAATGAACTTGCAGTTTTCGAGTCTTATAAGTTAATCGTTTTGCTTAAATTCTTAGGGCAGGTGCTATCAAAGATAACCTGTCCATAAATCAAGCAATAGTTCCAGAACTTCATAAAGAGGATGTTTTCTCTATACTTAAATTTAACGTATAACCTTTTATTGAACCTTCAAAATTTTCTTTGGTAACTGAAATTCTATAATTACTCTGTTCTATTTTCATGTCCTTTGAATGATTAACTAAGTTATCTATGTCTACATTGATTTCTGGAGCTGCTTGAGAAATTAGTTTCGTGCAGGCTAGTTTTAGAAAATCAAGTGTTATATTTGATATCGGTAAATTATTAATATGTGATCGTATCTTGAATTTTTTTACTGAGTTCTGGTTTCCGTAAATATAAAATGCAATATTATCTTTAATGATTTCTCCTTCTCCAATTTCAATCATGGGGCTATATGCCCACCATTCATCTTCTGAAGGATGATAATCATTAGTCACTAAACCAATTTTAGATAGTAAGTTTTTGGCAATAAGTGGTGACCATGTGCCGTATTGTCTATTTATTGATGCGTCGGATTGGTTTTTAATTCTTTCTTTTATCTCATGTATTTTATCATTAAGTTCATCGATGTTATTAATGTGATTTAATTCCCGAATAAGAATGCGCATGTTATTAACATCGTTTCTGAATTTCATGATGATTAGAAGCTTGGCTTTTTTTAAAATTTCTTTGTTATCGAATCTAAACTCCAAGCTAGCAAAGGCAGTTTCATAGGCTTGAGCTAAATAGAATATGTAAACGAAAGGTAAAAACATCAATGATAGAGTTATAGGGGTTAGAAACTCAGTTAAGTTATTTTTTGAAAATGTCTCCGAGGGAGATTGTAGGGATATATATAATGAGTGAATGAAGTAAAAAATGACAAAAATAGATAATACATATTTAATAATGGTGCTGACTTTTTTAGTTTCTTCTTTTATATCGCCTACTACTATAAGTAGAGATAAGAAAGTGATTATAGGCAGTATGATCATTTCTGAGATAAAAGAGAATGTTTGTAACTCCATTATGAAAATCAATATTACAGTAATGCTCAGTGTATTTTTAACTTGTTTTTTGAAGAAGTATTTTTCTTCTTCAACTTTTTTTATTTCAAATAAAGATGCAAATGCAAAGGTTATGCTCCACACAATAGTGGTTTTAAGATTATTGATACTCCAAATCCCTAGATTATTTAAAACTGTTATGCAAACCATTACCCACCCCGCTGCCATCATTAGTGGGTAAAGTATTTTCCTATGCATAAATAATCGTAACATCTCAAAAAGCAATTCCCTGATGTTCCTTTTTGTAAAAAAAAACAGGAATAGAATGAGCGTGTAAATGATCACCGCATATTCTCTGTTGTTGATTTCCATGTTCATACCCGCCAGAGTTATAGGTTTTGTTGATTTTAGAAAAAAGTAAAATATTTTGTCATAAATTTATTTAGTAAAATAGTAGTTTTATTAATAGGCATTCAATGAATGCGTTTCCCTTACCTATGGGATAAAAGGCCTGCAAGCAGGCCAAAATATCAATCTAAATGCACAGTGATTTCATACAGTACAAATTCACGTTAGCTTAAGGCGTTTCGCACTTCGGCAACCAATCCGCCTCACTGTCATCGTTTAAGGTGAGGTTGGTCTGCATTCCCTGATTAGTCTTCCGCTTCAAAAATTCAATTTCATACTCCCTTAACGTTTGCGGTACAGCCCGACCAAAGGCCGTCAGGCTCATAGGGCGCTGATGCCCTCGCGCTTCCATAAACGACAGGTATGCGTGATAGAGATACTTGCGCGGGTTAGCCGGAATAATGTTGGCGTTGCCAATATAAAGGCCGTTTGGTGTGCTGACAGCAAGCAGGTAACCGCAGAAATCTACCAACGGATCGGCACTGCGTTTTATTTCCAGTGCTTCATCGGAATTCTGCTGTTGCTGTAACAGCTCGCGTGCTTCACTAGGAACGGCAAAGCGTTGCATCAGGTGGCGAACGATGACGGCCAATTCCTGACCTATTTTCTCTATCAGTTGTGGATCTCGTTCATTCGTGGGTATCACCTCGGGGAACGTGATGATCACGCGCCTACGCGAGACACCGCCGCTGCGGTCACTGAACTGCATTGGATTATTGTTCACTGCCAGAATAACCGCCGGAATATGTGTTGAATAAGCATCACGATATTTCGGGTCAATCGCTACTGCATCGCCGCCAGTGATGGCTTTAATTCCTGCGCCGTCGCCGCTCCATTTCTCCTGGTCGGGCAACACAATCAGTGAGTATCCGACCACAGAAGCACGCTCACGTGCGGATTCCAAAGTCTCAATGCTTGCGGAAGTAGTGTTGTCTTCTCCCGCAAGCATGCGCGCTATGGCTGCCATGACGCTTTTACCGCTGCCGCCTGGTCCTGTCACTTCAAGGAACAGTTGCCAGTCGTAACGGTTTGCCAGAACCATGAAAAGCGCCGCGAGAATGCGCTCTTGCTTATCGCTTTGCCGGTTTGCCGCCCGCGTCAGCCATTGCCAGAAGTGAGGGGCATGCTCTGCAAGGTTTTCACCGGCTTTAGGTTGTGTGTAATCAACACTGTTTACGGTTCGCAGCCAGTTGTTCGGGCTGTGGGGACTAAAATGTCCTGTGGCGGTATCAAACACTCCATTGCGGAAACCTATCAATCTTCTCGCCGGTTTCCCTGTTTGAGGCACCATCAGCTTCAAGGTATCAATAATCCCGCTAATACCAGGTGCAGAGAAGGGCGCGCGGATTTTTTGAAATAAAGCGGCGATCTCTCGGCTAAGTATGCCGTGGGGCAATACTTGCCACGCGCCATTCTCATAGCGGCAGAGGTCTTCACCCACCTGCGGTACCGCTAACCGTTGTTCATAATGGGTTATTAATAGTTCCGCTTTCTCGCTTGCGCTCATGGATTTAAGGTCTGCGTCACTGACCGTATCGAAAGGACTCAGTGGGGATTGCTGAGTAAAGACGCGAAGCTGTTTCAGCGTATTGTCACGACCTTCCTGCATGAATACATCGTTCCAGTCACCGGCGATTAAGGGGATCGCAACCTTCCCGTTGACCAGATTTGCGGCTTCTTTCGCTTTCTTCTGCCCTGTACCGTTAACATCATTATCTGCTGCCATTAGCAGCACGGCGTCAGGGTATTTCTTACGCAGACACTCAGCCAGATGAGGGAAGTTATTGGCACTCAGTGCCACATACACGGTTTCGCCGGTCAGCGCATGTATTGTCAGACCGGTTGCATAGCCTTCTGCCATCCAGATAACAGCGTTGTCGTTCCCTTCAGAATGATGAGCGGCACCGGTAACCTGCCCACCCGCTAGCATGCGTTTTTCCCCCGACCCGTTAATGAGCTGGGCGTTGACCAGGTTGCCTGACAAATCATAAAGCGGAATGACCAGGTCACCCGCCGCGAAATCTAAGCCGCCCACGCGCAGGCCGTTACCCTGTAAGGTTAGTGCCTCCTTATCCGCCCAGCCTTTTTTCTCCAGATAGGCATTACCGGAAGCTTTGCGGGCGGCATTCACCAACATTTTCGCCTGCACGGCTGCCTTCTGGCGGGCATCGTCTTTTTGCTGCTTTACTGCGGCCTCGTCGTGATGAACTGCAAGTGGCTGAGCCTCTCCCAGAATCTCAGCCACCTTCACGGCGGCTTCTTTCGTGGTGATATCCAGCGTTTTCGCAACCAGATTTAATCCGTCACCGGCACCGCAGTGGTTACATATCCAGGTTCCTCTTCCTGCCTGATTATCGAAGCGAAAGCGGTCTTTGCCCCCGCAAACGGGGCAGGCGGAATGATGCCCGTGAGGGGCAACGGTTATCCCCAACGCGGGCAGAAGCTGAGGCCAGCGCCCTGTCGCGGCGCTCACGGTGTTTTGAACAATCATTTGTGTCATATGCGCCTCTGTCAGTGCAGCGTGGTTTCAGGAGTGGTGTGAAGACAAGGCCGGAACAGCTCGTCCATCATGGATTCTCCGAGCGGTGTCAGGCGGGGTTTTGCCACCAAAATATCGGGCTGCACCATGTCGCGCAGCATGGCGCAGGCGATGTCCATACCCAGCTGTGCGCCGTGCTGACGGACGTAATAGCTTTCGACTTCTTTAGCGATGGTCATTTGCAGTTCATCAAGCGAGTAGCCGGTTTCAACGCCGTAGGCGGTACAGGCATCGAGATAGGCCTGTGCCAGGGCGCGCCGGTAGAGGGCGGTGAGCACTTCAACCGGCAGGCAGGATTGCTGAGTCGTATTCATTCGTAGACATCCTCCATTTGCGTTTTGATGGCGGTCTCGCAGGTGTCTACCACTTTGCCGAGCTGGTCAGTCAGCAGCGCAACCATTGAGGCCATGGAGTTCAGCTGATCTCCGCTGGGCACGTGCCCGAAGGTGTCCTGCGTATCAAGCATGTCGAGGAACATCACGCCGACGTTGTGCGCGTGTTGCAGGCGCAGGAAATCAGCATGCGGAATAGGGTAATGGGTGTTGGGGAAATAGAAGGAAGCGAGCTTGTTCATGCGGCCTCCTGAGCGGGCAGGCGACCGGCAAAGCACAGCACATAGTCACGGGCAAACTGGCGACGGGCAGAATGTTCATTGTCGGCGGCGGAGCGCAGCATGCAGACCGGCGCTTTAGGTTCAGCGCGGCGAACGGCGGCGAACAGGAACGTAAATTTTGGGTGTAAGGATGCGAGGGTAGTAGCCAAAATATTGGCCTCCATAGTTAGCTGAGTACAGCTACCACCGAAGTTCCTACACTTTTGGGTGGTAGCCCAGACGGGGGTAGGAATACCGGCAACTATGGAAACCGGCCAGCCCGAAGGCTGCCCCGCCTGAGCCACCATTGCTTGATAAGCACAGAGGTACAAAAACCACTGAGCAAGTAACAGGTGCGCTAAGGCTACGACATAAAAAAACACGCCTGGCGCGTGTTGTGTCGCCATAGTTAAACACGGGTTCCTACGCCCGGCTGCCGATTTTGCGGCAGCACAAAAACTATAGAGCAGGGGCTCGCCAGAGAAAAGCCTTTTTTGAAGCATTAGCCGTTTCTCCTTAGCAATCGGTCAGGACTTGATCGGACTGCTGCGGATTTGATCGGAAGTGAGAATCATCCCCTGAACTAACGCTTTCGGCTGTTACGGACAACACGCCCAGGGTATTGCTGGTAAATGCAGGCAAAGGGTTTTTTTTGCCGCAGGCGGCAGCCATCAGGCATTCAGCCAGATAGGCTGCCTCTTGTGTATTGAGCTGGATATTATGATGACCGACAGAAAGAGAAATCATTGCATGGTCTCCTGAGCGCGTGCGGCGATGCGGTCATTCATCCAGCCCTCTATTTCGGAAGCCAGCCAGGCCACGTTCTTGCCACCAAGAGAAATCTGGGCGGGAAATTGCTGACGGCTGATTAAGTCGTAAAGGGTGGAACGGGAGAGGCCGGTGGTGTGGATCACTTCCGGCAGTCGCATAAAGCGATCGCGTGGGTAGGCCGGTGGCATCACAGGGGCAGAAGAAGGGGGCGTATTTTGAGCTGTGGAGAGCATGGTGCTACCTCATATTAGTATCCGGCTGGACGCGACCAGTGCCGGCTGTTTCGTTAAGGAGCCCCCTATTGTGAGAATATTTTCGCGTTTAGCAACAAGCCTCCGAACGACAAAACACCTGAAATGCTTTGTATTTTTTTTAATGGGATTTGAGCCACTTTGCCAATGATTGCCAATGTTAATCAATAATGCTCAATGCTACTCAGTAGGTTATTTAACGCTCAGTTAGTTAAGCTGTTTTAACGATTGAAATTAATATATCAATAGGAATAAACATTTATTAATTTTTGGCTAGCCAGAGAAAGATTTGCAGACAGTGAAGAGTAGTGAACAGCAAGTGAATACCTTTAGCTAAGATGTTCACTGTTTAACTTAATGATTTAATGATATTTAATTTTAGAGTGAACAGTAGTGAATAGTATTTATATAAATATAAACTTTCTCCACTTTCCTGGCTTACGTCTCAGTCCGTTGTACCAGCTCTGAGCAAGCGCCATCAGATAGAAATGTTGTGCCAGCCTCCCCACAATATCCTCACATTGACAACACATTGCTGAGGTATGCCATGAAACCCGATTCAACCAAAACCGTCGAAGCCGTTATCCAGGACTTTCTTCAGGTCAAAGCCGGTCACAACGAAAAGCCATCATCAGGAAACGCGGAAGGCGCTATCCAACACTTTGAGCAGGCCAAAGCGGCTTTTGCTCAGGAAAAGCAGGCACTGGATGAAATTGAAAGTTCGATTGCCCGATGCGCCCAGGAAAAAGAAACGGCGAACAGCGAAATCAAAGAGAACGAAGAGAGCTGGCGTTCGCGTTTTCGCAAGTCACGCGGGGTTATGACTGACGAACTCAAGAACGCGCACAGTCACCGGGCTATTCAGCAGGGATTGGTTAAAGAGTTCGATGACCTGATTGAGGAATTGAGTGTCGAGAAAGAATCAGCGATGTTGGATTGTGCTAATGCCGGGGATGGGTTGATTAGCGCCCACCGCAGCGCACTCAATGCCTATGCTGACCATCAGTGGCGACTGGCCATCAACAATCTCAGTCCGGCGCTGGTGCGCGCTGTGAAACTTAAACTTCTGGCATTATCCAACGTCAGCTACCAGGAAACACAATCCGGTCATTATGTAGAGCCCGCCAAAATTATCAGCGCTGAAATTGGCAAGGCGCTTATCGTGGCGGCTCGCATCGGTCAGTTAAACATGGATGCTGAACCTGTGCTGGAGAAAATTGGGACGCATTCTCCTACGCTGCCTGGTGTAGATGTGCCGCTATTAAAAAGCCCGATAAAAAGGCAGTTACTGGCCCGTAAACTGGCAGAGCGTGCTGCTACAAGTAAGGAGTAACGACAAATGATGCGCTGCCCACTTTGCAGCTCTGTTTCTCACATTCGCACAAGCCGTTATATCACCGAACAGACAAAGGAGTCTTATTATCAGTGCACCAGGCTGGAGTGTTCATGCGCATTTAAAACAAATGAAAGCGTCAGTAAAATCGTTAAAAGGGAAAATATGAAGCAGAAAATATAAATTTCAGCTTGTTTCAATTCCCCAAAAAATGATCTGAAGTGCCGCTTTCGAATAAGGCGGCATTTTTCATTAATACGGTGCAAAACCCTCCCTCCTGACAGCCTTTTCTCTGGCTAGCCTGTCCTTGTAAGCTCTGCATGCATAGGGCGCATGGTTTTGCATGCAATTGGGAATGCTCAAAATGGCTCAAAACCCTTGCTACACTGGCTTTCAGAGGCTTTACTTCATGCATTAAAACCAGTGAGCTAAGTCAGCAGCGGGCAGGCGGGGAGAATTGCGCGCGCGGGGTGTTAAAGCTTCCATAGACTTTCAAGGTCTAACGTATCACTTTGCGGAGCATTTTCCTCAGCAAGCCTTTCAATCTGAACCAGTAATGGAGTATGAAAAGCGGTACCAGAAACAATGCACGCTCCTGGGGGAAGGGTTGGTATTAGTGAGCGTGAACTTGCATCAAGTGTACTAAGCGTGTTCTTGAGTAAGTACAAATCATTTTCGTTTACCAATCGATGTATAAAGTAATTATGTAATTGAGACACTATTGTTGGCGATATATCAAAAGGTCTTTGACTAGATATAGTTACAAAAAAACCAAATTTTCGGCCTTCTTTAATTATTTCCTCAAAAAGTTCCAGCCTGTAATCCTTCCATGTTTCTGCTTCTCTCGTTGAACTTTCTGAAAGGATGTTATGAGCTTCATCAATGATCAAATGAAAGCTTTCGGTAGGATTATCTGATGACTTATGCTCAATAAATGCGCATTTAGCTATCATCATTGGAATAGTCTTTTTTATTGACTGGTTACATTCTTTGAGTGAAATAATTAAAATTGGCTTTGAATTTTCTTCAGGGTTTTTAATTTCTATCACTTTAGATAGTGAGGGCCCCATTGCTGTTATTTTACTTATTAAAGGAGATATGTGTTCATATTGAACAAAATTTCTAGATACTGAGTTAATTAATTGTAAGGTTGCTCTAACAGTAATTTCGTCAAAGACGTTGTCGATAATTAATACACTATTATAAGTTTCTGTTAATTCTTGTATTGCCTCTTCGGCGTTATTTACCCAACTTTCAGGATGTGTATATCTATCCTTAGTAGAGTGCCAAGTAAATAATGACAATTCTTCTTTTATTATTGCTTGTTTTTTGTTTTCAAAAAATGGAATTAAACTCTTTAAGAGATTGATGGTTTCTTTATGACAATTAGTTCCGAACATTATTTCAATTGTCCTTTGAAGATACTTTTCTAAGTCTTCATCATATTTGAATTTTCCTTTAACTAAATGTGTAAGAAATGGTTTTTGTGTTTTCTCTGTTGCGGAAAAAAGAACTGAAAGTAGTTCATCATCCCAGAATTCTTTCTCATTAAAAGAAAGTTTGTCACGTTCTTGTTTGGTACTTAATTTTACATGCTGACATATTTCAGGGAAGGAACTCTCAATTGTTCCATATTCCCCATTGAAGTCTATAAGTACAAACTTTGATTTTTCAATGGACCCTTGTTTTTTATTGATAATTCCTATTAAAGATTGAAATATTTTTGCTAAAGTATTTGATTTCCCGCTTCCAGTGTTACCAAAGATACCTATGTGTGAATTAAAAACACCATTAATGGGTATATTAATTGGTAGTTCTTCTAGTACTGACTTTCCGATATTTATTAATGGAGTAGTGTTGTTTTTTCTAAAATTATAAATTTCAGATATTTTTTCGTCTGATATCAAGAACAGGCTATCGTTTATCATGGGAAGATACTTGATGCCTGAGTAAAATTTCTCTTCGAAAAAATACCCTAAAATATTTAACTCCACAAATCTTTCATATTTATTTTGTTCTATTTCATCACTTCTTAAATTATACTTTTCAACTATTTCCTCACCAATTATTTTTCCAACAATATCCTGATACCCTTTACGCATCAGAACAAACTCATTGATTGCTATTCCCCGTAATATTTTACCGTTATGAAAATATGTAGTCTGGTAAAAATCATTTTTAATTTTCGCCTTAACTGTAGTACCTTTGACCTGGGTTACTGTACCAACATTTAATTCGTCCATGAAATCCAATCTCCATTGTCAGATTTAAAGATTCTATTAATGAAAGATTCAAATGATATTTTATGGTCATTTTCTTTCGGATAAATGAATGTGACTCTGTCATCATCTATAGTTGAGTGTACGTTTTTTTTACTTTTTTTATTATAGCAAAATACGAACACTTTCAATGTAGGGTTGCTTAGGGATCTTTTTATTATTTCTAGTATGTGTTCATCTTGGAATGAAAATCCGAAACATACTAATACAGTCTGCGGTTTTTCCAATTCATAGCTCAATAACCTTAAGCTTTGGTAATAATGTTGTTGGAATACTGTCTCAGAGAATTTTTCTTTGGTTGGATTAACAATTGCCAAAGAGTTGTAATAGGCTTTAAATTTTTCTAACGAATCCTTATCATTATGGTTTAAATCTAAGAAATCACTAAGAACTGTGTCTCCATTATTAAATTCATCTACAAAATCCTCAATTGATTTATTGCACTCTAACACAACCTCATCAGGGGATTTTGATGGATAATAAATGTTTATCTCCTCATCTTCACTTCTATTCCATGATACTGAGCCATGCATTTTTATCACATTAACAGTAGGTAACTCATGTTTATACATATCATGAGTGCCCTGATGCCAATTTGTAATGTGGAAATTACTAATGCTCAATCTTCTCTTTCTAAAGCCTAATGCTCCGTCATTGAAATGGAAAGTTTTTTTTCTTAATGCATTATCAGCCGCTGTCTCGAAGAAAAGATCGTAATTCGTCGTGAAAATATTCGCTCTTCTTATTTGGTTTGCACCTTTTTTCTCAAGTAATGTAACTAGTTCATTCAAGAAGTTAGTGTAATTTAATAGCGTAGAGTTATATTTTTCATCTTCAATTATAGGTCTTATACAAAATGTTTTACTGATAACTCTATTGAAATACGAGCATATAATAAAATCTTTTACATCAACACAATCAGCATGTGTCAATAATGTTTCGTAAGTAGTATCCTCTGCGAGCCATAAAGTTGGAATATATTCTGCAGAGGCACCAGAACCAAAAAGAAAGTTGATGTTTTTATCATAAATGTTTGATGCTTTACACGGAAAATCTTGTGTAGCCATTTCGTATCCTTACTTGCTGTTAAGTATGAAATTTCCCCACCAATTCATGAGTTCCTTTCTTTTTTCAAGATAGGTTGAACGGTTGTAAGCTTTACGGACTTCATTTTTATCACTGTGTGCGAGCGCCGCCTCAATTACATCAGCATTAAACTCTGCTTCATTCATAGCAGTACTAGCGATAGATCTCAATCCATGTGCTACTAATTTTCCTCCATAGCCAATGCGTTTCAATGCTGCGTTCGCTGTCTGGCTGTTCATTGGCTTACGAGGGTCATTACGGCTAGGGAAAACGTACTGACGATTACCACTTATTGGACGCATGATTTCCAGCAACTCTAAAGCTTGTTCTGAAAGAGGAACTATGTGATCGCGTTTTGCTTTCATACGTTCCGCTGGAATACACCACTGCTTATTCTCAATATCGATCTCTGACCAGGCTGTCGCAGAAGCTTCGGCAGGGCGTATGAGCGTCAATAGCTGCCATTCAAGAAGGCAGCGGGTTGGTATGGATAAGTTGCTCATAGAAATGGTGCGCATTAGCTTGGGCAGTTCTTCGGGGCGTATTGTGGGCATATGCTGCTTCTTCGGGCGCTCGAAAGCATTACCAATACCTGACGCTGGGTTTGCCTCAATCAACCCAACATTGACAGCATAAATCATTATCTCATTTATGCGTTGCACCAAACGCCTGACCGTCTCCAATGCTCCCCGCGCTTTGATTGGTTCCAACACTTGGATCAAAGTGCGCGCTTTCAGCTCCTGAACCGGAACATTTTCAATACTGGGTAAGATGTCTTTCTCAATAGAACGCCAGATATCTTTAGCGTGGTCAGCGCTAACGTGACTTTGTTTCAGCTCGAACCATTTGCGTGCAACATTGACGAAAATGCTTTCCTGAGCGATCTGGAGCTTTTCAGCTTCTTCCCCAGCTCTTGCTTGTGGATCAATCCCTTTTACTAACATCGCCAGCTTCTCAGCGCGCACCTCTCTTGCATCAGCCAGTGAAAGTGCAGGGTAAGCGCCAAGGCTGATCATGGTGCGTTTTGATGTGTTAGGAACCTGATAGCGGAAACGCCAAATTTTCTTGCCGGTGGTTTTGACCAAGAGAAAGAGGCCGTCACCGTCATGCAAGGTGAGGTCTTTATCGGTGGCTTTGGCTTTTTGCACTTCGGTGTGGGTGAGGGGGCGTGTAGTCCGCGCCATGCAAGGATCTTCCCTAATTGGTATACGTTTATTGGTATATATCTTAGCGTATACCAATTCGTATACCAATAGACGCCGGTTTCAGGTGGATCTTCTCGGACTTCTACAGACACAAAAAAGCCCGCAAACCTAGGAGGGATGCGGGCTTTCAGGACTTCTCCGGACTTATCTGGTAATAACCGGATCATTATTTGGTGGAGCTGGGGGGATTTGAACCCCCGTCCGAAATTACTACACCGTCGGCACTACATGCTTAGTCCA
>Ga0308159_1004188_pt1 | contig 13425 bp, 16 predicted proteins | sample PhyCR1_FD_201040 | JGI IMG/M metagenome (GOLD analysis project Ga0308159, IMG submission 201040) | Phyllosphere microbial communities from UC Gill Tract Community Farm, Albany, California, United States - DLSLC.R1 | ecosystem: Host-associated > Plants > Phyllosphere > Unclassified | place: USA...
AGCCGGTCTCCGACCCGGGGTGGCCGGACGAGATGCTCCTCGACACCCGGACCGCGGCCAAGCGTGCCCTGATCACGAAGGTGCTCGCGAAGACCGTCGCCCGCTGCGGTGACCGCGGGTTCGACGCCGTGGAGTTCGACAACCTCGACTCGTGGACCCGGAGCGGCAAGCGGCTCACCCGTGCCGGCAACCTGGCGCTCGCGAAGTCGCTCGTCGCCAAGGGGCACCGGCACGGCCTGGCCGTCGGGCAGAAGAACACGCCGCAGCTCGGGGCGTCCGGCCGGAAGCAGACCGGGTTCGACTTCGTCGTCGCCGAGGAGTGCGTGCAGTACCGGGAGTGCGCCGCGTACACGAAGGCCTACGGCGGGCGGGTCATCGATGTGGAGTACTCGGACACCCTCGAGCGCTCGTGGCGCTCGGTGTGCGGGCTGAAGAGCCGTCCGGCCATGACGATCCTGCGCGACCGCGACCTGGTGACCCCGAAGGAAGAGGCGTACGTGTACGAGCACTGCTGAGCGCTCGCACCACCCGCGCCAGCGCTACGCCGGCCAGGCCTCCCGCAACGCGTTCGCGGCCTGGTCCGCCGACAGCCCCGCCGAGCGCGCCGCGGCGGCCAGGGCACGAGCGGCCTCGGCCACGGCGTCCGGCACCGCTGCCGGCCGCACCACCCGGGTACCGGCGCCCCGCGCGGTGTGCACGAGCCCGGCCTCCTCGAGCAGCTGGTAGGCCTTCGCGACGGTGCCCGCGGCGAGCCCGAGCTCGTCCGCCAGCCCACGCACGCTCGGCAGCCGTTCACCGTCCACCAGGTACCCGGCGGTGATCTGCGCGGCGATCTGCGATCGGACCTGCTCGAACGGCGGCACGCGGCCACCGACGTCGAGGGCGACGAGTCCTGTCATGCGTTCCACCCTAGAAGTCGTACTGCTCGCCGACGGGGATCGGGACCGGCACGGTGTTGCCCGGAGGCGCGAGCGGGCACGCCCACGCCGGGTCGTACGCGCACGACGGGTTGTAGGCGAAGTTGAAGTCGAGCACGAGCGACCCGAGGTCGTCGCCGCCCAGGTCCGCGCCCTTGATGGTGTCGAGCAGGTAGCGTCCGCCCCCGTACGTGCCGCGGGCCTTGCCGGCGCTGGAGTCCTTGACGGGGACGAACACCCCGCCCGCGTAGCCGCCGTGCTTCCAGACGTCGAGCGTGCCGACTCCGGGGACCCGCACGAGGCCGAGGCGGTCGAAGTGGACGACACCGTCGGTGCCGGTCTCGAAGTCGAACTCGGCGGGCTCGGTGGCCTCGATGCGGACCTGGAACCGCCACGCCGGGTCGTAGTCCGGCACCGGCAGGGACTCGAAGTCGCGGGCGTCCTCGTCGAGCAGCGGCGAGGCCGGGTGCTCCGCGAACATCGCGTCACGGGTCTCCCGCCAGAGTGCGTGCGCCGTCTGGGGGTCGGGGGTGGCGCGGACGCGGCGGTACAGGTCGAACATCATCCGCCGCCAATCCGTCGTCGCCAGCGTGCTGCGCACGCGGTCGTCGGTCGTCGGCTCCTGGGGGCGCGTCTGGCTCACGTGGTCGAGGCTACGCCCGCTCCGCGGTGGACGGGAGGCCCGACCCGCGTCGCGTCACTCGCCGTCGGTCCGCCAGGTGGGCGCGAGGGCGCGCATCCGGAACGCCCGCCACTGCCAGATGACCCACATGCCGGGCCACAGGGCGAGCCCGAGGACGGCCGGTCGCATCCGGTAGGTCAGGCGGTCGAGCAGCAGGGTCCGGCCACCCGGTGCGGGGACGACGGCCATCCGGTGCGACATCGTCATCCGCCCGAACAACCCGGACGTGCCGCCGCCGTTGTCGCGCTGCACGGGGACTCCCTGGACCTCGTACAGGTCGAGGTCGACGTGCGTGTCGCCGCTCGGCACCAGTCCGAATGCGTCCGCGGTGATCGGGTGCGGGTGCCCCGGCTCCCAGCGCTCCGGGAACCCCCGGGGGTCGCGCGAGCGGTACGCCAGGAACGGCTTCGTCACCGCCACCATGACGGACGGGGACAGCAGGGCATCGCGCACGGCCTCGACCGGCGCGTCGAGGACGATCCGGAGGCCGACGTGCATGGCGGTGACGCTACGCCCGCGGGCTGGACGATGCGTCGTGGCGGTGGGAGACGTCGCAGGCGGGACGGCGCAGCGGGGACGACTCAGGCGTGCCGGGCCGACCGACGGCGGGACCCCTCGGCGCGGTCGTGCCGCCGGAGCCGCTCGGCCAGTCCGAGCCGGACGGCCGGCCACTCCGACGCGATGACCGAGAACACCACGGTGTCGCGCAGGGTGCCGTCACGGCCGATCGCGTGGTTCCGGAGGACGCCGTCCTGCTTGGCGCCGAGGCCCGCGATGGCCGCCCGGGACTGCAGGTTGTGCCAGTGGGTGCGGAACTCGACCGCGATGCACTGCCAGGCCTCGAACGCGTGCGACAGCATGAGCAGCTTCGACTCGGTGTTGATCCCCGAGCGCTGCGCGGACCGGGCCAGGAACGTGCTGCCGATCTCGACGTGGCGGTTGCCCGGGTCGATGTTCATGAAGGTCGTCGCACCCACCACCCGGCCGGTCGGGCGGTCCCGCACGGCGAAGGGCACCATACGGCCGGCCTCGTGCTCGGCGAGCCGCCGGTCGATCTCGGCCTCGACCTGTGCCGGGGCGGGCACCGAGGTGTACCAGGTGCGCCACAGATCGCCGTCCGCGACCGCCGCCCGCAGGTCTTCCGCGTGCTCCTGCCCGAGGGGCTCGAGCGTCACACGGTCGCCGGTCAGGGTGGGTACGGGGGCGATCTCCATGACCATGCATCCTAGGGTCGCCGACCCTGGTGGAACCCGGTCGGACAGCGACCCTGTGGAGAGGGACAGCATCGCTCGGACGGCTATCGTGACGGACGTGGCAGAACGCACCCAGGAGAAGTACCAGGTCCGGTTCGCGTGGGGTCCCGGAGGTGCGGCACGGATCGCCCACGGCGCCCACCTGCTCGTCTGGGTCGACGCCCTGCCGCCGACCCCCGACGCCGCAGCACAGCGGCGCGCGCTGCGGAACGTGACCGCCCAGCTGCCGCAGGGTCCGGAGGTCGTGCTCGGCCACCTCGGCAACGCGGCGGCGGTCGCGGAACGGGTGACGGGCCTCCAGGCCGCACGCGGTGACCGGTGCGTCGTCGCGATCGTGGCCGCCGGGCTGCACCACACCGCAGCCCTCGACGACGCGGCCGAGGCGGCAGGGGAGTCCGTCGACGTCGCCGACGCACCGGACTTCGCCGTCGAGGACCTGCTCGCCGCCGGAGCCGTCGTCGACGCGCTCACCGAGGTCGGCATCGACCACACGTCACCCGAAGCCGCTGCGGCCTGCGCGGCGTACACGGGGCTGCGCCGTGCCGTGCGGCACCTGGTCAGCGCGTCCGAGGGAGCCGCCGTCCTGAGCCGTGACGACGTGCACGCGGCGCTCGCCGCGGGCCCCGACCTGCCCGTCCTGCGGGAATCGGGGGAGCGCGCGTAGCGTTCGCCCCGTCACGGAACCAGCGAGCGAAGGAGCAACGCCATGAAGGCAGTCGTCGGCGACACGGTGATCGCGGAGGCCCCCGAAGAGGACCTCATCAAGATCGAGGGCAACTGGTACTTCCCGCCGTCGAGCGTGAAGACCGAGCTCTTCACCGAGAGCCCCACCCAGTACCACTGCCCGTGGAAGGGCGACACCCAGTACTTCACGGTGAACGTCGACGGACAGGCGCTGCAGGACCGCGCGTGGTCGTACCCGACGCCGATCCCGTCGTCGTTCGACCGCGTCGGCAAGGACTACTCGGGCTACGTCGCGTTCTGGAAGGACGTCCAGGTCGTCGAGTGACGACCGCCCGTCACCCTGACCAACCGGGTCTCAGCCGGTCAGGGTGAGCACGACCAGCGCGACGTTGAGCGCCACGATGACCGCCGCGATCACCCACGCCACCACGCGGGTGGTCGCGGCGTTCACGTCGGTCCCCATCACGCTCCGTCGCGAGGTGTAGACCACCAGGGGCACGATGGCGAAGGCGATCCCGAAGCTCAGCACCACCTGGCTGACGACGAGCAGCATCGTCGCGTCGATGTTCAGCGCGAGCAGCACGATCGCGGGCACCAGGGTGATCGCGCGTCGGGCCACGAGCGGGATCCGCACGTGCAGCAGCCCCTGCATGATCTCCGCGCCGGCCATGCAGCCCACCGAGGTCGAGGCCAGGCCGGACGCGAGCAGGCCCACGGCGAAGAGCACCCCGACGACCGGGCCGACGTTCTCGGCGATGGCGCGCTGCGCACCGGGGATGGAGTCGGTGCCCTCGACTCCCGGCAGGGTGGCCGCGGCGAGGACGAGCATCGCGATGTTCACCCCGCCCGCGACGATCAGCGCGAGGCCGACGTCCCACCGGGTCGCGACGAGCACCCGGCGACGCTCCGGCCCGGCGGGGACGTCCCCGTGGCGGTCCCGGGCGAGCGCCGAGTGCAGGTACACCGCGTGCGGCATCACGGTCGCGCCGAGCATCGAGGCCGCCAGCAGCACCGACCCGGAGCCCTCGAACCGCGGCACGAGCCCGGCGACCAGGTCGGCCGGTGTGACCCGGGCGAACAGCAGCCCGGCACAGAAGCCCACCGTCAGGATCGCGAGCATCGCCGTCACCACGGTCTCGAACAGGCGCGTGCCCCGGCGGCTGTGCAGGGTCAGCAGGAGCATCGAGACGAGCCCGGTGATGATCCCGCCGACCACGAGCGGCAGGCCGAAGAGCAGGTAGAGCGCCAGTGCGCCGCCGATGACCTCGGCGATGTCGGTCGCGGCGGCGACGATCTCGGCCTGGCCCCAGAACAGCAGGCGCGGGGTGCGCCGCATCCGCAGGCCGAGGTGCTCGGGCAGCGACTTGCCCGTCACCACCCCGAGCTTGGCGGACAGGTACTGCACCACCACGGCGCTGGCGTTCGCGGCCACGAGCACCCAGAGCAGCAGGTACCCGTACTCGGCGCCGGCGGTCAGGTTGGCGGCGACGTTGCCCGGGTCGACGTACGCGATGGCCGCGACGAACGCCGGTCCGAGCAGGGTGAGCCCGGCTGCTCGGCGACGCGGGGCACCGGATGGGTGCTCGTCGAGCCGGGGGCTGGCAGTGTCGGTCATGAAGCGATCCTGCCAGAGAATTCGGCACACCGAATCTTTTTCTTCGTCCTGTCGTGGTGCTCGCCGGTCGCCGCTCGCGCGTGCTTGTGTCGGGTGGTCGCGATCGGTCGGTTGCGCCGCCGCCAGCCGACGGTCGGTGACCGCTCGGCGGAGGTGTGCGGGGTGTCGTGGCCGCTCGCGGAGGGCGAACGGGAGGCCTGTGGCGGCGCGGCCACGCGCCTCCAGGCCGGTGGCTGGTCACGACTCGTCGCTTGCGTTGTGACGGGTGGTCGCGACCTTTCGGTTGCGACGCCGTCGGGCGACAGTTGGTGACCGCTCGGCGGAGGTGAGCGGGGTGTCCTGACCGCTCGTGCTCAGCTCGTGGTCACTCCGCGGCGCGGCGGGCGCGGTGCGCCCGGACCTTCGCCCGGTTGCCGCACCGCTGCATCGAGCACCAGCGTCGGGTCCCACCGCGCGACGAGTCGTAGAACACCAGGCCGCAGTCCTCGGCCGAGCACCGGCTCAGCCGCGTCGGCCGGCCGTCGGCCTCGACGTCGTCGAAGCCGACCTCGGTGAAGAGCGCGACGGCGTCGCGCGCGACGCTCGACAGGGCCTGCGCCAGGCGGACCCGGTTGGCTCCGGCACGGCGTCGGCCACCCGGGAGGCTCGGGGGCACGTCCGGCAGGGCGGCGAACAGGTTGACGGTGTCGATGTCGTCGGGCGCGGGGCGCGTGCGGCCGGCCCCGGCACGCAGGCCCGCCGCCACCGCGGTGCGCTCCGCCGCGGTGCTCGCCGGCGCGGGGGCGGCGGCCACGGCGAGCCGGGCGATCGCGGCACGCAGGGCACGGGCGTCTTGCAGCTCGCGAGCGCTGGCACCGACGTCGATCGGCTCGGTGTGCTCGCTGAGCCACTCGTCCAGGTCGGCCGGGCTCGCGAGCAGCTCCCCGAGCTGCGACCGCGGACGGCGTCCGGCGGGGTCGTCGGCGAAGCCACCGGTGTGCGCGAAGTCGAGCGCGATCCGTCCGGCGTCGAAGAACCAGGAGGAACCGGCGTCCGTGCGGATGTGCTGCCCCGTGTGCATCCGCCCAGGCTAACGGGTTACCGGCGCGCCTCCGTGCGTCGGGACCCTCATGCGGTAGTCGACGCCATCGTGGCCGCGTCGTCGTCCGCGGTCCGGCGCCGCCACGTGATGACGTTCCGGGCATCGAAGCGCCGGGAACAGCGGGCGCAGGCCAGGGGGCGGGTCGGCGTGCGGTACCGGAAGTGCTCGTGCCCGGCGGGGCAGGTGCCGATCCAGGGGGCGAGCTCGCTGGCGATCGGCCCGTCGTGCAGCCGGGAGCCGGTGTACCCGATCGCCGCAGCCGTGCGCTTCCACTTCGGTCCGTGTGCCGCCCGGGCGCCGGCGAGGGCGTGCGCGACCTCGTGCAGCAGGACCTGCTCGACGTCGTCGTCGGAGAACCGGGTGGCCAGGTGACGGCTCACCGTGATCCGCTTCCGCGCGAAGTCGCACTGCCCGGCGCGGGTCTTGGCGTGGTCGAAGCCGAACGCCCACGTGCCGGGACCGAGGTGTTCGGCGATGAGCGCTTCGGCATGGAGCCGGACGGTCTCGAGCGCGGTCACTGCTCGGCGCGCGGGTCGGCCTGGCCCTTCTTCGCTGCCCGGGCCGCGATCCGGCCCCAGATGTCGTCGGCCTCGGTCCGTGCGGCGTCGGGCGCACCGAGCACGCGGCGGCGGATCGGCGGGACCTGCTTCACCGGCTCGGCGACGCGGGTGGTGGGTTCCTCGTCCTCGGCACGGCGGGCGGCGACCTCGCGGGCGGTCCGTGGCTTGTCGGAGGGTTCCGCCGGGTTCGTGATCGAGGCCCGCATGGCGGCTTCGACCGCGGTGCGCAACGCGTCGGTGCGCTCGGACGGCGCGCCGGCCTGTCGGAAGGCCTGGTACGCCCGGGAGAGTGCGGCGCGGGCCTCGTCGAAGCGGTCGTTCTCGAACAGCGACCAGCCCTCGATCTCGGCTGCGGCGCCCTCGAGTTCGGGCCACTCCTCGGTGGCGGCGGTGTCGCGGGCCATGGCGGCCTCGGTGGCGGCGCGGTCGTGCCGCCCGAGGTCGTGCAGGACGTGCGCACGACGGATCCGCGCGGCGACCTTGTCCTGACGCTCCCCGGTGAACATCGCCAGGCGGAACACCTCTTCCGCGATGACGAGTGACTCGTCCAGACGACCGAGCAGGCGGAGGAGTTCGGCCCGTTCGGCGAGGGCGTCGGTGCTGCGGCTCTGGCCGAGGTCGCGGAGCCGCTGGTGCACGGCGTCGACGTCGACCGCGGGTCGCAGGCTGATGGGCGCGAAGGTGCTGCCCGGGCTGACTCCGGCCGTCACGGGAGCCGCGTGGCGCGGTTCACGGGAACGGTCGGACAGGTCGGGCTGCTGGCGGTCGTCGGGCGGGAGGGACATCGGTTCGAGGGTAGCCGCGGTCTCCCGGGAGCGGTCGGTGCGACGCGCTCAGGTTGCGCGGGTGCGGCCGTCCGCGCGTGCCGCCCGGGACGACGAACGGCCCGCCGTGCCGGAGCACGACGGGCCGTTCCGAGTGGTCGATCAGGAGTTGGCGGCCACCGCGGCGGCAGCTGCCACGCCGACGTAGGTGACCAGCGTCGCGATCGTGGCCACGACGGCCAGGATGATCGCGAAGATGCCCCAGCCGCGACCACGCTTGGTCACGGCGGCGATGATGCCCTGCACGAGCGCCCAGAGCCCGAGGATCGCGGCGACGCCGGCGATCACCGCACCGACACCGATCTGCGAGATGACGGCCGGGTCGTTCATGAGCTGACGCTGCAGCTCCTGCTGGTCCGGGGTCGCACCGCTGCTCGGCACGAGGTTGTTGATCGCGTCGCTGTTGGCGAGCGCCGACCCCATCACGTACCCGCCGATGACGCCGATGACGAGCGCGGCGAGTCCGAGGAAGAACGCCACGACACCGAGGGTCTTCTTCTTGGGCTTCGGCTCGTCGTGGCTCTGCCAGGCCGGGGCACCGGCGTGCGCGGGCGCGGCGGCGTACGGCTGCTGGTCGTGGTGCTGGTCGTGGCGCTGCTGGTCGTTCCAGCTCGGCGTGCTCGACGGCTGGCCGTACTGCTGCTCGCCGTTCGGCTGGCCGTACTGCTGACCCTGCCCGGAATGCTGCCCGTACTGCTGCTGGCCCTGCCCGTACTGCTCGCCGTACTGCGGGGTCGAGGTCGGCGCCGGGTCCACCCGCTCGCCGTACCGCGGGGCCTCGGCGTCGGGCTGCTGCTGCGGGGCGTCGCCCCAGCGCGGCGCCTGGCCGTCGCCCGTCCGGTCCTGGTCGTTCCGGTCGTCGTTCGTCATCAGGGTTCCCATCGCTCGGTCGCGCACCTGCGCGGTCGTTCAGACCATCCTGACAGCCGGACCCACCGAGTGTCCGAAGTCCGTCCCCGGCGGTGCCGTGCGGGCATCAGCCCCCGAACACGCGCCGGTTCGGCTCCGGCGACGCGACCGCCGTCTGGTCGGTGACGATCGGCGCCCCGGCGATGAACGCCTTGAGCTCCGCACCGTGCACGACCTTCGCCGGCATCGGGTCGGACGAGTACCGCCTCGGCATGTCCGCCACCGGCAGGTCGGTCGGCGACCCGAGCAGCACGATGTTCCCGAACCGCCGGCCCTTGAGCATGCCGGTGTCCGCGACCGCGGCGACCGACGGCAGCACCGACTGCAGTGTCGAGGCCTGCCCGCGGGCGAAGGCCAACCCGGCGCCGTCGGCCACGTTCACCGCGACGATGCCCGTCGGCGACAGGAACGCGGCGACCTCACGGTAGAACTCGACGCTCGTCACGTGGGCGGGGATCTGCGAACCACCGAAGACGTCCACCACCGCCAGGTCCACGGTGCCGCGGAGTCCGGCGGGCAGCTTGCCGAGGACCTCCCGGGCGTCGCCGTACCGCACCCGGATCGAGGCGCCGCGGGGGAACGGCAGGGCCTCGCGCACGTGCTCGACCAGGTCGCGCTCGAGCTCGATCACCTGCTGCCGCGAACCCGGACGGGTCACCGCGACGTAGCGGGGCAGGGTGAGGGCGCCGGCGCCCAGGTGCAGTGCCGTGATCGGGCCGTCCGGCAGCAGGTCGATCGCGTGCCCGATCCGCCGGATGTACTCGAACGCCAGGTGGGTCGGGTCCTCGAGGTCCACGTGCGACTGCGGGGTGCCGTCCACCACCAGGGTGAAGGACCCCGGTCGGTGCCGGTCCGGCTCCACCACCGAGTACCCCGCACCGATCCGGAACCCGTCGAACGCATCAGCCATGCCGTCAATGGAACACCACCGCGATCACCACCCGCGTCCCCACCCCTGGTTGGTGTGCCCGCGGAGCGCCCGGAACGAGGCTGATGTCACCGGTCGGAACACTCCGCCGGACCACCTCGAAAGGCTCACCATGTCGGTCCAGCTCCTCGCGAACGTGCTCATCGGCCTCGCCCTCGTCGGCTTCCTGGCGTACCGGCAGGCGACCTGGCGGTCCCTCGACCCGGCGCGCATCTGGCGGGGACCGCTCGTGATGGCGATCGTCGGCGTGGTCGTCCTCGCACAGACCACGGCGACCGTCACCACCACCGACGTCGTGTTCCTCGGCCTCGAGGCCCTGCTCACCGTCGGCGTCGGCCTCGCGATGGGGGCCATGACCCGGTTCCGCACGGTCACGACGCCGGACGCCAAGGGCCGCACGCTGCAGTCCCGCACCGGCTGGCTCGGCGCCGCGCTCTGGATCGTCCTGATCGCCGCCCGCATCGGGCTCGACGTCCTCGGCGGCCACCTCGGTGCACACCTGCTCACGTCGACCGGCACGATCCTGCTCGTGCTCGCCCTGAACCGTGCCGCCCGTGCCGTGGTCGTCGACCAGCGCATCCCCCGCGGCGGCGACCGGTCGGCGGCCGCCCGCCGCGGCATGATGGTGCGGTGAGCCTGCCGACCGACCCGGACCGGACCGACCCCGCCGGGGTCCGGTCCGCCTCGGTGCTCTCCTGGGGACTCAACGCCGTCGGGATCGCCGTGGTCGCCTTCTGGTTCGTGCGGAACGGCCTCCTGCTCCACCACCCCGCGTGGGTCTGGGCCGTCGGGGCCGTGGCGCTCGCCGCCTGGGCCGTCCGCGAAGGGGCACGCACGCCCCGCGTCCTCGTGGCCGCAGCCGGCGTGATGATCGCAGCCGGATCCCTCGCCGTGGTGCCGACCGACTCGCTGCTGGTGGTCCCGGTGATCGTCGGGCTCGTCATCCTCGGCGCCGACCTGCGTCTGCCCGTCTGGACGGCCGCGGTCGCCGCGCTCGCCGCGCTCGCCGCCGTCGTGGTGGTCGCCGTCACCGCGACGCTCGAGCAGACGTCGGTGCAGTTCGTCCTCGGCGTGAGCGGCGGGCTGCTGCTCGGCGTGCTCGTCGGCTTCAGTCGTCGGCAGGTCCGGATCACGACGGCGCAGGCTCGCGAGACCGAGCGGCAGCAGCAGCGCGCACGGCTCCTCGCCGACCGGTCCCGGGCGTCCCGGGACATCCACGACGTCCTCGCCCACTCGCTCGGCGGCCTGGTCCTGCAGCTCGACGCGGTCGAGGCCCTGCTCGAGGCCGGCCGCGTCGACGAGGCAACCCGCCGAGCCGGCGAGGCCCGCGCGCTGGCCGCGGACGGCCTGGCCGAGGCGCGGCGTGCGGTGCACGCGCTCCGCGACGAACCGCAGCCCGGCCAGCCGGAGCCGACCCGTGCCTCCAGTCCGTCCGCCGACCACGGGTCGGGCCTGACGGCCCTGCTCGACGCGCACCGTTCGTTCGGCGGCGAGGTCGTCGTGCAGGGTGACGCGACCCTCGCGGTCCTCGACGACGCCCACCGTGCCGCCGTGGTCCAGGTCGTCCGGGAGGCCCTCAGCAACGCCCGCAGGCACGCTCCCGGCCGCCCCGTGTCCCTGTCCGTGATCCGGGACGGCGACGCCGTGGACGTCGTCGTGGCCAACCCGCTGCCGAGCGGCGGGCAGGGGGTGCTCGGGATGCGCGAGCGGTTCGCGGAACTCGGCAGCGAGGCCACGGTGGAGGCCGAGCGTTCCGACGACGAGTTCGTCGTCGCCATGCACCTGCCCGTCGACGTCCGGGCTCCGGTCGCCGAGGACGACCGCTCGTGACCATCCGGGTGCTCGTGGTCGACGACCAGGCCATCGTCCGCGACGGCCTGGTGACCGTGCTGTCACTCGTGCCCGACCTGCAGGTCGTCGGGCAGGCGGCGGACGGTGCCGAGGCGATCGCCGCCGTCGACCGGCACGTGCCCGACGTCGTCCTGATGGACCTGCGGATGCCGGGGGTCGACGGACCGACCGCGACCGCGCGGATCGTCGCCGAGCACCCCGGGGTGGCGGTCCTGGTGCTGACGACCTACGCCGACGACGACTCCATCACCACCGCGCTGCGGGCGGGAGCGCGCGGCTACCTGACGAAGGACGCCGGACGGGCGGAGATCGCGACCGCGGTGCGTGCGGTGGCCGCCGGGCAGTCGACCTTCGACGCGACCGTGGGGGCGCGGCTGGTGGCGCGCCTCGCCGGTGGTGCTGGTACAGGTGCCGGTGTCGCTGCTGGTTCCGCGGCGCCTGCGCCTGCGCCTGCGTCACCCCATACCGATCCCGGTCCGTCGCTCGGTGCGCGGTTCCCGGAGCTCACCCCGCGCGAGGTGGACGTCCTCGAGCGGATCGCGGACGGCCGGACGAACCCGCAGATCGCCGCCGAGCTGTTCCTGACGGTGCCCACCGTGAAGTCGTACGTGAACCAGGTGTTCGCGAAGCTCGGGGTCCGGACCCGCGCCGAGGCCGTCGCCCGCGTCCTGCGCTGACCGTCCGCAGCACCCCGTCGTCCCCGGGCCACTGCGGCCACCACGGCCACGTGAATGCGTACACATGGACCACCAGCGGACACCAAGACTCGTTGCGTACCGTTGACGCCTGTCGTCACGACGCCAGAGCGTCGATGCGTGTGTGCCCCACACTCCACGCGTCCGCCCGGACACCGTGACCACGACGTGCCCGTGAGCGCCCCCACCGCTCGAGCGTGCGCGCCGTCGGCGTGCTGCTGCGCGCCACCCCTCCGGCCACCCGCGCGCGCTGGCCGTCGAACGCACCGCACCCGATGACGAGTGCACCACTGCTGATCCGCCGCAGGAGACCTCCGTCATGACCGCCGACACCATGAGCGTGCCCACCGCACGCCTCGCCACCCCGGACACGCGCCGGTCCGGGACCCGACCCACCCGGGTGACCCGGGCCTCCCGGCCGTCCCGTGCCGCCCATCCGTCCCGCGCCGCCCTGCCGTTCCACGCCGACCGCGAGACGGCACCGACCTGGATGCGGGTCGTCGGTACCGCGCTGTTCGTCGCAGGCGCCGGGCTGTCCGCCGCCGTGCTCGGCTGGCCGGGCGACGCACCCGAGGTCGCGCTCCTGGTGCCGGGACTGCTCGCCGTCGCAGTCGGACTGCTGCTCCTGCTCGCCCGGGCCGGGTTCACCGTCACCGAGCGGCACGTGACCCTGCACTTCCGTCCGCTCCCGCCGCGGCGCATCCCGCGCCGGCGGATCACCGACGTCCGCCTGGTCGAGGCGGACGCGGCCACCTACGGCGGTGTCGGCCTGCGGATCCGTCGCGGCGAGCGTGCGCTCATCCTCACGCCGGGCCTCGGGATCGAGCTCACGGACGACCGGGGTCGGGTCACGTTCGTCCGTACGCGACGCCCGGAGGACGCGTTCCGTGCGCTGGCCGGACTGCCGGGCGGGCCGGGAGGCGCGGATCACGTCGAGCGCGAGCGCCTGGGCTGAGCAGGGTGCCGGCTGAGCGCGGGAATGGAAGCGGCGTGTGGCGGCTTATACACGCCACTGCCGAATCCGGTCAAGCCGGGACTGGACAGCGCGCCACGGAGCGAACTATGATGACAGTTCGCGCTCCCTGGCATCCGTGTCGTCATATTGCGGTCGACGCAGAGTTCTGAGACAGAAACTCATCTCGCCCTGGTGCAGCCGGACCCGTATATGGCGGCGGGTACCGCTCACGGAGATCATCCCACACGTGCACCGACGTTCCGCGTCAAGGCACGCGTCGGCGTGGTCGCAGGGCTTGCATCTCAGGGTTCGCCGAGCGATCAATCCACTCACCTACACACTGCTCGTCAGTGTCGGCCCGACGGGGCCTACCGGAGGTCACACCCTTGGCTGCTGCGCCCAACGCATCCACCAACCCCAAGAACGGTCGCAACCACTCGCGACTCTCGTTCGCCAAGATCACGGACACCC
>Ga0308159_1004190_pt1 | contig 13421 bp, 14 predicted proteins | sample PhyCR1_FD_201040 | JGI IMG/M metagenome (GOLD analysis project Ga0308159, IMG submission 201040) | Phyllosphere microbial communities from UC Gill Tract Community Farm, Albany, California, United States - DLSLC.R1 | ecosystem: Host-associated > Plants > Phyllosphere > Unclassified | place: USA...
CGCCTTGGGTACGTTGCAGGACAAACCGATAGGCACCGCAAAGGCTGGGGCCATCGAGCAGCGCGTAAACTGTCAGCTGGTTGCTGTCGCTGTGCGGCGTCTCGAACCAGAAATGGGTGAATTCGGGAAACTCTTCGGCGCTGTCGACCTGCACGGTATTGATGGCGATGCCGCGTGCGGACAGGCCGAACTGCCCCAGCTCGCCCACGGCACGGAAATAGGAAGCTCCGATAAACGACACCCAGTCTTTTTCGGAATGGGCTTTCAGTGTCTGCTGGCTGTCCAGAACGCGAAAGCCTACAAACACGTTGCCCTTGATGTCGGGCAATACACCGCTCTTGTTGTCCGGAAAGGAGAAATAGCGGATGTCCTGCTGAATCTCGCGTGCACGATGGTTATCGACCACCGACATTTTTACCGGTGTGCGGTGCAGGCTGTTGACGCTGAAAAAGGTGACCGGAAACCGGCTTGCGCCCTGCGCAAACAGCGCATATTCCGGCTTGTAGATTATCTTGCGGTAGACGTCGTAATTGATGTTGGCGAGTGCGCTTTCGGCAACGGCAGTCGGCGCAACATAGGCCTCTTTGGCCATCGCTTCGGCCTGCCTGATTAATCCTTCATAGCTGAAATCCGCTTCCTGACCCAGCGTGAGTTTCTGTGCCGCGAAGATTTCAGGAGTAAAACCCAACGCGGATAAGGCGGCGGAATAAGAGGCAAAAGCCAGCAAGTCACGTCTTGTCACCATGAAAACACCCATCCTTGATAAAAGTGCCATGTTTTCAGCAACCAGGCGAAAACAGATTTTTGGAAAGCCACTTCTACTTTAGCAGAACTCTCAGACCGCCTTCGGGTGCATTGCGGTAATCCACCTGAATACCATGCAATTGTGCGATACGCAGCACGATCGAGATGCCAAGCCCGCTGCCGGTTTGCTGCTGGCCCGGAGGTCGATAGAAACGTTCGCCGAGCCGCCGAAGGCTTTCGACGGTCATGCCGGGGCCGCCGTCCTGCAACGTCAATCCGGTAGCGTCCAGCGTCACGCGCACCTGACTGCCCGCCTCGGAATAGCGAATCGCATTGTCGAGCAGATTTCTCAGCAGCATCGACAGCAGCACCGGATTACCGCGCTTTGCAGGCGGCGTGCCGTGTTGCTCGAGCACCAGCTCGATGCCCTTGCGATGCGACGCCGCATCCTGCTCGATAAGCGCCTGCGTCACCAGCGCCGACCAGTCGACCGGGGAAAGCTCATCCAGCGACGTAAAGGACTCGAGACGCGACAGCGTTAAAAGCTGGTCGACGAGTCGCGTGGCGCGATCGATGCTGGTGGTGAGATTTTTCACCGCGTTGTCCCGCACGCGCTCGTCGTCCCCCGCCAGCTGCACCACTTCCGTCTGCACGCGCAGCGCGGCGAGCGGGCTGCGCAACTCGTGCGCCGCATCGGAGGTAAAGCGGCGCTCGCGCACCAGCAAGGTTTGTGTTCTTGCAAACAGCGCATTCAGGGACTGCACCAGCGGCAGCACCTCGCCCGGCACCTTTTCCGTTGCAATCGGCCGGGCATCGTCGGCGGCGCGATGCTGCAACGCCTGCGCCACGCGCTTGAGCGGCCGCAGTTCAAGGCTGAGCATGACTATCATTGCCAGCATCAGCAGCGGCAGCGAGGCGAGCCACGGCAGCAGCTGGCCGCTTACCATGTCCCACGCCATGTCGTCGCGATACTCGTATTCCTGCCCGACGGCGATACGATAGCGGCCATCGGTCGAGGTCAGCCACAGCAAGCGCCAACGGTCGTCATCGTCCTTGAGCCTGTCGTCGATAAAACCGTGCGCCTCGCGGTTGAAGACGATGTCTTTGCCGTTGTCGCCGTCGTTGACGAGCCTATGCCCCTGTAGATCGAAAATCGCAAAGGCCAGCGCGTCGTCGTCGGTATGACCGCGATGATGCTTGTCGACCAGCTTTTTGGTATCAGGCAGACGAACGGCATCGCCGCGCTGAAGCTGCTCGCCCAGACCGGCGGTCGCAAGGCGTTTGGCGAACAGCATCTGCTGGGTATCAAACAGCTCGTTGATTTTATGGCGCGTTTGCTGCCACGCCGCCCCGCTTGCGACGACCCAGGTCACGATAGCCAATAGGGCAAACAGCAGAATCAGCCGCAGCTTGAGGCTCGGATGCGTTAACCGCCCCCGCAACGCCCGCAGGTTCAGGGAATATTTCACGGGTTCTTACCGCTCGGCACTTCATCGCCCAGCACATAGCCGACGCCGTGAACCGTGCGGATAAAACCGTTGCCCAGCTTGCGCCGCAAATGGTGAATGTGAACTTCGACGGCGTTGCTGCTGACCTCCTGATCCCAGCTGTAAAGCTTCTCTTCGAGGGTCTGGCGTTGCAGCACGCGGCCTTTGTTGCGCAGAAACAGCTCCAGCACGGCGACTTCGCGCGAGGTCAGCACTACCGCTTCGCTATCCAGACTGACGCTACGCGAGGCGGGATCGTATTCGAGTGCGCCGTGGCTGATTTTGGGCGTGACCTGACCATGGCGGCGGCGAATCAGCGCCTCGAGTCTGGCGGCGACTTCCACCAGCGCAAAGGGTTTGCAGAGATAATCGTCGGCACCGGCCTGCAGGCCGCCAACCCGCTGCTCCAGCGCATCGCGCGCGGTCAGAATCAGCACGGGAATGTCTCGGCCGCTCTGCCGCCATTCGCGCAGCAACTGCATACCGTCCATGCCCGGCAGACTCAAATCCAGGATCACCGCATCGTAGGGCGCGCTGTCGAGGGCGTTTTTTCCGGTGATCCCATCCCTGAACCAGTCGAGGGTGAATCCGAGCCGGGTCAAGCCCGCCTTGATGCCGTCGCCAATCATGTTGTCGTCTTCAATCAGTAGGATACGCATCGTCTTCCTGCTCCCGTGGTGTCTGCCGTTCCGTGTTTGAATCAGTATACCCGCCGCTTCTTAGCTTGTTCTTAAGTTGTGCGATAACTCTCATCTTCTTTAAAGGTGTTACGTGATTGATGGGCCTTCCAGTAGAATAGTCGCCAGGTTTTTGGAATGTATACAAGGTTGAGACATCAAGATGAAAGCAACAACCATGAGTCAGCTGCGTCAGTGGAAACGCGACAAGCACAAATTTGCGACCATTACGGCCTACGACGCCAGTTTTGCACAACTCTTTGCCGAGCAGGGTATTCCGGTCATGCTGATAGGCGATTCCCTCGGCATGGTCGTTCAGGGGCGCGATTCCACCCTGCCCGTGCTGCTTGAAGATATCGTTTATCACACGCGCTGTGTGCGCCGTGGCGCGCCCAGGGCCTTGCTGCTTTCCGACTTGCCTTTCATGACGTACTCCACGCCGGAACAGACCTTTGACAGCGCCGCGCAACTGATGCGCGCAGGTGCCAACATGGTCAAGCTCGAAGGCGGAAGCTGGCTGTGCGATACCGTTTCCATGCTGACAGAAAGAGCCGTGCCGGTCTGTGGTCATCTCGGCCTGACCCCGCAGTCGGTCAATATTTTCGGCGGCTACAAGATTCAGGGGCGTGGCGAAGTGGCGGCCAATCAGCTGCTGCAAGACGCGCTGGCGCTCGAAAAAGCCGGGATGCAACTGCTGGTGCTCGAGTGTGTGCCGGTTGAGCTGGCGCGCCGCGTCACCGAAGAGCTGAGCATTCCTGTCATCGGCATCGGCGCAGGCAATGTGACCGACGGACAAATTCTGGTGATGCACGACGCCTTCGGCATTACCGGCGGCCATATTCCCAAGTTCGCCAAAGATTTTCTGGCCGAAGCCGGTGACATCCGCGATGCCGTGCGTTTGTATGTGAAAGAGGTCGAAGAAGGCGTTTATCCGGGCATCGAGCACAGTTATCAGTAAATTCGGTTAACCAGACAGAGGCATTATCGTGTTAATTATTGAAACTCTTCCGCTGCTGCGCCGCGAAATTCGCTTCTACAAGCAGAACAACAAGCGCATTGCGCTGGTGCCGACGATGGGCAATCTGCATCAGGGCCACATGACGCTGGTCGATGAAGCCAGGGCGCGGGCCGACATCGTTATCGTCAGCATTTTCGTCAATCCCATGCAGTTCGAACGCGCCGACGATCTCGAATGTTATCCGCGCACCTTGCAGGAAGACTGCGAGAAGCTGACCAAGCGCGGCGTAGATCTGGTGTTTGCGCCTGCGCCCGCCGAAATCTACCCTAAAGGCCTGGCCCTGCAAACGCAGGTCGACGTGCCTGGTCTGTCGACCATGCTGGAAGGCGCAAGCCGTCCCGGCCATTTTCGCGGTGTCTCGACCATCGTCAGCAAGCTGTTTAATCTCGTGCAGCCCGACGTCGCCTGTTTCGGGCAAAAAGACTATCAACAGCTGGCGCTGATCCGCGCGTTGGTAGAAGATATGGGATACGATCTGGAAATCGTGGGCGTGCCGACTGTCCGCGCGAAAGACGGTCTGGCGCTGAGTTCGCGCAATGGTTATCTCACGGCCGACGAGCGAAAAATCGCGCCGCGTCTCGCCAAAATCATGAACCAGCTGGCCGCGCGACTGACGCAGGGTGAACGCCACGTCGACGAGCTGCTGGCCGACTGCGCGCAACAGCTGCGTGACGCCGGTTTCCAGCCCGACGAACTGTTCATCCGCGACGCGAAAACGCTGCGTGACTTGTCTGTCGACAGCACGTCGGCGGTTATCCTGATGGCCGCCTGGCTGGGCAAGGCACGACTGATAGATAATCAGGAAGTCGATTTAACGGTCTAGCCCTTAACGGTTCGGCATGTAAAGGCTAGGTTGATTACGGTAACAAAGGGGAAAATATGATACGTACCATGTTGCAGGGTAAATTGCATCGCGTCCACGTGACCCATGCCGACTTGCATTACGAAGGTTCCTGCGCCATCGATCAGGATTTCCTCGACGCTTCCGGCATTCTGGAATACGAGGCTATCGATATCTATAACGTGACCAATGGCAAACGCTTTTCGACCTACGCCATCGCCGCCGAGCGCGGGTCACGCATTATCTCCGTCAACGGCGCGGCCGCGCACTGCGCAAGCGTCGACGACCTGCTGATTATCTGCTCCTACGTGCAGATGCCCGATGCGGATGCTCGTCTGCATCAGCCAAAAGTGGCCTATTTCGAAGGCGCAAACCAGCTAAAACGCACGGCGAAAGCGGTGCCGGTTCAGGTCGCCTGACCGCCTTCTCTGCATAAAAAAACGGGAGCCTCAAGCTCCCGTTTTCTTTTACATTTTCTATTGCCGTCTCAAGAGGCGCCTGGCAAAACGGTTAGCTTCTCAAACCGCGACCGCGTTCTATCAGATACCAGGCCAGCAGATAGAACACCACGATAAAGGCAACCAGCACCAGCATGGTGAACATCAGGGGCACGTCGGAGATGCCGAGGAACCCGTAACGGAATCCGCTTATCATGTAGACAATCGGGTTCAGCTTGGACACCGCCTGCCAGATTGGCGGCAGCAGCGTCAGCGAGTAGAACACCCCGCCGAGGTAGGTCAGCGGCGTCAGCACAAAGGTCGGGATCAGACTGATGTCATCGAAGCTCGTGGCAAACACGGCATTCAGCAATCCACCGAGCGAGAACAGGATAGCCGTCAGCAGCAGTGTCAGCGCAATCACCCACCAGGAATGAATCTGCAGGTGCGTGAAGAACAGCGAGATGATGGTGACCAGAATGCCGACACAGATACCACGCGCCACACCGCCACCAACATAACCGGCAATAACGACGTGCGTAGGCACCGGCGCGACCAGCAGCTCTTCAATGTTGCGCTGGAACTTGGCGCTGAAGAACGACGACGCGACGTTGGCGTAGGAGTTGGTAATCACCGACATCATGATAAGACCGGGCACGATAAACTGCATGTAGCTGAAACCATGCATATCGCCGATGCGCGAACCAATCAGATTGCCGAAGATGACGAAGTAGAGAGACATAGTAATCACCGGCGGGACGAGGGTCTGCACCCAGATACGTCCAAAACGGTTGATCTCTTTCATCCAGATACTTTTCAGTGCCACCCAATACAGTTGCGACATTATTTTTTATCCTCACTGCCGTTTACCAGGGTGACAAACAGCTCTTCCAGACGGTTGGCCTTGTTACGCATACTGAGCACCTGCACGCCCTGCTTGCTCAATTGACTGAACAGCGAGTTAAGCCCCTGTTCGCGCATCACTTCGACTTCCAGCGTCGAGGTATCCAGCAGCGTGCTGTGATAGCCTTCGAGCTTGGGAATCGAACTTTTTGCGGCCAGATCCAGCACGAAGGTTTCGGATTTCTGTTTCGCCAGCAAGGATTTCATCGAGGTATTCTCGATAAGCTCGCCGCCCTGAATGATGCCGATATTGCGACACAGCATCTCGGCTTCTTCGAGGTAATGGGTCGTCAGAATGATCGTCGTGCCCTGCGCGTTCAGCTCTTTCAAAAAGCCCCACATCGAGCGGCGCAGTTCGATGTCGACACCGGCGGTAGGTTCGTCGAGAATCAGCAGCTTGGGCTCGTGCATCAGCGCGCGGGCAATCATCAGACGGCGTTTCATCCCGCCGGACAACATGCGGGAGCGCTCGTTGCGTTTACCCCACAGATCCAGCTGGGTCAGGTATTTTTCGGCGCGGCTCAGGGCATCGCTGCGCTTCACGCCGTAGTATCCGGCCTGATTCACGACAACCTGCATCACGGTTTCGAAAGGGTTGAAGTTGAACTCCTGCGGGACCAGCCCGAGCTGGCGCTTGGCGTTGACAATATCCTTGTCGATATCGTAACCAAAGACTCTGACTTTACCGGCAGACTTGTTTACCAGCGAGCTGATAATGCCTATCGTCGTGGACTTGCCGGCACCGTTCGGGCCCAGCAGGGCGTAGAAATCGCCCGCTTCCACGCGTAAGTCAATGCCGCGCAGGGCTTGCACACCGCCTGCGTAAGTCTTGGTTAACTTCTCCAGTTCCAATGCGTATGTCATAAGTGAAGTCTTACCTTGTTTTAAACGAATAGTTATCTTTATTTAACGATTGGGTTATACAGAACCCTTTTGATTTTCATTGGAGTTGTCCTATATTACCCCAACGTAGACGCTTTCTTACAGGCTATTAACTTTCATGAAAGATATCGAAACGCTGATCAGCAACAATGCTGCCTGGTCAAAAATTATGGAAGAGGAAGATCCTGGCTTCTTCGAACGCCTCTCTCTTGCTCAAAAACCACGCTTTCTGTGGATTGGCTGCTCCGACAGCCGTGTTCCCGCCGAACGCCTGACCGGACTCGAACCCGGCGAACTTTTCGTTCACCGCAACGTGGCCAACCTGGTGATTCACACCGACCTCAACTGCCTGTCCGTCGTGCAATATGCTATCGACGTACTGGAAGTCGAACACGTCATTATCTGTGGCCACCACGGCTGCGGCGGTGTGAAGGCGGCAATCGAAAACCCTGAACTGGGGCTAATCGACAACTGGCTGCTGCACATTCGCGACATCTATTTCAAACACGGCAATGCCCTGAGCGAACTGGAACCGGATGACCGACTGAATAAACTCTGCGAACTCAACGTGGTTGAACAGGTGTATAACCTGGGTCACTCCACCGTGATGCGCAGCGCGTGGAAACGCGGGCAGAATATCACTCTGCACGGCTGGGTCTACGGACTTCAGGACGGGCGTCTGCGCGACCTGGACATCACGTCCACCAGCCGCGACATGCTTGAACAGCGCTATCATCAGGGTGTCGCTGCGCTGGTTGATCAAACCCGATAAACGCGGCCTGACCTACCCGCACGTGCCAATAATAACGCCCCGAATTGTATTACAATCGGGGCGTTAAACCTTTCCACTCTGTGCCTTATCTTTCTGCCCCCAAGCGTAGCAGATAACACGAGGCGTCAAGCCTGAAAGCGGGGCTTATTCTTCGAGCATGGTGACTTTGCCGACGTACGGAAGGTGGCGATAACGCTGCGCATAGTCAATGCCATAGCCGACCACAAACTCGTCGGGAATGGTGAAACCTACATATTCCACCGTCACATCCACTTCGCGGCGCTCGGGTTTGTCGAGCAGCGTACAGATGGCCAGCGATTTAGGTCCCCGCAGTTTGAAAATCTCGCGCACCTTGCTCAGCGTGTTGCCCGAATCGATGATGTCTTCGACGATAAGCACATCCTTGCCGCGAATATCTTCATCCAGGTCTTTCAGGATTTTCACGTCACGCGTGGAAGACATGCCGTTGCCGTAGCTCGAAGCTGTCATGAAATCGACTTCATGCGGCACGTCGATGGCGCGGCAGAGGTCGGCCATAAACATAAAGGATCCGCGCAACAGCCCGACCAGCACCATCTCACTGCCGCTGTCGCGGTAATGTTCTGTTATCTCGCGGCCCAACTCGGCAATACGGGTTTTTACTTCCTGCTCGGAAATCATTACGTCTACAGTGTGTTTCATATAAAACCTGGCTACCTGAAAATAAAATGAGTCCTGCCACCAGTATGGTCGATGGCAGTCTTTAGCGCGCGGGGAGTATAGCAAAGAACGTTGCGCAACAAGAACCTCTTCCCTTGCGCGTTACGCAGAATGACCGCCGCGCAGTGACGCGGACTCAGGCCACCGTAAACGAGAGCATCATGCCGGTGTCTTCATGTTCCAGAAGATGGCAGTGCGCCATGTAGGCGTGATTCGCGTCGGCGAGATGGTTGAAGCGCACCAGCACTTCACTGCGCCCGCCCTCGACGCGCACGGTATCTTTCCAGCCCTGACGATGCGCCGCGACCGGCTTTCCGTTTTCGCCGAGAATGCGGAACTGCGTGCCGTGAATGTGGAAAGGATGCAGCATCATGTCGCCCTCGCCGGAAATCGTCCATCGCTCGTACTGACCCTGCTTCACCGCAAACGCCGGATGATGCATGTCGTAGGCCTTGCCGTTAATCTTGTTGGCCGTCATCAGGTCCAGCTTCGCGGCGTCATGCGTCATGCCCGGCATCGACGACATGTCTCCCTGCGAATGCGCAGACATGCCGGGCATCGCCGCCATGCCTGCGTCGCCGTGATCCATGCTCATCCCGGCCATCGCGCCGTGCCCGTATTTGTCCATCAGCGCCTGCATGCCCTGCCGGTCAAGCTGCGGGTCCATCATCAGTTGAAGCCAGCGCGTCGGCAGCCCGTCCAGCGCCGGTAGCGCAGGCAGGGCAATCAGCGAGTCGGGTAACTGTCCGCCCGACTGTGTCAGCGTGGGCTGGATTTTCAACACGGCCAGCGGCTTGTCGAACGGCGCGAGCGTCATGCCCATCTGAGTCACCGGCAAGGTCTGTAAATCAAAGGCTTTACCGTCGGAACAATCGACCATCACCTCGAAACGTTCGCCGGTGAGCATCGGCAGGTCGCTGACCTTGACCGGCTCTGCAAGGAATCCGCCGTCGCTTGCGATAACGTAAAGCGGCCGACCGTCGCTGGTCGCAAGATGCAGGGAACGCGCATTGCAGCCGTTCAGCAACCGCAGGCGCAGCCAGCCGCGCGACACGCCGTGCTGCGGATAGATAACGCCGTTGGTCATCATGTGCTGACCAAACCAGCCGGTGGCGGCGGTCATGACATCGAGCTGATAATCAATCTGACCGGCCTCGTCGAGGCGTTTGTCCTGAAGGATGACGGGAATGTCGTCCACGCCCCAGCGCGAAGGAATCTTGAGCTTGTCGCCTTCCTCGTCATCGATAACCACCATTCCAGCAAGCCCCATGGCCACCTGATAACCGCTGGTTTGATGAGGATGGGGGTGAAACCAGCAGGTCGCCGCGGGCTGATCCACCTTGAAGTGCACCTCGCGGCTGGCGCCGGGTGCAATCATCGCCTGCGGGCCGCCGTCGACTTCGCCCGGAATTTCGAGACCGTGCCAATGCACCGTGCTGGCATCGGGCAGCGCGTTTTTAACGATGACGCCGACCGACTTGCCGCGGCGCAACCGGATGACCGGCCCCAGCAGGTTGCCGTTGATGCCCCAGGTCGAGGTCATCACTCCCGGCACGAACGGGCTTTTCCCCTGCTGCAACGTAAGGCGATAGGTTCCTCTGACATCGGGTTGCAGAATTTCGGGTATCGGCAATGCAGGACGCGAGGCGGCAAAAGCCGGGCGGCTCCACGTGGGCAGCGTAGCCACACCGCCATAGAGCGCCGCCAGCTTGATAAAATCTCGACGATGCATAGTCGGTCCTTTTGGGTGTCGGAAGAGTGTCCAGATAGCATTAGACTAAACCTTTACCCAAGGTTAAGGTCAAGTCGAACTCGGTAAGTCAAAAACCAATGTAAAAGAAATTTATGTGCGCTGTAGCAAATATGGTAACGTCAATTGGATAAATTACGGGCCTAATCATCATTATGACGAATACTTTTAATGTCGTTAAGACACTGTTGCTTGCCAGTTTCCGGACGCTGGCAAAGAAAAATTCATCCGCAAAAACAAGGCAGAGCATGAAAAAAACCACCCTGAGTCTGCTATTGCTGACCTTACTTGGATTCTCCTCTGCCAGCCAGGCACTTACCGAACCCGAAGCGGAAGATCTCGCCGATCTGACCGCCGTGTTTGTCTATCTTAAAAATAATTGCGGCTACGAGCAGTTGCCCAACACCCAGATAAAACGGGCAATCATCTATTTTGCCCAGCAGAATCATTGGGATTTGACCAATTACAGCGCCTATGACATGCAGGCTCTGGGTGAAGACAGCTACCGCGATCTCAGCGGCATTGCTATCGCCAAACCGGTTAAATGCAAATCTCTGGCGCGCGACTCCCTCGGCCTTTTGACCTACACCAATTAATATCTCCCGCCTCGCCCCTGTTTCCCCGGGGGTGAGCTAAAATCTCTAGTTGTGCCCCATCTATCCCAATAAAACGCTGGCCATCGTGGCTTTCATGGCGGGAATTTGACCGTGCATGCCGCGTTCGAGTTAGCTATCATACCGCGCCAATTTTCATGGCTGCGAGTACTCAGGAGAAGGGTAAGACTATGTCTCAAAAGGTATCCGGGAAAGAAATTTGGTATGAGACGCTGCACGACAGTTTCGGCCAGTATTTCAGTGTTGAAAAAGAGTTATACCGCGATAAAACCGAACATCAGGATCTGGTGATTTTCGAGAACGCCGCGCTGGGTCGCGTGATGGCGCTCGACGGCGTGGTACAAACCACCGAACGTGACGAGTTTATCTATCATGAGATGATGACCCACGTTCCGCTGCTGGCGCACGGTAATGCGCGCAAGGTGCTGATTATCGGCGGCGGCGACGGCGGCATGCTGCGCGAAGTCTGCCGACACAATACGGTAGAACACATCACGATGGTGGAGATAGATGCCGGTGTGGTCGAGTTCTGCCGCCAGTATCTGCCCAACCACAATGCCGGTTCCTTTGATGATGCCCGTTTCAATCTGGTGATTGAAGACGGCGTTAATTTCGTCAATCAGACCGAGCAGACCTTCGACGTGATCATCTCCGACTGCACCGACCCTATCGGGCCAGGCGAAAGCCTGTTTACCTCGGCTTTCTATGAAGGATGCGCGCGCTGTCTGAATCCGGGCGGTATTTTCGTGGCGCAAAACGGCGTCTGCTTCCTGCAGCAGGATGAAGCGGTCAACAGCCATCAGAAGCTCAGTCACTATTTTGAAGACGTCAGCTTCTATCAGGCGGCGATCCCGACCTATTACGGCGGCATCATGACCTTTGCCTGGGCGACCAACAATCCCGCGTATCGCCAGATTGATTCCACCGAACTTCAGGCGCGCTTTGCCGCCTCCGGTATTGTCAGCCGTTATTACAATCCGGCCATTCATTACGGCAGCTTCGCCCTGCCGCAATATCTGCTGAATGCGCTTTCGGCTTCATACCAGGACGGTATCCACAAGGAGGTGAACTAAATTGCAAAAGCTGAAACTGCACGGTTTCAATAACCTGACCAAAAGCCTGAGTTTTTGTATCTATGATATCTGCTATGCCAAGACCGCAGACGACCGCGACGGCTATATCGCTTACATAGACAAAGAGTACAACGCTAACCGCCTGACGGAAATTCTCACCGAAACCTGCTCGATTATCGGTGCGAACATCCTCAATGTTGCGCGTCAGGACTATGAACCTCAGGGTGCCAGCGTGACGATTCTGGTGAGCGAAGAGCCGATGGACCCCAAAGACGTCGACACTTCCGAGCATCCGGGTCCGCTGCCAAGCTCAGTGGTCGCGCATCTCGACAAGAGTCACATCTGCGTGCACACCTATCCGGAGAGTCATCCGGAAGGCGGACTTTGCACCTTCCGTGCCGATATCGAAGTGTCGACCTGTGGGGTCATTTCACCGCTTAAAGCACTTAACTACCTGATTCATCAGCTTGAATCGGATATCGTGACCATCGATTATCGCGTGCGTGGTTTTACCCGCGACATTAACGGCGTCAAGCACTATATCGATCACTCGATAAACTCGATTCAGAACTTCATGTCCGAAAACATGAAATCACTCTACGACATGATGGACGTGAACGTTTATCAGGAAAATATCTTCCATACCAAGATGATGCTGAAGGATTTCGATCTGGAACATTATCTGTTCAACGCCAGGCCCGATGAACTGAGCGCGGCGGAACGCAAGGAGATTACCGATCTGCTGTACAAGGAGATGCAGGAAATCTACTACGGAAGAAACATTCCACATCTCTAGAATCCGGGCCGCCTGTCTTTCGAGAGTGCGGCCTTTTTCAGACGATGATTCAGGCAGCGAGGGGCGTTAGCGATAAGTGACGATAAAGGCGCGATACTTCTCGAGAACCCGCAGAAAATCTTCGATACCGCAGAAAGACAGGCTCTCTTCGTCGTAATAATTCATGCCCTCTTCCATGCCGTCGCTTTCCAGATCCAGCTGGTTGGCTCTTACCATAACCTCTTCGCCATCCAGCCAAAGCGTGTATTCGCGACCTTCCATCTGCCAGGTACGTTCACTGCCTTTCAACTCGGCGGCAGCGGCTTCGATTTTGTCGAGCAGGCCGAGATCGCCGTCGATCTCTTCATTCAGCCAGTGGCCAATCACTTCATGACCCATTGAAAAACGGGCCTTTATTTGCCCGGTGATATCACGCAGGAAATCATAATCCATGGTCTCATCTCCCGATTGGCATTAAGACTTATTATAGAAACACATCAATAAAAAAAGGAGGCCGAAGCCTCCTTATTGTTCTGTCGCGCAATATAGCGATTTAAAGGGCGGTTTGGAAGATCACACCGTCAGCTTTATCGGTATATTCGCTCAACTTGTCGAAGTTCAGATAACGATAGGTATCTACCGCCGTCTTGTCGACTTCTGCCATGTAGCTCAGATACTCTTCCGGCGTTGGCAAACGGCCCAGCAGCGATGCGATGGCGGCAAGCTCGGCCGACGCCAGATACACGTTC
>Ga0308159_1004192_pt1 | contig 13418 bp, 8 predicted proteins | sample PhyCR1_FD_201040 | JGI IMG/M metagenome (GOLD analysis project Ga0308159, IMG submission 201040) | Phyllosphere microbial communities from UC Gill Tract Community Farm, Albany, California, United States - DLSLC.R1 | ecosystem: Host-associated > Plants > Phyllosphere > Unclassified | place: USA...
CACCGCGCCCCAGTGACCGACCACGTGTTCAAGCACGGCGGCCATCGACGGGTTCTGCAGTTTCGCCAGTTCCGGCTGGGTCATGATGCCCAGCGACAGCACGTTGACCAGCACCAGAAACAGCAGCACGGTGATAAAGCCGATCACGGTGGCCTTGCCGACGTCCGAGCGTTTCTCGGCACGGGCGGAGAAAATGCTCGCGCCTTCGATGCCGATGAACACCCAGACGGTGACCAGCATCATGTTGCGCACCTGATTCATGACACTGCCCAGATCGGGGTTTTTCACGCCCCAGATGTCGGCAGTGAAGATGTCCAGTCTGAATGCGAAGATGGCGATCAGCACGAACAGCACCAGTGGCACGACCTTGGCAACCGTGGTCACCAGGTTGATGAACGCCGCTTCCTTGATCCCGCGCAACACCAGGAAATGCACGCCCCACAGCAGCAGCGACGCGCCGATCACTGCCGCCGGCGTGTTGCCTTCGCCGAAGATCGGAAAGAAGTAGCCGAGGGTGCTGAACAGCAGAACGAAGTAGCCGACGTTGCCCAGCCAGGCGCTGATCCAGTAACCCCAGGCCGACGAGAAACCCATGTAGTCGCCGAATCCGGCCTTGGCGTAGGCGTAGACCCCACCGTCCAGATCGGGCTTGCGATTGGCGAGGGTCTGAAAGACGAAAGCGAGGGTGAGCATGCCAACGGCGGTAATGGCCCAGCCGATCAGCACGGCACCGACGTCGGCGCTGGCAGCCATGTTTTGTGGCAACGAAAATATCCCGCCGCCAATCATTGAACCGACTACCAGTGCAACCAATGCACCGAGTCTTAGTTTTCCGGGCGCTTCAGACATTTGCATGACTCCATTGCAGGAAAGGAGAGCTCACAGCCTAATACTGTTGTCTGTTCGAATAGCTGACTTGGATCAGTGCATGGTCACATTCCATTGTTAATGAATGACTTATCCACCCGTTGCGGGCATAACGCTGTGGTCCGAAAGGGCCGAGCCAGAGCCGTTTCGCTGATGCAATTGGGAATAGCTATTAATGCTTTCGAACTATGACGCTAGTTGCTTTTGCGCGTTTGGCAAATGTCCGTCATCTGTTTTCAGTACAGAATTGAATTATCAGGATCAGCGCACAAAACCGACTTAACGTGCTACGCGTTATCGTCATCAGCTATATATAAGTGTGCGCACCTCGGCATTACCTGATAAACGTCATCTACTCTTAGCTTTTAGTCAGCTGTTGTTACAAATAAACAACAGCGGCTCTTCAAGGAGATCTGCATGTCGCAACCGACGCAAAAGCTGCGCCTTGGTGCGTTGATCGCGCTGGTGGTGGGGTCGATGATTGGCGGGGGAATTTTTTCCCTGCCGCAGAACATGGCCGCGCGCGCCGACGCCGGGGCGATACTGATCGGTTGGGGCATCACCGCGGTCGGCATGCTGATGCTGGCGTTCGTCTTTCAGACTCTGGCCAATCGCAAACCGGAACTGGACTCGGGCGTCTATGCCTACGCCAAGGCCGGGTTCGGCGATTACATGGGTTTTTCGTCGGCGTGGGGTTACTGGATCAGCGCCTGGCTGGGCAACGTCGGCTACTTCGTCTTGCTGTTCAGCACCCTCGGTTATTTCTTTCCGGTGTTCGGCCAGGGCAACACGCCGATCGCCATCGGCTGCGCCTCGGTGCTGTTGTGGGCAGTGCATTTTCTGGTGATGCGCGGGATCAAGGAGGCGGCGCTGATCAACCAGGTGACGACCGTGGCCAAGGTCGTGCCGCTGATCATGTTCATCGTCATCGCGGCCGTGGCGTTCAAGGCTGACGTCTTCACCCGCGACATCTGGGGCCGCAGCAACCCGAACTTCGGCGGGGTGATGGACCAGGTGCGCAATATGATGTTGGTCACCGTGTTCGTGTTCATCGGCATCGAAGGCGCCAGCGTCTACTCGGCCCGCGCGGAGAAACGCAGCGACGTCGGCCGCGCCACGGTGATCGGGTTTCTCGGCGTACTGGCGCTGCTGGTGCTGGTCAATGTGCTGTCGCTGGGGATCATGAGCCAGCCGGAACTGGCCAACCTGCAGAACCCTTCACTGGCAGCGGTGCTTGAGCACATCGTCGGGCCGTGGGGCGCGTTGCTGATCAGCATCGGGTTGGCAATTTCCTTGTTGGGCGCGTTGTTGTCCTGGGCCTTGCTGTGCGCGGAAATTCTTTTCGCCACGGCCAAGGACAAGACCATGCCGGCGTTTCTCAAGAAGGAAAACAAGAACCATGTGCCGGTCAACGCGCTGTGGCTGACCAACGCGATGATCCAGATTTTCCTGCTGATCACGCTGTTCTCGGCGGGCACTTACACCAGTCTGATCTATCTGGCTTCGTCGATGATTCTGGTGCCGTACCTGTGGTCGGCGGCCTACGCGGTGCTGCTCAGCGGGCGCGGCGAAACTTACGAACACGCCCCGGCCGAGCGCACCAAGGATTTGCTGATAGGCGGTATCGCATTGGTTTACGCGGTGTGGTTGTTGTATGCCGGGGGAGTGAAATATCTGCTGCTGTCGGCGCTGCTGTATGCGCCGGGGGTGATTCTGTTTGCCAAGGCCAAACATGAACAGGGCCAGCCGGTTTTTACCACGGTGGAAAAAGGGATTTTTGCCTGCGTGGTGATTGGGGCGGGGCTGGCGGCTTATGGGTTGTATAGCGGGGTTTTGAGTCTGTGATCGGAGTGTTGCTTTGGCTGCTCCGGCCCCTTCGCGAGCAAGCCCGCTCCCACAGGACTACGCTAATCCATGTGGGAGCGGGCTTGCTCGCGAAGGCGGCCTCAAAATCACCACTGCGCTTGATGTGACCCCAATTCGGCGGCCGGCCAATTCCATTGCACCGCCGTCCCGCTGATCTGCACCGGCACGCGCAACCTCCGCGCCGGGCCCCACGCGGTCTGTTCAATCGCCGGATCCTGATCCAGCGCGTCTTCGGCCCGCAACGGATCAAGCATCCCCGGCCCATGCTCGATCAACAGTTTCGCCGTACGCGCCAGCGACAACCGCGCCGAACCCCCGCGACCGTTGGCCAATCGCGCCGTCAGCAATCTGAGCGCACTCGCCGCCATCAGATAACCGGTCGCATGGTCCAGCGCCTGCACCGGCAGTGGCGTCGGTTTATCGCTGTGCGTGCAACGCTGTCCGGCCTCGGCGATGCCGCTGCTCATTTGCACCAGACTGTCGAAGCCTCGGCGATTCCGCCAGGGGCCGCTCCAGCCGTAGGCATTGAGGCAGACGTCGATCAGCCCCGGTGCCAGTTGCCGACGGCGTTCAACACCAAACCCGAGATGTTCCAGCGCATCGGCGCGATAGCCGTGCAGGAGAATGTCGGCATCTTTTAATAAGCCCTCAAACACTGCGCGATCCGCTGGCACTTGCAGATCCAGCCGCGCGCAGCGTTTGCTGACGGTCATTTCCGGGACCACACCGGGTTCGTTCCAGCTCGGCGGATCGAGGCGCAGCACGTTGGCGCCGAGGCCAGCGAGAAAACGACTGGCGGTGGGGCCGGCGAGGACGCGGGTCAGGTCGAGCACCTTGATCCCGGCCAGGGGGCGAGCGATCGAGCCTTGCCATACGACGCGTTTTTCGTCCGTCTGCTCAATGAAATCCACCAACGGTTCGGCATTCACCGCCAGCCCCTGCGGATGCTGCTGCCACTGCGGCCAACTGCGCATCTCGGCGGCGCAGCCCTCGGCGTCGACCACGGCCTGCTCGAGATCCGCGCTCGCCCACTGGGCGACTTTCGCCGCCATCGCGGCGCGGTCGGCGCAGGCACCGAGCACGCGTTCAGCGGCGGCGCGGTGATGCGGGGCGTTGGTGTGCAGACGGATCCAGCCATCTCGGCTCGCATAGTCGCCGGCGATCGCATCCCACAGCGGCGGAACCTGCCAGCCGATCGGGCGAAGCGAGGTGGAGAACCAGAACGAGGCCAGACGGCGGTCGACCGCAACGGCCGACAATTGCCCGGTTTGCTGATGAAGCAATTCGCCGACTGCTTGACCGGCAGCCGCAATGCTGGCGCAGGCCAGATCGGTGACGGCGAACGCCGAGGGCAGGGCGCCGTCACCGATGAACGGGGCCGGCGTGCGGGGCAGGTCGAGTGCGGTTTGGATGGACGTGAGCAAATCAGTCATCGAAAACCCTCCGGAGCGAGAGGGCGATGATAGTGCAAAAGACACCCGCAAGATCGTTCCCACGCTCTGCGTGGGAATGCCTCAAGGGACGCTCCGCGTTCCGGCTTTCGCTTCGGACGCAGAGCGTCCCGGGCTGCATTCCCACGCAGAGCGTGGGAACGATCAGAGGGGGACTACACGCGAAACTGATCCATCAATTTCATCTGCTGGCTCGCCAGGCTGTTGAGCTGGCTGCTGATCGCGGCCGATTCCGTCGCTTGTTCAGTCAGGGTCTCGGTCACGGTGCGAATCGCCGAGACGTTGCGGTTGACCTCTTCGGCCACCGCGCTCTGCTCTTCCGCGGCGCTGGCGATCTGCAGGTTCATGTCGCTGATCACCGTCACCGCGTCGCTGATCCTGCCCAGCGCATCGACGGCGTGACGAATCTGCCCGGCGTTGTTGTGCGCCTGGGTCTGGCTCGAGTGCATGGTCGCGACCACGCCGCGCGTGCCGGTCTGGATGCGTTCGATGACGATGCGGATTTCTTCCACTGAATCCTGCGTGCGCTTGGCAAGGTTGCGCACTTCGTCGGCGACCACGGCAAAGCCGCGACCGCTCTCGCCGGCGCGGGCGGCTTCGATGGCGGCGTTGAGGGCCAGCAGGTTGGTCTGTTCGGCGATGCTGCGAATCACTTCCAGCACCGAACCGATCTGCTCGCTGTTGACCGCCAGCGCTTCGACCTCGGTCACTGCTTTGCTGACTTCATCGGCCAGCTGATTGATGTCGCGAGTGCTGCGCTCGATGATCGCCATGCCGTCCTTCGCTGACTGATCAGCACCCTTGGCGGCGTTGGCCGCGTTCGAAGCACTGTTGGCGACGTCGTGAGCGGTGGCGCTCATTTCGTTGGAGGCCGTGGCGACCTGATCGATTTCGCGGAACTGCACCTGCATGCCTTCGCTGGTCTGACGGGCGATTTCCGACGACTGATCGGCCGTGCCGCGCGCTTCGGTGATGCTCTGTTTGATCTGTGCGATGGTCGGCTGCAGCTTGTCGAGGAAGCGGTTGAACCAGTTCACCAGTTCGCCCAGTTCGTCTTTCTTGCTGTAGTTCAGGCGCTGGGTCAGATCGCCTTCGCCGCTGGCGATGTTTTTCAGCATGTCAGCGACGCTGTTGATCGGACGCGTGACGCCGGAGGCGGTGAGCCAGATCAGCAGCAGGCCGACCAGGCCAGCCACGCCAGCCACCAGCAGGGCGGTGATCACGCCGGTCTGTTGGGCATCGTCGAGCACCGCTTGCAGCTTCACCGAATCGGCCAGCAGCACGTGCTCGGGCAGGTCGATGACCACGCCCCAGGCGCGCGAATTGCCGATCGGATCGACCGGGTAAACCGCGCGAATCAAATCGCCCTGTTCAAGAATTTTCGCTGTGCCGCTGCCCACCAGTTGCAACACATCCTTGCCGTCGGCGCCGAGGGTGTCGCTGATTTTTTTGCCGACCCGCGTTGCGTCAGCACTGTCGGCCGCCAGCACCCCGCTGCCGGAAACGATCAGCATGTGCCCTGCGTTGTTGAACAGGCTGCGTTGCGAGTCGACCGCGGCGGCTTGCAGGGCGTCGAGGGCGATGTCGACACCGACCACGCCTATCGCCTTGCCGTCGACCATCACGGGCACGGAAATGGTCGTCATGAGCATTTCCTTGTCACCGACGGTATCGGCATACGGATCGAGCAGGCAGGTGCGCTTGTTGTCGCGAGGGCAGGTGTACCAACTGTTGTAGGGGGTGCCGCTGACGCTGAGGGTGGTCTTGGTCAGGTCGTCTTCGACCATGATCGTATTCAGCGCGGCGCCGCCGGCGCGGCTCCAGTAGGTGGCGAAGCGCCCTGCTTCGTTGGACTGGCGCGCGGTGTCATCGACGAATTCGCTGTCCTTGCCGTCAAGGCCGTCGGGTTCGAAGGCCAGCCAGATGCCCAGCACTTTATCGTTGCGTTCGAAGGCGGTTTTCAGGTGCTGGTTCAACTCTTCGCGGACTGCGCCGGCTTCGAGCGAACGCTTGGCCGCCATCGTCCGCAGGTCCTTGATCTGGTCGGCGAGGGCGGTGACCACCAACAGGCTTTCGCCAAAGGTTTTCTGCACCCGCACCGCTTGTTCGGCGGCTTTGGCCTGCAGCAGGGTTTGCACGCTGGCGGTGAGCAGCTGGTTGCTGGATTGACTGACCAGTACGTCGTTCTGGTTGGTCTGGTAAATGTTCATGCTGACAATAAGCGCGACCACACCGAGCAGGCACAGGCCGGACAGCAGGACGATTTTCAGGCGAATGGAGAGAGAGTCGAACATCGGGCGTCTCGTAAATGGATAAGAAAGTGACTGTCGGGCAAATGAACTACCCGGTTCGCCAAATCCATTCAGCGCCATGTCTGCTCATCGGCGCGCAACGAGACGGCATGAGGCCGCTGCCGACGAACGGTCAGTGCTAAACGTTTGCGCAGGGGATTGTGCTGAAAAGGCGATTAATTACAGGGATGTTTCAGTGTGCTGCGGGAAGGTTCTCCGGGCGTGACCAGATCCACAGATTGCCCAGCGCCATGCCGGCAATCGCCAGATAGATCGGCCAGCCGTGGTCGAGCAGCACCAGCATCAATGTTGCGCACAGCAGCATGCTGACGGTGGCGCTGACCTTGGCCTTGCGTGCGATGATTCTGCCGTTGCGCCAGTTGCCCAGGATCGGCCCGAACAGGCGATGGTTTTCCAGCCAGGCACTCAGGCGCGGCGAACTGCGAGTCGCCGCCCACGCGGCAAGAAGGATGAACTCGGTGGTCGGCAGACCGGGCACGACGATGGCGATCAGGCCAATGCCGAGGCTGACGTAGGCGAGCAGGCCGAACAGCAGGCGGGCGAGTTTTGAGGGGGCGGGTGCGGGCATGGCTCAGCGGCGGCTTCCGAAGCGGAACGGGGATCTTACAGACTTACGCAGAGTCCTGTAGGAGCTGCCGAAGGCTGCAATCTTTTGATGTTGCTTGTGAAGATCAAAAGATCGCAGCCTTCGGCAGCTCCTACACGGTTATGCGTAGCTCTCAGGCAGGTTCGGCTTCGACGGCATAAGCCCGTTCCAGCAGCACGGTGAAGCGGTTGAACGCGTCCAGTGCGCCTTGCTCCACTTCTGCCTCTTCCTCAGCGCTGAACGGCAACGCATCGAGGGTGCGCACAAAGCTTTTCCAGCCTTCGGCGCGGCCACCTTGTGGTTCAGCCAAATGCCGAGCGCCAAAGGTTTCGCTCAGCTCCAGCGCCACCGCGCGCTTGATCAGGAACGCCGCACCGAGCTTCGAACCCTCCGACACAAAGATCCAGCCCAGCGCTCGCGCCGTGCTCGGTTTTTTCAGCGCGCCGGCCATTGGGGCGGGGACTTCGGTTTCCAGGTCGGCAAGGTCAGCCTTGGCCGCTTCGGCGCGGCAACGGTCCGGCAGGTCAGGAATGATCGCGGTCAGTTCGGCATCGTTGTACAGCTCGACCAGTTCCGCCTGGAACAGGTACTGCGCAACGACAAAACGGGCGAAGCTGGCGCGGGTTTCGAAGGGCGCGCGGGCTTTGACCAGCGCATCGAGTTTGCTGTGCGGCTCATGAGTGATCTGGTTCAGGCGTTGCGAACGCAGGGCTTTTTCCGAGGCAGTCATGGGGGTGTCCTTGATAAATGAGGCGCTTGATAACAAGACGTTCGGGCGAGTGCCAGACAGTAAAAAAACCTCACTGCGCGGCGATAAGCGCAGTGAGGTCGTACGGATCAGATGTCCCAGATCAGGTTGATCGCGAAGTTGCGTCCCGGTTGGGTCAGTCGATCAAGGTTGGCCGGTTGCGTCACCGAAGCTTCGCCGACGCTGTCGTAACCGCGCACGTCATCCCACAGCCAGTATTTCTTGTCGCTCAGGTTGTAGATGCCGCCGCTGACGGTGACGTCGTCGCTGACTTTGTAATAGCCGGCCAGGTCGAGAACGCCGAAGCCCGGGCTCTTGAACTGGCTGCTGACGCCGTCCGGGGACTTGAAGTTGCTGTCGTCGACGCGGTCCTTTTTCTTCACCACTGTCCAGCTCAGCAGGCCGCCGTAGTTATCCTGGTCGTAACCGAGGCCGAACACGCCGGTCAGCGGGTTGACGCTGTTGATCGGCTCGCCGGTGTCATTGTTGCGCCCGTAGGCGTAGGCGATCGAGCCCTGGGTGTACAGGCCTTGCGGCGCGCCGAACGCATTCAGGTTCAAGCGTCCTTTGACTTCCGCGCCCTTGATGGTGGCGCGCTTGATGTTGTTGCTCTGGAACTTCAACTGATCGTCGCCCGGCTTGACCGCGTCCTCATTGATGAAGTCGCGGTACTTGTTATAGAACACCGCGACGTCGAAGGAACCCTGCTCGAAGTTGCCACGCAGGCCGGTTTCGAAGCCTTTGCTTTTCTCCGGCTCAAGGCCGGAATTTGGCGCAACGGTGTAGCCGGTGACGCTGTTTTCGAAACGCCCGTAAAGCGCTTTGGCCGTGGGCGTACGGAAACCCTCGGCGTACTGGCCGTACCAGGTGTAATTCTCCGTCAGGGCATAGGTCAGGCCGAATTTCGGCGAGACTTTGTGCCAGGTCTTGTTCTTGTCGCTGACCGTACCTTTGCCGTCGGCATTCACGGTGTTGAGGAATTGCTGGGTGATGTGCGGCTTGAGCTGGGTGTAGTCGTAGCGCAGGCCCGGCAGGAAGGTCCAGTCGTTCCAACTGATCTGGTCCTGAGCAAACAGGCTGTAAGTGTTGATGGTCGGATCGGGGAAATCGCTGGCCTTGGCCAACACGTCGGCCGCACTGGTCGCGCCAATCGCCGTGCAGCCACGACCGACCGCCAGGCATTTACCATCGCCGCTGCGTGAACCGGTGACTTTCTGCTGCTTGATGGTGGTGCCGTAGGTCAGCAGGTGATCGGTGTCACCGATGGCGAAAGCCTTGTCGAGTTGCGCGTCGAACACCCACTGTTTTTCTTCGTAGAGTGTGTCGCGAGTACGCAATACCTGACGGATGATCGGGTAGTAATACTCTTCGGTGCTCTGGTCGGTTTTGGCGATCTGGTGGTTGAGGCTCCACTTCACGTTGTCGACGAGCAGACTGTCGAGAGCGAACGCATGTTCGATGCCGAAGCGTTCGCGGGTGACGGTGTCGTTTCCGGTGCGCCACTGATACATGCCGCCGGGCAGCATGCTGGTCGGAATAGTCGGGCCGCCGTCGGCGTACGGTCCGCCGTACGCGCTTTTCTGATCGGTGTCACGATCGTCCTTGTACTTTTCGTAGGTCAGGCCAAGGCGCGAATCGTCGTTGTAGTTCCAGCCGAGCTTGGCCAGGACGTTGGTCGCGCGCACATCTTCCGGGTTGGCGGCGGTACGTTCCAGACCGGTACCGTTGTTGCCGCCGAAGGATTCGGTTTCGTGACCGTCGCGCTGGCTGTAATGCAGCAAACCGTCGAACTCAGCGCTGCGCCCGGCGACGGTGGCGGATTTCAGCCAGCTGTCATCGGCAGAGCTGTAACCACTTTTCAGACGTGCGCCGACGTCCTTGCCCGGCTTGATGATGTCGTCGGCGTCCAGCGTGTAATAGCTGACTGCGCCGCCAATGGCGTTGCTGCCGTACAGCACCGAAGCCGGGCCACGGAGGATTTCCACGCGTTTGACGATTTCCGGGTCGACGTAATTGCGCTGGCTCTTGGCGTACGGGCCGCTGAAGAAACCGTGGGGGATTTCCACGCCATCAACCTGGGTCAGGATGCGGTCGCCGTCGATACCGCGAATGTTGTAGCCGCTGATGCCGCCACGCTGACCGGCGCCGCCAACGGAAACACCCGGTTCATAGCGCACCAGATCCTTGATGGTGTTGACGTTGTTGCGGTCGAGTTCTTGGCGATCATGCACGCTGACCGTCGAAGGCACGCTGTTGACCGACTGCTCCTGGCGGGTGGCGCTGATGGTCACCTGATCCAGATTCAGCGTGCCGCTGCCGTTGCGTTTTTCCAGCACGACATTGTTGTTGCTCAGCTTGCGAAAGCTCAGGTTGGTCCCCACCAACAGGCGCTCGAGGGCTTTTTCCGGCGGCAGCGAACCACGCACGCCCGGCGACGAAACGTTCCGGCCCAATTCTGCCGGCAAGCCGACCTGCCAACCGGTCACAGCGGTGAAGGCATTCAGCGCGGAAACCAGCGGTTGCTGATTGATGGCGAACGCGTAATCGCCCATGTGGCGCGCCGGTTGCTCGGTAGCCGCCAGCAGCGGTGCGGTGCCGGCCATGAGGATGGCCGCCGTCAGCAGCGAGAGGACGCGGGAAGGGGAAGCGGTCTGGCGGGTAAGGCGTGAGGACATCGATAGCGCTCCGTGTCGCACGAATCTTTATAGGTGCTGATCGGCATGATTAGATGCGAATCAATTGCATTGGCTATAACGAGACGAACCGCGGTTGGCTATCGAGTAAAAATAATTCTCATTTAGTTCAAGATCACCAGCGCGGGGAATTCCTGCAGGCGCGCCGAGGTGATATGGGCGAGGGAACGGACCACATCGAGCGGCTGGTCGAGACGGTAATTGCCAGTGACGGCAACGTCGGCCAGTTGCTCGTTGTTGTTTATGATCCAGCCCGGGTAGTAGCGGCGCAGCTCGGCCAGCACCTGATTCAGCGGACAGTTCTCGAAGACCAGGCGGCCCTCAACCCAGGCCAGATCGGCGTTGACGTCGAGCTTGGCCGGGCGATCAAAGCCGTTGGGGCCGATGCGGATGCTTTCCCCGGCGCGCAGGCGCACGCGGGCATCGTCGTGGGTAGCGCGCAGATCGACATCGCCGCGCTGCACGTTGACCTGCGCGACGCCGTCCAGATAACGCACGGCGAATGCGGTGTCATGAACGCTGGCGGTTACCGGGCCGGCGTCGATCTCCAAAGGTTGATTGCGCCCGCTGGCTATTTCGAAAAACGCTTCGCCCTGAAACAACCGGGCCACGCGTTGCTGATCGTTGATGGTGCTGGAAAAAGCCGAATTGGTGTTGAGCAGAACCTTCGAGCCGTCTTCCAGCTGCAGGCGCTGGCGTTCGCCGACCACGGTCAGATGATCGGCCTGCAGGCGCATCGGCAGGTTACTGAAGCTGAACAGGCCGAGCACCAGCACCGCCGCCGTGGCCAGCGGTTTCCAGTGCGGGCGCAGGCGTTGGAGAAAGCTGACTCTCGCCGGTTTTGCCGCCAGGGCTTCGGCGCACAGCGCAACCTGCGGGCCGTCCCAGATGGCCTGAGCCTTGGCGAACGCTTCGGCATTCAACGGATCAGCCGCCAGCCAGGCATGAAATTGCCGAGTCTGTTCCTCGTCCGGGCTGCCGAGCACGATGAGCCAGTCCAGCGCCTGGTCCATTGCAGCTGCAGCGTCCCGCGCCGGATCAGGCGAAGGCGAGCGATGGGTGTCCGTCACGGTGTTTCCTCAGGGCTTCTGGCGAAGCAGTTTCCAGCTTCAGGCTGCCAGCTGCAAGCCGGATGCTTTGCTGCTTTTTGTTTTTACTTGCTTGCAGCTCAAAGCTTGCCGCTGCTGTTATGTCGTTCGGCAACGCCGATGCAGATCGACATGATCAGTTTCAATTCTTTCTGCACAGTGCTCAGTGAAACATGCAGTTCATCAGCGATTTCCTGATAGCTGTGCCCGTGCAGGCGGCTGAGGATGAAGATCTGCTGTTGGCGCGGGCTGAGTTGACTGAGGCTCACGTTCAGGCGCTCCAGCAGTTGTTCCGCGTGGGCGGCGTCTTCGGCGCTGCTGGCCGGCGCGGCGATGCTTTGCACCACCTCTTGCGGCACGTCATCGACCATGGTCCGCGCGTGAATCCTGCGCGCACGCAAATGGTCCAGCGCCAGATTGCGCGCGGTCTGGAAAACAAAGGGTTCAAGGTGATCAATGGTCCGCTCGCTCAACGCCCGGGTCACGCGCAGGTAGGTCTCCTGCAACAGGTCTTCAGCGGTGCTGTGATTGTTGACCATCCGTTCCAGCGTGCGCAGCAGGGAAGTGCGCTGGGCGAGGAAGACGTGGTTGAAGCGCAGTTGACTCACGGGAGGACCTGATCCATTTCGAGCGAATGATAATGCTTATCATCCAGCTGAATGGTCAAGTGCTGATTTGTCAGAGAACGGTAAGCTCAGGATCGAACCGGCCCCCTGTAGGAGTTGCCGCAGGCTGCGATCTTTTGCTCTTGTTTTTAGAAAGTCAAAAGCAAAGATCGCAGCCTTCGGCAGCTCCTATAGGGATGTGCCTCAAATTAAGGAGCGGCCGCTTATTCCGCGTTACACAACGCCAGGCAGTTATCCAGCATGCGGTTGGAGAAGCCCCATTCGTTGTCATACCAGGCCAGTACTTTGAGCAACTTGCCGCTGACTTTGGTGTGGTTGGCGTCGAAGATCGACGACAGCGGGTTGTGGTTGAAGTCGCTGGAAACCAGCGGCAAGGTGTTGTAACCGAGAATTTTCGAATGCTGGCTGGCCGCTTTCAGCAGGGCGTTGACTTCGTCGGCGCTGGCTTCTTTCTTCAGTTGCACGGTGAGGTCGACCAGCGACACGTTGATCACCGGCACACGCACGGCCATGCCGGTCAGTTTGCCCGCCAGTTCCGGCAGCACCAGGCCTACCGCTTCGGCTGCGCCGGTCTTGCTCGGGATCATGTTCTGCGTGGCCGAGCGGGCACGGTACGGGTCGCTGTGATAAACGTCGGTGAGGTTCTGATCGTTGGTGTAGGCGTGGATGGTGGTCATCAAACCGCTTTCGATGCCCAGCTCGCGATGCAGCACCTGCGCCACTGGTGCGAGGCAGTTGGTGGTGCACGAAGCGTTGGAAATGATCTGGTGCGACTGACGCAGAATGTCGTGGTTGACGCCGTAGACGACGGTGGCGTCGGCGCCTTTGGCCGGGGCAGAAATGATCACTTTGCGGGCGCCGGCGCTGATGTGCGCGGCGGCTTTGGCACGGTCGGTAAACAAACCGGTGCATTCGAACACTACGTCGATTTTTTCTGCGGCCCACGGCAGGTCGGCCGGGTTGCGAATGGCGCTGACCGCGATGCGGTCGCCATTGACCGTCAGGCTTTCGTTATCGTGCGCCACTTCGGCGTCGAAAGTGCCGTGGACGGTGTCGTATTTGAGCAGATGCGCATTGATCGAACTGTCACCCAGATCGTTGATCGCGACGATCTGCAGGTCTTGACGATAGCCTTGGGTATACAGTGCGCGCAGGACATTACGGCCGATGCGGCCGAAACC
>Ga0308159_1004193_pt1 | contig 13417 bp, 12 predicted proteins | sample PhyCR1_FD_201040 | JGI IMG/M metagenome (GOLD analysis project Ga0308159, IMG submission 201040) | Phyllosphere microbial communities from UC Gill Tract Community Farm, Albany, California, United States - DLSLC.R1 | ecosystem: Host-associated > Plants > Phyllosphere > Unclassified | place: USA...
TACCGGCACCCACTGAACCACGGGTTTCAACTTTCACCCACCAGCCGCGACGGGTCGCTTCAGCCTGAATGGCCTCGGCAGCCATAAAGGTGTGCGCCACGCCGGTCGGACAGGCGGTCACCGCGACAACGCGTTTCTGCGCGCCAGCCTGAGCCGGTGCAGCAGGTGCGCCTGCTGCAGGTGTTGCTACCGCAGCCGGTGCCTGCCAGGTTTTCGCTTCTGCTTTCGCGCGGTTCAGGAAGGTTTCTGGCTCGCGTACTGCCAGCTGGATATCGCCCAGCCAGACCGCTTTGCCGTTCAGCGCCGCATCCTCCGGCACGTTTTTACCCAGCACAATCGCCAGTTCAGCGTCGGCAGGATTATCAGTCAGGGTCAGGCCCGCAGCAGCGGCGGCAGCCGCCAGACGTTGTTGCGCCATGTATGCGGAAGCCAGTCCCAGTGTAGGGTCTTTAATCAGCAGCGTTTTCATTATCGCTCTCCTGCTGTCAGTTAACGGGTTGTAAGTCGACGCGCGCCATCATTGCGGCCAACTGAGTACGATCGGAAACGCCAACATTGCTCTGGCTGACGGCCATCGCCGCCACGGCAGTCGCAAGACGCAGCGTGTGTTCGCTGGATTCACGCATCAGCAGGCCATAAATCAGGCCGCCAACCATTGAGTCGCCTGCACCCACGGTGCTGACCACTTCGCACACCGGCGGTTTAGCGATCCATTCGCCAGAAGCGTTGACCCACAGAGCGCCTTCTGCGCCCAGCGAAATCACCACATGGGCGATGCCCTGCTCGCGCAGTTCGTGCGCAGCGCCAATCACATCCTGCAGGGTTGGCAGTTTGCGACCGGCCCAGATTTCCAGCTCACGGCGGTTAGGTTTAACCAGCCACGGTGCAGCCTTTAGTCCTGCCACCAGCGCCTCGCGGCTGCTGTCAAAGATGATGCATGGGCAGTGGGTGCGAAGTTCGGTCATCCAGCGGGTAAAGGCATCGTGGTCGACGCCCTCTGGCAGGCTACCGCTGACGCAGACCATATCGAACTGGCCCAGCCAGGTCAGGGAATCGGTAGTAAAACGATCCCAGTCCTGCGCCGTCACCTGAAAACCGGAGAAATTCAGATCGGTGACGTCACCGGTCTGTTCAGTGAGTTTGACGTTAATACGGGTACGGCCTGGCACAACATGGAAACGGTTGGCTATGCCCAGCTCACTGAACAACTGCTGGAAACCGTCCTGATTCTCTTTCCCCATGAAGCCACCGACGGTGACATCGATACCCAGATCTTTAAGTACTTTGGCTACGTTGATGCCCTTGCCCGCAGCATGCAGCCCGGTGGTTTTCACCAGGTTAACTTCGCCACGTTCAATTTCAGGGGTATATCCCACCAGGTCATACGCCGGGTTCAGCGTAATGGTGGCGACGCGTCTGCTCATGATGCCCCCTCACCCAGACCACTGGTGATCGCTTCTTCAATCGCGTTCAGCGCCTGCTGTGCATCTTCACCGCTGGCGGTGAAGCGCAGGCGATGGCCTTTCTTCACGCCCAGCGCAACCACTTTCATCAGGCTGCGGCCATTAGCGGGTTTGCCGCTGCCGTCGAGATTGGTTACGGTGATGTCGCTGTTGAACTGCTTGATCACGCTGACCAGCGCCGTGCCCGGACGGGCATGCAGGCCGTGTTCGTTGCGAATGGTAAATTCAGCAGTCAGCACGTCAGCCTGCTCATCGACTTCGCTGGTGAGCAGTGCGTAAACGCCTGCAGCATCCGCTTTCAACAGACGATCCGCTTTGCCCTGCTGAAGCAAGGCGCTGAGGTAACCCAGCACTTCCAGCGGACGTTCATCGGTCGCCGAAACGCTGATTAACATCGCAGCCGTTTCGCCCTGATGGTCGAAGGCATGTTCAGCGCGGCTGATAGCCACGCCGCTGCGCAGGTTGCCGAGGCTGCTGTCGCTGAGCCAGATGCCCTGACCCAGATTCAGCGGAGTCGTTGAAACCACGTCTGCGACGTAGCTGGCATCCACCACACCAGCGGACTGCAGCCGACCAGCGTTCATCGCCTGGAGGGTAATCAGATCGCTGCCAGCCACGTTGAGCGTGATTAATGAGGTGTCGAAGCTGAATTCAGCGGCTTGTTTCTCGCCCATCAGCAACGCACGAAGATCTTCAGCAGAGGCGGTTTTTAGCTGTTCTGCAATGGTGTCATCGCTCAGCACATGGGTCAGCTGACGCAGCAGCGCCAGATGTTCATCCGACTTAGCGGCAATCCCGATGGCAACATAGGCTGTCTGATCGTCACCCCAGGCGATGCCCTGCGGAAACTGGAAAACCTGAACGCCGGTTTTCAGCACCAGATCGCGGGTATCGGTGGTGCCATGAGGGATTGCGATGCCGTTGCCAAGAAAGGTTGAGGTCTGCTGTTCGCGCGCCAGCATGCCGTTGACGTACCCTTCAGTCACATTGCCCGCCGCGGTTAACGCGGCAGCAACCTGACGAATGGCCTCTTCTTTATTCTGGGCGCTGGCTCCGGTATGGATGGCCTGCAATTCGAGCTGGAACATAATTCTCCTCGCTTGCTGAGATTGAATCGTTTCAGCCAGTGGGAAAGTTTTTACGCCATGCTGTGGAAAACAGGTGGCGCAGTCACCGCTGAAACGTTTCAGGGATTGTGGTACAGCCGCTTTCACCAGGCAAGAAAATGCGCAAACGGCGTAGCAGATTTTTGACGTTACGCACATTTCGGGCAGGTTTAGCGGATTAACGGACGAACAGGCTGACGCTGCTGCTGTAAAGTGAGAATGGGTGGACCGAAAAACTTCAGCAGCGTCAGCGCCTCAGGGCGCGGTATCCGCTTCAGGTTACAGCAGATACGTTTGCAATTGGTGGATGCATTCTGCGCACGTCCTGATGCTGTACTTTCATGGGATCGCGCAGCGGCAGATGCAACCACTGAAATCAAAGCGGCGCTGGCGGCTGCCGGAACGCCCATGGATCCCAGCGACACCGCGATTGCCGGGCATGCCATTGCGGCCAGAGCTATTCTGGTGACCAATAACACACGCGAGTTTGAACGGGTACCCGGATTGCAGCTGGAAGAGTGGGTCAGCTAACCGCTGACGCTGGATTGAATCTAAGCGGTGGGAGGGTTCTCAGGCACGTGTGCTGGCTTCAAGCTCAATCAGGTAGGTCATGGCTGAGGTACGGTCTGTAAGACACATATCAACTGAAGGTTGCAGACTTCCGCATACTTTCGGCCTTAAATCTGAACCGAAAATCATGCACAAATTTTCATCCGATAACTGAATGCATCGGACATTCGCGGGTTTACCCTGCGGCATCCCGGGGATGGGGCTGGAGATTGACGGCGCGATGCAGCAGGCTCCACAATCAATACGACACTGCATTAACACCTCTCACGCGACCTTCAGAATACAACAGACGGTAACAGAACCTCAGAGGGAGCGACACCACACCCTTCAGCTCTTAACTTCCTGCTTAAATCGTTCACTGTCACCCATGTCAGAAATCGGTGAAGAGATAGAGGGCGATGTGCAACAGGCAACGCCCTGGCTACGGCATTGCATGCTGTGCTCCGGCAGAGAAAGTCGGGGCGACAATAGCAGTCCGGGGCGGCAATTGCCATGAAAGCCGCGGCCTGAGACAAAATTTCACGCCAGTGATATTGCCAGTTTTCACCGGCGCGAGTAACGTTGCGCGCACTTAACTCTCAAGATAGCGAGAACAGCAATGCCAAAAGCCAATGAAATCAAAAAAGGGATGGCCGTCACGCACAACGGTAAACTGCTGCTGGTTAAAGATATTGATGTCCAGAGCCCCAGCGCACGCGGTGCCGCCACCCTGTATAAAATGCGCTTTACCGATGTCCGTACCGGTTTAAAAGTGGAAGAGCGCTTTAAAGGCGACGAGATTATTGATGCGATTTCGCTCAGCCGTCGCAGCGTGACCTTCTCTTATATAGATGGTGACGAATATATTTTTATGGATGATGAGGATTACACCCCCTACTCCTTTAAACATGAGCAGATTGAAGAAGAGCTGCTGTTTATCCCCGAAGGCGGCATCCCTGGCATTCACGTGCTGACGATGGAAGGTCAGGTGCTGGCGCTGGAACTGCCACAAACCGTGGATATGGAGATCGTGGATACTTCACCAGGCATTAAAGGTGCATCCGCCAGCGCCCGCACCAAACCCGCCGGTATGAGTACAGGCCTCTCGATCCAGGTACCGGAATATCTCAGCAACGGTGACCGCATCCGCATCCACATTGCTGAACGCCGCTATATGGGCCGTGCAGACTAAATCAGAAGCCTGCTGCCGATCGTGATAGTGTTATATTATTACATTATCACGTTATCCCCCGGCAGGAGTCACTCCCATGACACGCGTTAATCTGATTACCGGTTTTTTGGGCAGCGGCAAAACCACGCTGCTCTGCCATCTGCTGGCTGCCAGGCCGTCCGGGGAAAACTGGGCGGTGCTGGTTAATGAATTTGGCGAGATCGGGATCGACGGCGCCCTGCTGGCCGATCGCGGTGCCACGCTGAAAGAGATCCCCGGCGGCTGCCTGTGCTGTGTTAATGGCCTGCCGATGCAGGTCGGGCTGAATATGCTGCTGAAGAGTAAACCCGACCGGCTGCTGATCGAGCCAACCGGCCTGGGCCATCCTCGTCAGGTGCTGGAGATGTTGATTTCGCCCGTCTATCAGTCGTGGCTGCAACTGAATGCCACACTGACCCTGCTGGATGCGCGTCAGCTGGCCGATCCTCGTATCGTTGCCAATGAAAACTTCCGCGATCAGCTGGCTGCCGCCGACCTTATTATCGCTAATAAGCGCGATTGCTGGGATCAGGCGGATCGTCAGCGCCTGGCTGACTGGCAGCAGCAGATGCAGCCTCCGCGCCCTCTGATCGAGACAGAATTTGGTCAGATCCCCCTTTCTCTGCTGGATACACCCCGGCAGCCGCGCGAGCTTCCCGTGCCGCAGCATCATCATTCGTCGGTTCCCACCAGCGGTCTGGCGGCGTTGCGACTGAACGGCGATACGCGCTGGCGTCGGGCGCTGAACCACGGCCAGAGCTATAGCGCCTGCGGCTGGCTGTTTGATGCTGATACGCTGTTCGACAGCGGCGCGCTGCTTGAATGGGTTCGGCAGGCGCCGGTAGAGCGCGTTAAAGGGGTGATGCGCACGACAGAAGGCGCACTGCGTATCAATCGCCAGGCAAATGAGCTGCAGAGTGAAACACTCCCCTCACCGCCATCCGATAGCCGCATTGAGCTCATTCATTCTCAACAGGCTGACTGGAATCGTCTACAATCGGCATTGTTGAAGTGCCGTTTACGCTGACAGAGGTATTGTCGGCGGTTATTTTTAATAATAATGAGTTTAATTATGCGCGTAACTCGCCTTATTACTATCCTGCTGCTTAATGCACTGGGCGTGGTGCTATTTCTGTCATGGTATCTGCCCCCGGAACATGGCTTCTGGTTCGGCGTCGATAAATCTATTTTCTTTGGCTTCAATAGCCAGATGGTGACCCATCCGCTGTTCGCGCTGATCGTCGCTATCACGAATTACCGTGGTTTTGATGCGGTGTCATTGCTGGCGATGGGTCTGCTTTACCTGTCGATATGGCGGCGCGAAACGCCTCAGGCGCAGCGCCGGATGCTGGCAATCGGCATCACCATGCTGCTGACCGCCGTCGTTCTCAATCAGCTGGGCCATCTGTTGCCGGTTAAACACTCCAGTCCGACACTGTTCTTCGAGAACGTGCATCGCGTCAGTGAACTGACCGGTATTCCTGCAAAAGATGCTTCGAAAGATAGCTTCCCCGGCGACCACGGTATGATGCTGATCATTTTCGCCTGCTTTATCTGGCGTTATTTTGGGTTCAGCCGCTTTTTAATTGCCACGGCTATTGTGGTGATATTTTCACTGCCCCGCATCATGGCCGGTGCGCACTGGTTTACCGATGTTGCCGTCGGTTCAATGTCGGTGGTATTAGTCGGTCTGAGCTGGTGGCTATTAACGCCAGCCAGTGACGTCCTGGTTAACTGGTTCTATCGCAAATTGCCGGGGAAATATAAGCCCGTGACGTAAATGTTAAGCGCGGACGATTTAAACCCCTGGTTTGAACCGTCCGCGCTTATTAAAAACACCCCATCACTATTAGCCTGCTAATTAAATTTACGAAAAGAAAAGGTTATGACCCTGCTGGCAGGTTAATTAGTCACCAATATTCTCTGTCAATAAAGAAAACTCTAAAAACAGCGTCTATGCCCCGAATTAGCCCCCCTTTAACTCCCTGTTCTCACCATCATTTGACCACAATTGTAGCTAAAGTAGTCAGTGTGTTACGGTTTGATTTCACATCAAAAAAACCTATATGAAATTGATTAAAAGCACTCGCCACGGCGTCTGTAATCAGTTAACCTCAGTCGCAGTGAGGCAACAGCGGCGGAAAATTCGGATTTTTTACCGTTAAAATGTGTCCATTAACACATTTTAGTAATTAAGGATTTGTCTTAGTCTGTTTCGCTTATTAATCTCCCTGTTTTGTCATCTGGCTGGCGACAATCTTGTCGTAAGGAAATCGAAGGAAAACCCGAATAATGGTCAAGTCTCAACCAATACTGAGATATATCTTGCGGATCGTGCCCGCAGTGGCGCTGGCAGCACTCCTCTCAGCTTGTAGCAGTACCCATAGCAGTCAAAACGCGAATAACGAGAATCATGAAGTTAACAACCACAATGGTTTTTTACTTCAGGCGTCTCAGGATGAGTTTGAAGAAATGGTGCGTAATGTCGACGTTAAGTCGCGCATCATGGAACAATACGCCGTCTGGAAAGGTGTGCGCTATCGCCTCGGTGGCGATACTAAACGCGGGATCGATTGTTCCGCCTTTGTACAACGCACCTTCCGCGATCAGTTTGGCTTAGAATTACCGCGTTCTACCTCGCAGCAGCAGGACACCGGTAAAGAGATTACCCGCAGTAAACTGCGTCCCGGCGATCTGGTGATGTTCCGTGCAGGCTCTACTGGCCGTCACGTTGGCATCTATCTTGGCAACGATAACTTCGTTCATGCCTCGACCAGCAGTGGCGTGATGATCTCCAGTCTGAACGATGATTACTGGAAAAAGCGCTACCGTGAAGGACGCCGTGTATTAAGTCGTAACCCGACCTGATAACCACTTTCGATCTTCTCTCAGCCAGAGAACATGAGACGCTGCTTATGCAGCGTTTTTTTTCGCCTTTAATCATTTTTACCAGCAGTTATATAAGACAAAAGCATTCTGATTCAGATTAATAACAAGACATTTCCCGCCGTCTCGTTATATTCTCGGTCGCTTAAACCGAAGCCGTCGTGCGCAATAACATAATAATAATTTGATTAGGGGAAGCTCCTCATGCCACTGTCGGGGGCGCTACGGCGCCATGCCACCTATCCTCGCCGTATCGCATGGAGTAGTGCGATAGCTGGCGGCTTATTCTTTCTGTTATTTGCTGCACTCTCGCTTCACCAGACCTGGCAGAAGCGAGAACGACAGCATCAGCAACTGCTGGAAAACAGCCGCACGGCATTACAGCAAACGCTCTCCAGCCTGATTAACAGTACCCTCAGTCCCCTGCTTCCGTTTACCCACACTGCCTGCAGTACCATCAATCGTGAACTCACCTCACGCGCCGCCTTTGCCGGAAATCTTCGCGCCATCCTGCTGGTTAACGAAGGTAATGCCTTTTGCTCCTCGGCCACCGGCAGTTTTAATCTGCCGCTCAATGTGATTGCGCCCCTGAGTGATATGTCACGTGATATCGATCTGCAACTGATGCCGGGCACGCCGTTGCAGCCCAATAAACCGGCGCTGGCATTGTGGATCAAAAATCCCGGCAGTCTGCAGTCAGGCGTTTTCGCGACGCTGAATATTACCCTGGCACCCTATCAGCTGCTGGCGTCCGGGCATCCGGAAATTACCGGTATGGCACTGGTGGCACAACGCAGCGCCTTAACCAGCTGGCAGTCCGTCGTCATACAGAATAAAAACCTGCCGATGCCGCTGCACCGGCAGGCGCTGACAGGCTATCCGCTGCAGTTTGTGTTGTACGGTTCCACTCTGGCGTTCAGCGATTATCAGAATATCCTGCTGAGCGGCCTGCTACTGTCGCTGCTGGTTTCAGGCGCTTGCTGGCTGCTGTTGTCGGTTTATCAGCGCCCTGGTAAAGAGCTGATTCGGGGCATGAAGCGCGGTGAATTTCACGTTGAATATCAGCCGCTGGTCACCTCCCATGATGGTCAGCCGTATGGGATGGAAGCGTTACTGCGCTGGACCCACCCGACGAAAGGCCCGATCCCGCCCGATGTTTTTATTCACTATGCCGAGGCGCAGAACCTGATTATTCCCCTGACCCGACATCTGTTTCAGCTGGTTTCCCGTGATGCCCACCTGCTGTGTCATACCATTCCCCGTCATGCCTGCCTCAGCCTCAACATTTCGCCCCTGCATCTGGCTGACAGCGGTTTCCGTCAGGATGTGCTGCGCTGGCTTGATACCATGCCTGCGGACCACTTTACTTACGTGTTTGAGATCACCGAGCGAGCCATGGTGCGCGACGAAAATGTCGGAGAACTGTTTGACTGGCTGCATAAGCAGCAGATCCATATCGCCATTGATGATTTCGGTACCGGTCACAGCGCGCTGATCTATCTGGAACGTTATGACTTTGATTATCTGAAAATCGATCGCGGCTTTGTTCAGAGCATCGGTACGGATAGCCTGGCCTCGCCGGTGCTCGATACCGTGCTGCAGCTGGCGAAGAAGCTGAACCTGAAAAGTGTCGCCGAAGGGGTAGAAACCGGCGAGCAGGCTGCCTGGCTGATTAATCGCGGTGTCACCCATCTGCAGGGTTACATTTTTAGCCGTCCGCTGCGGCCGGAAACGCTGATAGACTATTTCCGGCGTCATAACGCCTGACACTACCTGGCCCGAATTGCGCCAGACATCTGACAGGAGAGTGCATGCTGTTTCGTTCCGGATTTCTGCTGCTGTGCGGCCTGCTCAGCGCCCCGCTGCTGGCGGCCTCTGTCCAGCAAAGCTACGCGTTCACCCAGGCCGGTGAAGCGAAATATCCGCCTGGCTTCATCCATTACGACTACGCCGATCCCCGCGCCCCCAAAGGCGGCAGTATCACCATGGCGGTGGTGGGCACTTACGACAACTTCAACCGCTACGCTTCACGCGGTAATCCGGGCATTAACACCGGCACGCTTTATGATGGGCTTTACACCAGCTCAGACGATGAGCCTGGCAGTTATTATCCGCTGATTGCCGAGTCAGCGCGCTACGCCAGCGATTTTACGTGGATTGAGATCCGCCTTAATCCCCGCGCCCGTTTTCAGAATGGCACACCCATCACCGCCCGCGACGTGGCGTTCACCTATCAGAAATTCATGACCGAGGGCGTGCCCCAATTTCGCGTCGCCTATCGTGGCGTGACCGTTAAAGCGCTGAACGATCTCACTGTGCGCATTGAAGCACAGAAGCCGGATAAAGATCTGCTGCTTGGCTTACTGACGCTGCCGGTTATCGCAGAGTCGTTCTGGCGCGATAAGAAGTTTAATGAGCCGTTAAGCGAGCCACCCTTGTCGAGCGGACCCTATCGCATCGCCCGCTGGAAGCTGGGACAGTTTATTGAGTTCAGCCGGGTAAAAGATTACTGGGCCGCTGACCTGCCGGTCAATCGCGGACGCTTTAATTTTGATCGAATGCGCTATGACTACTATCTGGATGACAATGTGGCATTTGAAGCCTTCAAGGCGGGTGCTTACGATCTGCGCGAAGAGACATCGGCAAAGAAATGGGCCACTCAGTATCGCGGCCGCAATTTTGACGATGGCAGCATCGTCAAAGAGACCACGCCCAATGATGCCGCTATCGATACCCGCTGGCTGGCATTCAATAATGAAAAACCGCTGTTCCAGGATCGCCGCGTGCGTCAGGCGCTGTCACTGATGTTCGATTTCGAGTGGATGAACAAGGCGCTCTATTACGGTGCCTGGCAGCGCGCCAGCAGCTATTTCCAGAACACGGCGTATGCAGCCAGCGGCGTGCCGGATGCACAGCAGCAGGCCCTGCTTGAACCCTGGCGCGCGCAACTGCCACCTGAGCTGTTCAGCCAGCCTTATCAGCCACACAAAACCGACGGCAGCGGCTATGACCGCGCCAGCCTGTTAAAAGCGTCTGACCTGCTGAAACAGGCGGGCTGGCAGATTAAAAATCGTCGTCTGGTCAATGATAAAACCGGTCAGCCGTTTACCATAGAACTCCTGCTGCGCGGTGGCACCAATACCGACTGGGCGTTACCGTTCCAGCACAATCTTTCCCGACTTGGCATTACGCTGAACCTGCGGCAGATCGATAACTCGCAGTATCTGCGGCGCTGGCGCGAAGGCGACTATGACATGATTGCCACGGTCTATGGTGCGATGCCGATCCCAACCTCCAGTCTGCAGATCCTCTGGCAGTCTGACTTCATCGCCTCGTCGTGGAATACTGCACGGGTCAAAGAGCCTGTAATCGATCATTTCGTGAAACAGATTGTGGCGCATCAGGGTGATCCCACCGCGCTGCGGCCGCTGGCCCAGGCGCTGGACCGGGTGCTGCTGTGGAATGCGTATATGATCCCGATGTGGTACAACGCAGAGCAGCGGCTGGCGTACCGGGATAAGTTTTCTCACCCTGCCCGCAAGCCAGCCTACAGCGTCGGACTGGAAAACTGGTGGTATGACACAAACAAAGCCGGACGCCTGCCGGCCAGCAAACGCTAAGGAGATCACCGTTGGCCGCTTACTTTCTGCGCAGATTGCTGCTGATCATCCCGACGTTATGGGCGATCATCACGCTTAATTTTTTTATCGTGCAAATCGCGCCCGGCGGACCGGTCGATCAGGCGCTGGCTAACATTCAGTTTGGTCAGACAACCGGTCTGCCCGGCAGTGGTGCAGACAGCGCCGGTTCACGCGCCAGCGTCAGTCATCTCAATCCTGCCGATAATCAGTATCGTGGCGCACGCGGGCTGGATCCCGAAGTGATTGCTGAGATTAAACAGCGTTACGGTTTCGATAAACCTCTCTGGCAGCGTTACGGCGAGATGCTGTGGAATTACCTGCGTCTGGATTTTGGCGACAGCCTGTTTCGCAGTGCCTCGGTGATCGGGCTGATCAAAGAGAGCCTGCCGGTTTCGATCAGTCTGGGATTATGGAGCACACTGATCATCTACCTGGTGTCGATCCCGCTGGGGATCCGCAAAGCGGTGCGCAATGGCAGCGCTTTTGATGTCTGGAGCAGCGCTTTTATTATCATTGGCTACTCCATCCCGGCTTTTCTGTTCGGCATCATGTTAATCGTGCTGTTTGCGGGTGGCAGCTATCTGGACTGGTTTCCGCTGCGCGGGCTCACCTCTGCGCAGCACGACACACTGCCCTGGTATGGCAAAGTGCTGGACTACTTCTGGCATATCGCCCTGCCGGTGCTGGCGACGGTGATCGGTGGCTTCGCCACGCTGACCATGCTGACGAAAAATGCGTTTCTGGATGAGATCCGCAAGCTCTATGTGGTAACTGCGCGCGCCAAAGGGGTGCCGGAGCACCGTATTCTCTATCACCATGTGTTTCGCAATGCGATGCTGCTGGTGATCGCCAGCTTCCCCGCCACCTTTATCAGCATGTTCTTTACCAGTTCAGTGCTGATCGAGGTTATGTTCTCGCTCAACGGACTCGGGCTGCTCGGCTATGATGCGACTCTGCAACGTGACTATCCGGTGATGTTTGGCACGCTCTATATTTTTACGCTGATAGGTTTGCTGATGAATATTCTCAGTGATCTCACCTATACGCTGGTCGATCCGCGCATCGATTTCGGGAGCCGCTCATGACGCTCTCTCCGCTGAATCAACAGCGCTGGCAGCGCTTTCGCCATAACCGGCGCGGCTACTGGTCGCTGTGGATCTTTCTGATCATCTTTCTGCTGTCGATGGGTGCCGAACTGATTGCCAATGACAAGCCACTGCTGGTGCATTACCAGCAGCGCTGGACAGTGCCGCTGCTGTTTGATTACAGCGAAACCGACTATGGCGGCGCACTGGCGACAGCGGCGGATTATCAGGATCCCTGGCTGCGGCAGCGCATTGAGCAGAATGGCTGGGCCATATGGGCACCGATTCGTTTCAGCGACAGCACCATCAATTTTGCCACCGGGGTGCCTTTCCCCTCTCCGCCCTCTGCGCAGAACTGGCTCGGCACGGATGCTAACGGCGGCGACGTGATGGCACGCCTGCTCTATGGCACGCGCATTTCTCTGCTGTTCGGACTGATGCTGACACTCTTCTCCAGCATCATCGGAATTGTGGTCGGTGCGGTGCAGGGCTATTTCGGCGGCAGGATTGACCTGATTGGGCAGCGGCTGATTGAAGTCTGGTCCGGCATGCCTGCGCTGTTTCTGCTGATTCTCCTCTCCAGCGTGATCCAGCCGGGTTTCTGGTGGCTGCTGCTGGTCACCGTGGCTTTCGGCTGGATGAGCCTGGTCAGCGTGGTCCGGGCCGAGTTTCTGCGTACCCGAAACTTTGATTACATCCGTGCGGCGCAGGCGCTGGGGGTCAGCGACGGCCGGATTATGCTGCGCCACATGCTGCCTAACGCCATGGTCGCCACCCTGACCTTTCTGCCGTTTATTCTGTGCGGATCGATTACCACGCTGACCTCACTCGACTTTCTCGGCTTTGGCCTGCCGCTGGGTTCGCCCTCGCTGGGCGAGTTACTGCTGCAGGGAAAAAATAACCTGCAGGCACCCTGGTTAGGCCTGGCGGGCTTTTTCACCCTGGCGATCCTGCTTTCGCTGCTGATTTTTATTGGCGAAGCGGTACGCGACGCTTTTGATCCGGGCAAAGGAGCCTGAATGAACACGCCATTGCTTGCCATCAATCATCTCTCGGTCGCCTTTCGTCAGGGCGAGACGCTTCGCCAGGTGGTGAATGACGTTTCACTGCGCATCGACGCGGGCGAAACGCTGGCGCTGGTGGGCGAGTCGGGTTCCGGCAAGAGCGTCACGGCACTGTCGGTGATGCGACTGCTGCATGAGGCTGCCGTGGTTTATCCCAGCGGGGAGATCCTGTTTAACGGTGAAGATCTGCTGCGCGCACGTGAGCAGCGCCTGCGCGGGATTCGCGGCAACCAGATTGCGATGATTTTTCAGGAGCCGATGGTATCGCTGAATCCGCTGCATACCGTGGAGAAGCAGCTATATGAAGTGCTGTCGCTGCATCGCGGGCTGCGTCGTCCGGCGGCACGCGGTGAAATTCTCAGCGTGCTTGATCGGGTCGGGATACGACAGCCCGCCACCCGGCTCAATGATTT
>Ga0308159_1004194_pt1 | contig 13414 bp, 11 predicted proteins | sample PhyCR1_FD_201040 | JGI IMG/M metagenome (GOLD analysis project Ga0308159, IMG submission 201040) | Phyllosphere microbial communities from UC Gill Tract Community Farm, Albany, California, United States - DLSLC.R1 | ecosystem: Host-associated > Plants > Phyllosphere > Unclassified | place: USA...
ATTAGGCTAGTCTCCAGAATCTATCAAATCAATCTGCTCGGCATGTAACACCACTTTGTTCAGTCCATTGCGACCTTGATGGCAGCTAATGAATCCGGAAACAGTGAGTTGCGTGCCGACCGTTATACTGTGAGTTAATGCTTGTGACGCTTGTCCACTGACAACCACGGGCATTCTGCACCATGCTTGTCGGTTAAATCCGGCTTCCTGTTGCTGCGAGCGGTGCTCAAGCACAAACTGGCAGTGAGGAATACCCGATGGACTGACTTTACGAATGGGGGTCTTGCACACAGTGCCAGACATCACCAGGCGATTAGTCATCACAATTATTACTCTTCAGAATCCCCAGCTTCGGAATCATCGTTAGCTTCGGCGAAATCTTCACGACGCTCACGGCGTTCGTCTTTCGCTTTAACCATTGGTGAAGCTTCAGTTACGGCGTGTTTAGTGCGCATAACCATGCTACGGATAACGGCGTCGTTGAAGCGGAAGTTAGTTTCCAGCTCATCGATCGCTTCCTGCGGAGCTTCAACGTTCATCAGAACGTAGTGGGCTTTGTGCAGTTTATTGATCGGGTAAGCCAGCTGACGACGGCCCCAGTCTTCCAGACGGTGAATCTGACCAGCAGCGTTAGTGATGGTTGCACTATAACGCTCGATCATGCCCGGAACCTGTTCGCTCTGGTCAGGGTGAACCATAAATACGATTTCGTAATGACGCATAGAATTGCTCCTTACGGATTATTCAGCCTCCTGTCAGGGTCAACCGTGGCCCATGGAAGCAAGGAACGTGTTATGTGTACGGCTGAAAAAATGACGCGCAATTATACGACTGGGCGCAAGGAAACTCAAGCACCCAATCTGATTAAATTTTCTACGCGGCGAGAAACGAGGTTAAAGGTGGGAAACAAAGAAATCGGTGGTGCGATTCGAGGCATTCACGGTGACGCGGTGAATGGCCTCTGGTTCGCTGAGGAAAGTCAGATTGGCGGCCTGATTATAGGCTTCAAGCGCCTGTTTCAGCTTCGCACTCTCGATAAACGGCACCACATCGTCTTTTTCGCCATGCCATACCAATAGCGGTTTTTCGGCAATCAATGCAATGTTATGGGTGATATCGCAATCCAGCAGCAGCGCCGTATTCTGCTCGAATGCCTCGCGGGAGAGGCCGGTCGTGCCGCCGTACGACGGGAACAGCGTCTCCGACAGCGAGACAAAGTACCCCGAGCCCATGAGATTCACCGCCGCTTTTACCCACGGGAAATGGACCAGCGCCGCCATTGTCGTCATTCCGCCCATCGACACGCCGCCCACGCCGAGCCGCGATTCATCGGCCAGACCGCGCGCGACAAACGTCTCTTTCAGCAGCGCAAGGTCGCGAATATTGGTTTGCAGAATACGCCAGAAGTTGTTCAGCAGTATATGTTGATCGGCTTCGGCGCGTGCGCCATGCATCAAGGCATCCGGCAGAATCACCCGAAAACCCGCTTTCGCCAGGTTGTAACCAAAATAGGAATAGATTTCTTTCGATGAGGTAAAACCGTGATGGAAAAACACCGTCGGCAGTTTCTGGTGATACTGTCCGGCGGGAACAGCATGGATAATCTGAATACCGTCGACGTTTTCTTCATACATCTCAACCATCTCACACTCCTTGCGTTCGCAGGTTTGGCGGAAAACAGCGTTTTATGCGCCCAGTTTTTCAGCAACCTTTCCAGTGTATCTTCTCTCAAAAAGGGCACTACTATTTTTTGGCTATGTTTTATAACTGGATAATCGTGCGCAAAGCCGCGTTAACGCCCGGTTTTCCCCACGCGGCACTACACTTAAAGAAATCCCGAAGGAATGAAATACCATGAAAAAAAGTCCAGGAAAAGGCGTACGCAGACTTGGCGTGGCAATTTTTCTTTGCACGCTGACCGCCTGCAGCCTGCTGCAAACTACCCCGACGCCCCCGCCTGCCCCGACATCTTCCGCGCAGGAAGTGCAGCGTTCGCAAACCGGCACATTGACTAAAATCGGCAGCGTATCGGCCGATGTAATCGGCAGCCCGATGGACGTCGAGCGCGAAATAAGGCACAAGGCCAATGCCGCCGGGGCGCGCTATTACCAGATTCTGCTGGTGAGCGACACCATCAGGCCCGGTCGCTGGTACTCGGAGGCGATTCTGTTTAAATAGCCGGTGTGCCTGATAATGCCGTCTACTGCGCGCCGATCGCTCTTTCGAGCAACTGCTGGCCCAGGCGTTCGTCAATCAGCGAGTCGCCGCGCGCGTCCAGCGTCAGTCTGCACCATGCATCGGCAAGCGGTGGCGAGCAAAACTCCAGCATCTCGGCGGCGGCAAAGAGATTAAACAACTGACTGGCAAGCGTGCGCGCCTGCGCTTCTTCGCCGCGTCTCAGGCGCTGCGAAAACTGGCGCACCGCCCTGTCGAACAGCCGGTTCTGCCCACGCACCTGATGCAGCCGCCGATGAACCTCGTCCACCGCCGACGGCAGCTTCTTCAGACTGCGCAGCACGTCGAGACACATCACGTTCCCCGATCCTTCCCAGATACTGTTCACCGGCATCTCGCGGTAAAGGCGCGGCAGTTCGCTCTCTTCGCAATAACCGATGCCTCCCAACACTTCCATCGCCTCGGCGACAAACGGCATGCCCTGACGACACACTTCGAATTTTGCCGCCGGCGTCAGCACTCGGCAAAATACCTGCTCCGCCGCATCCCCTTCACGTCCGCGTGCATGTGCCAGACGGAACAGCAACGCGGTTTGACCTTCCAGCCGCAGCGCCATGCGGCTCAATACCTGGCGCATGAGCGGCTGTTCGATAAGCGGCTTGCCAAACGCCTGCCGCTGAAAAGCATGATATAGCGCTACCGAGAAGGCGCGGCGCATCATCGCGTGACTGCCCAGCGCACAGTCAAAGCGCGTATGACTGCCCATCTTCAGGATATGCCGTACCCCTTCGCCCTCTTCGCCGAGCAACCAGCCCACGGCGTCAAAGAACTCGACCTCGCTGCTGGCGTTGGAGCGGTTACCCAGTTTGTCTTTGAGGCGCTGAATGCGCACGTGATTGCGCTCGCCGTCAGGCAGAACTCGGGGCAGAAAGAAGCACGAAAGTCCGCCTTCCGCCTGCGCCAGCACCAGATGGGCATCGCTCTGCGGCACAGAGAAAAACCATTTGTGGCCGACGAGACGATAGGCTTTGCCCGGCCCGCGTCCCTCCATCGCGCGGGCGGTGGTGGTATTGCTCAACACGTCCGAGCCGCCCTGCTTTTCCGTCATGCCCATCCCGATAAGCAAGCCCCGTTTTTTATCGCCGGGCAGCAGATGGGGATCATAACGATCAGACATCAGCGGGCCGAGCCACGCCTCAAACGCTCTGGGCAGCGACTGTTTCAGCAGCGGAATGGCGCCGTGCGTCATGGTAATCGGGCAAAGCGTGCCCGCCTCCACCTGCGCGTGCAGCACAAATCGCGCGGCGCGGGCGACGGACGAGCCAAGGCGCGCCTCTTCTTCCCACGGCAGATTGTGTACGCGATTTGCCACCAGCCCCTGCATCAGCAAATGCCACGCCGGATGAAAACGCACATCGTCCAGGGGTTCACCGGTAGGTTCAAAGCGCAGTAAATCGGGCGGATTGGCGTTGGCGAGCCTGCCCAGCTCCAGCGATTCGGCGGAGCCAAGCTGCTGTCCCAGCGAGGCGAGCACGTCGAGATCCCACGCGGCATGCTGTCGCGTTACGGCTTCACGCAGTGCGGTATCAGAGAGAAAGAGATTGCTGTTGCTTAAAGGTTTGGGCTGATTGAAGACCCGGTGAGTTTCCCAGTTCATTACCGCCTCCGTCGTCCGTAGCATCAGGATTTAGTATGGTAAATAACGAGATTTTTGCAGCAGGCTGGATCACAAAGAGGGGAAACGCCCGCAGCCGGCGTGGCCGCGGGAGAAGAAGTCGGGAATTAACCCTTAACTTTCACGGAACGCTGGCGCACCGCTTCGAACAGACACACACCGGTAGCAACGGAGACGTTCAGAGAAGAAACGGAACCGGCCATCGGAATGCTGATAAGCTCATCGCAGTGTTCGCGGGTCAGGCGACGCATGCCTTCGCCTTCTGCGCCCATCACCAGCGCCATCGGGCCGGTCATCTTGCTTTCGAACAGGGTGTGGTCGGCTTCACCGGCGGTACCGACTATCCAGACATTGTGTTCCTGCAACACGCGCAAGGTGCGCGCGAGGTTGGTCACGTTGATCAACGGCACGTTCTCGGCCGCCCCGCTGGCCACTTTTTTCGCCGTGGCATTCAGCTTGGCAGAACGGTCACGCGGCACGATCACCGCGTGCACACCGGCTGCGTCAGCGGTACGCAGACAGGCGCCGAGATTGTGCGGATCGGTTACGCCGTCAAGCACCAGCAGCAGCGGTGACTCCAGGCTTTCGAGCAGCGCCGGAAGATCGTTTTCCTGGTACTGACGCCCTTCTTTGACGCGGGCAATAATGCCCTGATGCACCGCGCCTTCCGACTTGTCGTCCAGCCATTGACGGCTGGCAACCTGCAGCACGATACCGCTGGCTTCAAGCTCGTCGATCAGCGGTTTCAGGCGTTTATCGTCACGGCCTTTCAGGATGAAAACTTCCAGAAAGCGCTGGGGATCGTTGTCGAGTAAGGCTTTGACGGAATGGATACCGTAAATGATTTCGCTCATGATGCTCTTTAAAATAGTGCTCGTAAAATACATCAGCGGGCAACCTGTGCCCGCTGATGGAGTGAATAGCGTGTAGCTTGTCGGCGATTCTATCATTGACTGACGCAGGCATCAGTCAATAATTGCGCAGATTAGACGTCGGTCTGCTTTTTCTTCGCGCGCTTCGCCTTGGTGGCCGCCGCAATTTTCTGCGTTTTGTCGGAAGGCTTTTTGGCCTTCTTCGGCTTGCCGTCCTTGCCGACCGCGCTCTTCACTTTCTCGGCTTTGCCTGCGTCGGCTTTTGCTACGGCCTGCGCGGTGTCTGCCTTGGTGCCTCTGCGCGACTTGGCTGGTTTGGCAGCTTTGTCTCCTTTGTCACCTTCTTTGCGAAATGCGCTGTCAGGCTCGAAGTTGACGTTTTTCTTGCCGGTGCGACGGCGACCCGCGTTGGCGGCTCCACCGGTCGGACGCATACTGCGCTCACCGCCCTTCTTGGCGCGATCGCGTGCCGTTTTGCCTTCGCCACGCGCTTTACGCGTGCTGGACACCAGCGCGAAATCAATCTTGCGCTCGTCCATGTGTACGGCTTCAACGCGAATTTCGACCGTGTCGCCGAGACGATACACGCTGCCCGACGATTCACCCACTAAACGCTGACCGATGTTGTCGTAGCGATAATAGTCGTTATCCAGCGAGGAGACGTGAACCAGCCCGTCGATAAACAGATCGGCCAGACGCACAAAGAAACCAAACCCGGTGACGCTCGAGATAATGCCGGTAAACACTTCGCCGACGTGATCCTGCATAAAGTCGCACTTCAGCCAGTCGGCGACGTTGCGGGTCGCTTCATCGGCGCGGCGTTCGGCGGTGGAACAGTGATCGCCAAGCACCACCATCTCTTCGTAATCGCTATGATAGCCGCCCGTTGGCGTCCAGCGGTCTTTCAGCGTGCCGTGCTCTTTCGCCAGCAGATACTTGATGGCGCGGTGCAGGGCAAGGTCAGGATAACGGCGGATTGGCGACGTAAAGTGACCGTAAGAGGTCAGCGCCAGGCCGAAGTGACCGCGGTTTTCGGGATCATAGATAGCCTGTTTCATCGAGCGCAGCAGCATGGTTTGCAGCATCTCGCGGTCAGGGCGATCTTTTAGCTGATCCATGATGTCGGCGTAATCTTTCGGCTCGGGCTTGAGACCGCCGCCCATCGTCAGGCTCAGCTCGCCCAACACGCTGCGCAGCGCAGAGATGTGGTCATCGCTAGGACGATCGTGCACGCGGAACAGCGCCGGTTCGTTATGTTTTTCAACAAAACGCGCGGCCGCGATATTCGCGAGGATCATGCACTCTTCGATGAGTTTGTGGGCATCGTTACGCACTGTCGCTTCGACACGTTCGATACGACGTTCGGCGTTGAAGATAAACTTGGCTTCTTCGGTTTCGAAGGCGATACCGCCGCGTTCGGCGCGTGCCTGATCGAGCACCTTGTACATGTTGTGCAGTTCTTGCAGATCTTTCACCAACGGCGCGTACTGCTCGCGCAGCTCTTCGTTGCCTTCAATGATCTGCCAGACCTTGGTGTAAGTCAGGCGCGCGTGCGAACTCATTACCGCCTCGTAGAACTTGGAGGAGGTCAGCTTGCCGCTGGCGGAGATGGTCATTTCACAGACCATACAAAGTCTGTCGACCTGCGGGTTCAGCGAGCAGAGGCCGTTGGACAGCACCTCGGGCAGCATTGGCACCACCTGCGACGGGAAGTAGACCGAGGTTGCGCGGCTGCGCGCTTCGGCGTCCAGCGCCGTGCCCGGACGTACATAGTAGCTGACGTCGGCAATCGCGACCCATAAACGCCAACCGCCGCCGCGTTTCTTCTCGCAGTGAACGGCGTCATCGAAGTCACGCGCATCTTCGCCATCGATGGTTACCAGAGGCAGATGGCGCAGGTCGACGCGGCCTTTTTTGGCCTCTTCCGGCACTTCTTCGCTCAGACCTTCGACCTGCTTTTCGACCTGCGGCGGCCAGACGTGCGGGATTTCGTGGGTCCGCAGCGCGATATCTACCGCCATGCTGGTGCCCATCTTGTCGCCCAGCACTTCAACGATTTTACCCACGGCCTTGGTGCGGCGGGTTGGGCGCTGCGTCAGTTCGACCACGACCATGTAACCCATGCGCGCGCCGCTTACGGCATCGGCGGGGATAAGAATATCGAAGCTCAGACGGCTGTCGTCGGGCACCACAAAACCTGCGCCCGCGTCGGTAAAGTAGCGGCCGACTATCTGGCTGACTTTCGGCACCACGACACGCACGATGCGCGCTTCACGGCGGCCCTTGCGGTCGGTGCCTACCGGCTGCGCCAGCACCACGTCGCCGTGGATACACATTTTCATCTGCTCGGCAGAAAGGTAGACATCGTCTTTTTTCACGCCTTCAAGGCGCAGGAAACCGTAGCCATCGCGATGGCCGATAACGGTCCCTTTCAGCAGGTCCAGGCGTTCCGGCAAGGCGTAGCATTGACGGCGGGTAAAGACCAGTTGACCGTCGCGCTCCATGGCACGCAGTCGGCGGCGCAGCGCTTCCAGCGCCTCTTCTCCGGAAAGATTGAGTTCGTTGCCCAGCTCTTCACGGCTGGCCGGCGTTTCACGTTTGCCGAGGTGCTCGAGAATAAATTCACGGCTTGGGATAGGCGATTCGTATTTTTCTGCTTCCCGTTCCAAGAATGGATCTTGTGACATAGCGGTTCCTCCGTTGTCATCAGCAGTTTGTTGAAAGTCATCCGTTCAACAAGCAATAATTTGTAGAGTTGACTCTGTTTTTGGCCCTTCCGGCCTTCGTATCTTGGGTCAACTCACAAGAAAGAGTTTTTCGAATGTGGACAGCGCCTGTTTTGATCTTCAGGCCCGTCGTTTAAAAACGCGCGCAGGGCGCCGCATCCTGAGGGTACTTTTACCCGATTTTTACGCATTTATGATGACAGCGTCTCTGATGCGCGTATACCCGAAATGTGATAAATGCCGAGTATCTTCAAGATTACTCTATAGAAGCCGCTTCCTGCCACAAAGTTTGCCGCTAAATCAGGCAGACGCTGCAAATGGAAGCACAAGCGGGTAAAAAACGCAGCAGACACCCTGACTATGGCGATAAAAACAATAAACCGGGCACGATGCCCGGTTTTAGCGCGTGCCCGGTTTCGACGGGCGAGGGATAAAAAGATGTGATGATTAAGCGTCAAAAGGATCGCGCAGAATCATGGTTTCGCTGCGGTCGGGACCTGTTGAAATGATATCAATCGGCACCTCGGTCAGCGCTTCGACGCGTTTGATGTAATCGCGTGCGGCCTGTGGCAGCTGGTCGACGGATTTCACGCCGAAGGTGCTTTCACTCCAGCCCGGCAGGGTTTCGTAGATAGGCTCGATGCCTTCCCAATTTTCGGCTGCCAGCGGTGTGGTGGTGACTTCCCTGCCGTTCGGCAGACGATAACCGATGCACAGTTTGACCTCTTTCAGGCCGTCCAGCACGTCGAGTTTGGTCATGCAGAAACCCGACAGCGAGTTTATCTGCACGGCGCGGCGCACGGCGACGATGTCCAGCCAGCCGCAGCGACGTCGACGCCCGGTGGTGGCGCCAAACTCGTTGCCCTGTTTGCAGAGAAATTCGCCAATGTCGTCAAACAGTTCAGTCGGGAACGGGCCTGCACCTACGCGGGTGGAGTAGGCCTTGACGATGCCCAGCACGTAGTCGACATAGCGCGGGCCGATGCCCGAACCGGTGGCAACGCCGCCTGCGGTGGTATTGGAGGAGGTCACATAGGGATAAGTGCCGTGGTCGATATCCAGCAGGGTACCCTGCGCGCCTTCAAACATGATCAGTTCGCCCTGCTTGCGGGCCTGGTCGAGCAGGTCGGAAACGTCGACGACCATGGCGGTCAGGATGTCGGCCACGGCCATGATGTCGTCCAGAACCTGCTGATAATCAACCGGATCAACCTTGTAATAATGCACCAACTGGAAGTTGTGGTAATCGATAACCTCTTTCAGCTTGTGCGCAAAGGTCTCTTTGTTGAACAGATCGCCCACACGTAGCGCACGGCGAGCGACTTTATCTTCATAGGCAGGGCCAATACCGCGCCCGGTGGTTCCGATAGCCTTGGCACCGCGCGCCTTCTCGCGCGCCATATCGAGCGCAACGTGGTAGGAAAGAATCAGCGGACAGGCTTCCGAAATCAGCAAACGCTCGCGCACCGGGATGCCGCGCGCTTCAAGTTCACCCATCTCTTTCATCAGCGCGTCGGGCGACAGCACCACACCGTTGCCGATGATGCTGGTGACGTTTTCACGCAGAATGCCGGAGGGAATTAAATGAAGTACGGTCTTTTCACCGTTGATAACCAGAGTGTGACCGGCGTTATGGCCGCCCTGATAGCGAACCACATATTTGGCGCGTTCGGTCAGCAAGTCGACAATTTTGCCTTTGCCTTCATCACCCCATTGAGTGCCTAGTACGACGACGTTCTTGCCCATCTCGATAATCACCCATTTGCTTAAAAAAGAATACTAGCATCCCACCCCCTGCCTTTCAGTACTTTTAGCCCGGCATTGCGTGAAAAATATTCGTTTCGTGCGACAGCTCTCGTGTTGGCAAAAGAGGAAATGCAGAAAAAACAAAAGGCCCGCAAGGGGCCTTTTGGCGACATCATCAGAGATGACAATATCGATTACGGTTTGGTTTTGTCCGGCGATTTCATGTAGCGGAAGAAATCGTCATTCGGGCTCATTACCATGACATCGTTGCCACTGCTGAAGCTCTCTCTGTAAGCCTGCAGGCTACGGATAAAGCCATAGAAGTCAGGATCCTGACTGAAGGCATCGGCAAACAGTTTTGCAGCCTGGGCATCACCTTCACCGCGAGTAATACGCGCGGTGCGTTCGGCTTCTGCCAGAGTACGGGTCACTTCGTAGTCGGCGGTTGCACGCAATTTCTCGGCTTCTTCCTGACCTTGCGAACGGTGGCGACGCGCAACGGCTTCACGCTCTGCACGCATACGCTGGAAGATGGCATCCGACACTTCCGCCGGCAGGTTGATCTGCTTGATACGCACATCGACCACTTCAATACCCAGCGCGGCCATGCTGTTCGGATTGACCGCCGGCACCTTGCCGTTGGTTTCCTGCTCGACGCGCTTGGCGACAGAAGCAATGGCGTTGTCGGCTTCGGTAGTGGCTGCGGCAGCCGCATCGTCATCGTCGGTGCCTTTGTTCAGGGCATCGCGAACGTCCAGTGTCAGACGACCGCGCGAGTCGGTCACGATGTCCTTGACGTCAAGACGACCAATCTCGGAGCGCAGACGGTCACTGAATTTACGTTTTAGCAGCACTTCGGCCTGTGACACATCGCCACCGCCGGTCGCCAGATAGTAGCGGCTAAAGTCGCTGATACGCCATTTCAGATAGGAATCGACGATCAGGTCTTTCTTCTCTTTGGTCACGAAGCGGTCGGCCTGGTTGTCCATGGTTTGCACACGGGCATCCAGCGTCTTCACGGATTCGAAGAAAGGCATTTTAAAGTGCAGGCCCGGTGAATACACCTGCGGTTTATTGTCGCCGTCACGCAGTACCTTGCCGAAACGCAGCACGATACCGCGCTGACCTTCCTGCACCACGAACAGTGAAGCGTAGAGCGCCACCAGTACGACAACAACGACCAGTATGATTGACTTACGCATTGGTTATTCTCTCCCTACGCGAAGGGTGTCGTCACGCTGTGCATCGGCACGGCGTTGATCCATGACACTGCCAGATGTTCCTGCGCCGTTGCTGGCACTGCTGTTACGATTGCCGTTTGATGAGGCCGGCGCCTGGCGAAGCGGGATCAGGCTGTTGGCACTGTTTCCGTTTGCGCTGTTGGCGGCGGTCTTGCCTTGCAGGAGTTGATCCAGCGGCATCACCATCAAATTGTTGCTTTTATCGTTAATCAGCACTTTGCGGGTATTGCTCAGCACATCCTGCATGGTTTCGATATACAGACGCTCGCGGGTAATTTCCGGCGCGGCCTTGTACTCAGGCAGCAGTTCGGCGAAGCGGGCGACTTCACCCTGCGCTTCCAGCACGGTACGATCTTTGTAGGCTTTGGCGTTTTCAAGCAGACGCTGGGCCTGACCGTTTGCACGTGGCTGCACCTCGTTGGCATAGGCTTCGGCCTCGCGGATGTACTGCTGCTCGTTCTCGCGCGCGGCAATGGCATCGTCGAAGGCGGCTTTCACTTCCTCTGGCGGACGCGCCGTCTGGAAGTTGACGTCCTGAACGGTGATCCCCATGTCATACGGACGAATGGTCTCTTCCAGTACGCGCTGTGTATCGCTACGTACCGTGGTGCGGCCTTCGGTCAGAATTTTATCCATGGTGTACTTGCCGATAACGCCGCGAAGCGCGCTGTCGGTTGCCTGGCTGAGGCTGTCATCGGCGTTTGCCACGCTAAACAGATAGGCGCGGGGATCGGTCACGCGATACTGCACGTTCATTTCGACGCGCACTACGTTTTCATCTGAGGTCAGCATGATGCCGGACGCCGCAAGCTCGCGAACGGATTCGACGTTAACCGCCTGCACCTGATCGATAAAGGTCGGTTTCCAGTTCAGACCAGGTTCAACCAGATGGCTGAACTTGCCAAAACGGGTAACCACACCGCGCTCGGCTTCCTTGATGGTATAGAAACCGCTGGCAGCCCAGATAACCACGACGGCGACCACGGCAAGGCCCACGAACCGGCCGCTCATGTTTCTCTGCGGACCGGTGCCGTTTCCGGAACCCTTGCCACCAAAACCGCCGAGTTTTTTACTGAGCTTTCGGAAGATATCGTCAAGATCGGGAGGGCCCTGTTCGCGCCCGCCTTTATTGTTATTTCCACCAGAATTATCACCACCAGAGTTGCCGCTATTTTTGCTGCTTCCCCAGGGGTCGCGGTCCTGTCCGTTATTACCGGGCTGATTCCACGCCATGTTATAGCTCCATTATTCTATGATTGGTGTTCTTCAGGCTCTTGGTCTGGCAGGTTATCCCAGTTGTCTTTCATTTCGAAATCCACCGAGTATCCGTTACGAACGTAATCGCCCATAGCCGGTTCCTGTTTGCAGAGACGGCGCCAGTCAACGACAGGCAAACGCACCGTTAACCCGATGCTTCCATCTTCTTCAATCCACTCTTTTTCAATTGCCTGAAGCTGGTAAAAACGACTGCGAAGGCGGCCCGCTTCCGGTGGCAGGCACAATTCAACCTGTGCGATTTCACCAGACAGACGTTCCGTTAATGCTTGAAATAACAACGGGATGCCTTCACCTGTTACGGCCGATAGCCAAACTCTGACAGGCAAATTATCTTCGTTGCGGTCGATACGCGGAACAAAGTTGTCCAGCATATCTATTTTATTCATCACTAACAGCACAGGAATATCATCTGCTTCTATCTCTGCCAATACCGTATTCACTGCGTCAATGTTTTCTTGGACGCGAATATCGGCTGCATCAATAACATGCATTAACAGAGATGCCTGTCGGGTTTCCTGCAGCGTTGCCTTGAAAGCAGCAACCAGATCATGGGGCAGGTGACGAATAAACCCTACGGTATCTGCCATCACCGTTTCGCCTACGTCGGCAACCATAATGCGTCGCAGTGTAGGGTCGAGCGTGGCAAACAACTGATCGGCCACGTAAACGTCGGCCTCGGTAATGCGGTTGAACAGCGTGGACTTTCCGGCGTTGGTATATCCGACCAGTGAAACGGTATGAATATCGGCACGCATTCTGGAACGTCGTCCCTGATCGCGCTGTTTTTCGACGCGTTCAAGGCGGCTTAAAATAAGAGTGATTCTGTCACGGAGCAAACGACGGTCGGTTTCGAGCTGAGTTTCCCCGGGACCGCGCGCGCCAATTCCGCCACCCTGGCGTTCAAGGTGAGTCCAGCCTCGTACCAGTCGGGTTGCAATATGGCGTAACTGGGCCAGTTCTACCTGGAGTTTACCTTCGTGAGTACGGGCGCGCTGGGCAAAAATATCTAGAATAAGTCCGGTACGATCAACCACGCGACATTCGCACAAGGCTTCCAGGTTACGTTCCTGGCCGGGTGACAATGCGTGATCAAACAGGATTACAGATGCGCCGGTTGCTTTAACGGCATCTGCGATTTCTTGGGCCTTTCCTTCACCGACAAAGTATTTAGGGTGCGGAGCCTTGCGGCTTCCGGTGATGACTTGTAAAGCCTCAACCCCGGCAGAGGAGACCAGCGATTCGAATTCGCTGAGATCTTCCGTGACTTTGTCCTGCGAGAAATAGATATGAACCAGTACGGCCTGCTCACCGGCTTCATAACGGTCAAACAAGCGTGTGACCTCTCAATTGAGAAATTAGATTCAACGAGGGGCACATAAGCGGCGAAAAACCTCTTATGAACCCCTTCGAGATTGAATAACGGTGCGCCTTATTCGGCGTCATCGCCATCCTGCGGCTGCTGTGGAGCAGACGGTGCGCTACCATGATGATAGTTATTGGAAGCACCACCACCTGGATTGTTACTGTGATGAGAAACCGAGCGCGAAGGAACAACGGTGGAGATAGCGTGTTTGTACACCATCTGGCTTACCGTGTTTTTCAAAAGAATCACAAACTGATCGAAAGACTCAATCTGGCCTTGCAGCTTAATACCATTCACCAAGTAAATAGAAACCGGAACACGTTCGCGACGCAATGCGT
>Ga0308159_1004195_pt1 | contig 13412 bp, 16 predicted proteins | sample PhyCR1_FD_201040 | JGI IMG/M metagenome (GOLD analysis project Ga0308159, IMG submission 201040) | Phyllosphere microbial communities from UC Gill Tract Community Farm, Albany, California, United States - DLSLC.R1 | ecosystem: Host-associated > Plants > Phyllosphere > Unclassified | place: USA...
CATTTGCATCGGCAATAATTTCTCCTTTATTCAGCCTGCTTTGAAAAAAGGCTTTCCAGAAATGAGCATGATTTTTAAAAATCGTTAAGGAGTATTTTATTGCCTTGGGTCATTTCCTTGACCTGTTTTCTGCTCTCTTAGCTGTTTCTCAATTTTCTTACTTTGTTTATATGTAACTTCCCATTTAGGTTTAGTAAGTGTGGCGAACGCCGCTATGTCTGCATCTTTGGAAGTTGTTGCCTGTCCAAAACGATCTATTGTCTTTTGATATTCTTCAATAACCGACTGAATAAAATATTCATTCCTATCTTCTTTTTCATAAGTCTCTAGTTTTTTTACATTTTGAATTGGGGTTTGAGGAAGCGTTTGTGGCAATTGATAGCCTTTCGTCTTCGCTAAATTTTCCAATGAAACCTGATAGGCTTTATGATCGGAAACTAGTTTTTTTGCCAATGAAATTAGATCACTTTTCGCTTCCAGTTGAATAATCTTATTTGCGAATTCGATTGTTGTTAAATTACTTAGTGCAACATTCTTTAAAAATTTTGTGTCGGTACTATCTAACGTGATTGATTTGCTAATCTGGCTGATTCCGGTATCGGCAACTATAGTATCAGAAGCTAGTTTTTGACCGCTTTCGGATTTATTTTCTGAACTTGTACAGCTTGCTACAACCGTAAAACACAATGCCGCTAGAATATAATGGGTATCTCTCATGTTAATCCTTTAAAAAATCAACACCATTAATATTTTAATGTTTTGAGAATTTGAAAATGGTGGCTTCCGAGAGTAGAAAATGAATGGTTTCGACTGTGTTGACTAAAGATGAAATATTTTATGAGATTAGTTCGTTGCTATTGACAAGAAAAGCTGTATGCAGATAAAAGAGATCAAAGCTTATTAAGACGCTTGTTGATCTGCTATGATGTTTTTAAATCAGCGGGAAAAAAGGTGTAAGCTAGCAAAAATTAAAAAACTTCAAACTTTTAGCTATTAGATTGATTGTTTAATAAGAAATATCAAGCTTATGAACACGGACAATCAAAAAAAGAATCATCAAGAAAAGGATGAAGACAAAAAAGATAAATTAGGAGTGATACCTAATGAGGAGTTAGATGGCAGTGATGCTGATAAAGCTTATGATGAGAATGGTGATTTTAACCAATTAGGAAATGTTAGCAAGGATCAAAGTGGTTCTGATTCTGATGCAGATGAAAAATCAACCTAAATAAAAAACCCCGATTTTAAGTCGGGGTTTTTATTATGGCCTGTAGTAGGCGTCTGTTTTATAATTTTTGAGGTTTTTCTTCAATTCAATTCTGGCCTGATGGATATGTGTTTTTACAGTACCAATGGGTAAGCCTAATTCTTCTGCAATTTCATGATATTTGTAACCTTCGAAGTAGCGAACAAACGGATCGCGGTAAGCTTTCGGCAATCTATCCAATGCACCTTGGATGTCGTTCATCATAAACTTGTTCTCAGCCACATTTCTCGTGGCGCTATGACTTAAATTTGCATATGTGATTTCCTCCTCTGTGGTAATCAAGGCATTTTTCTTAGCTGTTTTACGATAATCATTGATAAAAGTATTACGCATGATTACGAAGAGCCAGCCTTTTAAATTCGATCCTTCCTCAAATTTGTGAAAAAACCGGATAGCTTTCATCAATGTATCTTGAACAAGATCATTGGCGTCGTCCAGGTCTTTGGTAAATTGTAACGCATGAGAGCGGAGCGAGCTTGCATTGCTATTAACAATGCTGCTAAATTCTGTTTTATTCATGGGATAATGTTTTAAGGTGATTGTCTATCAACGGACAAACTTCATACCGCTTACATTAACTGTTATTTATTCGCGTATAACTACTCATCATTATTTATCAGAATGTATTTTTATTAATAATCACTTATTCACATTATGCTACGACTGGTTCCATTAACAGTACTTTTAGTTGGATAAATCCTGGAAAATCAGTAATTGTAAAGGATTTGATATACAAGATGATAACTTTCATGGTGACTATAGCACACTACAGAAACTGATGAAAAAATACACAATTTGTTGCCGTCAATGTATACTACTTACCTACTTTTTCTATTAAATGAAGCATTTGTATATTGAAGGTCATATAACAATTGAGAACATGCAAGCCATGTTTTTTAAAGATATTTTTGTGCTTTAATTACAAAAAGCGCACATGAATATCACTTCATTAAAACATATTCCTTATTCCGTTCTCGATTTAGCAACCGTATTAGATGGCTATACTGCAGCCGATACGTTTAAAACAAGTTTAGAAATTGCCCAACATTCAGAAGCTCTTGGCTATACCCGTTATTGGTTTGCCGAACACCACAATATGGCAGGCGTAGCAAGTTCGGCAACAGCGGTATTGATAGGTTTTATTGCCGGAGGTACCAAAACTATTCGTGTAGGTTCGGGTGGGATTATGTTGCCGAATCATTCTCCGTTAATTGTAGCAGAGCAATTTGGAACGCTGGCTTCACTTTATCCAAATCGAATAGATTTAGGATTGGGCAGAGCACCAGGAACGGATCAAATTACTGCAATGGCGATTAGAGGAGAAAATATGCATGCTGCACATAACTTTCCAAAAGATATTGAGCGATTACAGCAACTGTTCTCTGCCGATAATCTTCATTCAAAAATTCGTGCCATTCCAGGCGAAGGACTCGATATTCCAATTTGGGTATTAGGCTCTAGTACCGATAGTGCAAGATTAGCAGCAGAGAAAGGATTACCTTACGCTTTTGCCAGTCATTTTGCACCAGCATTATTTGAACAGGCAGTGGCTATTTATAAAAATAATTTTAAACCTTCTGCTTTTCTTGCCGAACCTTATGTTATCGCTTGCGTTAATGTGGTTGCGGCCGATACAGATGAGCAGGCTGAATTCTTATCGAGTTCGGTTAAAAAAATGTTTTTAGGTGTGATCACAGGTAGGAGAGAGCGACTTAAGCCACCTGTAGAAAATATCAATGCCCATTGGGATCAGCTGGAAAAAGAAGCTGTTGAGCAAATGTTATATTATTCTTTTATTGGCAGTAAAGAGACCATTAAATTAAACTTAGCCGCATTTGTTTCCAAATTCGGAGTGAATGAAATTATGAGTACTTCTCATATTTACGATCATCAGGCGAAGCTTTATTCAAACAAATTGTTCGCCAGTATATTTGAATAAAGTTGCTGTTACTTAACCCTGCAATTATGAAGCGCAATTGCCCATTCCTCATGTTTACAGTTTGGGCAAAGAAAAGTTGATTCTTCATTTACTGCTGCTACGTGTCCGCAAAATGTACAGGCGTAATGTGTTTTTGGTTGAAGTATTTTGGTTTTTTTAGCAAATAACTCTGGCAAGATGGGCAAGCCAGGTTTTACTTGATCATCTGTGTAAAAAAATACGCTCAGTGTACCAGATGTTTCGAGGATAGCAGTATCTATTTGCCCTAAATGAGAAATACTTTGCTGCCTTAGTTCTGAGAAAAATTCATCTTGTGCAAGTGTTTCTTTCTTAAATTCTTCAATATTGAACTGTCCGTTTTTGATTAGATAAACAGGTTTGCCTTCTATCAGATCATCTAGTTTTTCGCTTTTTGCAGTTAAAAATGTGGTGAGCCGATAAGCGCCAACAATAATAAAAAATATGATTACAGGGATCAAAAGCCCAACTTCCTTATAAAACATCGGATCTCCGGCAGCAGAACCTAAACTAATAATCACTACGAGTTCAAAAACAGAAAGCTGCCTTACACCACGTTTTCCTAAAAGCCTTAACCCAACTAAAATTATAAAATACATAATAAAAGTTCGGAGTGCTATTTCTAACATAAACTCCCAGTTTTCTTCTCCGATGAAGAAATTTTTCCAGTCGATGTTTAAGATCATAGTAATACGTGGCAATAGATTACAGCAGTTAGGGAAGAAATAATTTCGGGATTTTTTAAGATGTATTAGATGAAAAAATGTTAGATGCATGAGTGCATCTAACATTTATGGATTTTTAACTTTTAAGCGCTGCAGCTCCTGCACTTGCTACTTCATGGTCTTGCTCAACGCTTCCTCCAGAAACACCGATGGCGCCAATTACCTTACCTGATTCATCTTTCAAAACTACTCCACCTGGAAAGCTAATTAATCCTCCGTTTGAGTGTTCGATATTGTAAAGTGGTTGGCCAGGCTGTGATAACTTGCCGATTTCGCCAGAATCCATGTCGAAAAATCTTGACGTTTTTGCTTTTTTTATGGAAATATCAATAGATCCAAGCCAGGCATTATCCATTCTATGAAATGCTTTTAAGTTTGCGCCTTCATCTACAACAGCAATGTTCATCGGAACACCAATTTCAGTTGCCTTTGTTTTAGCGGCGGCTGATATTTTTTCTACTACTTCTAATGTTAAACTCATAATTTTTTAAATTGGTTTTTATGATAAAGTTAACATTCCTAACTTGTTATTGTTCTGATTAGGAAATATGTTTCAGGAATTTATTGAGTTTCGAAACGATATTATAAAAAAAAAGCCCAGACGAAATATCTGGGCTTTCAGTTTATTTACCTCGGTGGTAATTTCCTTGTTGTATCTCTTTTCATTGTATCCCTTTTCATGGTATCTCTCTTTGAGGGATCTTTTTTATCTGGTTTCTTTTTAGGCCATTCAGTTTTCTTTTTAACGGTATCTGGCCGGGTTTGCGCAATAGTGCCCAAGCTAAAACTAGCAAGTAGCATTACAATCATTAACTTTTTCATAGGAATAATTTTTGTTTTAACTACTTGTAAAACAGCGCCGTTATTCCAAAGGTTTTGTCTTTTTTTTAAAAAAAAGACAGTTAAGAATGTATAGCCTCCAGATTAAGTTTTAAGAGTATCGAATTGGAAATAATGAAACGCCTAGCTAAAGTCTAATCTTTTTTGCTTTTGTCTCGTTTTTTTCTGGTATTTGTATAGAAAGGATGAGATCAATACTTTCCGAATTCGTTTCGTAATCAGCAGTTATCTTTTCCCATTTCGCTAACTCTTGTTGAAGGCTTTCGATTTCTTTGCCTAAAGATTCTATTTTACTTTGTATAGATTTTCTAACGTTCGTGTTTGCCATAACACAAAATTATAATTTGAATGTGAAATTGAAGTATCCAAATTTCGATAAAGATAAAATCACGAGCTTTTCATCTGTTTATCAATTATTTAAATCGGGTAAAAATTTTCAACATCTTCTATCATTCAATTAAATTTTGCTTTTCCTTATAAATGAGATGGGTCAGTTGATTTGAGGTCAAAAATATTTGTCTAAACTTAAACCGTAGGTGAAATTTAAATTCTCTCTTTCTGTGATATTCAATCTATTATAGTTCAGCGTAGTAGTGAGGCTAATCCACTTTCTTAGCTTTAAGCCTATTGTTGTAGATGATCTGATAATATAGTCGCCACCTCTTGAAAAAGAATTTTGTAAAAAATGGCTTCCATCTAGGGTTATAATTTCTTTAACTGCGAAATGGAACTGTAACCTGAGCGAATTACGTAAGGTATTATAACGCTCGCCAACCACTAAACTACTTTGATCGAATAGAATCCCGTTACTCAAATTGATGTAGGAATTCGGTGCATCAAGAAAACTGTAGGCAATGCCACCGCCGGCAAGTATTTGATTTTTTAGCTTTAACGAATAGCTGGTGTTGTAATTGATCAAACCCCAATAATAAAAATGTTCTGGCCCTTTAAACAGGTTGAAGTTAAGCGTACTCGAGAAATCATTATTGCTTAGGTTGTTGTTTTGTTTTCCATAAAGCCAACTGGCGGTAGAGTTTAAAACAAAGGTTTCCTTCTTCATTCCAAAGTTTAAACCATTGTTTAATAAATAAGCACGCTGATCATCTGTTCTGTTAATTGAACCTGTAGAGGAAAGCACAAGATGGTAATTCGTACTGTCGCTATATTGTGCCGATGCATTAAGAAATACGAAGATGAAATTGAAAATAAGTAAAAGTTTCTCCATACTCAGGTTAACAGATTTACAATGATTAATGTTTAGTAAGCAATTTACGAACAGTTTTTTTCCGCTCCGGAGCCTGATCCGATAACTTGCTTCGCTCAATTGCTATCTCGGAAAATGTCTCTATTATTAGACCAAATGATTATTTTTACTGCATGAAACCAACAACATCTAAGCATTGGCGTTTCCGTTTGCACGAGGTGATCTACGAATCGAATACGCCTGCAGGCAAAGCTTTTGATGTGGGTTTACTCATTGCCATATTTACCAGTATCATAGTAGTAATGCTTGATAGTGTTGTTAGCATCCACAATAAATACGGTAACTTATTTTATCATGTGGAGTGGGTGTTTACCGGCCTATTTACCATAGAATACATCTTGAGGTTGATCAGCATTAAAAAGCCAGTGAGGTATGTATTTAGTTTGCTGGGGATTATAGATCTTATCTCATTATTGCCGTCTTATTTAAGTATATTTTTTATTGGTGCACAATCGCTGTTGGCTTTCAGAGCATTAAGATTATTAAGGGTTTTTAGGATTTTTAAACTCGGAGAATTTCTAAGCGAAATTAATTTCCTTACGCAGGCGCTGAAAAACAGTTTTAGAAAAATTAGCATCTTCCTGCTTACCGTATTAACGATCACCGTAATTTTAGGTTCGATCATGTATCTGGTAGAGCAGCGGGAAAATGGTTTTTCGAATATTCCGGAAAGTATTTATTGGGCAATAGTAACCATTACCACGGTTGGCTACGGCGATATTTCTCCAATTACCCCAATGGGAAAATTTGTTGCCTCAGTGGTTATGCTTATTGGTTACGCCATCATCGCTGTACCAACAGGTATAATTACTCATGATATTGCTGTTGCTGCAAAATCTAAAAAGGAAATGCCCGAATCTTGCCCAAGTTGCAGCCTGGAAGGGCACGATTCTGATGCGCTTTTTTGTAAGCATTGCGGCTCATCGCTTTTTCGATAACTAATTCGGTAAATAACGTTCCACACGACCTGCAAAATCATTCAAGTCGAATGGTTTGTTAATAAAATCTTCTGCCCTACATTTCGCTTTTACCGCGTTTAAGTGATTATTTGCCGACATCATCATCACCGGAATGTGATGTGTTTTAACATTGGCTTTCAATTGTGTACAAATCTCAATGCCATTTCCATCAGGCAACATGATATCCAAAATCACCATGTCTGGAATAGTTAGCCGCATTTGTTTCCAAAAATCGCTGGTATTGCTACAAGCTTTTACTTCATACAATTCCTCCGTGAGCAAGAACTCGATAATCTCTCTGATATTGGGATTATCTTCTACTACAAATATGCACTTTTTCATAAGCTTTATGTTGAGTAATATATGCTTAACGTCTTTCATTTTCAGATGTTTAAGTTATTTTTTCACATTGCCTGAGTTATTAACTTCTTTTATTCACCGTCTATTTCAAATCAAATTTTTCGCAAACTTTTTTATGTTTTTTTTAGTTGATTAAATACATCAGCTATTAAAATTATGAGAAATCTTAAATCAAGATTTGCATGCGTTATCGGCTTATCAATTGCAGTAAGCGCTACCGCATCAGAACGTATTACGCCGTCAGTAAATATGACCAGCCACGAACTAACACAAAATGTTCTTCCGCCTGAAGTTTTCATGGCTCAAGCCATGCGATACGGAATAAAGAGTTTACAGATGAGCGGATTAGCCGCTGAAATTTCTAAAGATCAAAAAATTAGAAGTTTTTCAACAAGCGTTCTCGACTTGCATACTAAAGCAAACCAGGAGCTTTTAAGCCTGGCAAAAACAAAAAACATAAGTTTACCAACGAGTAAATTGCCGGAAGGACAAAGGCCCGATGGTAGAGTGGATTCGGCTCCTACAAATTTGTTGGATACCTCGCGAAATCAAAATCAAGGTGAAGCAGGCAATACGGGTCAGCCAAAAGGTGTTATGGTTGAAGGCTTTGCGATGCTCAGTGATGCTGATATGCAACAATCAATCACGAAACTTAACCAATTAAAAGGCGAAAATTTTGACAACGCTTATCTTGCATCTAGCTTAAAAGATCATCAAAATGTTGTTGCACTTTTCGAGGCAGGGTCTAAATCATCGGATAAAGATGTGAAAAAATATGCCCTTAAATATTTACCGAAACTTAAAGCACATTTAGCTCAGTTGAGTGCGATGGTGAAATAAAAATAAGGAGGTAGCGATGAAATTAGCTACCTCCTCAAAAATTAATGCGAATCGTTACTCTCAAAACCGAAAATCGTTAATCGAACTGGTTTTGAAGATACTTTATACTTTGCGGAAACGCTGTAAGTGTCGAGGTCAATCTGATGTACTTCACCAGATCCTGGTAAAGCGATATAGGCGAACTTTGCCGTCGCTTCTAAAACTGGCTTATAGGTGTCAGTGCTTAAGGTTGCTGAAATTACAACATTTTCTTTTTTCAATGCCCCAGTCGCTAAATCATAAACACGAAGTTTTCCATCCAAGGTTAACACCAACAAATTTTTTCCTGCATAATCAACTTTGCATTGAAATGCATCAGAACCACTGTAAATAGGGGTGATCTTATCCCCAGCCAAATCAATTAAATAAGCCCCTTTGGTAACCACATAACCAATAAATTTCTTCGCAGATTCTGCATAATAAATGCTGCCCAACCTAAATGCGCCAAACCCATCTGGATTTGGAATCATCCGTTGCTCACCGTTAGATTTCACCACCAAAACGCCACCTGCAGTTGCAGTTGCATTGGTAAAACCACCGAAAACAGCATGAGTGCCATCAGTTGCGTTACCATGGATCGCCCCAATGGCCAAGGTTGAAGGAAATACGGTTTTGCCGCTTTTATCGATTATTAAAACCCTGTTGGGCGAGGCTCCAGCTGTCGTTGTAGAAGTGACTGCATAGGTTCCGTTTGTAAATTGGGCCATTGCACCATGATGAGGCAATAAACCGGCGTTCACAGTGGAAAATCTTGCTCCTGCAGTGTTAAAATCACTTTCCATAGCCCTGCTCAAAGTTCCGTCGCCATCATTAAAAATTAAACTTTCATTAGCTTTTGATTTGAAGTGGGTTGGCTTTATGCCATTTGCAGTAATACTGGCCCATTTTGGATTGTGCAATACATCGATATGATCTACATGTGATGACAGACCGCTATCAAAAACCTCCGCTAGATTTTGCGTACCATAAAGCACTGCAGCATACCTGCCGGAAGAAGTAGCATAAAGATTTGCCAGTGGATATTTGGCATCGAAAGATGAAATAGCTGCCGAAAATGGGTCAATTAAAGTCAACTTATTTGAAGTTTCATCTGATGTAAGTAAACGTACATATTTAAACTCCTTTGCAGCGTTTGTAGGTTCTTCTTCAGGTTGTTGATTGTCTTTTTCACAAGCGGTAAATGCTGCAGCCACGGCAACAAGCAGGGCTGCTTTCTTGAAATTGTTTTTGGATAACATTGGGTTTGATTTTAATTGATTAATTAATTTTTATGCTGATTCCTTTGATTGTTTGCCATCCGGCTTTATCGGTGATTTTGATTAGGAAATGGTAATCACCTGGATCTATCTCTGCTGGGACATTGATGGTTGCTGTGGCTTCATAATGTTTTTGCCCTGCCGGAATATTGATTTCTCGGATGAGTAGATAGGGTTTTACGGGAGTTTTAATTGCTTCCATATTGCAGCTGTTTACCTCAGTACTGTGCGAATGATGGTCGAAGTTGTGGTGGATATCAATGTTCATGGAACCTAGTTCTACGTTATCACTTACCTGAGCTTTAAAAGTGAAAGATTCGCCACGTTTAATAATGCTACACTGTTGTGGGAAACTGCTTGCACTCGCAATAATTTCGGGATAGCTCGTATCAATTTCTTCAGTTTCTTTTTTGCAATTACTCAGCAGAAACACCATTACGAGGCCTAAAATCAGATAGCCCGTTTTTTTTGGATTAAATTTATTTTTCATTTTCATCAGGTTTTATTTATCAAAATGTTCTTCAAATTCATTTTCTTTCCCCAGCTGATCGATTATTTTAAGGTGTACATGGTAATGGCCCTTTGGTGCTGCGGTAACATCGAGGTGTTTATGGAAATTGTAGTTGGTTAAACCAACCATCGAAATATCGGTGAACGAAAAGTCCTTCTCCCAGGCCGATCCATGTAATTCTACTTCAATTTTGGCAATTTTATTAATGGCAGAAACTGATGCTTCTACATGCAAATCATTGCCAGCAGTATTTAAACCCACTTCAAAACCTGTGGCATTGGGTAGTGTTGGGTCGTATTTAATTTCCAGATCACTCACAACTACTGTCGATTTACCTAATACGTCGGTGACGGTAATCGTTACTAGGTAGCTACCCAAAGCAGCCGTAGTTGGTACATCAATGTGTTTATGGAAACTTGCATTTTTGATATTGACAAAACCGTCGGTATAGTTTTGACTAAAGTTCCAGCCCGAGCCAGATTTGGGCTTGATGGTTAACTGAACGCCGGCTAAATTGCTAGCCGAAAAAAGATCGGCCTCCAGGTGGATATCCGTTCCTGGGTAAGCGGTTTTGTTGTTATTGGTGCCAATTTCTAAGTTTGTGATAGAAGGTGCATCTGGAATTACTTCTTCTTTTTTACAGGCAGTAAAAGTTGCTGCAGTCATCAACAGTCCTAAAAAGGGCTTTGTAAATTTTTTCATAATGGGTGTTTTTAAGGTTATAACTGATTTGTTTATTTTGAAAAAGGGATTTTTACCGAGAAAATGAGGTTTCGTCCTGCTTCAGGAAGCTCGATAAGGCGATAAAAACTGGTATGGTTGAGATATTTTGTGTCGAATAAATTCTGTGCCTGAATACTGACTTGAATTGGATTTTCGAAAAGTGATATTTTAGTTCCAATCTGGATATTCACCAGTTGGTAGCCAGGCGTTTTTTTCTCTGGTGGAACAATATTTTCCTGTCTACTGGTAATGCGGTAATCCACAGAGAAATAGGTGTTGCTCAATTTGGTATCAAGTTTAGGAGAATAGGTGAGGTTAAACAGGGCAGAAGCTGGTGGAGAAAATGGCAGCGTAAATCCCTTTTTATCTCCAGATAATTGCTTCGCCTGCAATATTTCTCCTAAAAAATGAGTGCTTAGATTTTTAAAAATCTCATATTTTAGTTGAATCTCTCCACCAAAGCGCTGTACCCGACTCTCTTCATACTCGAATATTTGGTTACCTGCACCATATGAATAATCATGGCCGGAAGTCGGATTCAGGTAAATATAGTTTGGGAAATAATTGTAAAAGGGACTAAGTTGAACCGACCATTTTGCATCACTCCAGCCCAGGGTTAGATCTACTTGATATGATTTTTCAGCGGAAAGATTTGGGTTCCCTTTTTCGTAGCTGAAGTAATGATAGTTTACGCCATTTGCACCAAGTTCTTTTGCAATCGGCATTCTGAAACTCTTGCCAACATTAGCCTTTAAACTGAAATTTGATAGATTGTAATTTAATCCAGCAGACCATACCAAGCTGTTGAAAGTTCGATTCAAATTGGCAGCCCGTTGCAGATTTTGCTGTTCGAAATTGCCGTTTATATTAACTTGCGATGGAAACCAGTCCTTGTATTCAAACATGTTAATTTGCGCTCTATCGTACCTTATCGCACCATGCAGCAATAAATTTTCGCTGATTTTGAATTTATCGTACGCAAAAGCGCCAATTGTGTTTTGGTTAAATGCCGGTACCAGAAAGCTCCACCCGTCGATGTTGTTATGCTGCGATTCTGCATTTATTCCCAAGGTCAATTCGTGAGCATTAATTTTAACTCTATCTTTTAGATTTGCCGAGTAAACTGATTTATCGAACTCCCTTTCTAAATCGCTCTGAACGAATAGCGATGAAGGATAAATAGGGGGCATAAAGCCATGATTGACGTATTGACTAAATTCTTGCCTAAAGTTTTTTTGATAACCTATTTCAACTTCAATGTTGTGGTTTTCTAATTGAAAGCTCGATCTGTTAATGATTTTAAAATGGTTAACCGATTGATACGGATGTAAAATATCCCGATCTGAGTTATCGTGGAGCTGCTCATCAACACGTCTCGGCTCTAGTCCGTGAGCATTGGCAAAAAAACCACTTTTGGTGTAGGTATTACTTAGATAAAATAGCGATTTAGACTTATCTCCAACAAAACCAGCGTTAAAATGAATTCCAGTTTCTCTTCCTGCGGTATTTCTTAAGCGATTGTTATTTAAATTTACTTCATAATCATACACATAAACCTTGGTTGCAGGTACCCGGTAGTCAGCGTAATTTTGGTAAGTAAATCGCGAATTGAAAAACCATTTTTTGTTTCTGCCATAAAAATTTGTCGATGTTCCGTATAGATTGTTGTTACTTTTTCCAATTAAATCTACCGAACCTCCAAGGCTATTTGGCACCGGAATGGCAACCGGTAATATGTCAATCACGCCTCCAATGGCATCAGACCCGTAAATAAATGAGGCAGAACCTTTAATTAATTCAATTTCTCCAGTGGCAAATTGATCAATTTCCAATCCATGATCGGCTCCCCATTGCTGCCCTTCATGTTTAATACCCTTCTCAACAACAACCACTCTATTAAAGCCCAAGCCTCTAATTAACGGTTTCGATTGTCCTGAGCCGATGCCGATGGTCTTAATTCCTGGCAAGCGCTCCAGGCTTTTCATCAGACTTCCACCCAAATTTCGTTGGATAAAATCCTGGTTAACAATTTCTATATTCAACGATTCCGCTTTACGGCGATTTTCTACATGTTTATCTTTTATGGTGACGTCAGCTAGTTGCTTGACCTCTTTTTGAAGAACCACATTTTTGATAACAGCCTGATCGCTTCCTTCTATTGTGATTGTTGTTTTGGAAAAACCTACTGCACTAACCATCAGGTGATAAACTCCTTTTTCCAAAGCTGGAAATGTGAAGTTACCCCGATCATCTGTACGGGTTGAAATTGGCGACTGAACTAGCTGGACCGTAGCGTTTGAGATCGGTTTAAGCTCGTAAGAAACGGTTCCACTGAGTTGAAATTGTTGCGCATACACCTGCACAGTTCCAAAAAAGGAAAATATTAAAATTAAAAATTTACGCATTGCAGATGGCCTAAGCCAATAGTTAAAGGATTAGCATATGCAAAGCATTGGCATACTAATCATGTCAAAAAAATTGAGAAAAATATTGGAGGTTGGAAATACCGATTACGGCATTCTAGGCAGAAATAGGCGGACCTTTATTGGTAAAGCCTTGAAGGGTAAATTTGTAGTTGGCTAAAAATGGGCCTGTATTAAGCAGATTTGCTTTTGGTAAAGGATATGAAATAGAAAAGGGTAGAGGCAACAAAATCTCTTTCCCATGTTTA
>Ga0308159_1004196_pt1 | contig 13407 bp, 10 predicted proteins | sample PhyCR1_FD_201040 | JGI IMG/M metagenome (GOLD analysis project Ga0308159, IMG submission 201040) | Phyllosphere microbial communities from UC Gill Tract Community Farm, Albany, California, United States - DLSLC.R1 | ecosystem: Host-associated > Plants > Phyllosphere > Unclassified | place: USA...
ACTTCTACCTCTACGGCTCGCTCGCGGCCATCATCGCCAAGCAGTTCTTCGCCGGCACCGATCCCAACACTGCCTTCATCTTCGCGCTGCTGGCCTTTGCCGCCGGCTTCATCGTGCGCCCCTTCGGCGCGCTGGTGTTCGGCCGCCTGGGTGACCTGGTAGGTCGCAAGTACACCTTCCTGGTGACCATCCTGATCATGGGCGCATCGACCTTCATCGTCGGCGTGCTGCCCAACTACAACTCCATCGGCATCACCGCCCCGATCATCCTGATCATCCTGCGTATCCTGCAGGGCCTGGCACTGGGCGGCGAGTATGGCGGTGCGGCTACCTACGTGGCCGAACACGCGCCGGAAGGTCGTCGCGGCGCCTTCACCGCCTGGATCCAGACCACCGCCACGATGGGCCTGTTCCTGTCGCTGCTGGTGATCCTGGGCGTGCGTACTGCGGTGGGTGAAGCCGCCTTCGCCGACTGGGGCTGGCGCATTCCCTTCCTGGTCTCCATCCTGCTGCTGGCTATCTCGGTGTGGATCCGCATGTCCATGAACGAGTCGCCCGCCTTCCTGAAGATGAAGGCTGAAGGCAAGACCTCCAAGGCTCCGCTGACCGAAGCCTTCGGCCAGTGGAAGAACCTGAAGCTGGTCATCCTGGCGCTGGTGGGCCTGACCGCCGGCCAGGCCGTGGTGTGGTACACGGGTCAGTTCTATGCCCTGTTCTTCCTGACCCAGACCCTGAAGGTCGATGGTCCCACCGCCAACATCCTGATCGCTGCCGCCCTGCTGCTGGCGACGCCCTTCTTCCTGTTCTTCGGTTCGCTGTCGGACAAGATCGGCCGCAAGCCCATCATCCTGGGTGGTTGCCTGATCGCCGCCGTCACCTACTTCCCGATCTTCAACGGCCTGACCCACTTCGCCAACCCGGCGCTGGAATCGGCTCTGCAAAAGTCGCCGGTGATCGTGACCGCCGACCCGGCCAGCTGCCAGTTCCAGTTCAACCCGACCGGTACCAAGAAGTTCACCTCGTCCTGCGACATCGTGAAGGCCAAGCTGTCGGCCGCTTCGGTGAACTACCAGAACGTGGCAGGCGCACCGGGCTCGGTGGCCACCGTCAAGATCGGCGATCGCGTCATCACCTCCTATGAGGCCAACGGCCTGTCCAAGGAAGATGCGGCCGCCAAGGACAAGCAACTGTCCAAGGAACTGGCTGACGACATCAAGGCTGCCGGCTATCCGAGCAAGGCTGATCCGGAGCAGATCAACAAGCCCATGGTCCTGCTGCTGCTGTTCATCCTGGTGCTGTACGTGACCATGGTCTACGGCCCGATCGCCGCCGCCCTGGTGGAAATGTTCCCGACCCGCATCCGCTACACCTCCATGTCCATGCCCTACCACATCGGTAACGGCTGGTTTGGCGGCCTGCTGCCGACCACCTCCTTCGCGCTGGTGGCCTTCAAGGGCGACATCTACTACGGCCTGTGGTACCCGATCGTGATCGCCATGATCACCTTCGTGATCGGCCTGCTGTTCGTCAAGGAAACCGTGCACAACAACATCCACGATTGACCGCAAGACATACCCGCTTTAACGCCCCGCGCCCTGTCGCGGGGCGTTTCTTTTGGGCGTCGCGACCGTGGCAGTCGATATGCCTGCGGGCTCTCGCGAATAAGCTCAAGTTGTGTCCTGCCCCCTCCCCGCAGCAAAAACCTTTCAATCCTCCAGACAAGCCCATCAGGAAATCTCCGATGGACGCGTTGCTGAAGATTCATACACTAGGGCCAATGACGCAGACGCTGCGTCGCGCGCAGGAAAATCCCTCTCAGGAGGGGGCGCCAGCCTTGCCAGTGCGCATGACAAAAACCAACCATGTAAGCCCTTTGCCATGACATTCCTTGATTCTTTCCGATTCCTATCTCGTCTCAGCAAGAAGAAAGCCGATACGCTGGGGCAGCTCGCCGCCATTGACAAGGCGCTGGCCGTCATTGAGTTCAGCCTCGACGGAAAAATCATCAAGGCCAACAGGAATTTCCTCGATCTGATGGGCTACTCGCTCGTCGAGATCAAAGGCCAGCACCATCGCATTTTCGTGGCAGAGGAAGAACGCAATACGCCGGCGTACGCAAAATTCTGGGAAAAGCTCGCGCGTGGCGAATTTGAACAGAGTCTCTATCGTCGCATCACGAAATCGGGTGCCGAGGTCTGGATTCAGGCCACCTACAATCCCATCATGGATGCTTGGGGACGGCCCTTCAAGATCGTCAAATATGCGCGCGACGTCACGCAACAGCAGCTACAGGTGGCCGACTTCTCGGGCCAGATCAAGGCGATCAACAAGGTCCGCGCCGTGATCCAGTTTGATGTCGCAGGAAACATACTCCACGCCAACGACAACTTCCTGCAGGCGGTGGGCTATACACTTGCTGAAATCCAGGGCAAGCATCATTCCATCTTCGTCGAGCAGACCGAGCGCGCATCTCCTCAATACAAGGATTTCTGGCATCGCCTCGGCATGGGGCAAGCTGATGCAGGGCTGTATCGCCGCGTCAAGAAAAATGGCGATCCCTTGTGGCTACAGGCGAACTACAACCCCATCTTTGACATGAATGGCCGCGTCTTCAAGATCGTCAAATATGCGACCAACGTCACCATCCAGACACAGGCCACCCAGACTCTGCAGGCAGCGGTGAAGGGCCTGACCGGCGCGCTCAGTGAGGGATCGAGCAGTGCGCAGAAGGCGAACAATCTCGTCAAGGCGACCTCCTCCGTCGTTGTGCAAGGGGGCGAGGTCATGAATGAAGTCGTTCATAAGATGAGCGCAATCAATGCCAGCGCGGCAAAGATTACCGAGATCATCGCCGTGATCGACGAGATCACCTTCCGCACAAATCTGCTTGCCCTGAATGCGGCAGTCGAGGCTGCGCGAGCCGGCGAGCACGGGCGAGGATTTGCCGTGGTTGCCAGCGAAGTGCGCAGCCTGGCACAACGCACGGCGGCCTCGGCCAGTGAGATCAAGACCCTGATCGGTGAATCGGTCAACGAGGCCCGGGAAGGATCTGACCTGGTCACGAACGCGGGGAAGACCATGAGCACCATCGTCGAGTCTATCAACAACATCAGCGAAATCATCGAGACGATCAGCGTCTCCGCCCACAATCAGACCAATGAGATCGAACATGTCAACGGGGCATTGGAGCAGTTGCAAATCCTGATGAAATAAGCCGGGCCGGGAAAAGTGGGATTAGGGCCTGTTCACATTTAATCTGCGAGATGCGTTGGCGCCAGAAGGCGTGGTGGCAAGGCGCGCGTCAGGGTTGGTGGTGGTGCCACCAGCCCTGACGTGCAACGCCGCCAGCGCGCCTTCTGGCGCCAACCCTCCGGGAGAGGCCGCCAAGCGTCGCCTGCCGTTGTTGCAGCTCCTTGCCGTAGCACCACTACGGCGCGTCGCTACGCCTAGGCAGTCAACGCTTGGCGACCGCTCGCACTCGTAGATTAAATGTGAACAGGCCCTAGTCGCGGTTAGCACTGATCAGCAGCGACGATCCCTACCACTCGCGGCGATTGACGCTTGCGCTGCTCGGACTGGCAAGGGCCCCATGCCTCACCATTCGCCGATTTCCCTATTCCCCGATTTCGCACCCAGCTTCCGATCGTGATCGGGCGCAGCCTCCACCGGGCCACTGACGCAGCTCACAACGGAGACCTACGCGCCCTGGAGGCCGGTCTTGGCGTGCTCGCCAGGCTGGACGCGTTCGCCCGCCCGGCCTTCTCTTCCACCAGTTCCATCAAGCCCTGTGCCGCAATTGACAGGCTGCGCCCCTTGGGCGTGACGATCAGCAAGGGCCGCACCAGGTCGGGGGCATCCAGCGGGATGGCCACCAGCTCCGGCAGGCGGAACTGGAACAAGGTCAGCTCCGGCACCACGCTCACGCCCAGGCCGCTTTCGATGAGGGCGGCCACGGTGGCCAGGTGCTCCACTTCCAGTCCGGTATGGATCACCGCGCCCGGGCGCAGGGCTGCATCCAGGTGCTGGCGTACGCTGGTGGAACGGGCCAGGTGGATCATCTCGCAGCCGGCCAGCTGCGCTACCTTGATGCGACGCTTGCCGGCCAGCTTGTGGTCGCGCCGGCAGACCAGATAGAACGGATCGCTGTACAGCGGGCGGGTATCGAACTCCAGCAGGTTCGGTCCCGGCGCGGTCAGTGCGATATCGGCCTTGCCCTGGCGCAGCAGGTCCAGGCAGTGGTCTGAAATGGCGTCGAACAGCTCCAGCATCACCCCCGGATAGCGACGCCGGTACTCCGCCAGCACCGGCGGCAGCCAACCCGCCGCCAGCGACGGCAAGGCGGCGATGGCCACCCGGCCCTTGCGGCGCGCCACGTAGTCGCTCATGTCGGCGAAGGCGGCCTCAATGTCGTGGACCAGCTGGCGTGCCACCTGCACGAACAGTTCACCTTCCGGCGTCAGGGTCACATTGCGGGTATCGCGCTCGAACAGCCGCGCCCCGGCGGCGGCTTCCAGCTTCTGTATCATGGCGCTGAAGGCGGATTGCGAAACGTGGCAGCGCTCGGCCGCGTGACCGAAATGGCGACAGTCGACCAGGGCCAGGAAGGCCTGCAGCAATCGGGTTGAGATATTGGTTTGCATGGCGAAGGTGGGCCGGCCATTATCCTGAAAAACCGGTCAATCAATCGAAAAAAGCGACTTTACAACAAAATCGACCGCCACCTACACTCGCCCTGCTCACCTCCCGCAGCCTCAGTACACAACGATGATCCGGCGCGTTGGAAGTGATGACAACACAAGAACATCAAACCAAACACCGGAGACACGCATGTTAGCCCTGCTAGGCTTTGTCACGATCGTATCCTTGTTCACCGCCATCCTCACCAAGAAGATGTCGCCGCTGGTGGCGCTGATCGCCATTCCCATCATCGCTGCGCTGGTCGGTGGCTTCGGCCTGCAGACCTCGAAGTTCATCGTCCAGGGCGTGACCGCCATTGCGCCGGTGGCGGGCATGTTCGTGTTTGCGATCCTGTTCTTCGGCATCGTCACCGATGCCGGCATGCTGGACCCCATCATCAGCCGCATCCTCAAGACGGTGGGCAGCCGGCCCACGCGCATCGTGCCGGGTACTGCCCTGCTGGCGCTGCTGATCCACCTGGACGGCTCGGGCGCGGTGACTTTCCTCATCACCATCCCGGCCATGCTGCCGCTGTACAACCGGCTGGGCATCGACAAGCGCATCCTGGCCTGCGTGGCCTCGCTGGCGGCCGGGGTGAACTTCCTGCCCTGGACCGGGCCGATGATCCGCGCCTCGGCGGCGCTGCATATCCCGGTGTCGGACATCTTCACGCCGCTGGTGCCGGTGCAGCTGGTGGGGCTGGCCTTTGTCTTCATCGCTTCCTACCTGCTGGGCCTGAAGGAAGAACGTCGCCTCGGCCTGGGCAAGGGTTCTACGGTGGACTTCGTGCAGCAGCACGAGCTGACCGAGGCGCAAATGAAGATCCGCCGACCGCAGAATTTCTGGGTCAACATCGTGCTCACCGTGTTCGTGCTGGGCGTGATGATCAGCGGCAAGGTCGATCCGGTGGTGATGTTCATGATCGGCGTGGTGCTAGCCCTGATGATCAACTACCGCGACGTGACCATGCAGCGCGAGCGCATCGACGCTCATGCCAAGGCGGCGCTGCTGATGGCCAGCATCCTCTTCGCCGCTGGCGTGTTCACCGGCATCATGACCAAGTCGGGCATGCTGACCGCCATGGCCAAGACGGCCGTCGGCCTGGTGCCGCCCGACATGGCCGGCCATATTCCGGTGGTGCTGGGCCTGCTGTCGATGCCGTTGTCGCTGCTGTTCGACCCGGATTCCTTCTATTTCGGCGTGCTGCCGGTGATCGCCGAGGTCAGCCACATGCTGGGCGTACCGACCATCCAGGTGGCGCAGGCGGCGCTGCTGGGCCAGATGACCACCGGTTTCCCGGTCAGCCCCCTGACCCCGGCCACCTTCCTGGTGTGCGGCCTGGCCGGCATTGAACTGGCGGACCACCAGAAGTACACCATTCCCTTCCTGTTCGGCGCCTCGGTGGTGATGACCATCGCCTGCGTGGTGCTGGGCCTGTTCCCGCTGTTCTGAGCCAGCGACCGGCCCCGGGAAAGAAACGTTTTTGGAGAATTGCATGACCCATGATCCGCAACGCGTCGTGCGCATCGGCGCCGGTGCCGGCTACTCGGGCGACCGTATCGAACCGGCGGCCGAGCTGGCCGAACAGGGACAGCTGGACTACCTGATCTTCGAATGCCTGGCCGAGCGCACCATCGCCATCGGCCAGCAGGCGCGGCTGGCCGATCCGACCAAGGGCTACGATCCGCTGCTGGCCGAGCGCATGTACGCCGTGCTCAAGACCTGCGCCGACCAGGGCGTACGCATCATCACCAACATGGGTGCGGCCAATCCGCAGGCGGCAGCCCGACGCATCCGCGAGATCGCCCGCGAACTGGGTCTGACGCAGCTGAAGGTCGCCGCCGTCATCGGGGACGACGTGCTGGAGGCGGTGCAGGCCGGCGACTTCCGCATCGAGGACAATGGCCAGCCGGTGGCATCCCTGGGGGAGCGCCTCATCTCGGCCAATGCCTACCTGGGCGTGGCCCCCATCCTGGAAGCCCTGCAAGCCGGTGCCGACGTGATCGTGACCGGCCGGGTGGCCGATCCGGCACTGGTGCTGGCGCCATTGGTGTACGAATTCGGCTGGGCTGCCGATGACTGGGACAAGCTGGGCCAGGGCACCGTGGTCGGCCATCTGCTGGAATGCGCAGGCCAGATCACCGGTGGCTACTTTGCCGATCCTGGCAGGAAGGATGTGGCCGGGCTGGCGCGATTGGGATTTCCCATCGGCGAGATCAGCGCCGACGGCAGTGCCGTCATCACCAAGGTCGCCGGCTCCGGTGGCCAGGTGACGGCGCAGACCTGCAAGGAACAGCTGCTCTATGAAATCCATGATCCCGCCGCCTACTACACGCCGGACGTGATCGCCGATTTCTCGCAAGTCCAGATCACCGAAATCGGCCCTGACCGCGTCGCCATCATCGGCGGCCGTGGCCGCGCGCGCCCGGAAACCCTGAAGACCACGCTGGGCTACCGCGACAGCTTCATCGGCGAGGGCCAGATTTCCTATGCCGGACCGGGGGCGCAAGCCCGCGCCCAACTGGCCGCCGACATCGTACGCGAGCGCCTGGCGCTGACCGCCGTGCAGACCGACGAACTGCGCCTGGACCTGATCGGCGTGAACGCCATCAGCAGCGCGCAGATGGCGTCGGCGGCCCATGCGCCAGAGCCACAGGAAGTGCGCCTGCGCGTGGCCGGGCGCACGGCCAGCATGAAGGAAGCGGTACGCATCGGCAACGAGGTCGAAACCCTCTACACCAATGGCCCGGCTGGTGGCGGTGGCGCGACCAAGGCCGCCCGTGAGGTCATCGCCGTGCTATCGCTGCTGCTGCCGCGCGGCCTGGTGCACCCATCCGTTCATATCGAGGAGGTCTGACATGCAACTCAGAGACATCGCCCATTCACGCGCCGGGGACAAGGGCGACATTTCCAATATCTCGGTGATTGCCTACCGCATCGACGACTATGCCCTGCTGGAACGCGAACTGACCGCCGAGCGGGTGCTGGCGCATTTTGCGGGGGTCGTGCAAGGAGAGGTGGTGCGCTACGCCTTGCCGCAGCTGGGGGCGCTCAACTTCGTGATGCAGCGCGCACTGGGCGGCGGCGTAACCCGTTCATTGGCGCTGGATGCGCATGGGAAGGCGTTGTCGGGGGTGATGCTGGACATTGAGTTGGCAGCTTGAAAGCGTCCTTAGTCAAACTTCATGGGCTCCGCTGGTCGTCTATCCAAGGTGGCAAGGATTGCCTCGACATCCTCATTGCGCAAGCCCATATCCTTGCTCAATTGCATCATTGCATCCCCTAGAGGAAGTTGATCCGTGAGTTCAAGTTCAGCTTCGGGATTCAAGCCCGTTTTTTTCACTTTCGTTGGTGAGCGCCAAACATCGGGCTCAGGATTTGTCTTTTTTTGCTTCTGCACAGATTCGACGGGCGGCTTGAAAGAATGATCAGTCATTGCAGTCTCTCCTTGGGTAGAGATTTAAATGTGATAAACGCACCTACTAGCGCAGCATGAATATTCTTAAAATATGAGAATGCGGCGTTCGTATTATTTTGTACCTAGTTAGGCGTAGATAAAGCGACGTTATTGAATCCGCTTATCTCTTTAGCGACAATCAGTTTCCCACGAGAAAAATAGGCAAGTTTTCACCGATTACTTCGCCTGAAACTGCGTACATTGCGACTGTCCAAAGCCGGCAAGATTTGGTATCGTCCGCCCGTGATTCATTCTCGCACTGCATCAGCTCCCTGCTGATACTCTCCCCCCATTATGAAAAAACCAACTCGACTCGGCACGCCGCTTTCTCCTTCCGCCACCAAGGTCATGCTGCTGGGCTCCGGCGAACTGGGCAAGGAAGTCATCATTGCCCTGCAACGCCTGGGCGTGGAAGTGATCGCCGTTGACCGTTATGAAAACGCGCCCGGCCATCAGGTCGCGCATCGCGCCCATGTGATCAACATGACCGACAGCGCCGCCCTGGCCGCACTGATCGAGCAGGAGCAACCGGACCTGATCGTGCCCGAGATCGAGGCCATCGCCACCGACACCCTGGTCAAGCTGGAAGAAGCCGGCCGCGCCCGTGTCATCCCGACCGCCCGCGCCGCCTGGCTGACCATGAACCGCGAAGGCATCCGCCGTCTGGCCGGTGAAACACTGAGCCTGGCGACCTCGCCCTATCGCTTCGCCGACAGCCTCGACGAGCTCAAGGCCGCCATCGACCAGATCGGCTATCCGTGCGTGATCAAGCCGGTCATGTCCTCCTCCGGCAAGGGCCAGTCCAAGATCGACAGCGCCGACGAGATCGAAGCCGCCTGGAACTACGCCGCCGCCGGCGGCCGCGTGGACTCCGGTCGCGTGATCGTGGAAGGCTTCATCGACTTCGACTACGAAATCACCCTCCTGACGGTGCGCTCGCTCAACGAAAACGGCGAGACCATCACCAGCTTCTGCGACCCCATCGGTCACGTGCAGGTCAAGGGCGACTATGTCGAATCCTGGCAGCCGCACCCGATGCCCGGCGCCGCGCTGGAGAAGGCCCGCGACATCGCCCGCAAGGTCACCGAGAACCTGGGCGGCCTGGGCCTGTTCGGGGTGGAACTGTTCGTCAAGGGCGACATGGTCTGGTTCTCCGAAGTCAGCCCGCGTCCGCACGACACCGGCATGGTCACCATGGTCAGCCAGGTGCAGAGCGAGTTCGAACTGCATGCCAAGGCCATCCTCGGCCTGCCGGTCAATACCGCCCTGCGTACCCCGGGTGCGTCGGCCGTCATCTACGGCCAGCATGAAGCCCGTGGCATCGCCTTCGACGGCGTAGCCGAGGCGCTGCGCATCCCCGGTGCCGATATCCGCCTGTTCGGCAAGCCCGAGTCCTTCGCCCGTCGTCGCATGGGCGTGGCCCTGGCCGCCGCCGACAATGTGGAAACTGCCCGCATCCGCGCCAAGCAGGCCGCAGCCAAGGTCAAGCCGGTGATCCCGGAATAAGCGTCGCAAACGATCTGGCCGACGGGCTCCGAGTTGCATCGGAGCCCGTTTTGTTTTGAGGCCTGCAACGCGGCGGGGAAACGATATAAACAATATGCCCGTCGGCTCTGGTTATAATCGTCGGCTCCCTCCACAACAGCAGCTTTGCTCACGATCATGAAGTGCGATGTCGCCATCATCGGCAGCGGTCTGGCCGGTCTCTCCGTAGCTCTCCATCTTGCCGAAAAGTATCAGGTCGTGGTCGTCTCCAAGGGCGAACTGCTGGACGGCGCCAGCAACTGGGCGCAAGGCGGCATCGCCGCCGTGCTGGATTCCGGCGACAGCCACGCCCAGCACATCGAGGACACGCTGGTGGCCGGCGCCGGCCTGTGCGACGAAGGCGCCACCCGCGCCATCGTCGAACAAGGGCGCCAGGCCATCGAATGGCTGATCGCCCAGGGCGTACCCTTCACCCGCGACGACAGCGCCGAGCTGGGCTACCACCTGACCCGCGAAGGCGGCCACAGCCAGCGCCGCATCATCCACGCCGCCGATGCCACCGGGCATGCGGTGCAGGTGACGCTGGAACAGCGCGTGCGCGCCCACCCCAACATCACCCTGCTGGAACACCACTGCGCCATCGACCTGATCCACGCCGGCAAGCGCGATCGCGGGGCCGAGCCGCGCTGCCTGGGCGTGCACGTGCAGGACAGCCAGAGCGGCCGGGTGCTGGCCATCGCCGCCGGCCGCACCGTGCTGGCCACCGGGGGTGCGGGCAAGGTCTATCTGTACACCTCCAACCCGGATTCAGCCACCGGCGACGGCATTGCCATGGCCTGGCGCGCCGGCTGCCGGGTGGCCAACATGGAATTCATCCAGTTCCATCCGACCTGCCTGTATCACCCCTATGCCAAGTCCTTCCTCATCAGCGAGGCACTGCGCGGCGAAGGCGCCCTGCTCAAGCTGCCGGCCTCGGCCGGTGCGGCCGCCGGCCAGCGCTTCATGCCCGAGCACGATGCCCGGGCCGAGCTGGCGCCGCGCGACATCGTGGCCCGCGCCATTGACTTCGAGATGAAGAAACGCGGCCTGGACCATGTGGACCTGGACATCAGCCACCAGAGCCCGGCCTTCATCGCCGAGCACTTCCCGACCATCCAGGCCCGCTGCCTGGAGTTCGGCATCGACATCACGCGCCAGCCTATCCCGGTGGTGCCGGCCGCCCACTACACTTGCGGCGGCGTGGTGACCGACATGGCTGGCCGCACCGACCTGCCGGGGCTGTATGCCGTCGGCGAGACCGCCTATACGGGCCTGCACGGCGCCAACCGGCTGGCCAGCAATTCGCTGCTGGAGTGCGTGGTGCTGGGGCGCGCCGCGGCTGCCGATATCGAGCGCGAACTGGCTGCTGGCACCTGGCGCGTGGCCGACCTGCCTGCCTGGGATGAAAGCCGTGTCACCGATGCCGACGAGGAGGTGGTGATCGCCCACAACTGGGACGAACTGCGTCGCTTCATGTGGAACTATGTGAGCATCGTGCGCACCGACAAGCGCCTGGAGCGCGCCCAGCATCGCATCCGCCTGCTCAAGGAAGAGATCGACGAGTATTACGCCAACTTCCGCGTCTCGCGCGATCTGCTGGAACTGCGCAACCTGGTGGACGTGGCGCAGTTGATCGTCTCCAGCGCACTGATGCGCAAGGAAAGCCGGGGCCTGCACTTCAGCCAGGACTATCCGCGCACGCTGCCCCGGGCCACGCCGACCATCCTGCCCGGGCGGCAATGATGCGCCAGCTCCCTGCCCCGCACCGGCTTGCCGGCGTGACAAAGAGCTAGAGCGATAAAGCGACAAGGCCCGCCGGGTTTCCCAGGCGGGCCTTGTCGTTCCAGCGTACGGACAGCGTCAGCCGACCACGCGCAGGGAAAAGTCGGTGGCCTGGATATCCTTGGTCAGGCTGCCGATGGAAATGCGGTCGACACCGGTTTCGGCAATGGCACGTACGGTCTGCATGTTGATCCCGCCGGAAGCCTCCAGCAAGGCGCGTCCGGCATTGATGGCCACGGCCTCGCGCATCAGCTCCAGCGAGAAATTGTCCAGCAGGATGGATTGCGCGCCGGCCTGCAGTGCTTCTTCCAGCTCCTGCAGGTTCTCCACCTCGACCTGGATGGTGACACCGGCATTGAGCTTGATGGCAGCGGCCACAGCGGCCGTGATGCCACCGGCAGCAGCAATATGGTTTTCCTTGATCAGGATACCGTCGTACAGCGCCAGACGCTGGTTGGCGCCGCCACCGACGCGCACTGCGTACTTCTGCGCCAGGCGCAGGCCCGGCAGGGTCTTACGGGTATCCAGGATGGACGCAGCTGTACCCTGCACCACCTCCACGTAACGCCGGGTAGCGCTGGCAACGCCCGAGAGCAGCTGCAGGAAGTTCAGCGCACCGCGCTCGGCGGTCAGCAAGGCACGGGCCGGGCCTTCGATGGTGCAGACCTCGCTGTCGGCCGTCATCACCTCCCCTTCGGCGTAGCGCCAGCTGACCTGCAGCCGCGGGTCGAGGCGGGTCATGACGGCTTCGAACCAGGGCGCACCGCACAGTACGGCGGCTTCCCGCACGATCACGCGGGCCTTGACGAACTCGCTCTCCGGCACCAGCAGGCCGGTGTAGTCGCAGTCACCGACGTCTTCGGCGATGGCCTGGTTGACGTTGGCATCGAAGGCCGCATGCAGTGCCGGATCGAAGGGCGCGAAGGGATTGCGCAGATTGCTGGCGGCGACGGTGGAGGCCGCGGACGCGGATTTGAGGGCGTGGAGAGTCATGCGGGGCCGATTCCTGCAAACAGTTGCTGTTCATCTTCAAGGCGCGCCGACGGGCGGACCTTGGCCTTGCGCTGGGCGGCGAAGTCCAGCATGCGATCGATGCAGACCACGGCCTGCTGGCCTACGGCGGGATCGACATGGATTTCGTTGGCGCCGGTTTCCAGCACGTGCAGCAGATTCTGCAAGCCGTTCATGGCCATCCACGGGCAATGGGCGCAACTCTTGCAGGTAGCGCTGTTGCCGGCCGTGGGGGCGTCGATGAAACGCTTGCCGGGGGCGGCGGCGCGCATCTTGTGCAGGATGCCGTTATCGGTGGCGACGATGAAGGCCGGGGCGTCAGACGCTTGCACGGCGGCGATCAGTTGCGAGGTCGAACCGATCACGTCGGCCTGGGCCACCACGGCCTCGGGCGATTCGGGGTGCACCAGCACCAGCGCATCGGGATGTTCGGCGCGCATCAGCTCCAGCTCCACGCCCTTGAATTCGTCATGCACCAGGCAGGAACCCTGCCACAGCAGCATGTCGGCGCCGGTCTGCTTCTGGATGTAGCTGCCCAGGTGCTTGTCGGGCGCCCACAGGATCTTCTTGCCCTGCGCGTGCAGGTGCTGGACGATTTCCAGGCCGATGCCGGAGGTCACCATCCAGTCGGCCCTGGCCTTCACAGCCGCGCTGGTATTGGCATAGACCACCACGGTACGGTCCGGGTGCTGGTCGCAGAAGGCAGCAAATTCGTCGGCCGGACAACCCAGGTCCAGCGAACAGGTCGCCTCCAGGTCGGGCATGAGGATGCGCTTTTCCGGGCTCAGGATCTTGGCGGTCTCGCCCATGAAGCGCACGCCGGCCACCACCAGCGTCTGGGCGGCGTGATCACGGCCGAAACGCGCCATTTCCAGCGAATCGGAGACGCAGCCGCCGGTTTCCTCGGCCAGGTCCTGCAGGTCTCCATCGACGTAGTAATGCGCCACCAGCACCGC
>Ga0308159_1004198_pt1 | contig 13404 bp, 12 predicted proteins | sample PhyCR1_FD_201040 | JGI IMG/M metagenome (GOLD analysis project Ga0308159, IMG submission 201040) | Phyllosphere microbial communities from UC Gill Tract Community Farm, Albany, California, United States - DLSLC.R1 | ecosystem: Host-associated > Plants > Phyllosphere > Unclassified | place: USA...
CGCCATGAGTATTTTTCAAGCCATCGCGTTCCACCCATTTTCTCCATGACCACTTTGCTGATCGACAACTGCCGCGTGCTGGACGTGCATGCGCTCACCTTGCGCACCGGGCTCTCCGTTCTGGTGCAGGACGGGCGCATCGCCGCCGTGGGCGAGAACCTGGCGGCAGGCGACGGCGCCACGCGCATCGACGCGCGCGGCATGACGCTCATGCCCGGCATGATCGACTGCCACGTGCACGTGGTGGCGTCGTCCTTCAATCTCGGCACGGTGGCCAAGATGCCCAACGTCTTCACCATGCTGCGGTCGCTGCCGATCATGCAGGGCATGCTCGGCCGCGGCTTCACGTCCGTGCGGGACGCGGGCGGTGCGGACTGGTCGCTGGCCGAAGCCGTGCGCACGGGGCTGGTGCAGGGCCCGCGCATCTTCCCCTCGGGCAAGGCGCTGTCGCAGACCGGCGGGCACGCGGACTTCCGCCAGCGCAACGACGACCTGGACGTCTGCTCCTGCGCCTACAAGCTGGGCAACATCGGCCGCGTGGTCGATGGCGTCGACGCCTGCCGCCTGGCGGTGCGGGAAGAGATGCTCAAGGGCGCCACGCAGATCAAGGTGATGGCCTCGGGCGGCGTGGCCTCTCCCAACGATCCGATCCAGAACCTGGGCTACTCCGAGGCCGAATTGCGCGCCATCGTGGAAGAGGCCGACAACGCCAGCACCTACGTGATGGCGCATGCCTACACGCCGCGCGCCATCGCCCGCGCCGTGCGCTGCGGCGTGCGCACCATCGAGCACGGCAACCTGGTCGATGCGCTGACCGCCGAGCTGATGGCCGAGCGGGGCGCCTTCATGGTGCCGACACTTGTCACGTATGAAGGTCTGGCCAGCGAAGGCGAGCGCTACGGCCTGCCGGCGGTGTCCATCGCCAAGATCGACACGGTGCGTGGCCAGGGCAAGAAGGCCATCGAGATCCTGGCCAGGGCCGGCGTGAAGATGGGCCTGGGCAGCGACCTGCTGGCCGAGACGCACTACCTGCAGTCCGACGAGTTGCGCCTGCGCGCCGAGATTCTGGGCAACGGCCCGGTGCTGCAGCAGGCCACGCTGATCGGCGCCGAGATCCTGAACCAGCAGGGCCAGCTCGGCGAGATCACCGCAGGGGCCATCGCCGACCTGCTGCTGGTCGATGGCGACCCGCTGGCCGACATCAGCTGCCTGCTGGGCCAAGGCGAGCGCATCCGCGCGATCGTCAAGGACGGCGCCTTCGTCAAGAACACGCTCTGAGATTCCCTCGTTTCTTCTTTCGATTCCCCCGCCTCACCGGAGACCACCATGCAACGTAGAAACCTTTTGAAGCTCGGCGGCGCCGCAGCCGCCCTGCAGTGCCTGCCTTCCATCGGCTTCAGCCAGCAGGGCGACGTGTTCCGCATCGGCTCGCTCACGCCGATCACCGGCGCGGGCAGCCCCTACGGCCCGGGCATGCAGCAGGCCATTCGCCTGGCGGTGGACGAGGTCAACGCCGCCGGCGGCGCGGGCGGCCGCAAGCTCGAACTCTTCACCGAAGACTCGCAGACCAAGCCGGACGCCGCCGTGCTGGCCGCCAAGAAGCTGATCGAGGTGAACAAGGTGCAGGCCGTACTGGGCACCTGGGCCTCGGGCGTGTCGCTGGCGGTGATGCCGCTGACCGATGCCGCCGGCCTCATCGAGATGAACGTCTCGGGCGCGCCGGCCATCTCCACGCTCGACACCAAGGACCTGGTCTGGCGCTTCCAGGCGACCAACGACCGCTTCGGCGCGGCGTTCGCCGAGATCTGCGCCAAGCGCGGCTTCAAGCGGCCCGCCACCATGGCGTTCAACAACGCCTCGGGCCTGGGCAACGTGGAAGGCTTCACCCGCGTGTGGGAAAAGCGCGGCGGCAAGGTGGCCGCGCACGTCACCTACGAACCCAGCCGCCCGAGCTACCGGAGCGAGCTGCAGAAGATCCTGGCGGCCAAGCCCGACGTGATCGTGATGGGCTCCTACCTGCCCGACACCACCATCATCCTGCGCGAGTGGTTCCAGTCCGGTGCCGACAACAAGTGGATCATCCCCGGCTGGGCGGCCAACCCCGACCTGGTGAAGGCGCTGGGCGCCGAGGTCTGCGAAGGCATCATCTCGGTGGAAACCGTGTCGAACGAGAAGAGCACGTCGTACGCCCAGTTCGATGCCGCCTTCACCAAGGCCACGGGCAAGTCCGCCGCCACCAACATCTACGCCGCCATGGCCTACGACATGGTGATCTCGCTGGCCCTGGCCATAGAAGCCGCCGGCGCCAAGGCCACGGTGGAGCAGGTCAACGCCAAGATCCGCGACGTCTCCAACGCACCCGGCACGGCCGTGTATTCCTTCGCCGAAGGCAAAGCCCAGCTGGCCAAGAAGGCCAAGGTGAACTACGAGGGCGCCTCCAGCAAGCTCGACTTCGACAAGTTCGGCGACGCCACGCCCGACTTCGGCGTGTACGTGATCGAGAAGGGGCAGCTGGTGCGCCGCGACGTGGTGTCCATCACCATGTGACGGCGCAGGCCGCGCGCGCCGCATCGTCGGCGCACGCGGCATTTTTTTCCCGGTCGCCCCTGGGCGGCCGACACAGCCCGGCACAGCCGTTCTGGCCAGGCGTCGCAACGCCGGCAGCAAGCTGGCACCGGCCGCCTGACATGGGACCTGCACGAGATGACGCAATGACCTGGATCGATTTCGCAAACCTCCTGATCAATGGATTGATCGAAGGCCTGGTGGTGGCCCTGCCTGCCCTGGCCATGACCCTGGTGATGGGCGTCAACCGCTTTCCCAACGCCGCCACGGGCGACCTGATGACGACCGGCGCCTATGCCGCCGTGGCGGTGCAGCTGCTGGGCGGCGTGCCGCTGTGGCTGGCCGCTATCGCCAGCGTGGTGGTGACGGCGCTGGTCTCGGCCGGCTCCTACCAGCTGATCTTCCGCAAGCTGGCGGGGCGGCCGATGGTGGCCTCCATGCTGGCCGCCATCGGCCTGGGCTTTCTGCTGCGCAGCCTGATCTCGTTCTTCGCCGGCCACGACCAGCGCACCTTCGACATGCCGCTGGTGCGCGCCTGGAACTTCGGCGGCCTGCGCATCCTGCCGACCGACGTGCTGATCGCGGCCATCGCCGCTGCCTGCCTGGCGGTCGTGTTCGTGCTCATCTACCGCACCAGCTTTGGCCGCCAGCTGCGCGCCGTGGCCGACAGCGCCGATCTGGCGCGGGCCAGCGGCATCCGCGCGGGCGGGCTGATGCTGAGCCTCTGGCTGCTGGTGGGCGCGCTTTCCTCCATCGGCGGCGTGCTGCTCGGCATGAAGGCGATCGTCATGCCCGAGATGGGGTGGGAGAGTTTGATCCCCGCGTTCGCCGCCGTGGTGCTGGGCGGCATCGGCAGCCCGGTGGGCGCCGTGCTGGGGGCGCTGGTGCTCTGCGTGGTGCAAGAGCTGTCGGTGCCGTTGCTGGGCCCCTCGTACAAGCTCGTGCTGTCGTTCGTGGTGCTGGCGCTGGTGCTGCTGCTGCGCCCCGCCGGCCTCATGGGCCGCGTGCAGCTGGTGCGCTGAAACAGAAGAACAAGGAGGCCACCATGATTGCCTATCTCTGTGCCATCGGCATCGTCGCGCTCATCTACTGCCTGCTGGCGCTGGGCCTGAACCTGCAGTTCGGGCTGACCCGGCTGGTCAACTTCGGCGTGGTGGCGTTCTTCGCCGTCGGCGCCTACACCTCGGGGCTGCTATCGCTCAAGGGGCTGCCGCTGCCGCTGTGCTTCGCCCTGGCCGGCGTGCTGGCGGGGCTGCTGGCGCTGCCCATCGGCCTCCTATCGCTGCGGCTGCGCGACGACTACCTCGCCATCGTCACGCTCGGCTTTTCGGAAGCCGTGCGCATCACCATCCAGCAGGAGAGCTGGCTCACCAACGGCGTGCAGGGCCTGCCGGGCCTGCCCAAGCTGTTCGCCAGCTGGGGCGGCGGCGTGTCCGACATGGCCATCTTCACGGTGCTGGCGGCGATCGTGGCCCTGGTCTGCTGGGGCACGGTGCGGCTCACCCGCAGCCCGTTCGGCCGGCTGCTGAAAGCCATCGGCGACGACGAGGCCGCGCTCTCGGCCCTGGGCAAGGACCCGGCGCGCTTCAAGGTGCAGGTGTTCATGCTGGGCGCGGCGCTGGCCGGGCTGGCGGGCGCCTTCTATGCGCACTTCATCACCTTCATCACGCCCGAGCAGTTCATTCCGCTCATCACCTTCTACGTGTGGATGGGGCTGGTCATGGGCGGCTCGGGCTCGGTGCGCGGCGCCATGTTCGGCTCGCTGCTGCTGATGGTGTTCCTGGAGGGATCGCGCTTCGCCAAGGACTGGGTTCCGGGCGTGTCGGAAGTCGGCATGGCCAGCCTGCGCCTGGCCGCAGTGGGCCTGGCGCTGATCCTGATCACGCTCTACCGGCCCAATGGTTTGTTCGGAGGCTCGTCGAAATGAGCATGCTGCAAGTGGACAACGTGAGCCGGCTATTCGGCGGTTTCAAGGCGGTGGACGACGTGTCGCTGCAACTGGCCGAGCGCGAGGTGCTGGGCATCGCCGGCACCAACGGCGCGGGCAAGAGCACCCTGTTCGCTGCCATCGCGGGCCAGCAGCCGGCTGACGCCGGCCGCATCGCCTTCGCCGGGCAGGACATCACCCGCCTGCCGCCCCATCGCCGTGCCCACCTGGGGCTGGTGCGCACCTTCCAGATCCCGCGCGAATTCAAGAGCCTGACGGTGCACGAGAACCTGATGGCCGCCGCCGCCAACCCGCAGGGCGAACGCCTCGTCAACGCGTTCTTCCAGACGCGCAGCCTGCGCGAACACGAGGCGCAGCTGGCGGCCAAGGCGGATGGCATCCTGGCCTTCTTGAACCTGGCGCGCGTGCGCGACGTGCCGGCCGGGGGCCTGTCGGGCGGGCAGAAGAAACTGGTGGAGCTGGGCCGCGTGCTCATGCTGGACCCGCGCTGCATCCTGCTCGACGAACCCTTCGCCGGGGTCAACCCGGTGCTGATCGAAGAGATCTGCGACCGCGTGCGCGAGCTGCAGGGCCGCGGCATCGCCTTCATCGTCATCGAGCACCACCTGCAGGCGCTCAAGGCGCTGTCGCACCGCATGATCGTGATGGACCGGGGCCGCATCCTGGCCGAGGGCGACCCGCACACCGTGCTGGACGACCCGCGCGTGCAGGAAGCCTACATGGGAGGGGTGGTATGAGCGCAGCAGGCATGAGCAACGGAAACCACGGCGGCGAGCTGCTGCAGATCGGGCAGCTGCGCGGCGGCTATTCGGAAGTGGACATCATCCACGGCATCGACCTGGCCGTGGCGCCGGGCCAGATCGTGACCATCGCCGGCACCAACGGCGCGGGCAAGTCCACGCTGGTGAAGGCCCTGCTGGGCCTGCTGCCGCGCGTGGCGGGCAGCATTCACCTGGACGGGCGCGACATCACGCGCCTGTCTGCGGAAGACCGCTTCGACGCCGGCCTGGCCTACGTGCCGCAGGTGGCGAACGTGTTCCCCTCGCTCACGGTGCGCGAGAACCTGCAGGTGGTGCGCGGCGTCAAGCACCTGAAGCAGCGCATGGACCAGGTGCTGGCCGATTTTCCCGCGCTGGTCGAACGGCTGCCGCAGCCAGCCAGCAACCTGTCGGGCGGCGAGCGCCAGCAGCTGGCCTTCGCCCGCGCGCTGATGCCGTCGCCGCGCATCATGGTGCTGGACGAGCCCACGGCCGCGCTGGCGCCCTCGCTGGTCGGCAAGGTGTTCGACATGGTGCAGAAGCTGCCAGCTGCCGGCGTGGCCGTGCTGATGGTGGAGCAGCGCGCGCGGCAGGCGCTCGCCATCAGCCAGCAGGGCTACATCTTGGACCAGGGCCGCTGCGTGCTGCACGGCCCTGCCCAGGAGCTGCTGGACGATCAGCGCATGGCGCAGCTTTACCTGGGCAGCCACTGAGGCGCGCTGGGACCAGGTGACGAATTGCTATTATATTCATAGCTGTAGTGCCATGCTGATCAAGCGCTAGCGCGCGATTTGGCTTGAAACGCCGGGCGTTGGCGACGCCCCGCGTCCCGCGTCCCGCGCCCTTGATGCAGGTCAATGCGCAGGCAGCACATCGCGCCTAGCCTCTGGGGCATGCCCCAACACTCCTTCGATGGCTTCGCTGGCCCTGGCGAACCGGGCGGCGCGCCTGCGCCGCCGGAAGCTGCGCTGGCCAGCGGCGCCGCGCTGCTGGACGACCCGGCGGAATGGCCGGCTTTCGGCCGGCCGCTGACCGAGCCGGCCACCGCTGCGCCATCCCCCGACGGAGCGGAAGGCGCGGTGCCGGGGCCCCCTGCGCCCGGGCCCTGGGAATCGCATGTGGTGCTGCTGGGCATGCACTGCGCCGCCTGCGCGCTCACCATCGAAGAGGCGCTGCGCGCCGTGCCCGGCGTGGCCGCCGCCGACGTGAGCGCCGCCACGCAGCGCGCCCGCGTGGTGTGGAACCCCGCCCAGGTGCGGCCTTCGGGCTGGATCGGCGCCGTGCAGGCCGCCGGCTACCGCGCCCTGCCGGCGCTCGATGCCTTCGCCCGCGAGCATCGCCAGCGCGAGCAGCGCCGCGCCCTCTGGCGCTGGCTGGTGGCCGGCTTTTGCATGATGCAGGTGATGATGTACGCCTGGCCCGCCTACCAGGCCATGCCGGGCGACCTGAGCCTGGAGATGGAGCGGCTGCTGCGCTGGGCGTCGTGGGTCATCAGCCTGCCGGTGATGCTGTTCGCCTGCGGGCCGTTCTTCGCCAGCGCGGCGCGCGACCTGCGCCAACGCCGCATCGGCATGGACCTGCCGGTGGCGCTGGGCATCGCCATCACCTTCGCCGTCAGCACGGCCGGCACGTTCGACCCGGCAGGCCTGTTCGGCCGCGAGGTGTACTTCGACTCGCTGACCATGTTCGTCTTCTTCCTGCTGACCGGCCGCTGGCTGGAACTGCGGTTGCGCGGCCGCACCGCCGGCGCGCTGGAAGCGGTGATGAACCGCCTGCCGGACAGCGTGGAGCGCCGGGGCCCCAATGGCGTCTTCACCCGCATCGCCACCCGCCGGCTGGCGGTGGGCGACACCGTGCGCGTGCTGCCGGGCGAAGCCTTTCCGGGCGACGGCCGCATCACCTGCGGCAGCACGCAGGCCGACGAGGCGCTGCTGACGGGCGAATCCACGCCGGTCGCACGGCCGCTCGGCAGCACGGTGGCGGCCGGCAGCTACAACCTGCGGGCGGCGGTGGAGGTGCGCATCGACGGCCTGGGCCGCGACACGCGCTTCGGCCAGATCGTGGCGCTGATGGAAAGCGCGTCGCTGCAAAAGCCCCGGCTGGCGCAGCTGGCCGACCGCATCGCCCGCCCGTTCCTGGGGGCCGTGTTGCTGGCCGCCGGCCTGGCTGCCGCCTGGTGGTGGCCCAGCGACCCGAGCCATGCGCTGATGGTGGCCGTGGCGGTGCTGATCGTCACCTGCCCTTGCGCGCTGTCGCTCGCCACGCCGGTCGCCCTGCTGACCGCGTCGGGCACGCTGGCGCGCCACGGGGTGCTGGTGCGGCGGCTGCAGGCGCTGGAGGCCGTGGCGGGCGTGGACACCATCGCCTTCGACAAGACAGGCACGCTCACGCAGGGTGGCCTGGGGCTGGGCCGCATCGAGCCCGCGCCGGAAGGCGGCCTGACCGCCGACCAGGCGCTGTCGCTGGCGGCCGCGCTGGCGCGGCACTCGCTGCATCCGGCCTCCCGCGCCATCGTGCTGGCGGCGGGCCCGTTGGCGGCTGCTGCGTCCGGTGTGCGGCTGGCGGACGTGCAGGAACGGCCGGGCAGCGGCCTGCAGGCCCGCGAGGCCGATGGCGCGCTGCTGAAGCTGGGCTCCGCCCGCCATGCCGGCGTGGCGGCGGAGCCCGGCGCCGTCCCTGCCGTCGTGCTGTCGCGCCAACGGGTGAGGGCGGACGGCACGCTGGCGGCGCCGGAGAGCCTTGCGCGCTTCGCCCTCACCGAAGCCCTGCGCCCGGAAGCCGCCGGTGTGGTGGCGGACCTGCGCCGCGCGGGCGTTCGGGTGCTGCTGCTGTCGGGCGACCGCGATGCCGCCGTGCAGCGCGTGGCGCAGGCAGCGGGCATCTGCGAAGCCTGGGGCGATTGCACCCCGGACGACAAGTTGCAGCGGCTGCAGGCGCTGCAGGCGCAAGGCCGCACGGTGGCGATGGTGGGCGACGGGCTCAACGACGGCCCGGTGCTGGCGGGCGCGCATGTGTCGTTCGCCTTCGGGCGCGCGGTGCCGCTGGCCCGCGCCCGGTCCGACTTCGTCGTGCCCGGCGAGCACCTGGGCCAGGTCGCGCAGACGCTGCTGCTGGCCCGCCGCGCCACCGCCGTGGTGCGACAGAACCTGGCCTGGGCCGCAGGCTACAACGCGCTCTGCGTGCCCTTGGCCGTGGCCGGCTGCATGCCGGCCTGGCTGGCCGGGCTGGGCATGGCGGCCAGCTCGCTGCTGGTGGTGTTGAACGCATCCCGCCTGGTCCGCTGGAGCGGGGAGGGGCTGCCGTGCGCCGTGTCTGCGCCCGTCGTCGCGGACGGCAGCCCACCGCAGCCCACCGGGTTGCGGCCGGCGGGCGAGGGGGCATGACATGGACATCCTCTATTTGCTGATTCCGCTGTCCGTGGTGCTGGTGCTGGCCGTGCTGGCGGGACTCTGGTGGGCGGTCGACCGGGGGCAGTTCGAGAACGTCGACCAGGAGGCCGAGCGCATTCTGAAAGACGGTTGACGTGCGTCAACGCGCGCAACGGGTGACTGAATGAAACTGGCCCGGCAAAACAAGAGGTGCCCGATGGATTCTTCTCAAACCCGTGCCGCGCACTACGACGACTCCGTCGTGCGGCAGTTCTCGATCATGGCGGTGGTGTGGGGCGTGGTCGGTATGCTGGTGGGCTGCTTCATCGCAGCACAGCTGGCCTGGCCCGAACTCAACTTCGGCATTCCGTGGCTCAGCTACGGGCGCCTGCGCCCGCTGCACACCAACGCGGTGATCTTCGCGTTCGGCGGCTGCGGCCTCTTCGCCACCAGCTACTACGTGGTGCAGCGCACCTGCCAGACGCGGCTCTTCGCCGGCGGTCTGGCGAAGTTCACCTTCTGGGGCTGGCAGCTGGTGATCGTCGCTGCGGCCATCAGCCTGCCGCTGGGCTACACCTCCGGCAAGGAATACGCCGAACTCGAATGGCCCATCGACATCCTGATCGCGCTGGTCTGGGTGTCGTATGCGGTGGTGTTCTTCGGCACCGTGGGCATGCGCCGGGTGCGGCACATCTACGTGGCCAACTGGTTCTTCGGCGCCTTCATCATCGCGGTGGCGCTCTTGCACATCGTCAACAGCGCGGCCGTGCCGGCCGGCTGGATGAAGAGCTACTCGGCCTATGCCGGCGTGCAGGACGCGATGGTGCAGTGGTGGTACGGCCACAACGCCGTGGGCTTCTACCTCACCACCGGCTTCCTGGGCATGATGTATTACTTCGTGCCCAAGCAGGCCGGCCGGCCGGTGTACAGCTATCGGCTGTCCATCGTGCACTTCTGGGCGCTGATCTTCACCTACATGTGGGCGGGCCCGCACCACCTGCACTACACCGCGCTGCCCGACTGGACGCAGTCGGTGGGGATGGTGTTCTCGCTGATCCTGCTGGCGCCCAGCTGGGGCGGAATGATCAACGGGATCATGACCCTCTCGGGCGCCTGGCACAAGCTGCGCACCGACCCCATCCTGCGCTTCCTCATCGTGTCGCTGTCGTTCTACGGCATGGCAACGTTCGAGGGGCCGATGATGTCCATCAAGACCGTCAATGCGCTGAGCCACTACACCGACTGGACCATCGGCCACGTGCATGCCGGCGCGCTGGGCTGGGTGGGGCTCATCACCATGGGTTCGCTCTACTACCTGGTGCCGCGCCTCTTCGGCCGCGACAAGATGCATTCGGTGCCCGCCATCGAGCTGCACTTCTGGATGGCCACCGTGGGCATCGTGCTCTACATCGCCGCCATGTGGATCGCCGGCGTCATGCAGGGCCTGATGTGGCGCGCCATCAACCCGGACGGCACGCTCACCTACACCTTCGTCGAAAGCGTCAAGGCGACCTATCCGTTCTACGTGATCCGCTTCCTGGGCGGGCTGCTGTATCTGGGCGGCATGGGGGTCATGGCCTGGAACGTGTGGCAGACGGCGATCTCCGGGCGCTCCGTGCGGGTGGCGATTCCCGCCGTCCGCCCCGCGCACGCCTGACGCCGAGCATCGAGGAGCATTGAATGTCTGATACCCCAACGAACGCGCCGGCCGGCTTCACCCACGAGAAGGTGGAAACCAACAACTTCCTCATGATCGTGCTGATCCTGCTGGTGGTGGCCGTGGGCGGCCTGGTCGAGATCGTGCCGCTCTTTTTCCAGAAGTCCACCACCGAGGCGGTGGACGGCGTCAAGCCGTACACCGCCACGCAGCTGATCGGCCGCGACATCTATCTGCGGGAAGGTTGCTACAACTGCCACTCGCAGATGATCCGCCCGTTCCGCGCCGAGACGCTGCGCTACGGCCACTACTCGGTGGCGGGCGAATTCGTCTACGACCACCCGTTCCAGTGGGGCAGCAAGCGCACCGGCCCCGACCTGCACCGCGTCGGCGGCAAGTACAGCGACGAGTGGCACCGCATCCACCTGAACAACCCGCGCGACGTCGTGCCCGAGTCGAACATGCCGGCCTACAGCTGGCTGGAGAAGACGCTTGTCGACGCCGAATCGCTGCCGGCCCACATGCGTGCGCTGCGCCGCGTTGGCGTGCCCTACACCGACGCGGAGATCGCCAAGGCTTCGGAAGAGGTCACGGGCAAGACCGAGATGGAGGCCACGGTGGCCTACCTGCAATCTCTGGGCCTGGCTCTCAAGTAAGCAACAAGAGACTGCAACCATGACCGACCTCACCACATTGCGCATAGCCGCCACCGTCGTCTGTTTTGCGCTTTTCATCGGCATCGTGATCTGGGCGTACTCGCGTCGCAACGCGCGCGGCTTCCAGGATGCTGCACGACTGCCCTTCGAGCAGGACTGAGGAGCGCACGATCATGAGCGATTTCATCAGCCATTTCTGGTCCGACTACGTGGCCGTGATCTCGTTGCTGAGCATCCTCGGCTGCGTGCTGCTGCTGTGGTTCACCGCCCGCAAGCGGGTCGCGGCCAGCGCCGACAACACCACGGGCCACGTCTGGGACGAAGACCTTCGCGAGGCCAACAATCCGCTGCCCATGTGGTGGATCGGTCTGTTCGTGCTGACCATCGTCTTCGGGCTCGGCTACCTGGCGGTCTTTCCGGGACTGGGAAGCTTTCACGGCAAATCCGACTGGAGTTCGCGCGGACAGTACGACGCGGAGATTGCCAAGGCGAAGCAGGAACTTGCCCCCGTCTATGCAAAGTACGCCGCCATGCCCGTCGAGGAGATCGCCAGGGACACACAGGCCAAAGCCATCGGCGAGCGGCTCTTCATGAACAACTGCGCGCAGTGCCACGGCTCCGACGCACGCGGCAGCAAGGGCTTTCCGAACCTGACCGACAAGGACTGGCTGCATGGCGGCACGCCCGAGAAGATCGTCGAGAGCATCACCAAGGGCCGCGTCGGCGTGATGCCGCCGATGGCCGCAGCCGTCGGCACCACAGACGACGTGAAGAACGTCGCGAACTACGTGCTGAGCCTGGCAGGCGAACCGCATGATTCGGTGCGTGCCGGCCTCGGAAAGTCGAAGTTCACGGCCTGTGCGGCCTGCCACGGCATCGGTGGCGTTGGCAATCAGGTCTTGGGCGCCCCCAATCTCAGCGACAAGGTGTGGCTTCACGGCTACGGCGAGTCCGCGATCATCGAGATGATCAACACGGGCAAGCAAAACGAGATGCCAGCGCAGGAAGGTCGCCTCACGGAAGCGCAGATCCGGATGCTCGCCTCGTACGTCTGGTGCCTGTCCAACAACACGTCCACGGCCACCCCTTGAGATCCGAGAACGGCGCAATGCCATGACCCGGAAGATCATTCCCATCGTCAGCGCTGGCAGCGAGGAGGTCGGGCTCTACGAGGCCACGAAGAAGATCTACCCCCGCAGCGTGCGCGGCATGTTTGCGCGCTGGCGATGGGCCATGGTCTTTCTCACCCAGCTGCTGTTCTACGGCCTGCCGTGGGTGGAGTGGGGTGGGCGGCAGATGGTGCTGTTCGACTTGGCCGCGCGTCGCTTCTACATCTTCGGGCTAGTGCTGTACCCGCAGGACCTGATCTATCTCTCGGGCCTGCTGGTCATCAGCGCGCTGTCGCTCTTCCTGTTTACTGCGGTGGCCGGGCGGCTGTGGTGCGGCTACGTCTGCCCGCAGACGGTCTACACCGAGATCTTCATGTGGGTCGAGCACAAGATCGAGGGCAACCGCACCGCACGCATGCGGCTGGACGCCGAACCGATGTCGCTCGAGAAGCTGGTGAAGAAGTGGTTCAAGCACATCGTCTGGATCGGCATCGCGCTGTGGACCGGTTTTACCTTCGTGGGTTACTTCACGCCGATCCGCGAACTGGGCATGGCCTTCCTGCAGACGCAGATGGGCTCATGGGAGGAGTTCTGGGTCTTCTTCTACGGCTTCGCCACCTATGGCAATGCCGGCTTCATGCGCGAGCAGGTCTGCAAGTACATGTGCCCCTATGCGCGCTTCCAGAGCGCCATGTTCGACCGCGACACGCTCATCGTCACCTACGACCCCGGACGCGGCGAGCCGCGCGCGCCTCGCCGCAAGGGCCACGACCCGCGCACGCTGGCGCTGGGCGACTGCATCGACTGCGGCCTGTGCGTGCAGGTGTGCCCGACCGGCATCGATATCCGCCAGGGCCTGCAGTACGAATGCATCGGCTGCGGACTTTGCGTGGATGCCTGCGACACCGTCATGCAGAAGATGGCCTACCCGCCACGGCTGATCCGCTACGACACGCAGAACGGCATGGAGGCCGGCTGGTCGCGTCGGCAATTGTTGCGGCGTGTGCTCCGGCCACGCGTGCTGGTCTACACGACGATCCTGGCGGCACTTGTGATCGGACTGCTGGCCAGCCTTGTCGTGCGTACGCCATTCAAGGTCGACGTGGTGCGCGACCGCGCCTCGCTGGCCCGCATTGCCGAGGGCGGGCGGCTCGAGAACGTCTACCGGCTCCAGATCATGAACGCCACCGAGAAGCCGCGGCACTACCGCATCGCCGCCGACGGGCTGGATGGCCTCGGCGTCTCGCCCGACGAGCCGGTGACGGTCAATGCGGCCGAGTCGCGCTGGGTTGCGGTGCGATTGCAGGTCCCCTACGGCACTGTGCCCGCCGGTTCGCACACGG
>Ga0308159_1004200_pt1 | contig 13402 bp, 10 predicted proteins | sample PhyCR1_FD_201040 | JGI IMG/M metagenome (GOLD analysis project Ga0308159, IMG submission 201040) | Phyllosphere microbial communities from UC Gill Tract Community Farm, Albany, California, United States - DLSLC.R1 | ecosystem: Host-associated > Plants > Phyllosphere > Unclassified | place: USA...
ATGCCGTAATAACTGCATTACTGATTTGGCTACTGAATATGATGGGATGCGATCTGTTGACTGCGTTTGCGACTGTCGCTGCGTGCATCAACAACATGGGGCTGGGGTTTGGCGAAACCGCTTCGAAGTTCGGTACATTAAGCAACCCGGCCAAATACCTTATGTGTGGAGCAATGCTGATGGGTCGACTTGAAATCTATCCGGTATTAATTCTTTGCTCTCGTTTCTTCTGGCGATCTTGAGAACAGCGGGACGCCTGATGAGAGGGAATCTGACGGCCTGAAAGAGGTGTTGAGCGCCTCTTTCAGGCGTTCACTGCTTAATAACTGTTAGCGTACAACATGCAGGAAGTGTAGGTGCTTCTCATACTGGTCGAGAATATCGTGTATGATCTGCTCCTGTGTCCATCCCATAATGTCATAATCCTGTCCACCTTCTTTAAGATACACCTCGGCGCGGTAATAACGATGTTTTTCATCCTTGTCGTTACCCGACATGCCAGCGAGGGCAAAGGCCGGCTGCATGTATGAACGCAGACGTACCTCATAAACAAAATTGAGCTCGTTACCAAGATCTACCTCGAAATGGATCCTGTCGTCAGCGTCATCATTCGTGTGCGAAGCAGTATTCTGTTTTGCCAGCTCCTGTTCCACCATTTCCATCGCAGGATAGATGACCTCGGTCATAAAACGCTTCACGTGTGAGCGTTTCGGAAAGTAGGCTATGTTGCGCAGCCGGCGCTGCCAGGTAATGGGATTTCGCGCCGCCGTGGGCGCAATGGTCGCTATCTGCTTGCTTTCACGCTTCCACACATCAACTCGTAGCGCTTTAAACAGGCCGTAAATCGACATCATGAGAATGATGGCAAACGGCAGTGCGCTGGCAATGGTCACAGTCTGAAGCGCCTTCATGCCACCTGCAAGCAGCAACGTTACGGCCACAACACCCATCAGAGCTGCCCAGAAAATACGTTGCCAGACCGGCGTTTTATCTGTACCACCTGATGCCAGCGTATCCACGACCATCGCACCGGAGTCAGCTGAAGTGACAAAGAAAACCACAACCATCGCCATAGCGATGAACGACAGTACGGAGCTGAACGGAAAGTGCTCAAGGAAATTAAAGAGCGCCAGCGTCTGATCAGACTGCACGGTCTGTGCCAGATCACTTGCACCTTTCTGCATAATCAGCCAGATAGCGCTGTTACCGAAAAAAGTCATCCAGAGCAGCGTAAAGCCAGCAGGCACGAACAGCACACCCGTGACAAATTCCCGAATAGTTCGTCCCCGCGAAACGCGTGCAATGAACATTCCCACGAATGGTGACCATGCCAGCCACCATCCCCAGTAGAAGAGCGTCCAGCCACCGAGCCATTTACTGGATTTCGGTTCATACGCATAAAGGTTAAACGTTTTGGTCACCAGTTCAGAAAGATAGCCGCCTGTGTTTTCAACAAAGGATTTCAGCAGCAACACTGTTGGCCCGAGCGCCCCGACAAGGATCAGCAGCAGTACAGCGAGAGAAAGATTCACCTCAGAGAGGATACGGATACCCTTATCCAGACCGGATACCACCGAAAGTGTGGCAAGTCCCGTAATGACCACAATCAGAATGACCTGCATCGTTGCGTTAACGGGCACGCCAAATAAGTGATTTAGTCCTGCGTTCACCTGTAGCACGCCATAACCCAGCGAAGTGGCGACACCCAACACGGTACCAATCACCGCAAAAATATCTACAGCGTGGCCCATCCAGCCGTAAATGCGATTTCCGATGATCGGGTAAAGCGCGGAGCGAAGCGTAAGCGGCAGGCCGTGACGATAGCTGAAAAATGCCAGGATAAGCGCAACGATGGCATAGATGGCCCATGCATGAAGTCCCCAGTGGAAAAAAGTAATGCGCAGTGCTTCCTTCGCTGCCTGTACCGTTTCCGGCGTGCCTGTTGGTGGCGACATATAGTGCATAACAGGCTCCGCCACGCCGAAGAACATCAGCCCGATTCCCATCCCTGCAGAAAAAAGCATGGCAAACCATGAGTGATAGCTGAAATCCGGTTCAGCATGGTCCGGCCCCAGTTTAATATCACCGTAGCGTGACAGCCCCAGGTAAGCGACTGTGAGAAGAATGACTGCAACAGCAAGAATGTAAAACCAGCTGGCATTGGCAAAAAGGGCACTCTGAAGGGCTCCAAGCCGGATTTCTGCCTGCTCCGGAAACAGTGCGGAAAAAACAACCAGTACAACTATCAGTGCTGCAGACGTGAAGAAAACAGGCGGGTTTATGTGGCTGCGTTTAGCTTTTATGTCGGATTCGTGAGAAGTCATATCTTTCCTGTTTTGATTGAATGAGTTCCAAATGTAACAATCCGTATAAAGCAGTAAAAGCGAAGTATCCCCGATCGCGCAGATTTTCAACGCATCTTTACACGTTCCTCTCATTAAAAGTGGAATATGAGCCACTGTTTAACATCAGCATTTGGCAATACCGACAACCAGTTCCTCCAGTCGGAGAATATCGTCCCTGAGAACCAGCGCCTTTCTTGCCCGATCCAGTGCCTGCCGGGAGTGCCTCCCGGCATGGGTTGCGTACACGGCTGGTTTATACTGCGCCAGTGCAAGAAAAGCTTTCTGCAGCCGGATATGAACTTCTACCAGCGCAGCACCATCGCGTGCTATTGGCGTGAATATGTCGTCAAACAGGTCACTGATGTCGGCCGGGCGCAGGAACAGTCGCGGATAAGGGGTAGAGCCTTCCCCGGCTTCTACCGGAGAGCAGAAAAGACGCACAGCGCGGCCGATGATATCAATGGCGGTACCCGGATCGTTCACGGCAGGGGAAAGAGCACGCGATGCAATCTCCGAAAGAACACTCAGCCCAAAGCGCGGGTCCTGATCAAATGAGCGCTGTTCTCCAACTGTAAAGGCTCTACGTAATTCCTGTTTCTGCTCTTCGGATAAGACCTTTAGCGTATATAAAATCGGAAAAGAGAAGTGCAAAAAAGCACCTGGACGGACATTCAGATACAGACTCTGGTCATTTTCATATGCAAATTCAGATAATTTTGTCAGATCGATATGCTGGAGGTAACCCACCCCGTCGGGCATCAACGGCAGCATGTCTGTCGTTTCAGGCCCTTTGCCATGCCAGGGCGAACAACCCAGACAGTTATCCTGTAGCCACGGTGAGAGAGCTAATGCAGTCGCATCTTCTACACGCTGAGAAGTTTCCGCCATTCGTCCGAACTGTGAAAGATGTTGTATCCAGCGCAACAGCGTGATGACAATCATCACAATGACAATCAACGTGACCAAAAAGAGCACTGCCCGTCCCTGAGAACCATAGGCCCCCATACCGAGTGCAACGATACCGACAAGGCTGAAGAGAAATGAGCCTATGAATGTGGCCAGAACGTTCTGCGTTGTGCGATCTTCAAGAAGAAGTTTTGTGGCACGTGGCGTTACACTGCTGCTTGCAGTGTTATAGGCCGAGACCATGATATTAAGTGAGAAGGTCGTCACAGCCAGCATGCTTGAAGCCAGAATACCCAGTATTTTATCCACGGCATCGGTACCAATAAGGCCGGATATGGATACGGGAATAAAAGGTTTGGCAGCGATTGCTACCAAAGCAGTTAACACAGCCAGTAAAGCAAAGAGCGTGCTCCTGAACCAGAGCTGCCTTGTCAGTTGACGAAAAATCCATTGTGTTTTTGACATTCCTTGCCCCTGTAGGTAACAGTAAAAGTGTGCCTTGCCCTGAAAGTATAAGTTCTCTTTTTCTTCATTGAGGTAACTGCACACTTATTATGAATTTCTGTGTTGAAACTCTTTTAGTGAAGTACATTCGCCTTTTCTTACTCATCTATGATTGACGCGCATTTCTCGAAAATTGATTACGAAGGTCGTACTTTATGTTCAGGTATGTTGATTCGCTCCCCATTTATTCGCAAATAAACGTGTTAGCAATGTCCGAAGATCGTTCATCGCGGATTTTGGCCCGTTCGAATGTCAGCTCTGTGCCAGAAGCGGACGTTGCTAAAATCGAGTTCCCTTAAAAGGCGGGGCTGGTCAGTTGTATTACTTTTTTATCGCGTTCGGGGATAAAGCCGCCTGAGCCCGGTGAGATGATATCGCCTGTCATCTTCTTATCAGAACCTGATATTGCCTTTTTTAAAAGAGCCTTTACTCATTCAGTCCTGTGAGGATGTATAAGTAAGGCTCGGGCCGTGCCGAAAGGCCCGAAGCAATAAACTCTCCCAGCCACGCTATGGCTTCTGAGATTTTACTCAGGCTTTCGTCGCGGCAGTTGCCTGTTGCCGTAAGCCCGGGTTCATCCAGAAGGGAATAAATGTTTATGTCCTTTTCCGCCTGAACAAAATGCAGTGCGGCTTCTCTGATAATGACGTGTGCCCTGCCTTCATCTCGTTGTGAAACAGTTATTTCCTCAGTCTGGATTTTGCAAAATCATCACTCACTGTGATGATTACGGAGGTGTTGACTGTCGGGCAACAATTGGCTGTGTATGCTCAAAAAACTTCCGTCGAAAAAAGCGATTTGATCTGCAGCATGCCTTTCGCTACATGCTGTTATTAAAGCGTATGAAATAAATGTTTTCTGAGGGAGAAGAAATGAAATACTTTAAAAAAAGGGGCAGGGTGGCCCCGTATCAATGGTTCTGTGTTGCTGTGTTATTATTATCACGTTTCTGGTTTAGGGCCTGTCTGTTACAGGTTATCGTCATGGTTACCTTTTTCTTTAAAGTAAATCCGCAGTTTTTAACTGTCACAACGAAAGGTTAATACGTTTAAATAACGAAAGCTGGCGGGCGTATTTTTCCTGAAGCCTCCGGGTTTATTAATTCATCCGGTTATTAAATGCGGGATAATGGATGCGAAGGCGTTTTTACCGGGTTTCAGTGGTGCTCCGGAAGCGACTTAAAAAAATGCTCATAACGAAAATCCGGTCAGTGAAAAAAGAGCCCCCCGCCTCAGAGCGGGGGCGAACCAAATTCACGGTTCCAGGCTTCTTTAGCGGCAGGAGCCAGCAAGCAACTGCACTCCCAAATTATGTTCTGAAAAAAGATTTTTACAAGCGAGGCGGCAGATGGTAATCCGACAGCAGCATCCTTACCCGTCCCGCATAAAAAATTCACACTAAAACGAAAGTTTCTTTAACTTTAACAATGACTTACCCCTTGCTGCATAAAGATGCGACGCAGTTCTGAGTTTATACAGATGTATGCTGCTGCAGAATGCCATACCTGCACGTTTATTTAATTATCTGTCGCTGACCTCACAGGCCTTCACGTTTTTAATGGTTGAGTTAACTTTATGAAATTAAGTTAAAGCATCCGTCAGGGTAAATTAAAATTGCCGCATCGCTTAAAAAGGTTAGGTACCAGACGATTACCTTAAGGATAATTCATACCATTAATTTCAGGTGTTAAGGGCAAAGGGGAAGTTAAGTGATTTGCGTCAATAAAATTCATTATTTTTATACTGACAACCAGAACAGGTATAAACAATGCATCTTTCTGGCCGATAAACAGTTGAACCCTGAGGTGATATATGGCTCAGGGCATTATTAAACACTGGGGTAATTTAAATGAATATTATAAAAAAAGTTAGGGGTTTAAAAATTGGCGGTAAGCTGGGGCTGGGCTTTACGCTGGTCATACTGGCCTCTGTTATCATATCGGCGCTGGCGTTTCGTTGCTTTTTAAGCATTCAGGATAACTCGGCCAAGCGTGACGTCACCGTTCAGATGCTGGACACGCTGGCGAAAGCCAGGCTTAACCGCACCCTTTTTCAGTACACCCGCGAGAAAAAATTTATCGACCTTAACGGCGAGGCGATGAATCAGCTTTTTGGTTTACGAAACAGCCTCAGTAAATACTCTTGGTCAGCCGAAGGCGGAGAGAGGCTTTCTCTCCTGAGTACGATTCTGACGCACTACCAGGAAAAACGTCAGTCATTTCTTGAAAGCAGTGACAGGGCCGCGCTTGCATTGAGTGATGTACATACGCTGGGTCTGGCCTCACTGGCTGAAAAACTGGCCGCCCGCCAGACTTCCGTTCCTGCTGATATTGTTGCCTCCCTGCTTTCACTCAGCTTCAAAACAGAGCAGGCAGCATTTTATGTCCAGGAGTTTATCAGAAAGCCGGAGGCTTTAGCGCTCGATAAATTCAGTGAGGTCAGGAACACGATTTCTGCGCTTCTGAACCCACTCAGAGGCGTTTCTGACGGCGCACTTGCAGCGGTACTGGCGGACCTGGAGCAAAAAATGAGTTCGGGTTCCTCAAAGTTAAATAATTACCTCCTTGCGGTAAAGGCTGAAAGTCTGGCCTCAGATGAAATGACCGAAGCGGCAGGCAAACTGAGCCAGTCCATCACCGGCCTCGCGTTTTTTCAGTCAGAGCTGGCTGCGAAGTATATCCAGAACGCACTCTGGGAGATTGGTTTTGCAACCCTTGCCTGTATCATTCTCAGCCTTCTGATTGCCTGGCGAATGACGCGGAGCATCACCGTCCCGCTGAGAGAAACCCTTGCGTCTGCACAGCGCATTGCTGAAGGTGACCTGACCTCCGAAATCACCACCTCCCGTACCGATGAGCTCGGCGAGCTGATGTCTGCCGTGGGCGCGATGAACCAGAGCCTGCGTAACATCATCTCCAGGGTCAGGGACGGCGTGAATAACGTTGCCCGCGCCTCATCTGAAATTGCGGCTGGCAACACCGACCTGTCCTCACGCACAGAGCAGCAGTCGGCTGCGGTGGTCGAAACCGCTGCCAGCATGGAAGAACTGACATCCACCGTTAAGCAGAATGCGGAGAATGCTCATCACGCCAGCCAGCTGGCCACCGAGGCGTCACACAATGCCAGCCGCGGCGGGGAAATTATCAGTGACGTGATCAGCACAATGGGCGGAATAAGTCAGAGCTCAGGTAAAATCGGTGAAATCATCTCCGTCATTAACGGCATCGCTTTCCAGACGAATATCCTGGCTCTCAACGCTGCGGTCGAGGCGGCAAGGGCAGGAGAACAGGGACGGGGATTCGCGGTCGTTGCCGGTGAAGTCCGCAATCTTGCACAGCGCAGCTCACTTGCTGCCAAAGAAATTGAGGCACTGATAAGTGAATCCCTGAACCGCGTGAGTAACGGGACTGAACTGGTTAACCGCGCCGGTGTTACGATGGAAGATATCGTCAAGTCTGTGACCCAGGTCAGGGACATCATGGGCGAAATTGCCGCTGCGTCGGACGAACAGAACCGGGGAATTACCCAGATTGCACAGGCCATGACGGAGATGGATACCACAACCCAGCAGAACGCTGCGCTGGTTGAAGAGTCATCCGCAGCGGCCAGCAGTCTCGAGGAACAGGCGCTTGAGCTTGAAAAAACGGTTGCCGTTTTCCGCGTGCCTTCTTCCGGACTTTTGACGCCGGAGGTTAAGGTGGCCATGCCCGTGTTAAAGCCTCTGTCGGCCGTCAGAACGCCGGAGGCAAACTGGGAAACGTTCTGATATCCATCCTGCAGCCAGAGCCGGGCTGAACGCCATCTGGCTGCATCCTTCAGTGCGGGTGAGGTAGTTAATGTGTGATGGAAACTGTAGCAATGCATCGCATGTTTATATCGGTAAGGTAGTGGAAGCCCTTTTTTATGATGCTGAATCAGTCAGCCGGGCGAAGGTCATTGCCAGGTTGAGTCTGCTGTTCAGGGAAGAGCCTGACCCTGTAAGGCAAAACGAGATAATAAGTGCCCTCATTCTTCTCAGTGAGCCCGTCAATACCAAAACAGGCTTGCAGGATAACCGGTCGTAAATTTTCTGCGCTCACGTCCGGTTTATGCCGGAAGCACATACCACCTGATTTGTATGCAACTTATTTAAGGCAACAGGTTATTAACTCAGGGATCAGTGTCCTGAGGCCCTGGCTGATTTCAGCCGGGCCGCAGAATAGTGAGTGCGTTGTACAAGAATGAAATATTTCCTTATAGATATTTATCTCTTCATCGAAATATAGGGACAGGCTGCAATCTTAACCATTTCATGATATCTGAAACCAAAACCTCTTAATGAAATTTTAGCTGTATTATGAATTATTAATAAATGAAACGGAGCAGCTTGTGATATCCAAAGTGGAGTGTTTACTGAAATCTCTTTATCCTAACACACTCCAAAATATTATTGATGAAGAGGTAAGAACCGCTCCAAACATTCTGGTGGAATTTTTGAGATTCTGATTTCATCTACATAATCATTAAATTATTGTAGTGGCGCTGATAGAAGCGTTTTTCTTCAATCTTACACTGTTAAATAGAATTCTTGAACACAAAAAAATTTAAATATCATAAAGCTATAGATCATCGGAAGGGGTTGGCATTCACCCAACATGAAAATTTTAAATATCACTTAGAGTTAAAGCTATATTAAAAAATTAAGTATTTACCGTTAGCGCCACTCTAAACTCTAACTAAAAGGGAGTCATTCATTGGGATTCTTGATAACCTCTTCAATTACCGGTTTTATTAACTCACAGATTTTGGCATAAAGTATTCTTTTAGGATCATTTTTCTTGTAGATAAGCTGTATAGACCTCCCTACTTTTTCTGGCCCTAAGGGTATGCAGAGAGTTTTATTTTCACTAATCGCGCACGCAGAAATTTTTGGCAAAATAGCCATACCCCCTTCTTGCTCTATTACATTTTTTATCATATGAATGGTTTTCAGCATTATGTCATCATTTATTTTTAAGTCATGATTATTGAGGTATTTATTAAGGGCTCTGTCGAGATCAGCATTTTCATTGATATAGAGAATACTTTTATCCTTTAAATATTCAGGTGAAATAAAATCAATCTTTTTGCTAATAGCATCTTTGTTCGTCATTAAAACAAAAGGTTCGTTTGCAATGTGAATTTTCTCATGATTTCTTAATACCCGGTCACATGGACTTATCACGCAACTCAGTAAATGCTCATCCAAATAATTAAGAGTTTTATTTTTTGAAATTTCATGAAAAACAAACTTCATCTTTTTGAAGCTTGACAAACAAACCAATAACTCTTTGTAAATATAGCTTGCAAGAGACTCTGTTATTCCTATATGAATTTTCTGCGCATCACTATCATTGGTTAGCGCAATTTCTTTTAACGACCTTATCTCGCCAAGGATTATTCTAGCTTGTTCAACAATAAGCATACCTGCTTCAGTGAACTTAATAACTCGCGTAGTTCTTTCAATCAAAGTAGCTTGAAGTTCCGTTTCGAGTCTTTGTAGAGCCATGCTAATGGCAGGTTGGGAAGTATTGAGTTTTAAGGCAGCTTTGTTGAATCCACCTTCATCGTATACGGCCAAAAGATACTCAAGATCTTTAATGTTCATGTTTCACTCTTATTATCTAATCTTCTGACTGGATGTTAATCATCTCTTATTAATTTCTCGAATTACTATTTCTAATATTTATCTTTCTAAATAAAAATTAACTAAACCCCATCAAGAATTGAACCCGCAGATAATGAAAACCAATTTCGTGGGCTGATTTAACTAATGACTTATCCCCATTATTGACATAAGAATTCGTAACTTTCAATCTTTATTCTTTTAAAAAATAAAATAAATCCCAAGAATTGAAGTTAAGGCAAATAATTTGAGTTAAATAATTTATTTTAAAAAACTACATCCTTTAGGATGTAGTTTTTTAATAAATAGTTTAACGGAGCAATGAAAGCATGGTCTGCGGAACCTGGTTCGCTTGGCTCAATACCGCACTACCTGCCTGTTGAAGGATCTGAGCTCTCGACATATTAGAAACCTCCGTTGCGTAATCAGAATCCTGAATACGACTGCGGGCTGCGGTCAAATTTGTCACTGTATTGTTGAGGTTGCTAATAGTTGATTCAAAGCGGTTTTGAGATGCACCCAAAAGGCTGCGCTGGTTATCAACAGCCTTAATTGCTTTATCAATGTCTGCCAGTGGCGTAGTGCCACTGGCCGAGCCGGTGGCCCCTCCCGTAACTGCACCTTTCAAAACGTCGAAGCCTATAGCATTCGTGCTACGAGTATTACCGTTGACAGTCTGACCGGAGGTAGAACTGCTATTCTGAGTAGTACCTGAGGAGACCTGACCAGCAGCAGCTAAGTTGAAACTGTCGCTTGAACTTAATGTGATGCTGATAGTTTCTCCATCTTTAGCACCAACCTGAAAATTGTATGCAGTACTACCTGAACCGGTGTTAAGAATTTTTATGCCGTTAAAATCTGTTTGTTTAGTTACACGGTCAATCTCCTGCATACGCTGGTTAACTTCTGCCTGAATCGAGTCAATGTCGGAAGCAGAATTAGAACCATTTTGGGCCTGAACTGTAAGATCGCGAACACGTTGTAAATTATTATTAACCTCTGTGAGAGCTCCTTCTGCGGTTTGAGAAAGAGATATACCATCATTGGCATTACGAGCAGCAACACTAAGCCCATTGATATTGGATGTAAAACGGTTAGCAATAGCTTCTCCCGCCGCATCATCCTTAGCACTATTGATTCTGAGGCCTGATGAAAGACGCTCAATTGATGTGCCAAGTGAAGCTTGTGACTTATTTAGGTTGTTCTGTGTAACTAAAGATAATGTATTAGTGTTTATAACAGCCATTTTAACACCTTCAGAGTTGGTTTGGCACGCTCATTCGTGCTACTAGATTGTCGGCACATGCTATTGGTAATTTAATTGTATGTAAGAATATAAATAAAAGTATTTATAATATTTATTTATAGACTTTTCAATACAAACAAATTCATATTGAAATATTAATGCTATTGAGTGTCCATGAAAATAAAAGCGTGGATAAATCTCTAATTAATAGAAGTTTTTTATAAGAGGAGTTTATAAATGTCTTATTGAATTATAAATTGATTATGACTTCATAAATGTAGTTTATTGAATTAACAAAATTGAAATATAGTCTACATATGACGCTCATCTTTCTTAAGAAGGTGATCATTTCTGAGGGAGTTATATGAAAAACAGTAATGTAAATGTTTATGATCTCATAGATAGAATATCTTTAGTTTTAAAACACCTAAGAAATGAAATTAAAGACGTTTCATTAGAAAATGATATAAAAGCAATTATTAACGCAATGCCTAATGCAAAATGTGGTTTAAACGATGTTCTCAAGATGACGACGCTTTCCGCTAACAAAGCACTGACTGGAGCAGAATTGGCTTCAAATCAGCAAAGCCTTTTGAATGAACAAGCTTCGTCACTTGATGAACACTGGGCTCATTTTTCATTTAGTTCAATTTTGGATAAAGAAGATAATGGTTTAAAACAAAAAACAGTTAATTGGTTGGGGAGTGTTCCATCAGTCATAAGTTTTACAAAAGGACAGTTGCAAGACATTATGATGGCTCAAGAGTATTTGGATCTTGCTGGCCAAGTAATAAATAGTATGTCTACTACTCTCCTCGATGTAGAAAAGAAATTGCGGGATTTGCTTACAGACCAAGAAGCAGTTAATGTAAAATATGAAGAAAAAAATACCAAAAAAACTGAAGAGTTCAAAAATCAGCATGATATAGATAGCCTGTTAGACAGTTTAGGGATCTAACAAAATTTAATATCTCATTGCATAGCATGAAGGATTTATACGAATGGGCTTGTCAAAAGTAGAGGTTTTATTTTCTACCATTATATTAATTTGCATTTTATTATTAGGTTTTTATAATGTTAATATCTAAGTAGTGGAGTATATTGAAGAGAGAAACGGGGTTGCATTGATTTTTTAAGATCTTTAAATGGCCGAACTATGCTATATCGTCATTTTTGATTATAATGAATACCCATATTTTAAAGTGGTTAACTTAAAGAAATTAGTAAATAAGGCTTGCTCTGATATAATGAGTCCTTGTCACCTGAGTCAGATTTAAGAACTTTTACGAGTGCAATTTAATCTGCCCCTATACTCCACATTAATATTTTTAGGTACTTATTAATTTTTGCGTTCAAAGAAAATATTAAACTTACCATCTACATAAGTCACTTTACCTCCTTGTTCGAAACTCCTGGATGCAAGTCTGAAAAACTCATCTGTAGTAATGTTAAATAAAATTTCTATTTTCTTGACTTCTCCTTTAAGAATCAGCGATTCAGCTTCAAGGAAGGTGCTTGCAGAAAATGTAGGCATTATATGTCTCCAAAGCTACTTACTAAGAAAAATAAGATTTAAACACCAAGAAAGATGGACTTCAGTTTATTAGGCTAAAATTTCCTAACTAAGCCTTTTACATTTAAGATTCTCCGTGATAAATCTATCGCATCCAATTATATTATACAACATTAAATAAAAAATAAAAATCAATTCCCATACTATTCGCACTTGAAAAGGTTGCCGATAAGGTTCATTTTCACCATTAACTATAATAATAATTTCAAGTATCTCTTAAAAAGAATTTAGTTTAACATCTTTGACTTTCCCTAACTAATTTTGATACTATTATCATCTTGCTTTTTCTAATCAGCTTTTCCTTAATAGTTTATAGTTAGTGAACACGAATTTTCCCATAAATGATGAAACCTTTCACAACGTAACTATAAAGTGATATTCCCCCAAAAAATGCTATGTTAAATCATAGATCTTCGTCTTTTTTGTAAGCACACCTGTTTTAGTTTCGCGCACTCTTTAAAAGTTCTGCGTTTTCAGCAAGCAGTCGGTATTTTTTCGGCGTCAGGTTATTCAGAGATTAATGAGGCCGTTCAGTGTTATATCCAGTCAGCCAGCGCTCTGTAATTTACCGCGCTTCATTCAGGCTTCTGAACAGATAAAAATTCGGTATTTCTGTCAGATACGTACTGTTGAAAAGTTCGATTAGGACATTCTGTATTGGCTTACTGGCCTTATAAACTCTGGCATCACACCATGCTCTTCTGCACATTATGCCAGCGTCAGCGAGACCCGCTAGGGACAATTATCCATCCTCATCCCGCGGTTCGCCACTATCCTGTCCGGCACCCTGACAACAGGTTGGGGCGGGCATTCAAGTCAATTTGTATCGCCAGTGCTTCGCGGTTAAAATCATCCTCAGCGCTATAGCTCCGGGAGCATCTGCTGCAGACCAGCGCATCGTACATAATATCGATGGACACGCTCTGGTTCATCGCCTCCTACATCGCCAGCGGAGCCGGATTACGCACCGGCTGGCGCTATTTTCCCTTACGGCGAAAATTCATTTTCATCTGGCAGTATATACGGTGAACTTTTTATGATTACAGCTGTTGTTCTGCTTGAAAAATATCTGAAAAAGGCTTTAAATCCCTATCGCGGATAGCGTTCAGCCTTCATGTTTAGCGAATTAATGACCGGCTCATCACGTCACTTATTCGGCTGATAAAGAAATACCGCCCTGCCCAG
>Ga0308159_1004202_pt1 | contig 13400 bp, 12 predicted proteins | sample PhyCR1_FD_201040 | JGI IMG/M metagenome (GOLD analysis project Ga0308159, IMG submission 201040) | Phyllosphere microbial communities from UC Gill Tract Community Farm, Albany, California, United States - DLSLC.R1 | ecosystem: Host-associated > Plants > Phyllosphere > Unclassified | place: USA...
AACGTTTATGTCGATCTCGGCACATACGCCTATTTCACGCCCTACGTCGGCGCCGGTATTGGTGCGACCTACGTGAAATGGGACAAGCTGCGCAACACGTCCTGCGCCACCGGAAACCCGGCGCTGTGCGATGATTCGGTTGAACACGGCGGCAAGGGCTCGTGGCGCGCGACCGGTGCCCTGATGGCTGGCGCGACCATCGACGTGACCTGCAACGTCAAGGCCGATGTCGGCTACCGCTTCCGCTATGTCGACGGCGGCGACATGTTCGGTTACGCCTCGAATGGTGGCCCGGGCCGCGACAAGGGCTTCTACAGCCACGAAGCACGCCTTGGCGCTCGCTACGTCTTCGGCGGCTGCGCGACACCCGTCGCCTACGAGCCGGAACCGGCTCCGCTGGTCTACAAGTAAGCTTTATCTCGAATTCCGAGAGAAGAAGGTCGGCTTGCGGGTTACTGCACTTCGGCTACTTGCCTAGTGTTTCTACCCTCAATGATCTGATGTATCAGAAGCCCCGTCGTTTGAAAGACCCGCGGGGCCTCTGACCAGTGAACGCTGGTTTGATTTTCCTGCTTGTTCTCTAAGCTTCCTAAGCTGAGTATGAAAGCAAGCATGCTACAAGTGTTCCAGCCCGCCTGGATGAGGATCGGGTGGCCCTGTGGCGAACGCGGGATGTTGCCGGCCCTTGACAGGGGAGTGTTTGCCCTTGTGATCGAGCAGCCGAAGCTTGGAGGGGTCGGCATAGACACCGTTCTCCTTGTCTTTGACAAAGGCATCGTCTTCCCAGCTGTTTCACAGGCCGCGAACCACATCGATGAACTCCGCGGCGGCTTATGGAAGACAGGCTCAGCCAATCATCTGAGAGTCAGCGGTTCGATTCCGTTCAAGGCGAAGTTAATCTTTGCACATGCTCGCACACGAGTGCCGGTGTGGTGGTTCCCTAAGCCAGAGCAATGGCTCAAGACGAGTCATTGAGCATACTCGCCCGTGCGAAACACCTTTAAGCACATTCGTAAAGCTACGATGATCGGTCACTTTACGAAGAGCTGGCGCGGGAACTTGGTGAGTTTCTCGTAACCGGTTTCGGTGACCGTGATGGTCTCTGACATGCCGAAACCGCGAGCGAGGACGTAGGTGTGGAAGGTCTGTCCGGGTTCGAACACCCAGGTGCTGTTCATAGAGGATTCCAGCGGCTCACCACCATTCGGCTGCAGAAGTAAGCCTACGGAATAGAAGGTCTTGTTCGTGTAATTCTCGCGCAGGCCTGACGAAAGCACGCCATCGCGATAGATCGAATCGGGCACGCGCACGGAAACGCCCGGCTTCACTTCACGAATAGCTGCGTCCTGAATAGCGATCAGCTGTTCTACTACCCTGGAATCGTCATCCTGAACCGGTCCAACCCGGATCGGGCGCATGAAGCGGGCGTGGTAGTGTTTAACATTCGGCGTCGTCTCGATCTGGACGATGTCGCCGGCCTCAAGCACGCGGTCTGAATAGCCTCCATGCAGATGGAAAGCGCGTTCACCCGATGACATTACACCCGGGCCGGGAAGGTCGGAACCGGCCCGGATCATTGCGCCGCAGATTTCGGCTGCCATTTCGCGTTCGGTGACGCCGACGGCCGCACTGTCGATTGCCGCCTGCATGCCGGCTTCGGCAGCTTTCGCGGCGCGGCGCTGATAGGCGATTTCAGCGGGCGACTTGATCAGGCGCATTTGGGGCGCCATTAAGCTTTCATCCTGCCAGATGACCCCAGGGAGCGCCGATTTCAGGTATTCGTAACGGCCGGCCGACAGAGGCCACGCGGACAGCTCGATGCCGAGCTTGGCGCTCTTGCCGATACGGCTTTCGATCGCACCTGCGGCAACCGCCATGCGGTCGTCGCTGTCGGTCCACATCACCCGGTCCGAAAAGACGCAGGTGCTGTCGAGATAATATTCCTCGACATCGCGGCAGAACAGGGTCGGCTCGCCTTCGGCCGGGATAATTGCGAATTGCAGCGTGCCATAGGCGCGGGTGAAATAACCGGTGAGCCAAGTGACGGTTTCCGGGAGGAAGGCCACAAGACCATCGAGCTGTTTCTTCTTCAGCTCGGCCTGGACGCGGGTGAGGCGGGACTGAAATTCCTGGCGTTCGAACCAGTAGGCGGGCGTTACCATCGTTCTTCCTCGATCGGATATCCTGGCGGATGTTTTGAAATCAGGCGTTCTGGACCAGTTCCGCAAAGCGGGTCAGCATGGTCTTGGCCTCGGCGGCCTCGTGCGCCTGCGCCTTGAGGTCGTCTATATCAGCGCCGTCGAGTACCATCCGGTCGCGATTTTCCTCGAACCAGATGACGGCCTGCGCCTTGGTGACTTCCGGATGGCCTTGGATGCCCCAAATATCTTTGTCCTTGTAACGCCAGATATGGTTGGGGCAGTCGTCAGAATAGGCAAGCACGGTCATATCCGGATGCTCGGCTTTCACCTCGTCATTGTGCCAGACGAACATGTAGGCGCTATCGACCAGATCACGGCAAAGCTTGTCCGTGCCCGCCGCTTCAGTGAGCGGCAGATCCTTGTAGGCGATCTCGCACGAAGTGCGGCGGAACACCTGGTCCCGGCCGCAGAGCGCGGATGCCAGGATCTGGCTGCCGAAGCAGATGCCGAGCATGGGGATTTCGAGTTCTGCTGCTTCGCGGATCAGATCGTGTTCGCGCAGAATGAAGGGCACGTCCTCATAGGCGCCATGCGGGCTGCCGGAAAGAAAGATTCCGTCGTAACCCTTCAGCGTTTCAGGGAACTGGCCGTCATAAGCCCAGTAACGCTCGACTTGCAGACCCCAGGCCTCGAACCGGTAGTCGAGTTTTGCAATGGACTGCAACTTGCGCCCATTGCCGAGATAAAGAAGCCGTCCCGTCATGTCATTCCTCATTTTCGAAATCAGAAGACCAGCGGTATACCAATGGTCTTTATGGCGCAATCGGGAAATAATGGCATTTTGCGGCTGCTTTGCTACGTATCTGACAAGAAGTACAAAAGGGGAAGCAATGCGTATCGATCTCAATTCCGACCTTGGGGAAGGTTACGGCCCCTGGACGATGGGCGATGATGCGGCGATGCTCGACATCGTCAGCACGGCCAATATCGCCTGCGGTTTCCATGCCGGCGATCCCGAGATCATGCGGGCTACGGTGCGACTTGCGAAGGAACGTGGCGTCGCCTTCGGCGCGCATCCCGGCTATATGGACCTGATCGGTTTTGGCCGCCGCCGGTTACCGGGGTTGAGTATTTCCGAGATCGAAACGCTGGTTGCCTATCAGGTCGGCGCGCTGGCTGCGGTCGCGGCGCTCGAAAGCCATCCGATGACGCATGTGAAGACCCATGGGGCGCTCGGCAATGTCTGTGCCGATGACGATGGCATGGCGCTTGCCGTCGGCCGGGCCATCAAGGCCGTCGATCCGAAACTTGCCTTCATGGTGATGCCGGGAACGGCAACCGCGCGGGCCGCGGAAAAACTGGGGCTGACGTCGATCAACGAGATTTACGCCGACCGCACCTATGCGGACAGTTTCAACCTTTCGCCACGTTCCAAACCGGGTTCGGTGATCCACGATCCCGAACTTCTTGTGAAAAGGGTGATCGAGATGGTTTCGGAAGGATGCCTCACATCGACATCCGGCAAGCAGCTGGAAGTGCCGATCGGGTCGGTCTGCGTGCATGGCGATACGCCCGGTGCAGTGACGATGGCAAGGCAGTTGCGCGTAGCGCTTGAAAAGGCCGGGTGGACGATCGGCTCGTCGATTCATCCGAAGGCCTGATCAAAGCGGGCCGCGCTGCGCGCAATCCCATCCTAAGACCGCCGGCACGGTTCGAAGACTTCACCGCCGTTATCCTCGGGCTTGTCCCGAGGATCTGCATTCGTTTGATACAGTTGACGTAGTTAGATCCTCGGCTCAAGTCCAAGGACGACTGAGCCGCCTGAAGGAAGGCCTTTCATCAACTGAGAAGGGCGGTCAGCCTATTTCTCCGTGAGGCCGAAGATCACCGCGGAAAGCCGGTCCTTTGCATGGATTGCCAGTTCTTCGGCCACATCGGCTGAGATTTTCCGGAACATGAAATCTCGACCCGCCGGTAGTTGTGCCAGGCGCGCGAGTTCGAATGACGCGACGGTGGCGATCTTCGGGTAACCTCCGGTCGTCTGGCTATCGGCTGTTAGAACGATCGGCTTGCCAGAACCCGGCACCTGGATGGAGCCGACGACGGTGGCATCCGAAACGATATCGTGGCCTTTGAATGCGCTGAGGGCCGGACCATCGAGGACCATCGCCATCCGGTCGCGTGATGTGGTGGTCCGATAGGGCTGACGCAGGAATGTTTTCCAGGCACTCTCCTCAAAATAGTCGTCCTGCGGGCCGGGAATGACCGCGATCGGAGCATTTCCGCGCAGATAAGGCGTGCCCAGCATGCGGGGCTTGAGTTCCCCGGTCTCGCCGAGGGGCAATATATCGCCTGAGGAAAGTACCCTGCCATCCAGCCCGCCGAGAGCGGTTCTCAAATGGGTCGAGCGGCTGCCGAGCACTTCTGGAATGGTGATGCCGCCGGAGATGGCGAGATAGCCCCAGACGGCGCCGCGGAGAGGGCCGATCGTCAGCGTTTCGCCTGCCTTAAGAAGATAGCTCTCCCAGGTGGGAACCGCCTTTGCGGCAATGTCTACTGCGCAGCGTCCACCGGTGACGGCGACAAGCACGTCCCGATCTGTCGTGAACGTGCCGCCCATCAGGGCGAATTCGATGGCGGCCGCGCCCGGGTCGTTGCCAACCAGAGCGTTGGCAATGGCATGGGCGTCACGGTCCATTGCCCCTGAGGTCGAGACACCGCGTGCGCGAAAACCGTAACGGCCGTCGTCCTGCACCGACATCAGAGGCCCGGAGCGATGAATGGAAAGGACAGCGGTCATCGGACGAGCTCCCTCAGCCTCGCGGTTCCGGCGGCGACCTGTGCGTCCAGATCCCGTGCCTCTTCCATATCAATGCTGCGGAACGTGATCCTGTCGCCAGCTCTCAGAAGAAAAGCTTCGGTGCGGGCGGGATCGAAGAGCTTGAACGGGGTGCGGCCGATAAAGCGCCAGCCGCTCGGGCCGGGCACGGAATTGATGCTCGACTGGCGGCCGCCGATACCGATGCCACCGGCCTCGATCCGCTGGCGCGGCACGGCAAGCCGCGGGGTGTGCAGGATTTCCGGCAAGCCGCCGAGATAGGCGAAGCCCGGTGCGAAGCCGATCATGTAAACCCGGTATTCGGCCGAGGAATGCAAGGCGATCACATCGGCTGCGGCGATGTTCTTCAGCTGGGCGATTTCATCGAGATCGGCCTGATGTTCGCCGCCGTAAAACACCGGGAATTCGAGCGGGCGTCCGGTGTCCGGTGCGGCAGCGTCTCGTGCCGCGCGTTGCAGCAGCTGCTCGCCGAGAGCAGCACCGCGTACGATCTTCGGGTCGTAGAAAACGGTCAGCGAGCGATAGGTCGGGATCGTCTCCAGAATGCCGTCGATTGGCGCGTCGGCAAGCGATGCATCGAGCGACAGGACCTTGAGATTGGCGGCCTCGCTCACCGTATCGGAAAACTCAATCCCGATGGCGCTATCGCCGCAGCGAAGGATGCGCGGATAGGAAATCTCGGTGATCGTTTCTGGGCCGGATCTTGAGCTTGATCTGGGGCAGGAGCGGGTTGTAACAGGCATGTCTTCAATCTACCATGTGGCGATCAGGTGCAGGTGGCCGGAACCCGATCGATGGCTGAAAGTTCGGCCAGCACTTTACTGGCGACCTGTATGCCTGTCTTTTCCAGCGCCTCGTCCGTCGAACCACCGATATGGGGAGTTAGCACAAGATTCGGGCAGTCGAGTAGGGGATGGCCGGAACTAATCGGCTCGGTCGCCAGCACGTCGAGCCCGGCACCGGCAATGACGCCTCCCTTCAGCGCAATGACGAGTGCATCTTCGTCGATCAGCGCGCCGCGGGCGGTGTTGATCAGGATGCCGTTTTTGCCGATCAGCGATAGGCGGCGAGCATCGAAAAGCGGTTCCGCCTCAGGGATGCCGTGCAGCGAGACGATGTCCGACCATTCGCAGAGGCTGTCGAGGTTCGGCAGGAGCGTAATGCCCTGCTGCCGAAGTTCTTCCTCCGGCGTGAAGCGCGACACGGTGGCAACCTCCATGCCAAATGCCTGGCCTAAGCGCGCGACGAGTTTTGCGATATGGCCGTAACCGAACAGGCCGAGACGGCGGCCGGAAAGCTCGAAGGTACGGTGATGCTGGCGGAAAAGCGTGTCACCGGTGCGCGAGGCGTTGTCGGCGGCGATCAGTGAGCGCGAACAGGCAAGCGCCAGGCCTATCACCAGTTCAGCAACCGACTGGGAATTGGCGCCCGGCGTGTTGTGCAGCGGGATGCCGCGTGCGGAAAGCGAAGGCTTGTGCACCTTGTCGGTACCGGTGCCATGAACGCCGACGACCTGCAGACTCGGGGCAGCCTCGATCTCGCGGGCAGACAGGCCGTGATTGCGGGTTATCACCGCCGTTGCAACGGCAAGATAGGGCTCGAGATCGGCAAAGGCTGTGGAGGGGGCAATGTGGACGTTAAGCCCTGTTTCCTCCAGCATGCGGATGGCGCTTTTAGCGATCGGCTGGACGATGAGGCAGTCACAACGGATATCGGACATGATCAGACTTCCAATGGCGGGTCGAGGCAGAGCGCAGAAACGAGCCTCGCTGCCTCGGTGAAATCGGCAATCTCCATCTGCTCGTCCGGATTATGGCTGCCATTGGCATTGCGGATAAAGACCATCCCGGTCGGCACGCCCGCATCGGCAAATACAGCTGCATCATGGCCCGCACCGCAGGCCATGGTCTGAGCCTCGATACCGTGCTCCTTTGCCAATCTGGCGAGCGAGGAGACAATAGCCTCGTCCATCTTCGCCGCTTTGCTGTCGGTTAAACGGCCTAGTTCGAATTTGACGCGATGTTCCGCCTCGATGCGGGTGACCGTATTGGAGACGACGGCCTGCATCTTTGAAAGCGTTTCGGGTTCCTGGCTGCGAACATCGAGCGCGAATGAGAGCTTGCCAGCGATCTTGCTGAAGGCGGCTTCCGAAGCGTCGGTCGAAAATTGGCCGAAAGTGACGACGAGATCGGCGCCCTCTGCCTGCAGCTCATCCCAAGCCTTGTCGAGTTCGACGACCAGAGCCGATGCTGCGAGCACGGCGTCGCTGCGGTATTCGCGCGGCGTGGCGCCCGAATGGGCATAAAAACCGATGCATTTGGCTTCGCGATAACGGAACGAACCGCGAATGCCGGTGACGATGCCGATCGGGATCTGCTTTTCGACCAGAACCGGACCCTGCTCGATATGCGCCTCGATGAACATGGCGATGTTTTCCGGGTCGAGCCAGGATTTGCCCGAGCGGAGGAATTCCGTGTCGCCGCCGGCGGCATCGATGGCAGCGCCGAGCGAGATCTGGTCGGAGGAGCGCTTGACCTTGTCGAGTTCGCTGCCTGTCAACCGGCCAAGTGCGGCGCGGCTGCCGATATAGGAAGCGCCAAACCAGGTGCTTTCCTCTGCGCGAATTGCCATTACGGTGATATCGCGTGGCGGGCGGATGCCAGCAAGGACGTAACCGGAGACGACCGAGAGGCCGAGAAGCACGCCGGCAGCACCGTCGAAATTGCCGCCCATAGGCACGGAATCGAGATGCGACCCGATGAATATGCCCGGACCGTCCTCACGTCCCTTCATCGTCATGTAGAGATTGCAGCCGGGATCGGTCTTCACTTCAAGACCGAGCTTGTGCGCCTCGCGGCGCACCATGTCATGGGCGATCTGTTCGCCGAGTCCATAGGATGTACGGGTGATGCCGCGATTGGTGCCGGTGCGGCGCCTCAACTCATCGAACAGCCGTTCGGCAAGCGCTATATCGACCGGGGCAGAATTGCTGCGCGAAAGCTCTTCAGCCTGCACACCCTTTGCAAATACTGTCATGTGCGGGTCAGTCTCCCGATAATGCTGTCTTTGACGCGATCAAGATGCTGGCGCATCAGCTTGGCTGCGTCATCGCCGCGGCCTTCGCGCAACGCGCCGACGATATCCAGATGTTCGCGGCAGGTCGCCTCGAACCGTTCCGGCATGCTTCTCAGGTCGAAAATCTGGGTCTGGCGACGCAGCGTGCGGATGATCTGCGCCAGTTGTGGATTGCCAGCGCAATCGCCGATGCCGCCGTGCAGCCGGTCGTCGACATCGCGGACCGAACCGCGATCCGGCTTGCCTTCGCCGTCTTCCGGTTTTCCGAGCAGGGTTTTCAGGTCTGCTTCGAGGTCGTCGAGAGCGGCGGCAGACATGCGACCGGCGGCAAGCCGGGCGGCCTCGGGTTCCAGAAGCTGGCGGATCTGCAGCGCGTCCATATAATCCTCGATGCGCATCTGCTTGACCTGGAGGCCACGGCTGCCCTGGCGGATCAGCAGGCCTTCGCTTTCGAGCATTAGTAGTGCATCGCGGATCGGCGTGCGCGACATGTTGAGGATTTCCGCCAAGCGGCGTTCGGTCACCATCGTGCCCGGCTGCGCAACCCCGGTAAGGATCAGGTTCAATATCTGTTCGTAGGCCTGAAGCGCCAGCCGTTTATCGGTTTCAATTAGCATAAATATTCAGTCCCTCCCTTGCGGAGACCACGTCAAATATCTGTCTGGTGCCACACGCTTTGGCAGTTGTCACCAGATTCTACGCCCAATGGGTGTCTATCTTCCGCAATCGTTCTCGCTTGTCTCGTAATTATTGTATTCCTCTGGTTGACGAGTGGTATACCAAACCGTAGGGTGAGGCAATAACGAGCTTTGCTGATCTTGCCGAAAGGACACATCCGTGAGTGCCATGCCGCAACCGACCCTCCCCTTTTCCAAGGAGGAGCATCTGCAGCGACAGGACCGGCTTCGAGCCGAACTCGCGGCGCGCGGCGTCGAAGCCATGCTCGTGTTTGCGCAGGAAAGCATGTACTGGCTGACCGGCTATGACACCGGCGGCTTCGTCTATTACCAGTGCCTGGTCGTGCCGACCGATGGCCGCCAGCCGGTTCTTCTGACCCGCCGCCCTGATCTGGTTCAGGCAAAACAGACGAGCATCATCGAGGACATCCGCATCTGGTGGGACGCCGAGGACGCCAATCCGGCTGCCGACCTGAAGGTCATTCTTGAAGAGCTCCGTCTTGGCGGAAAAAAGATCGCCATCGAGCTGAACACCCACGGCCTGACCGGCTGGAACCTCTATCGCACGCAGCAGACGATCGGCAACTGGTGCGAGCTGGAAGACGACCGTCACCTGATCCGCTGGCTGCGTGTGTGCAAGTCGCCGGCCGAGATCGAATATACCCGCAAGGCCGCCCGCATTCTGGATGACTCGCTGAATGCCGTGATCACCGCCGCGCGTCCGGGCATTCTCGACAGCGACCTGAAGGCCACTTACCTGACCTCGATCCTCGGCCAGGGCGCCGACATGCCGCCGAATGCGCCGCTGTTCAATTCCGGCCCGCGTGCAGTCTATGGCCGCGGCGTTTCCGATCCGCGCCGGCTGGAAGAACAGGACCAGATCCTCGTCGAGTATCCGGTTGCCTATCGCCGTTACAACGTGAAGACCGAGTGGACGATCCTGTTCGGAAAAGTCTCTGATGCGCATCGCAAGATGTACGATGTCGGCATGGAGACGCTGCATAGGATGACGGAGATCGCGCGTCCCGGCACGACGCTCGGCGAAATCTTCGACGTTTATGCCGATGGTCTCGACAATGGCGGTTACAAGCGCGCCCGTTACGGCGCGACCGGCTATTCAGTGGGCTGCACGTTCGCGCCGACCAGCATGGACGTGCCGCCGATGATCTATTCCGGCAACCCGACCGTCTGTCAGCCGGGCATGACGCTGTTCTACCATGTGATGAACGGCGACAGCGACACCGGACTTGCAATGGGCGTGGGCCACACGCTGCTCGTCACCGACGGCGCGCCGGAGGTACTGACCGGATTGCCCGACGAGCTGACAGTGATCAGCTGACGGGCCAAGGAATAAAGCCGGGATAACCATAAAAATACTGCCGTCCGGCTTACGTCAAAAACAAATCAGAGGGCACAAGATGACAAGTTTCATGATTTCCCGCCGCAGCGTGATGATGGGTCTCGCCAGCGGCCTTGCCGCGACCGCACTCATTCCCGGCATCGACATGTCCGTGGCGCTTGCTGCCGATACGCCGAAGGCCGGCGGCACGCTGAAGATCAGCCACTCGACGCGTATCGCAACGCTGAACGTGCTCAACTGCTCCGGTCCTGCCGAATATCCGGTCGTCGACATGCTCTATTCGGGCCTGACCCGCATGGGTCCCGACAACAAGCCGATGGCCGATCTTGCCGAGCGCTGGGAAGGCAGTGAAGACGCCAAGATCTTCACCTTCTACCTACGCAACGGCATCGTCTTCCACGACGGCACGCCTTGCACCGCCGATGACGTCGTCGCCACCTTCCAGGCGATCCTCAACCCCGACATTCCGGCCGCCGCCCGTTCCGTCCTCAACATGATCGAGAAGATCGAGGCCGTCGACGCGACGACGGTCAAGTTCTCGCTGAAGACGCCGTTTGCCGACCTGCCGATCTCGACGGCACATGCTAATGCCCGCATCGTCTCCAAGGTCGCCCTATCCGGCCCGCGCGAAAAGCTGGACACGACCGCCAACGGCACCGGCCCGTTCAAGCTCGAGACCTATGACAGCGCCCGCATGGTGCGCCTCGTCAAGAACGAGAACTATTTCATCAAGGGCAAGCCTTACCTCGACGGTATCGACATGATGCTATTCCCAGATCTGGCTGCCGAAAGCGCGAACTTCCTGTCCGGCGCAGTTGACGTCATGCTGGTCGTCCAGCAGGCGGATTTCCAGCGTATCGCCGATGCGACCGGCATCACGGCACAGCGCATTCCGTCGGGCCGTTTTGTCAACATCACCATGCGTCAGGACCAAAAACCCTTCGACGATGTGCGGGTGCGCAAGGCGCTCGCCATGTCGGTCGATCGCCCGACGCTGGTCGATCTCGTGCTTGAAGGCCTCGGCCGCCCGGCCTATGATAACCTCGTGTCGCCGGAATTCCCCTATGCGATCGAAACGCCTGAGATCGCCTACGATCCAGCCGGTGCCAAGAAGCTGCTTGCGGAAGCCGGTTATCCCGACGGCATCAAGATCAAGCTCGTCGCGTCCAACCGCCCGGCAATCCGGGCACAGGTGGCAATCGCGTTGAAGCAGATGGCGCTGCCCGCGGGATTCGACATCGAAGTCGAGACCATGCCGCACGACACCTATCTGGCCAATGTGTGGATGAAGGGTCAGTTCTACATGGGCTATTGGGGCATGCAGGCCACCGAAGACGCTACGTTCAACCTGCTGCTGACCTCTAATGCATCCTACGAGGACACGGCCTGGAAAAATGCCGATTTTGATAAGCTTGTCGCCGATGCCCGCGCCACCGTCGACCCGGCCGCGCGCAAGGAACTGTACGCCCAGGCCCAGCAGCTGCAGCTCGACGAGACGCCTTATATCGTGCCAATCTTCGAAGACATTCTGACAGCCAGCGGAAAGGGCGCAGAGGATTGGACGATCGCGCCTATGTCCCGCTACTACTACGCCGAGAATGTCTGGCTGAACAAGGCCTGATCGCATGAGCCGGGGCTATCTCATCCGCCGCTTGCTAGCCGTTTTCCTGGTGCTGGCGATCGTAACCTTTGCCGTGTTCGCCATCACGACGATGCTGCCGGGCAACGCGGCGATCATGATCCTGGGTGAATATGCCACCCCGGACGCGGTTGCCGCACTCGAAAAGCAGCTGCATCTGGATCAGCCCTGGTATACGCAATATCTAACCTGGGTCGCCGGCATTCTGCGCGGCGATCTGGGGACATCCCTACGTCTGTCTCTGCCGGTGACCCAAGTCGTCGGTGAGGCATTCGCGAACTCCGCGATGCTGGCATTGACAGCGCTCATCGTCGTCACCATCACCGCCATTCCGCTCGGCGCGCTTGCCGCGATCAAGCGGGGCACCGCGATGGATCTGGTGCTCGGTCTGTTCAGCTATCTCGGCACCTGCCTTCCGGAATTCGTCACCGCAACGCTGTTGCTGGTCTTCTTCGCGGCACCGGACCACGGACTTTTCCCGGCTGGTGGTTTTGTCGCTCCCTGGGAAAATCTTGCAGGGTTCGGCGCTCATGTAGTTCTCCCAGCGGCAACGCTCGGACTCGTGCTGATGGCCCATATCGCCAGACAGGTCCGTTCCGAAATGTCTGAAGTGCTGTCTTCCGACTATATTCGCGCCGCACGTCTCAAAGGCCTGACCGAAAGACGGGTGATCCGGCGGCACGCGCTGCCAAACTCGCTGGCGCCTGCCGTTGCGGTCATCTCGCTCGATATCGGCTATCTACTTGGCGGCATCATCGTCGTCGAGGAAATCTTTGCCTGGCCGGGTCTTGGACGCCTGTTGATATACGCGCTGGAAAACCGCGACCTACCCGTCATCCAGGCGGTGACCCTGCTTCTTGCGGCCGTGTACGCTTTGTCCAACCTTCTGTCGGACATCGTCATTGCCCTTCTCGACCCGAGGGTACGTTATGCGTAATTTCTTCTCCACCCCCACGGCCATCGTCGGCACGGTACTGCTCACGCTCGTCTGTTTTGCCGCAATCTTTGGCCCGATTATCGCCCCCTACGATCCACAAGCGTTCGATCCGCTGAACCGGCTTCAAGGACCCTCGATCGCCCATCTTTTCGGCACCGACCAGTTCGGCCGCGACCTTCTTTCGCGCATCCTCACCGGCGCGCCCTCGACAGTTGCCTTCGGTGTCGGAGCGACATTTCTCGGTGTCGGCATAGGTTCGATCATTGGCGTTGTCGCCGGTGTTTCCGGTGGATGGGTTGATTCGACGATTATGCGCATTCTCGATGGACTTCTGGCAGTTCCAGACCTGCTATTCACGCTTCTGATCGTCACCATTCTGGGCGGTGGCATGGAACATGCCATGCTGGCCGTTTCGATCGCCTTTGCGCCGGGCATGGCCCGCATCTCACGAAGCGCTGTGCTCTCTGTCCGTACCCGTGACTATGTACGGGCTGCGGTGGCCCGCGGTGAGTCCGGCGTTTATATCGTCACATGTGAAGTGCTCCCGAATGCTTTGAGTCCCATCGTCGTGGAAGCCACGATCCGCGTTTCCTTCGCGATCATGATCGGCGCAACGCTCGGCTTCCTCGGTCTTGGCGCCCAGCCGCCGAGCACGGAATGGGGCCTCATGGTCGCAGAAGCCCGCCAGTTCATGTTCCGCAATCCGTGGTGTGTTGCAATCCCTGGCTTTGC
>Ga0308159_1004203_pt1 | contig 13399 bp, 11 predicted proteins | sample PhyCR1_FD_201040 | JGI IMG/M metagenome (GOLD analysis project Ga0308159, IMG submission 201040) | Phyllosphere microbial communities from UC Gill Tract Community Farm, Albany, California, United States - DLSLC.R1 | ecosystem: Host-associated > Plants > Phyllosphere > Unclassified | place: USA...
GCGCTACCGCGCCTTCACCGACACCCTGCGCGGCCACGCCGCGCGCTTCCAGCTGGACCTGATGGCAGACTTTATCCGAAAGAGCAAAGACCATGAACTTTAATCCTGCTGCACCGGGCATCGTCCTCGTGGTGGACGACATGCCCGAGAACCTGGCCGTGCTGCACGACGCCCTCGACGAATCGGGCTACACCGTGCTGGTGGCCAACGGCGGCGAAGTGGCCCTGGTGCGCGCGGCCGAAGCGCAGCCGGACATCATCCTGCTCGACGCCATGATGCCCGGCATGGACGGCTTCGAAACCTGCCGCCGCCTGAAAGCGAACCTGGCCACGCGCCACATTCCGGTCGTGTTCATGACGGGGCTGACCGAGTCCGAGCACGTGGTGGCCGCCTTCGAGGCCGGCGGCAACGACTACGTGACCAAGCCGGTGCGCACCAGCGAAGTGCTGGCCCGCATTGCCGCCCACCGCCAGACCGCCCGCCTGATGGACCAGGCCCGCAGTGCACTCGACGCCTTCGGCAACGCGGTGATTGCCATGTCGCCGCACGATGGCAAGATCGTCTGGCAAACCCCGCTGGCGCGCACGCTGATGCAGGGCTACGCGGTGGAAAAGGAATTGCCCGAGTGGCTCGCTGCTACCCAGGCAGCGCATGCGAAAGGCCAGGCGCACCCGCCGCTGACTTTACTGCGCGGCGCGCGCCGCCTGATTTTTTCGGCGGCCGAGTACAGCGAGGACGAACAATGGATGATCGTGCTGCGCGAGGAATCGGACGCGGCGCAGATCGAAAAACTGATGGCAGCGTTCAAACTGACGCAGCGCGAATCGGAGGTGCTGAACTGGCTGGTCAAGGGCAAGACCAACCGCGATATCGGCGAAATCCTCGGCACCAGTCCGCGCACCGTGAACAAGCACCTCGAGCACGTGTTCGTCAAACTGGGCGTGGAGACCCGCACTTCCGCCGCCGCGCTGGCCATCAGCAAGCTGCATGGCGGGCGCGGCGAGGAGCTCAGCGCCTGACAACGCCCCCATGGCTGGGTTGCAGCGTCTCACCGTACTTTCGTACTGTCTTCGTCGCTGCGCTTTGCCCTGAAGGCCTTGCCAGGCGCTGAGGGGTTACAGCTTGTACTGCAAGGTCACCGTGGCATTGCGCGGCGTGCCGTACATATTGCCGCCAGTGGTCCAGCCGATACCCTGGTAATAGGTCTTGTCGAACACGTTGTTGACATTCAGGCGCACGCTGAGCTGCTCGGAAAACTGGTAGCCGGCGTGCAGGCCCACGTAGGTGTAGCCGCCCTGGCGGATATTGCTGTCGTCCGACGAGAAGATGCTGTTTTGCGCGTAAACCGAACCGCCCACCCGCCAGCGCTGCAAGTCGCCCGGCAACCGGTAGCTGGTGGCTATCTTGAGCTGGTGGCGCGGCAGGTCCGGGTCGAACAGCTTGCCGTTGTTGGTGGCGTCTGTGTCGCGCTTGAACTTGGCCTCCACGTACGTGTAGCCGGCGCTGGCCTGCCAGCCTGGCGTGATCTCGCCGCTCACTTCGAGCTCGATCCCACGGCTTTCCACCTCGCCAGCGGCGCGCGTGCAGAACGTGCTGCCGGTGCTCGGGCATGGCGACGGGCCGCTGCGGTCGGTCATGGGCCGGTTTTCCTGGCGGATGTCGAACACCGCCGCGCTGGCGTTGAGCAGGCCGCCGAAATACTCGCCCTTCACGCCTGCCTCGTAGTTGGTGCCGGTGAGGGGCTTGAGCAGGTCGCCGCGCACATCGACGCCGCTTTGCGGCTGGAAGATCTCGGTCCAGCTGGCGTACAGCGAGTGGGTGGCGTTCAGGTCGTATACCAGGCCGGCATACGGCGTGATTTCGCGCGTGACCTTGTAGCCGGTGCCGGCGCGGTCGTTGGTGTAGTCGTACCAGCTCGAACGCGCACCGACGATGACGGCCAGCGGATCGGTGACGCTGAACCGCGCAGAACCGTACGCACCGGTCTCGCGCAGCGTGCTGCCCAGGCCCCAGCGCTGCAGGTTGGGCGTGGGCTGCGCAGCCGCATACGCGTTCCAGTTGAACGGATCGAACGGCAGCGGCGTGGCGCGCACGCCCCAGTCGCCGAAGTTGTTGTTGACCGCCTTGCGGCGGCTCAGTCCCACCGTCATCTCGTGCTTGCGGCCCAGCAGCACGAACGGCCCGCCCGCCATCGCATCGAAGCTGCTTTGCACGTTGTTGAGGCCATAGACCTGCGTGTTGTGGGTGTAGCGGCTCTCGCTGCCGCCCAGCGACGTGAAGGCCATGTCCAGGTCCTGCCACTTGCGGGTGGCCGCCAGCCGGGCTCTCCAGCCGTTGTCGAAGCGCTGGTCGATTTCGGCAAACACGGTCTTGTCGGTCTGGTCCCAGAAGTCGTAGGCGTTACTGAGGTTGGCCGAGCGCGGCAGGCCAAGCTGGTCGCCGTTATCCCTGGTCGGCAGGCCCTGGGAACCGCCGTCGTTGTTCATGCGACGGAAGTGCGCGCCGAGGGTGAGCGTGGCACCGCGTGCGATATCGGCTTCCACGATGCCGTACACCTGCCTGGTGCGGTCGTGCGCCACGTCGTAAAACTGGTCCTGGTCCTGGCCCGCCACCACCACCCTGCCGCGCACAGACTTGGCGTCGTTGAGGGCGCCAGCCGCGTCGAACTGCAATTGCACGGCGTTCCAGCGACCGATGCTGGCAGTCGCCGTGGCCTGGCGCTGCGCGGTCGGACGCTTGCGCACCAGATTGAGGGTGGCCGACGGATTGCCGCTGCCACTGGTCAAGCCATTGGCGCCGCGCACCACCTCCACCCGGTCGTAAATCACCAGGTCGGCGTTGTCGGCATTGAAGGTGCCGTTGGCGCCCATGCTGGTGGGCAGGCCGTCAAGCATCATGTTCGTGATCGGAAAACCGCGCGCGCTGAAGCTGCCGGAATTGCCGGCGTAGTAGCCCTTCTGCGCCACCAGGCCGGTGATCGCCATCACGGCATCGTCGAGCGATACCAGGCCCTGGTCCTCGATCTGCTGGCGGGTGAGCACGCTGACCGATTGCGGCGTCTCGCGCAGCGACAGCGCCATGCGGGTGGCGGTGCTGGCGGCAGCTGCCGTGTACGAGCCGGAGCCCTCGGTCACCGGCGAGGCGGCAGCGCTGACGGTCACCGCACGCAGCGTGGTGGCATCGGCTGCCGATGGCGCGGCGCGCAGTACGTAGCCGCCGTTGTCCAATCGGACCACGTCGAGGCCCGTTCCCTCGAGCAGTCGCGCAAAGCCATCAGGCACACCAGCCGCGCCGCGCAAGCCGGCGGTGCGCTTGCCATCGGTCTGGTCGGCGGTGAACGTGAGCGCCACGCCGGCGCGCATGGCAAAGCTGCGCAGCGCGGGACCGAGCGCGCCGGCGGCGATTTGATAATCCTGTTGAACCGATTGCGCGGGCGGTGTTTGCGCCTGGACCGGCATGGAGACCAGCAAGGCGACCGCACAGGCGATCGGGCCTGCGATCGGAAAGAGCATGTTTTTGTTCTGCATAAGGTATCCCCGGACAATTAGAAGCGATGTGCTTGTCTATGAGTGCCACGAGATCGTCAACCGGGCAGAAAAAAGTGCATTATTTTTTCGGGGCGTGCGCAGGATCGGCTTGCACCGACACCCAGTACCGCGTATGCAGCCGCACCCGTACCGGCAGCGAATTGGGCAGCATGGCGAGGATGCGGTCGGTGTCCTGTAACGGGAAGACGGCCGAGAAGCGCAGGTCGGCCACGGCGGGATCGCAGCGCAGCACGCCGCGCCGATAGCGCCCCAGTTCAGCGAGAAAATCGGCCAGGCGCATGTCGTCGGCCACCAGGCTGCCCAGGGTCCAGGCGATATCGTCGCTGCCGGCAGCCACCGGCGGGGCGGCCTGGCCCGACGAGAACCACGTGCGTTGGCCGGCCCCCAGCACCAGCGACACAGCCTTCGTCGGCGCCAGCGCCACCGCGCCGTGCTGCACCACCACGTCGGTGCGGCCGTCGCGCTGGCGTACGGTGAAGGCAGTGCCCAGCGCACGTACCCTGCCCTGTGCGGTCTGCACGGTAAACGGCCGCAGATCGCCATCGGCGTGGCCGGTAACCACGCTGATTTCGCCGGCCACCAGCACCAGCAAACGCTGGTTGCTGTCGAACCGCACATCGACCGCGCTGGCGGTGTTGAGGACCAGGCGGGTGCTGTCGTCGAGCGTCCAGGTGCGGCGCTCGCCAACGCCGGTGCGCAGGTCGGCCACCAGCGACTGCCAGACAGTGGAGCGGTGCAGATGCCAGCCGGCGACGCCTGCCACGCCAACGCCGGCCAGCAGCGCCAGCGCCCGGCGCCGGCCGGCGTGGCTGGTCTGGCCGCCATCTGGCGCTGACAGCGCCCGATAGGCGCCGTCGCCATGCAAGCCTTGCAGGCGCGCGCACACCGCCTCCAGGTGCAGCCAGGCGCGGTCGTTGTCAGGGTGTTCGGCACGCCACTGGCGCCAGCGCGCGCGGTCGGTTTCCTCGACCGCACCGGACATGAAGGTGGTGAGCCATTCGGCCGCGCCGTCGGCGGCGGCAGCGCTGATCGGCTGGCCGCCAGCCAGCGGGACGTCACTGCTGCCCATCATGCGGGCAGCGCGAACAGGCACTGGCGGTTGGCGCGGGTAAGGTACTGCTTGACCGAGCTGCTGGACACCTGCAGGCGCTGCGCGATCTGGTCGTAGGTCAGGCCCTCGAACTGGGCCAGCAGGAAGGCTTCGCGCACCGGCACCGGCAAACCGTCGAGCGCGCGGTCGATCTGTTGCAGCGCTTCGAGCGCCAGCAGGCGTTCTTCGGGAGATGGCGCCAGCGCTTCGGGCAGCGCCGCCAGGGCCTCGAGGTAGGCCGCCTCCAGCACGTGGCGGCGGTGGCGATGCGCCAGCAGGCGCTGGGCGATCGTCGCCAGGAAGGGGCGCGGCTCGCGGATGTCGGCGGCCTGCCCCGCCTTGATCACGCTGACAAAGGCATCGTGGGCCAGGTCGGCCGCCTCGCTGCGGTTGTCGAGACGCCGGTTGATCCAGCCGCGCAGCCAGGCGTGGTGATCGAGATACAGCGCTTCGACAGGGTTAACACCGGGCATACCAGATTATATGTGAATGAGAATTATTCCCAATAATAATCCATGTCACCCGGTTTGTCGATCAGTGACTGGCGGCGGCGCGCGCCTCGGCCAGCCAGCCGTCGAATTGCTGCTGATGGAACTTGATCCAGCCGGCCGCATGGCGGGCAATGTCGGCCTGGGTATTTTCGCCGGTGCGCATGCGTTCGTTCTGGGCGTTGATGTCGGCGATCGGCAAACGCATCACTTCGAACAATTTGAGTGCGGCCGGGTTTTTGCCGGCCCAGGCGCGGTTGACCACGACGCGCGTGGTGTTGACCGCGAAGCCGTAATCGCTGCCGTCGTCCATGCGCGTGTTGGTCTTGTCCGGGTTGGACGAGAACGGTACCTGCAACCACACCACGTCCTTGCCCGGCACCAGCACGCCGCTGACCCAGTACGGCGTCCAGGTGTAGTACAGGATCGACTCGCCGCGCTGGTAGCGGCCGATGGTGTCGGCAATCAGCGCCGAGTAGCTGCCCTGCACGTGCTGCACGGTTTCGCGCAGCTTGTAGGCGTCCATGTGGTTTTCGATCATCGCCTCGCAGCCCCAGCCCGGATTGCAGCCGGTAAGATCGGCCTTGCCGTCGCCGTCATGGTCGAACAGCTTGGCCAGGGTGGGATCGCGCAGCTGGTCGATATTGGTGATGTTGTACTTGTCTGCGGTAGCCTTGTCAATCAGGTAGCCCTGGGCGGCAGGACCGGCGTACTGGCCCACGCGCATCAGCTTGGCATCGCCGCCGGCATTGTCGTAGTAGTCCTTGTGCAGCGGGTCCCAGTGCACGGCCAGGAAGGTGGCGTCGCCGTTGGCGATGGCGATGTGCGCGGTCGGATATTCGACTTCCTTGATCGGCTGCATTTCGTAGCCCAGTTTTTCCAGCGCCCGCTCGACCAGCATGGTCTGGAAGGTTTCTTCCGCAATCGAGCTTTGCAGCGCCTGCACCTTGATGCCCTTGCCGGGCAAGTCGGCGACGGGCGTTTGCGCCATGGCCAGGCTGGTGCCCAGCACCATGGCAGCAATGCCCAGGAACGACAACCACTGGAACTTGCGTTGCGATTTGCGGGTTTCTTTGAATTGTGCGACTTGATTCATGGAGTTCCTTTCTTATTGTGTGGCCAGGTGCGCTGGTGCGGCTTCCTGCACCGGCGCCGGCGTTGGCACGGGATCGCGGCGCACCAGGCGCATCACCAGGCCGGCCGGGCCGGTCTGGTACCAGTGGCGCACGCCACGGCGCGGCTGGCCCATCGCCTGGGTCAGGCGGTCGAGCGTAATGGCCAGCAGCACGATGCCCAGGCCACCGACGGTAGCGAGGCCCATATCGAGGCGGCCGATGCCGCGCAATACCATCTGGCCCAGGCCACCGACCGCGATCATCGAGGCGATCACCACCATCGACAGCGACAGCATCAGCGACTGGTTGATACCGGCCATGATCGACGGCATCGCCAGCGGGAACTGCACGCGGGTGAGCAGCTGCCATGGCGAAGCACCGTAGGCGCGCGCCGCTTCGATCAGGTCGGGACGCACCTGGCGGATACCGAGATTGGTCAGGCGCACCAGCGGCGGCAACGCGAAGATGATGGTGACGATGACGCCGGGGGCGTTACCGATACCGAACAACATCACCACCGGCACCAGGTACACGAAGGCGGGCGTGGTCTGCATGGCATCCAGTAAGGGACGCAGCAGGTTCTGCGCGCGGTCGCTGCTGGCCAGGAATATCCCCAGCGGCAAACCGATCAGCAAACAGAATGCCAGTGAGGTCAGCACCAGCGACAGGGTGATCATCGCCTCGGGCCAGATGCCCAGCATCGACACGACCAGCAGCGCCAGCACGGTACCGATGGCCAGCGCGCGGCTGGTGAACTGCCAGGCCAGCACGCCCACGATGGCGATCACCGCCAGCGCCGGCGCTGCCAGCAGCACGTCGCTGACACCGGTCAGGGTGGCGTCGATCGGCGCGCGCACGGCCTGGAAGAACGGCCGGAAGTTGGCCACTACCCAGCCCAGGCCCTGGTTGATCCAGGACTCGAGCGGCAGCGAGCCGTCGAAGATTTGCGACACGTGGAAGCCGGTAGCGTGCGCCGGTTCCGCAGCTGGCCCGGCAGCGTCGAGCCACGAGGTATCGGTCGGTGGCTGCGGCAGCCACGGATTGACCTGCGCGGCCTGCTCTACTGCCGGCTGTGCGGTACGGGCTGCATCGGCGGCGACCGCGGTATGTGCGAGGTTATCTGCTTTCATGCTTGTCCTTTCTGTGCTTGTGGTTCTGCAATCGGTGGCGTGTCGCGGTCGAGGAACTTCAGCAAGGTGGTCTTGCTGATGGCGCCGCGGAAGTTGCCATCATTGGCGACCACGGGGACGGCATACGGCAGCTGCGCCACCTGGCCGAACAGGCCGGCCACCGGCTCATCGGCATCGATGGTCGGCACGTCGGGCAGGTAGGCATGGGCCAGGCCGAGCGGGCCGACATGGCCGTCGAGCGCGGTGCGCAGCGAGTCGGCCGATACCACGCCGAGGAATTTTTTCTGCGGGCTGACCACGTAGGCGTAAGCGCGATCCTGCTCCTCCAGCATCGACAGCGCGGCGCGCGAGCCGCGCGTCGGTGATTCCGACACCACGATCTGGCTCTTGCGGGCGATGTCGCCGGCCTTGAACACGGCCGCCGCATCGACACCGCGCACGAAGTTGCGCACGTAATCGTTGGCGGGCTTGCGCAGGATTTCCTCCGGCGTCCCCACCTGCACCACGTGGCCGTCTTTCATGATGGCCACGCGGTCGCCGATGCGCATCGCTTCATCGAGATCGTGCGAAATGAAGACGATGGTGCGGCGCTTGATCTGCTGCAGGCGCAGCAGCTCCGACTGCATCTCGGTGCGCATGATCGGATCGAGCGCGGAAAACGCTTCGTCCATCAGCAAGATCGACGGATCGCATGCCAGTGCGCGGGCCAGGCCCACGCGCTGCTGCATGCCGCCGGACAGCTCGTCAGGGTAGCTGGCGCCATAGCCGGCCAGGCCTACCTGTTCGAGCGCCTGCAGCGAAGCGGCATTGCGCTCGTCCTTCGGGATGCCGGCCAGTTCCATGCCGAAGCCGGTATTTTCCAGCACCGTGATCTGCGGCAGCAGCGCAAACGACTGGAACACCATGCTGATGTCCTTGCGGCGCAGCGCCCGCAGTTCTTTATCGGGCAGCGTGTTAATGTCATTGCCGTCGATCAGGATACGGCCGTCGGTCGGCTCGATCAGGCGGTTGAGCATGCGCACCAGCGTCGATTTGCCGGAGCCGGACAGGCCCATGATGACGAAAATCTCGCCGGCTTCGATGGTGAAGGTGGCGTCGAAAACGCCGATGGTGCATTCGGTTTGCGCCAGGATGTCCTGCTTGCTGGCGCCCTGGCGGACCAGGGCCAGTGCTTCGTCGGGCTTGTCGCCGAAGACCTTGAATACATGATCGATGATAATTTGTTTAGCCACGTCGTGGTTCTCCCTCGATGAAACGAATGGATGAAACGCTGCAAGCCATACGGCTGCGGCGGCGTATATGTTGCGATAGTGCGAATTCAAAGCGAATTCCGTCGGCGATGTCGCGGCGCAAGGCGCACGCAAGCAAGTGACGTGTCGGGGGCGGACGCCGTTGCGGCATGGCGCCGGGTCGTCCTGATACGGGCAGAGGGCCCATGGTTGCGTTTCACGCTTGAGGTGAAATGCAGTGTGTAGCGGAAGGTGCTACCTGTTACAGCTGTTGTAAATATGCATCAATTATAGCAAGAAAAAGTGCGCTTGTCCAATAGCTTTCCGGCTCGAAACGTGCTAGCAATGTTAGTCAGCGCACATACCGCACCACAAACATGAGACTGGTTTAACATTTTGGTAGCGATGAAAAGATTGCTTTCAGTATCAAAACGGCAAATTTATCAGCGCCGTGCGATGTCAGGATATCATCGCGCCATCGCTGTCACTCCCACGCCACCATGCATCACCCTGCCCTGTCCATCCTGGTCGTCGAAGACCACCCGACCATCGCCCGCCAGATCGTGGAATTCCTCGACGGGCTGGCGTGGCAGGCCGACCACGCCGCCACCGGCGCGCTGGCCATCGACCTAGCGACCAGTAACGTCTATGACGTGGTCCTGCTCGACCTCAACCTGCCCGACATCGATGGCCTGGAAGTATGCCGCGCCATCAAGGCGCGGGCGGCGCGCAATGTGCCGGTGCTGATGCTCACCGCGCGCGACGCTTTCGAGGACAAGGCGCTCGGGTTCCACGGCGGCGCCGACGATTACGTTACAAAACCGTTCGACCTGCGCGAACTGGCGCTGCGCTGCGAAGCGCTGGCGCGCCGCAACGCCCTGCACCGCGACCAGCAAACCACGGTGGGCCCGCTCACGCTGCACCTGCGCGAACGGCGTGTGCTGTGCCACGGCGAACCGGTGGCGCTTACGCAAAGCGGCTTCCGCGTACTGTCCCTGTTATGCGACGCTTACCCGCATGCGGTGGCCCGCTCGGCGCTGATCCACGCGCTGTGGGGCGACGCTCCGCCGGACAGCGACGCCTTGAAATCGCACCTGTACGCGCTGCGCAAGCAGCTCGACCTGGCCGGTGCGCCGGACCTGATCGTCACGATCCCGCAGCTCGGCTACCGCCTGGCATTGGCAAGCGGCGGCCATGTTTAGTTCGATCCGCCACGGCCTGTTTGCCGCGCTGGCCGGCTTCACGGTGCTGATCTGCGTGGGCTACACGGGACTGGCGCTGGTGATTTCCTACGTCACCGAGGACATGCTGGTCGATCGCCTGCTGGCGCGCGAAGCCGACGGCATCGCCGTGCACTTCCGCCAGCATGGCGAAGTCAAACCGCCGGATTTGACGCTCATCCGCGTCTATCGCCGCGTGGCGGAGTTACCGCCCGAGGTGGAAGGCGCAGTGATGGCCGGGTTCCAGCGCGCCGAAATATCCACCGACACCGGTCCCCACTACCACCTGCGCACGCTGGATCTGCGGACGTCCGATGGGGGACAAAGGCTGTACCTGGTGGCCGACGTCGCCCCGCTGCTGGTGGTGGCCAAGCTGTTCCAGGAAGTGGGCGGCTTGCTCACCGCCGTGGCGCTCGGATTGCTGGCGCTGGCGCTGCTGCTGGCCTACCTGCTGTCGCGCAGGCTGGTGGCGCCGTTGCAGGTGTTGGCGCAAGAGGTGCGCGCCGCATCGGTAGCAGCGCCAGGTAAGGCGGTCCGGTTCAGCGCCAGCGACCGGCGCGACGAAATCGGCTACCTGGCCGACAGGCTAGGCGCCACCATCGGCGACCTGCACGCGGCGCTGCAACGCGAAACCGATTTTACGCGCGACGTAGGGCACGAATTGCGCACGCCGCTGACCGTGATGCAGAACGCGCTGTCGCGCGGAGATGGCAGCGCCGAAGCACAACAATTACGCCAAGGCGTATCCGAAATGCGCGCTACTGTTGACGTGCTGTTCGCGCTGGCGCGCGCAGAACACATCGCTGCCGCGACCTTCGATCTGCGCGCCCTGAGCGAAGAGCGGTTGCTGCGCCTGGTCGAGGACGAGGGCTGGGACACAGCTGGCCTGGTGCTGGCACTGCCGGAACGGCTGCCAGCAACAGGCAACCGCCACCTGTGCGGCCTTCTGCTCGACAACTGCCTGCGCAACGCCGTCTTCCACGGCGGCGCGGGCTGCCGCCTGCAACTGGCGTTCGCGGACGGCGCGCTCGCCATCGTCAACACGGTGGCGCCGCAACAACCGGCATCCACGCACGGTTTCCGCCACGGCCAGCACCTGCTGCTGCGCATTGCGGCGGCGATGCGGTGGCAGATCGCTTTCGACGCGGTGGAAGACGGCTACCGCGTGACCATCACGCCAACCATTTAAAAAATACGGAAAATTTCACCGGCATTTCACCAGCCGCCCTGCATGCTGCGACCTCCAACCAATACCCGGAGTCGCACATGAAAATTCTCGTCAGCCTGTTCCTGATTGCCTGCACCACCGTGCCCGTCGCCGCGCTGGCCCAGGTCAAGTCGCTGGTGCACAAGGACGAAAAGCGCCGCTACCTGGTCTACACGCCGCCATCGTACGACCGGCAGCCGCAAAAATCCTACCCGGTCGTGTTCAACTTCCACGGCAGCGGCATGACCATGGCCGAGCAGATGCTGTACACGCAGATGAACCGCGCCGCCGACCGCCACCAGTTCATCGTGGTGTATCCGGCAGGCATCAAGCAGGACTGGAACGTGGGCTTTGGCATGTCGTACCTCGACGGTACCGACGATATCGGCTTTACGCAGGCACTGCTGGCAAAACTCAAGCAGGACTACCGCGTCGATGACCGGCGCGTGTACGCCACCGGCCTGTCGCGCGGCGGCTTCTTCGCCCTGCGCATCGCCGCCGAACTGCCGCAACTGTTCGCGGCGGTCGCTTCGGTCGGCGCCCCGATGCCCGAACCGGTCATCGCGCATCACACCAGCAGAGGAAAAATCGGCGTACTGCAACTGCACGGCACCGCCGACCAGGTGGTGGCCTACGCCGGCAAGCCGGCCGGCTACCTGTCTGCCGAAGCGACCTACACCTACTGGCTCGAGCGCAACGGCATCGCCGCAGGCAACGCCAAACCGGTCAACATCGGCACTGACGTCAGCTGGCAAGAGCAGAGCAACGGCCACCACCGCGTCGCCCTGACCACGATCCGCGACGGCGGCCACACCTGGCCCGGCGCCGATCCCTTCAACGTCGGCCTGCCTATCGGTAAAACCACCGCCACCATCGACGCCAACGACACCATCTGGCGGTTCTTCAGCGAACATCAACTCGGCAAATAACGCTGCGTCAAGTGAGGGCCAGCGGGACGCCGCGCGCCCAGCGGTTGGAGGACAGCGAGAACGTCAGGGCGCGCACCTGGTGGTACCAGCCGGCGGGAACGAACAGCATGTCGCCGGGGTTGACGATCACTTCGACGCAGTTGGCCTGGCGCGCCAGCGGGTAGCGGTCGTAATCGGGCGCTTCGGGGTCGAACGGGGAGCCGAACAGGATGGCGTTCGCTTCCTTCGGGTACAGGAATTTGTCATGGTGCGGCGGCGCCAGGTAGATGCGCTTGGTGCCCCAGATTTGCGCGAACACGTTATCGTCGTAGTCGCAGTGCAGCGGCGTCATGGTGCGCACGGGGCCGAGCCAGAAACGCGGCGGTCCCATTTTCTGGAAGTAACCGGGCCAGTGGCACATGCTGTTCAATTCGCGCAGCTCGAGGTTACCCACGTAGGGAGGCAAATCGTCGGTGCCAGCCAGCGAGATATCGAGGTATTCGCGCATGGTCATGTCGCACATCGGGCGGTCGGCGGCAAAGGCGTTGGCGATGTAGTCGCCCACGCGGGCGCGTACCGGCACGTCGCCATATTGTTCGCGCAGCTGCTCCGGCGTAAGGCGGCACAGCGGCCAACGGTCTACCACGCCCGTGATCAGGAATGGCAGCCCATGCGCGGCGCGGGCGCGGAAGGCCGCTGCGTCGAGATGGCCATAGCGCGGCACTTCCGTGATCGCGGGCAGATCGCGGCTCACGCGGCGGATGGCGTGGCGCATTTCATCGATCGACGGCACGCCGCGCACCTGGGCGTCTTTCAGCTCGCGCGCGTGCTTTCTGGCCAGTGCCTCTTCGGGCGTGTCGATGAATTTTCGGGGCGGCAGGCGTGATTCTCTGGACATGCTGGGCAATGGTTGTGGGGATTATGAAACAAAAGCCGGTAGAGGCGGTAGTATAGCGGTTCGTCACGCTCTCAACGATCCATGATGCAAACCGGCGGCATGCGTATTTTTCGACTCTCCCTGGCAGCCGCGCTGCTGGCCGGCGGCGTGGCGCGCGCGGCCGACATCCCCGTCACCATTTATGCCGATGCCGGCTACCCGCCCTATTCCTACGACAAGGATGGCAAAGCCGCCGGCCTGTATCACGAAATCGTGAAGGCCGCGCTGGCGCGCATGCAAGGTTACAAGGTCGATATCAAGCCGGTGCCGTGGAAGCGCGGCATGGCGCTGCTGCAGTCCGGCGCAGGCTTTGCGCTGTATCCGCCGTACATGAACACCAAGGACGAACCGTGGACCTGGCCATATTCGCGCCCGCTCTACGAGGAACACGTGGTGGCGTTTTGCCGCAAGGACCTGCTGGGAGGTCGCGGCCGCACGCGCTGGCCCGAAGATTTTTATGGTCTCACCATCGGCAACAATTCCGGCTTCATCGTCGGCGGCGAAGCGTTCGACCAGGCGGTGCGCGA
>Ga0308159_1004204_pt1 | contig 13399 bp, 12 predicted proteins | sample PhyCR1_FD_201040 | JGI IMG/M metagenome (GOLD analysis project Ga0308159, IMG submission 201040) | Phyllosphere microbial communities from UC Gill Tract Community Farm, Albany, California, United States - DLSLC.R1 | ecosystem: Host-associated > Plants > Phyllosphere > Unclassified | place: USA...
ATGTCGTTCATGCCTTTGACGGCAGTCAACTTCTGCGCCCGCTGCGGTGTATTCGAGTTGTTATTCACTTGAGTCATCAGATGGTTGGAGGGCTTGCCTCCGGCATGGCGGATTCGCGTGAATCCGCAGGTCAGTCGGCCGTCGCGGCAGCCGCGTTCTGCCCAAAGCGCCGCGCAATGTACTGGTCGACGATTTCGTGGAACTCTGCAGCGATGTTGTCGCCGCGCAGCGTGAGCACCTTTTCCCCGTCGATGAACACTGGAGCGGCCGGAGCTTCGCCCGTGCCGGGCAGGCTGATGCCGATGTCGGCATGCTTGCTTTCACCGGGGCCGTTCACGATGCAGCCCATGACGGCGACCTTGATCTTTTCCACCCCGGGGTACCGCACGCGCCAGACGGGCATTTGCGAGCGCAGGTGGTCGTCGATCTGCTTGGCGAGTTCCTGGAAAGTGGTGCTCGTCGTCCGGCCGCATCCGGGGCAGGCCGTGACGCTGGGCACGAAGGACCGCATGCCGAGCGCCTGCAGAATCTCTGCCGCGACGACCACCTCCTGCGTGCGCGCCTCGCCGGGCTGCGGCGTCAGCGACACGCGGATCGTGTCGCCAATGCCCTCCTGCAGCAGGACGGCCAGCGCCGCCGTGGAAGCGACCGTCCCCTTGGTGCCCATGCCCGCTTCGGTCAACCCCAGGTGCAACGCGTAATCGCTGCGTTTGGCCAGTTCACGGTAGACCGAGATCAGATCCTGCACGCCGCTCACCTTGCACGACAGGATGATCTGGTTGCCGTCCAGGCCCATGGCCTCGGCCCGACGGGCCGATTCGATGGCCGAGGTAATCAGCGCTTCGTACATGACCTGCCGGGGATCCCAGGGCTGCGCACGCTGGCTGTTGACGTCCATCAGCTGCGCCAGCAGTTCCTGGTCCAGGCTGCCCCAGTTCACGCCGATGCGGACGGCCTTGTTCCAGCGCATGGCGGCATCGATCATCTGGCCGAACTGCCGATCCCGCTTGTCGCCCTTGCCGACATTGCCTGGATTGATCCGGTACTTGGACAGTGCCTGGGCGCAATCGGGGTACTCGGTGAGGAGCCGGTGGCCGTTGTAGTGGAAGTCGCCCACCAGCGGGACCGTCTCGCCCATGCGATCGAGTTGCTCCCGGATGTAGGGCACCGCGGCGGCGGCCTCGGGAGTGTTCACCGTGATGCGGACGAACTCCGAGCCCGCCTGCGCAAGTTCCTTGACCTGGATGGCGGTGCCAATGGCGTCCACGGTGTCCGTGTTGGTCATGGACTGGATCCGCACCGGAGCGCCACCGCCCACGGTGACGACCCGCGAACCCCAGACCACGCGGGCCTGCCTGGAAGTGCGCATGAGGGGCGCGGCCATGGGCACGGCGCCGGTCGATGTTTCGTAGCTCACTTACTTCACCTCAAAACGGGCGACGTTCTCGCGCGTGGAACTGGCAATGTCCAGCGGCTGCCCGCGCACCAGCACGGTGGCGGCGTCCGCCTTGCCGATGACGACGGCCCAGGGAGGGCTGCCAGGTGCCACGAGACGGTCGCCGGCATTCAACATCTTCTGGGTCGTGCCGCCACCCGAAAGGTTGCGCACCTGCACCCAGGAAGTGGCTTTGGCCGCAATCACCAGCACGTCGGAGCTGGGAGGCGCTGCCGACGGTGCTGCCTGATTCGCTGCAGAAAGGGTCGCCGGCGCGGGTGACGCCACCGGGGCCGCTGCCGGGGTGGCCGCTGGCGTGGGCGTCACCACCGGCGGATTGGAATTCGCGGGCTGCGCCGAGAACAGCCCATTGGCCGGCGCGCTGGTTGAAGCGGGCTCGACCGCCGAAGCGGCGGGAGCCGCCGCACTGGCGACCTCTTCGGTTGCAGGGTTGTCGAGCGCCCGGGGCACGAACACCATCGCCACCGCGCCCAGCAGGAGCAGCAGCACCACGGCGACGATCGAGCGCGGAACCGCCGAGCCCGCGCCGCTGGATGCGCGCGCGTTGCTGTCCTTGTAGGAAGCGTTGATGCCGCGGTCCGCCGTCAGACGAGGAGCGGCACCTTGCGGCAGCAAGGCCAGAACGGGTGCCGGATCGATCTTCAAGGTGCGGCACACACTGGAAGCCAATGCACGCACGAAAACCGCGTCCGGGAAGACATCGTAACGATCGGCTTCCAACGCCTCCAGCTTGGGCGCCGAAACCTTCAGCGCCACCGCAAGTGCGTCGATATGGACGCCTGCCGCCTGCCTCGCGTCCCGCAGCAAGCTGCCCGCCGTGGCATGGCCTGCCGCTGCCGGATTCGTCGTTTCTGTCTCAAGCATCTCACTCATCGAACGCGCCTCGCTCATAAGCCAGCAGTTCCCGCGAATCGGGGAACCGCTTGCGCAGTTGCTCCCCCAGCTGCCGCATGGCAATGGTGTCCTTCAAGGCACGTTCAACCTTGATTCCCAGCCACAGCGACTCGGCGCTCGCGAACTCGCCGTTGTTCACCCTTCGCACATAGAACTGCGCCTGCTTGGCATCACCCCTGCGAAACTTCAGCGAAGCCAGGCCGTAACCGATGACCGGGCTTCCGGCATCGAGTTCATATGCACGCAACAACACCTGCTCTGCCGCAGTCAGATCGCCGGAGCGCTCCAGGCACACGCCTTGCGACATCAAGGTTTTGCTGCGCGAAGTGTAGGCGGGCACTGCCAGCGCGCGGTCGAACCACTGCATGCTTTCCGCATAGCGCTGGCGCTGGCACTGCAGCCAACCGAAGTTGTGCATGATGTCCGGGTCGCCCGGCCGCAATGCCTGAGCACGGCGAAGACCCTCTTCTGCCTGCACCAGGTTGCCCAGCCGCATGTAGATGAGCGCCATTAGGTGATGGGCATCGGCGAAGGTCGGGTCGTGCGCGATGGACTGCTTGACCTCGTCCAGCGCGACAGTCGTCTGGCCCATCTGGAAATAGTTGGCGGCCAGCTCCAGGCGGATGCGGGCTCGCCGGCGCACTTCCGACTCATCGGATGGCGTGACCACCGGCTCGGAAGCATACGAGGCACCGGTGGCAGAAGTGGTGGTGGTGGTAGTCGTGGTGCAACCGCCCACTACGAACCCGGAAGCGCCGGCCACAGCCGCGATGGCCACCCACCGTTGCCACCGCATTCCTGCATTTGCCATGTCTGCCCCCTTGATGTGATGCATGCCCGCCGTTCAGGTCACTGGCTTGAGCGCGATCACTCGCTGCTTGGCCATGCGCTCTGACGCGCGCGTGCGATCTTTTACATCTCCGGCCAGCTGGCCGCAGGCCGCATCGATGTCGTCGCCGCGCGTCTTGCGCACGGTCGTAACGATACCTGCCTCGCTCAGCAGCTTCGCAAAAACCGACACTTGCTGAGGGGAAGACCGGTGCAGGCCGGACGCAGGGAACGGGTTGAAGGGAATCAGGTTGAACTTGCACCACACGCCTCGGCTGGCGTGCGTGCGCACGAGATCGATCAACTGCTGGGCATGCTCCGGCTGGTCGTTCACGCCGTCCAGCATGCAGTATTCAAAGGTGATGAAGTCACGCGGTGCGTGCTCCAGGTACCGGTTGCAGGTTTCCAGCAACTCGGCGATGGGGTACTTGCGGTTCAACGGAACCAGGTTGTCGCGCAGCGCATCATTGGGCGCGTGCAGCGACACCGCCAGCGCGACCGGACAGTCCTGCGCGAGCCGGTCCATCATCGGCACGACGCCCGAGGTCGAAACGGTGACCCGGCGCCGCGACAGGCCATAGCCATGGTCGTCGAGCATCACCCGCAGCGCAGGCACCAGAGCTGCATAGTTCTGCAGGGGTTCGCCCATCCCCATCATCACGACGTTGGAGATCACGCGATCTGACACGCCCAGGCGGCTGCGCAGCGCATGCTCGGCAAACCAGAGCTGGGCCACGATCTCACCCGTGGTGAGGTTGCGGCTGAAGCCCTGATGGCCCGTGGAGCAGAAGCGGCAACCCACGGCGCACCCGGCCTGGGAAGACACGCACAGCGTTCCCCGGTCATCCTCGGGAATGAACACGGTCTCCACCGCATTGCCGTCACCGACGTCGAACAGCCATTTGACCGTTCCGTCCGCCGAGACGTGTTCGCTGATGACGCGCAGGCCGGTCACCACCGCGACGCCCTTGAGCTTTTCACGGAGCGACTTGGCCAGATCACTCATGGCGTCGAATTCGCTCGCGCCACGCTGATGGATCCAGCGAAAGAGTTGGGTCGCCCGAAAGCGCTTCTCACCCAGCCGCTCGCAGAAAGCGGCCAGCCCGTCCAGATCGAAATCAAGCAGGTTGGTGGTCATGGCGTCAGTCAGGCGTTGCGAGGCAGGCAGCGGTTGCACGCAGCGAGGCGCCCCGGCAGGCATGCCGAGACTCAGGCGGGTGCGCGCAACCGGAACGCATCAACGCGAGTAGATGTTCAGGCCAGGGAAGAAGAACGCGATTTCGACCTGGGCCGTTTCAGGCGCGTCGGAACCGTGGACTGCATTGGCGTCGATGCTGTCGGCGAAATCGGCGCGGATCGTGCCGGCTTCTGCCTTCTTGGGGTCGGTGGCGCCCATCAGTTCGCGGTTCTTCAGGATGGCGTTCTCGCCTTCCAGCGCCTGGATCATCACGGGGCCGGAGATCATGAAATCGACCAGGTCCTTGAAGAAGGGACGTTCCTTGTGCACGGCGTAGAACTGCTCGGCTTCGCGGCGCGACAGGTGGGCCATGCGGGCGGCGACGACCTTCAGGCCGGCAGCTTCGAAGCGGGCGTAGATCTGGCCGATCACGTTCTTGGCAACTGCGTCGGGCTTGATGATGGAGAGAGTGCGTTCGATAGCCATTGTTTTATCCTGATGTGTGAGGTTGCGGTGACTTTTGCCCTATGGACAAAGCTTTCCATTCTATCGCGGAGGTGAAACCCTAGCGCCCTCTGCGGCGCGGGCCGGGGCCGCCGTTGCCGCGCTTCTGGTCCTGGCGCTGGCGCATCAGGCTGTCGCTGCCGATATAGCCCACCGAGGTCTTCATCGGATCAGGCTGCGCGGACGGGGATGCGGAGCGCCCCTTGGGCGCCGTGCCGTCTTCCCGGCGCGAACGCAGTGCGCGGCCCACCGGGGAGCCTGCCGCCTTGGGTCCGGTGCCGGCGCCTCTCGCCTGCGGGCCTCGGGCGCCACGCGGCTTGGCCCGCTCCACTGGTGCCTCCGCCTCCGCAGCACCCTCGGCCGGTCGGACCCGGGCCGGGCCAGCCGCGTTGGCCAGCGCCCGGATGTCGCGCTCGTCCAGCTCCAGCCAGGCCCCGCGCTTCAACCCGCGCGGCAGCATCATCGCGCCGTAGCGGATGCGGATCAGCCGGCTGACGGCGTGCCCCACGGCCTCCATCATGCGGCGAACCTCCCGGTTGCGCCCCTCGGAAATGGTCACGCGGTACCAGCAGTTGGAGCCTTCGCCGCCACCGTCCTCGATGGAGCCGAACGCGGCAAAGCCGTCTTCCAGCTGCACGCCATCCAGCAGCCGCTGTTTTTCTTCGTTGCTCAACGCGCCCAGCACCCGCACCGCGTATTCGCGCTCCAGCCCGAAACGGGGATGCATCAGCTGGTTGGCCAGCTCGCCAGAGCTGGTGAACAGCAGCAGCCCTTCCGTGTTCAGGTCCAGCCGGCCTACCGATTGCCACTTGCCCTGCATCAGTCGAGGCAGCTTGCGGAACACCGTCGGACGGTTTTGCGGATCGTCGTGGGTGACGACTTCGCCTGCAGGCTTGTGATAGGCGATCACCCGCGCTGGCGGCGGATCGATGCGATAGCGGATCGGCTTGCCATTGACGCGGATCTGATCGCCATGCTGGATGCGCTGCCCCACGTGGGCGGGCTCGTTGTTGACCGAGATGCGCCCTTCCAGAATGAGCTGCTCCATCTCCAGCCGCGAACCCAGCCCGGCCTGCGCCAGCACCTTGTGCAGCTTGGGGGTCTCCACCTGGGGCTGCAGCACCCGCTTCGTGGGTGCCAGCTCCTGCTGCGCCTCGTCTTCGTCGAGCTTGCCCGACACCACGTCGGCAAAGCCGTAGCCGTCGGCCTGTGGCGACACTGGCGCGCGGGCCGGCGACCTGGCCGTGCGCGGGGCGACGGCCGTGGTGCCTGCGACACGGCCACCCTGGCCGCTGCGAGCGCTTCGGCCTTCGCCGCGCGGCTTGCGCTGGGCTCCGCCCTCGGCAGGGGCAGCGTCGGGGCCGGATACCGGCTCATCCTGGTGGGATTCATTCATCTTGTGTTCCTGTAGCAGCCGTCGGCGACCCCTGGGCCCCATCCACCTGCAGTGTTGTTAATGCGCCCGCATCGTCCGGTGCGGCGCCGTCTTGCGCCGCTGCACCGCTCCGCGCAGCGGGCTCGCCGGACGCCGCAACTGCCGCAGCCTCGACAGCCTCGGCAGCCTCTGTACCTTCGCCCTCCGCCAACCCCAGCGCATCGAACATGTTGGCTTGCACGACCGGGTCGTCCAGCACCGGCAGTTGGTCGAGCGACTGCAGCCCCAGATCGTCCAGGAACTGCCGGGTGGTGGCGAAAAGCGCCGGCCGCCCTACCGTTTCCCGGTGTCCGATGACCTCCACCCAGCCCCGGTCTTCCAACTGCTTGATGATCAGGCTGTTGACCGTGACGCCGCGCACGTCTTCGATGTCGCCACGGGTGACCGGCTGCCGGTAGGCAATGATGGCCAGCGTCTCCAGCGCCGCCCGCGTGTAGCGGGGCGGCTTCTCGGGGTGCAGGCGGTCGAGGTACTCGCGCATTTCCGGCCGACTCTGGAACCGCCAGCCCGAAGCGACCTGGACCAGCTCCACACCGCTTGGCGCCCAATCCTGCTGCAGCTCCAGCAGCAGCGTCTTGAGCGTATCGGCGCCGAGGGCATCGTCGAACAGCCCACGCAGCTCACGCACCGTCACGGGCTGCGGTGCGCAGATCAGCGCGGTTTCCAGAACCCGTTTGGCTTCCACCGTATTCATGATGTTCAGCAATCCCGAGGAAGGTGCACGTGAGCCCGCAGCGTGACAGCGAACGGCAGCACAACAGGGAGCAAGAAAGAGATGAGGCGCGTGTACAGCGATGGACCAGGCGCCATGCCGAGCGAAAGAGTGTCGGCACAAGCGTGTGCGGACCTAGGCTCAATTGTAGCGCAGGCCCCAAAATTCGACGGCGGCCGCCATGTCCTCCGGCAACGGCGCCTTCCACTCCATCGGGACGCCCGTGACAGGGTGCGCGAAGGCCAGTCGAAAGGCATGCAGGGCCTGGCGCGACAGCCCGGCGGCAGGAACGCCGCCGTACAAGCCATCGGCCACCAAGGGATGCTGCAGCGACGCCATGTGCACGCGGATCTGGTGCGTCCGGCCCGTGTGCAGCGTGCACCGCACCAGGCTGGCCTCGGCCCCTGCCGCCAGCAGGTCGATGTCGGTACGGGCCGGCTTGCCGGCGTGCAGCCCCAGATCCACCACCGCCATCCGCAGGCGGTTGCGAGGATCCCGACCTATCGGCGCGTCCACGCGGCGGTGGCCGGCGTGCCGCCAGCGGCCCATGGCGATCGCCAGATACTGGCGCGACACCTCGCGCGCGGCAATCATCCGCACCAGGGCGTCCATGGTGGCGCGCTCACGGGCCACCACCATCAGGCCGCTGGTGTCCTTGTCCAGCCGGTGCACGATGCCGGCCCGCGGCACCAGGCAGGCGCGGGGGTCGCGGGCCAACAGGCCATTGAGCAGCGTGCCGCTCCAGTTGCCGGGTGCCGGGTGCACCACCAGACCGGCGGGCTTGTTGATCACGAGCAGATGGTCGTCTTCGTAGACCACCTCGAGCGCCATGGCTTCCGGCTTGAAGGCCTGGCTCTGCTCGGTCGGCCGGATCTCCACGGTGATGCGGTCGCCCGCCTTCACCTTGGCCGATGGCTTGGCAGCCGGTGTGTCGTTCCAGCGCACCAGCCCTTGCGCCAGCAGCTGCTGCAGATAGCTGCGGGACAGCTCCGGCACCAGATCGGCCAGCGCCTTGTCGAGTCGCGCACCGTGGTGCCCCGCGCCGACGACCAGCTGCCGCAGCTCGCCTTCGGCCTCCTCTGCAGCCGCAACCGCATCCTGCGGACTCGCTTCGTCCCCGTCGTCGGGCTCGAAGCCTTCGCCCGCAGGCGCGCCGGTCCCGCTCAACGGGAAGGCAGGTAACGCACCGGATCGACCGGCTTGCCCTGCCGGCGGATCTCGAAGTGCAGCTTGACCCGGTCGGTATCGGTGCTGCCCATTTCGGCGATCTTCTGGCCGCGGCGCACGTTCTGGTCTTCCTTGACCAGCAGCGTCTGGTTGTGGGCGTAGGCGGTCAGGTAGGTGTTGTTGTGCTTGAGGATGACCAGGTTGCCATAGCCCCGCAGGCCGGCACCGGCATAGACCACCCGGCCGTCGGCCGCCGCGAGCACCGGATCACCGGCCTTGCCGCCGATGTCGTAGCCCTTGTTGCGCGCCTCGTCGAAGCCCGCCAGCAGCGGGCCGGAAGAAGGCCAGATGAAGGGCATGTCGTCCTCGTTGCCGGCGGCGGCCGGCGCCGCAGCGGGCGCGGAACCGGCTGGCGCCGTCGTGGCCGATGCACCCGGCCGCGCGGCACTGGCGGCCGGCGCCGGAGGCAGGGCCGACGCGGTCACCGGGCGCGTCACCACGCCGGTGTCGGCAGCCACTGCGGTGCTGGCGGAGGCCGGAGCACCCGGTGGCGCGACGCGCAGCACCTGGCCCACCTCGATCAGATTGGCGTTGTCCAGCCCATTCCAGCGAGCGATGTCTTTCCACGTCTGGCCATGTTCCAGGCCGATGCGGATAAGCGTGTCGCCCGGCTTGACGGTGTAGTAGCCGGCCTTGCCGGCGTTCTCTGCCCCGGGCAGGGGCTTGACCGCAGAAGCCAGGGGCGCCGGGGACGAGGAAATCGCCCCTGCCGCCGTGCCGCGATCTTCGACCGGAGCCCTGTTGACGCGGGTGCCGCAGCCCGCCAGCACCAAGCCAGCGAGCGCGATAGAACCCCAAGCAACAAGACCACGCGATACCAACATAAGCAATCCCTTCAGGCAATCCCCGATTTTAGGGGGACAAAATGTACGGGCTCCAAAACGCTCTGCTGGAGCCCGTGTGCAGTCTTGTCGACCACCAGCAGCACCTGCTGGCCGTTCGCGCCGACGGTCGGCGCCACGAGCCGCCCACCCACGGCCAGCTGGTCGCACCAGTGTTGCGGCAGCATGTCACCGCCCGCCGCCGAGATGATGGCGGCATAGGGCGCGCCCTTGGCGTAGCCCAGCATGCCGTCACCGAGGAGAAGATGCACGTTGGCCAGCCGCAGCGGGCGCAGGTTGTCGCGCGCCTTCTCATGCAACGCGCGCAGTCGCTCGACGGTATACACCTCGCGCACCAGCCGGGACAGCACGGCCGCCTGATAGCCGCATCCGGTGCCGATTTCCAGCACCCGCCCCAGCCCGCCGCCCGTGCGGGCAGCGTCGGCCCCGAGCAGCAGTTCCACCATGCGCGCGACGACGCTGGGCTTGGAGATGGTCTGCCCCAAGCCGATCGGCAGGCTGGTGTCTTCGTAAGCCTGGTTGACGAGCGCGCTGTCCACGAAGCGGTGGCGCCCCACGGCGCCCATGGCCGCCAGCACGGCCGGCGACTGGATGCCGGACGCGGCCAGCCGCTGCACCATGCGGGCCCGCACGGCGGCGGAATCCAGCCCCAGGCCCTGCGGCGCTGCAGGCGCCTGCGCGGGGGGGCGGAGTGCGGCGCCTGCCGGCCGCGCCGGGACAGCGGGGGGCTGCGCCTGCAGCCGCGCCGGAAACCCGGGCCTGCGCTGCTGCGTCATGAGGCCACGCGCTCCGCGACCCGCGGGGCAGCCTCGTCCGCGGGCACCAGGCGCGCGGCGGTCTGCGCCCAGTAGCCCAGGCCTTCGTGGTCGGTCAGATCGACCTTGAGCGGCGTCATGGCAACGTGCCCTTGCGCGGTGGCATGGAAGTCCGTGCCTTCCGCGTCGTCCTTGGCGGCACCCGCGCTGCCGATCCAGTACATCGTCTCGCCGCGCGGGCTCTGCTGCTCGATCACCCGCTCGGCCGCATGGCGCCGCCCCAGACGGCACAGCTTGATGGGCCGCAGCGCATCGAGCGGCATGTTCGGGATGTTGATGTTGAGCAGCCATGGGGCCTCGCCCACCAGGCGCTGCTGCTGCATCTGCTGCACGATCTCACGCGCCTTGCAGGCGGCGGCCTCGATCTCGCCCCAGCCCTTGTCCACCTGCGAAAAGGCGATCGCCGGAATGCCGAACAGATAGCCCTCCATCGCCGCGCCCACGGTGCCCGAATAGATGGTGTCGTCGCCCATGTTGGCGCCGTTGTTGATGCCGGACACGACCAGATCGGGCCGGTACCCCAGCAGGCCGGTGAGGGCGATATGCACGCAGTCGGCCGGCGTGCCGTTCACGTACCGGAAGCCATTGGCCGCGCGCTGCACGTAGAGCGGCGAGTGCAAGGTCAGCGCGTTGGACTTGGCGCTGTTGTTGTGCTCCGGCGCCACCACTTCCACGTCCGCGATGGACTTGAGCGCCTCATGCAGCGCCACGATGCCGGGCGCCTGGAAACCATCGTCGTTGGAAATGAGAATCTTCATGTAGTCGATCTGGCTGGATTCGGCGGATTGTAGGCGGCGCCCTACGCGGGCCGCGCCGCGCGGGACGGGCGCTCCGGCCCGGTCGCTCCAGGGACAACCGGCGCCCGGCCCCGCACCTATGATGCGGCGCACTGAAGAACGGAGACCCTCCATGCACGCTTGGCTTTGCACCGACCCCACCGGCGTAGACGCGCTCACCTGGACCGAACAACCCACCCCGGCGCCCAAGGCCGGCGAGGTGCTGATCGAGATCAAGGCCGCGAGCCTGAATTTTCCGGATCTGCTCATCGTCCAGAACAAGTACCAGATGAAGCCGCCGCTGCCCTTCGTGCCGGGTTCGGAATACGCTGGGGTCGTGCAGGCGGTGGGAGAAGGCGTGACGCACCTGCGCCCCGGCCAGAACGTGGCCTGTCTGAGCGGCACGGGCGGCTTCGCCACCCACGTGATCGCGCCGGCTGCGCTCTGCATGCCGCTGCCCGAGGGCTTCTCGCATGTCGATGCGGCCGCCTTCATCATGATCTATGCCACATCGCACCACGCACTGATCGACCGCGCCCAGCTGAAGGCGGGCGAAACCGTGCTGGTGCTGGGCGCTGCCGGCGGGGTCGGTACGGCGGCCATCCAGATCGCCAAGGCGCAGGGCGCCCGGGTGATCGCCGCTGCCTCCACGGAAGAAAAGTGCGCGCTCTGCCTCTCGGTCGGTGCCGATGCCGTCATCAACTATGGCCAGGAAAACCTGCGCGAGGCCATCAAGGCCCTGACCGAAGGCCGCGGCCCGGACGTGATCTACGACCCGGTGGGCGGCGAATACACGGAGCCGGCCTTCCGCTCCATCGCCTGGCGCGGGCGTTACCTGGTGGTCGGCTTCGCGGCCGGCCCCATCCCCGCGCTGCCGCTCAACCTGCCCCTGCTCAAGGGCGCGTCGCTGGTGGGCGTGTTCTGGGGAGATTTCGCCAAGCGGGAACCGCAGAACAATGCGGCCATGATGGGCGAGCTGGCGCGGTGGTATGCCGAGGGCAAGGTCAAGCCCGTCATCGACCGCACCATGCCGATGTCGCAGCTCAAGGCGGCGTATGCCCACATGGGTTCGCGCGGCGTGATGGGCAAGCTGGTCATGGTGAACTGAGCCGGCCCCGGGTGCAGGCCGCCGCTCCCGGCCGTCTCCACCCGCCTTGATCGGCAGGCCCTCCGTCCTGTTCAACGCCCTCGGCGTCTGTCAAACTCGCACCCCTCTTGATCCGATGGTGGCGCCTGGCATGGCAGACCGTAACCCTTCCGAAATCGCCCGCGAAACGCTGAAGCTGCTCGCATCCCGCAGGCTGGCCCCCACCCCCGACAACTACCAGGCGCTCTACGACGAGATCGCCGGCACCCGCAGCACGCCCGGTTTCCCGGAAGGCCCGCTGCGGCAGATCTCCCGGGTACTGCCCGGGCAGACCCCCGCCCAAAAGCGGTTGCTGGGTCTCTTCGAAAACGCCATCGCCGCCAGCGACTGGGGTGCGCTCCAGGGCGTGCTGGTGAGCTATGCCAACCTGGGGCTGCATGCGGCCTCTCCCCCGGTGGCGGCCAGGGAGCCCGACAGCCCCGCCAGCCAGGGCCCGGTCACGGCACTGCCCGCCGAGCTGGCCGACCAGCTGGTGCGGCTGATCGACACCCTGATGCCCGCCCTGGGCGAGGACGACAGCCGCGTACACGAACTGGCCGCCCAGCTGGTGCAATTCCTGAAACAGCCCGGGCCGCCGGCTTCCACGCTGCAGCTGATGCTGAACAACTTCAGCTACCGCCTGTCGTTCGCGGCCGAAGACCAGGCGGCCATCCGCACCAGCCTGCTGGCACTGCTGCAGATGGTGTTCGAGAACATCGCCGCTCTCAGCATGGACGACCGCTGGCTGCACGGACAGGTGGAGGCGCTGATCGCCGCCTCCACGCCGCCGCTGACGCTGCGCCGGCTCGATGACGTGCAGCGCCGCCTCAGGGACGTGATCTTCAAGCAGACGGAGGCCAAGACCCGCCTGATGGAGGCGCAGGACCAGATGAAGGAACTGCTGGCCGCGTTCGTCGAGCGGCTGGCGCAGATGGACCAGTCGAGCAGCAGCTACCACGACACGCTGGAGGACTGCGCCGAACGCATCGGGCAGGCCACGCACCTGCAGGAAATCACGCCGCTCCTGGAACAGGTCATGTCCGCCACCCGCGCGATGGCACTGAACAGCCGCGTCGCCCGGGACGAGCTGCACCAGCTGCGCGAGCGCTCCGAGATGCGGCATACGCAGATCACCGAGCTGCAGAAGGCGCTGAACGAAGCCAGCTCCCAGGCACGCCACGATCCGCTCACCGGCTCGCTCAACCGCAAGGGGCTCGACGAAGTGATGGAACGCGAGATTGCCCGCGCCCGGCGCAACGACGCCCCGCTCTGCGTGGCATTGCTGGACCTGGACAACTTCAAGGCGATCAACGACCGGCTGGGGCATTCGAGTGGCGACCAGGCCCTGGTCCACCTGGCGGCGGTCGCCCGCGAGGTGATGCGTCCGCAGGACATGCTGGCACGCTACGGCGGCGAAGAATTCGTGCTGGTGCTGCCCGACACGGCCCTGCCCCAGGGTGTCGACGCCATGACCCGGCTGCAGCGCGAACTCACCACCCGCTACTTCATGCGCGAACAGGAGAAGGTGCTCATCACCTTCAGCGCCGGCGTGGCGCAACTGGGGCCGCAGGAAAGCAGCAGCGAGGCGATCCGGCGCGCCGACCAGG
>Ga0308159_1004205_pt1 | contig 13396 bp, 9 predicted proteins | sample PhyCR1_FD_201040 | JGI IMG/M metagenome (GOLD analysis project Ga0308159, IMG submission 201040) | Phyllosphere microbial communities from UC Gill Tract Community Farm, Albany, California, United States - DLSLC.R1 | ecosystem: Host-associated > Plants > Phyllosphere > Unclassified | place: USA...
CCTAAACTCCTAGTTGATACAATGTGTGTTATGTTAACTTACATTTTTCGAGTTATGCCTCGCTGACCCAAAGCGGAGAATTGAGTCGGCGGCGCTTGAACAAGTTGTTTCGCAGTGAGACTGGAGTGGCCGTTTCCGGCCGCTGCGAATGTCTGCAGTGGGCTCTTCAGTGTCTGCAGCGCTGCGAGGGAGGCTTTCAATTCTTGCCCCTCCAACTCTCGGAACGACGACCGACTTGGCGTCGCACGTCTCCAAAATACTCATGCGCTCTGGTTGCATCCCCGTATTGAAGACAATACCAACCCGCGGCCCGGCTTTTTGACCGGTACGCCGCTGATGCGCCCCCGTGGCCCCTTGCTATGACCGAACCACAAGCCCTTCCTTTCTTTTCTCGCCTGTCGATGGCCGTCGGCAGCTTCTTCGCGCTGCTGGGTGACGGCCACTTGGCCGCGCGCGTGCAAACGCTGCGCAGCGGTGCCCCACTGGCCAGCGAGGTACCGACGCCTGCGCCCATACAAGCGCCCCCGCCGAGCCCAGTGCGCGCCACCGCGAACGTTGACGCCGCCCTGCAGCTGTTGGCGCTGCTGCAGCGCGAGTCGCGCTTCGTCGACTTCCTGCAGGAGGACATCGCGGCCTACTCCGATGCCGACGTGGGCGGCGCCGCGCGTTTGTTGCATGGAGGCGCGCGCAAGGTGCTTCAGGAGACCTTCGATCTCGAGGCCGTGCGAACTGAAGCGGAAGGCAGCCGCTTGACGCTGGCAGCGGGCTTCGACGCCGCCGCCGTGCGCGTGACCGGCAACGTCGTCGGCCAGCCGCCGTTCACGGGAACGCTGCAGCACAAGGGCTGGCGCGCCACTGCCGTGCGGCTACCGACGCTGACCGAGGGACATGACACGCGCGTGATCGCACCCGCAGAGGTGCAGCTTTGAGCGGCCCGAGATACGCCATCGGCATCGACCTGGGCACCACGCACAGCGCGCTGTCCTGGGTCGACCTGCAGAGCGAGGGCACTGCGCCCCAGATCCTGTCGATCGCCCAGCAGAGCGGCCCCGGCGCTGTACAGGACCTCGGCCTGCTGCCATCTTTCCTCTACCTGCCGCACGCCAGCGAGTTCGCCGCCAGCGATCTGGCCCTTCCCTGGAATGCCGCGCCCAATCGCATCGTCGGCGAATGGGCGCGCAGCCACGGCGCGCTGACACCAATTCGCTTGGTCTCCAGCGCCAAGAGCTGGCTCAGTCATGCCGCCGTGGATCGGCGTGCCGGCATCCTGCCGGCCGATGCACCGCCCGAGGTCGAACGCATCTCGCCGCTGGCCGCAAGCACCCACTACCTGCAACACTTGCGCGACGCCTGGAATCACAGCCATCCCGAGACGCCGTTCGACGAGCAGGCCATCACTGTCACGATTCCTGCATCGTTCGACCCGGCCGCGCGCGAACTGACGGCCGAGGCCGCCCAGGCGGCCGGCTACCAGGGCATCACGCTGCTCGAAGAACCCCAGGCCGCGCTCTACAGCTGGATCGCCGGCAGCGCCGGTGACTGGCGCAAGCAAGTGCAAGTCGGCGATGTGATCCTGGTCGTCGACGTGGGCGGCGGCACCAGCGACTTCTCTCTGATCGCGGTGACCGAGGATGCCGGCAACCTGCAGCTGAACCGTGTGGCCGTGGGCGAGCACATCCTGTTGGGTGGCGACAACATGGACCTTGCCCTGGCCCACGGTGTGGCGCGCGGCCTGGCTGCCGAGGGCAAGCAGTTGGATTCCTGGCAGATGCGCGCGCTGACCTATGCCTGCCGCACGGCCAAGGAGCAGCTGCTCAGCGACGCCGATCTGCAGACCGTGCCGCTGCTCGTGCCCAGCCGTGGCTCCAAACTCATCGGCGGCTCGATCAGGACCGAGTTGAATCGCGAACTGGTGACCACCCTTCTCCTCGAAGGCTTCTTCCCGACCGTGGACAGCCGCGCCCGGCCCATCAGCCGCCCGCGCGCCGGCCTCACGCAGATCGGCCTGCCTTATGCGCAGGATGCAGCCGTGACACGCCACCTCGCCGCGCTGCTGGGCCGACAGCTCGGTGCCACGGCCCAATTGGCAGGCTTCTCGCAGTCCGAAGGCGCGAGCTTCTTGCACCCCACGGCCGTGCTGTTCAACGGCGGCGTCTTCAAGTCCGAATTGCTGGCAGAACGCGTGCTCTCCACGCTGAATGCTTGGCTGACCGCCGATGGGGCGCCCGCAGCGAGGTTGCTGCAGGGTGCGGACATGGACCATGCGGTGGCGCGCGGTGCGGCCTACTACGGCCAGGTGCGCCAGGGCCACGGCATCCGCATCCGCGGTGGCACGGCCCAGGCCTACTACGTGGGCATCGAGTCGAGCATGCCGGCCGTGCCAGGACTGGAGCCGCCTGTGCAGGCGCTGTGCGTCGCGCCCTTCGGCATGGAGGAAGGGTCGGAGGCGCCGCTGCCGCCGCAGCAGCTGGGACTGGTGGTCGGCGAATCGGTGCGCTTCCGTTTTTTCGGTTCGTCCGTGCGGCGCGAAGACCAGCCCGGCACCCTGCTGGAGTTCTGGTCGCCCGAAGAATTGCAGGAACTCGCGCAGATCGAGGCCACGCTCCCCGCCGACGGCCGTGCGACAGGCGAAGTCGTGCCCGTGCAGCTTCGCGCGCGCGTGACCGATATCGGCACGCTGGAGTTGCTGGCCGAAGCGACAGGCGGCGCCTCTTGGAAGGTGGAGTTCGACGTTCGCGACGCGTGATGGCGGCCGCATTCCGCATCGGCATCGACCTGGGCACGACCCACACCGTGCTGGCCTTCGCGCCAATCGGCGCGGATGACATCCAGGTCTTCAAAGTCCCGCAGAGCATCGCGGCCGGAGAGCTCGCGCCGCGGCCGCTGCTGCCTTCGCTGCGCTTCCATGCGGCAGAAGGCGCGTTGGCGGCGGCGGACCTGTCCTTGCCGTGGCCCTCGGACGAGCCGGCCATCCTCGGCGCCTTCGCCCGCGAACTGGGACAGCAGACGCCGGGCCGGCTGGTGGCCAGCGCCAAAAGCTGGCTGTCCCACCCCTCGATCGACCGCACCGCCGCCCTGCTCCCTTGGGGCGCGCCGGACGAAGTGCCCAAGGTCTCCCCGCTGGAGGCCAGCGCCAGCTATCTGCGCCATCTGCGGCACGCCTGGGACCATGCACATCCGGGGTCGCCACTTGCGCAGCAACCCACCGTGCTCACGGTACCGGCCTCGTTTGACGACGGCGCGCGCCAGCTGACCTTGCAGGCCGCCGCGTTGGCCGGTCTTGGCGCAGTCCATCTGATCGAGGAGCCTCAGGCAGCGTTCTACGACTGGGTGTTCGCCCACAGGGCCGAGTTGGCACGCCAGCTGGACGTCACCCGGAGGCTGCTCGTGGTCGACGTGGGTGGCGGCACCACCGACCTAACACTGATCGAGGTCACGCTGGACGCAGCGGGTCAGCCGCAGCTCGCGCGCACGGGCGTTGGCGACCACCTTGTGCTGGGCGGTGACAACATGGACCTGGCGCTGGCGCGCTGGATCGAACCACGGCTGTCGGGCGGGCAGCCGGGCCAGCGACTGAGCGCCACTCAGTTGGCGCAACTTACCCAGGGCTGCCGCAGCGCCAAGGAACGCCTGCTGGCGCCGAACGGGCCGGTGGACACCACGGTCACGCTCCAGGGCAGCGGCAGCCGGCTGATCGGCGGTGCGCGCTCGGCCACGCTCACGCGGGACGACGTGGACCAGCTGCTGGTCGAAGGCTTCTTCCCGCAAGTCGCGGTCGACGCCCAGCCAAGGCGCGCTCGTAGCGCTCTGGTCGAGTTCGGTCTGCCCTACGCCAGCGATGCCGCTATCACGCGCCACATTGCGGCTTTCCTGCAGCGCCAAGGCGGCGAACTGCCCGACACGGTGCTGCTCAACGGCGGCGTGTTCCATGCACCGGCGCTGCGCGAGCGCCTGCTGGCCACGCTGCGCACCTGGCAGCCGGCAGGCGCCCCACCGATACGCCTGTTGGATGCGCCTCGACTCGACGCTGCCGTCGCGCGAGGCGCGGTCGCCTACGCCATGGCCCGCGCCGGCAGTGCGCCGCGCATCCGCAGCGGCGCCGCGCGTGCGTACTACCTTGCACTCAAAGACGGCCAGGGCGTCTGCGTGCTGCCGCATGGCGCGCCCGAGGGCGAAGTCGTGCGGCTCGAAGGCCAACGCTTCAGCCTGCGCCTGGGCCGTCCGGTGCGCTTCAACCTGGCCACGAGCGCCGCCGACCAGCACCAACGCGCCGGCGACCTGGTCGCTCTGCAGGACCACCTGCAGCCCCTGCCGCCCATTGCCACCGTGCTGGAGCCCAAGGCGGGCGCAACCGGCGAGGTGCAAGTGCTGATCGAAACCCAGATCACCGAAGTTGGCACGCTGGAGATGCATTGCGTCGCCGTCCAGGCGCCCCACCAGCGCTGGAAGCTCGAATTCCAGTTGCGCGGCGATGCGACTGCGCAAGATGCGGATGCCCCCGTCGCCGCCCATCCGCAGCTGCCCGCGGCGCTGGCCGCCATCAACCGGGTCTACGGCGGGAAGAAGCAAGACGTGGACGCCAAGCAAGTCCGCCAGTTGCGCGCCACGCTGGAACGCCTGCTGGGCGAACGCACCACATGGTCTGCCGCATTGCTGCGCACGTTGTTCGCCGCGCTGCTGCAGGGCGCCAGGCGCCGGCGGCGCTCGCCCCAGCACGAGCGCACCTGGTTCAATCTGGTCGGTTTTACGCTGCGGCCGGGCTTCGGCGATCCGCTCGACGGCTGGCGAATGGAACAGATGTGGCAACTGTTCGGACCGGGCATCGCGCACAGCGACGACAGCCAGCAGTGGTCGGAATGGTGGACGCTGTGGCGCCGCGTTGCGGGCGGCCTGGACGCCGAGCAGCAGCAGATGGTCTACGAGGTCATCGCCTACTACCTGCAGCCACCCGGCGGCACCGACATCGCCACGCCCCAGGGGCCGTCCATGAAGGCACTCGACGACTTGCTGCGCATGGCAGCCTCGTTCGAGCGCATCCAGCCGGCCGACAAGATGCAGTTCGGCCACTGGCTGATGCAGCGGCTGCGCCACGGGGCGACAGCCGAACTCTGGTGGGCGCTGGGCCGCCTGGGCGCTCGCGAGCCGCTGTATGCGAGCCCGCACCATGTGCTCCCAGCCGCCACCGCACAAGACTGGCTCGCGCAGATTGCCACCATCGCGCCCGACTGGGCTCGCCACGAAGCTGCAGCATTCGCCGTGGCCCAGATCGCGCGGGCCACGGGCGACCGCGCGCGCGATCTGCCAGAAGACCTGCGCCTGCAGATCGCCGATCACCTCCAAGCCGCGCAGGCCGCGCCAAGCTGGGTCGCGATGGTGCGTGAAGTGAGCGTGCTGGAGGAAGCCGACCAACGCCGCGTGTTCGGCGAGGCGCTGCCGCCCGGACTGGTGTTGCTGCGCGGGTGACCTGAGGCGGGCGGCGCTGTGCACCATCATCGGCCGGCGACCGTGAGTCGCCTTCAGCAACACAACCGCTTGAGCCGACGGATTCAACGGGTCGATGCGACTCGTTCGCTGAACATCCCAGCAGCAGCGTGCCGGTACGCTTCGACACACGGTAGTCGTGCTGCGCCGTCGGGGCCAAAGGATCGGCCGCAATGCTCGGCAGGCAATCACCGCGCCCGGCGCGACGGCTCCAGCTGACCAAAGGAGCCTGAAACATGCCGGGAAGGCGGCAACAGACGAATGCCCAGTTGCAAGCGGCCGGTGCACAACGCCTTACCCGTGGCTCAAACTGCATCGGACTCCACTGCAACGGCGGCGATCTTAAAACCATGCACAACATTCGACGAAGCAAAGGCGGTCCACCGCTGCCCGTGGAGTCGGGCCTACCAACTCACACCATTGTTTGATCAAGGTCGCGGTCATACACTCAGCAGCCGTCGGAACCCAATGGCCCATCAAAGGGGGAAAAATGAAGCTGCTTTGGACTGCGATGGCGTTCATCATCCCGTTTGCGCAACCTGCAGCTACCTTGGCCGACGAGTACGGCTGCAAAGTGCTGCTATGTCTATCCGACCCGCAAGGACCGCTCACTCAAACAGAATGCCGCCCACCCATCCAGCGCTTCATCGCTGGCCAGAATAGAAGGCCCAGAGACCCTTTCCCCTCCTGTCCTGAAGGCGCTCCGGTCACGATGCTACCGAGCGAAAGGCTGTACGACGATTGCCCTGACGGGACCCGAATCCTGGACGCGGGCGCCCTGGCGGTTGAAATGACGCGTGCTGCGCTCCAGCAGATGTCCGGAATACCGCGCACGAAGCAACCGGCACCTGTGAGAGCGAGGACGCTTCCACAGGGCATCGAAACACACGTAGGGATTGGCGAAGGCGCCGGCCGAGTGCTTGAGGGAGTCCGCCAGAACCGGATCTGCGTGGGCAGCCCGATCGGCATGCTACACGTGGGCTCGGGATACAACGACTCTTCCGAGACGTCCTACGGCGTGTTCGAACGCGTTGAAATCTTACCTGCGGCAGCGGCAGCGCGGACAGTGGACATCATGGTCGGGGGAAAATTGCTTCGATCGGTACGTTACTGAGACGCGATTGCTGCAGCGCGTCGCACCTGAAGTGGGCATCGAGGCTCTCAACGAGCGATGCGAGGCTCGACCGATCGACTGGATTCCTCAGATGAAGATGAGTGTGGCGCCTGCTCGAACGATATGGTGGTATAGGCCATGGCAACGAAACGCAGCAGCTTCCACGAGGAATAACGAAGCGCCTGACCCGTGCCGGTCATGGTGACGTTCTCTCCTACCATTTTTTATAGTTGATAGTCGATGTCCGCGCGCGCTCAATACAATTTTGCAGCCTGCTCTTCACTGGATCGAGTCTAGCAAGACAAAAGGCAAGGATTGGTAACGCAGCGACGCTGATGTTGCCACCCGATTTCAATTGAGATATGTTTTGCCTGACGCAAAGGTCGAACAGGCGATATGCCTTGTTATTCGGTTTGGCTGCCTGCCTTCGGGCAGATAGTCGATGATGAAGACCTGTGAGTGCATCATAGGTCGCAGCATCGATGAACGCGGTAGCAAGTTGGTAGTACGGACGCTCCATGGAGGCGCAATCGGAGGGGGATGAAGATGGAAACCTGGATACGGGATTTGCTTCCGACGGTGGGTGGTCAACGCGACGTGAATCAGATCTTCGAGCAGATCGGTCAAAGCGCACGTCTCCTAGGCTTCGATCATTGTGCATACGGGCTGCGATTGCCATTGCCATTCACCAAGCCTCGTACCCTCATGCTCAACAACTACGACAGCCGCTGGGCTCGACGCTATGAGGATGAAGGCTATCTCAACCTAGATCCAACGGTTCGCATCGGCCAGAGATCGAATTTCCCTATCGTATGGTCCGAGGAAGTCTTCCGAGAGGCGCCACAGTTCTGGAGCGAAGCTCGCTCGTTCGGCCTGAACTTTGGATGGGCGCAGTCCTGCTTTGACGGGGACGGCGCCGTTGGCCTGTTGTCGGTGTCACGCTCTCACGAAGCTCTCACGCAAGCCGAGTTGTTGGCCAAGGAAGCGCAACTGCGCTATCTCGTCCTCATGGGACACACCGCACTTTCCGCTGCTTTGGGCCGAAATGTGGGCAGGGCATACAGAGCATTGACAACGCGAGAAGTCGAAGTGCTGCAATGGACTGCGGATGGGAAAACATCCAGCGAGATTGGCAATATACTTTTCGTGTCGCCCAACACCGTCAACTTTCACATCAAGAATGTCGTCGACAAGCTGGGCGTAGCCAACAAGGCTGCTGCTGTCGCGGTTGCAGCGGTCCTCGGCTTGCTTAAGTGAGCCTTCCTGAAGCAAGCCCCCCGGTGAGCGCCTCGCAATACAGAGGGCTCTACGCTTAGCTAGGACGTGCTAACGCCAGGCGACACGCTTGAGTCCACGTCGATCCAACAGGCAAAAACCGGATGCCCGTTCACGAGCATCGCCGGCCCCGCACGACGTGCCTGAAAGCCGCCCCGTCGCAGGATGCGCTCGATGCCCAGCGGTGACACGCTGATCAGGTGGCGTACGCCCGACCGTGCGGCAAGGGCCAGCGCCGCGCGCAGCAGATCGAAAGACAAAGGGTCTGAAACCTGCCGGAGCGCACCTGCGCCCTTCGACGCAGCAGCTGCGCTGAAATCGACGGCCGCAAAACGCGAAAGCTCCCAGACTTCGGGAGACTGCGGGGCCGGCTCGTCGCCGAGCAGTTGCGGGAACACGTCCCGCAGCAGATAAGGTTTCTGGGTGGGTAGAAGCCGTGCGGCACCGATGAGATGGCCCCCAACGCCGCGTGCAACGACATAAAAAGTGTCCGGTCGATCGAACTGATCGAGCTCCATGCCGTCTTTGATATTGAGGTCCCAGCCCAGCATCTCTACGAAGACGCGATGCCGATACAGCGCGAGCTCGCGCAGAAGTTCGACCGGCAGGCTGTCGCCTGCGCCCACGATGATTTCCATGCTGGAGTCCTCCAAGAAGATATGGAGTGATTCCAGCCGAGCTCCTGGGGACGCAAAACTACCAAAGTTGGTAGCTTGACGCACCTGCGACGTTTGAATAGCCGTGGCCGATCGCGTCGCAGCACATGCAGCTGCGCTTGTCGCGACCTACGCGCTGGACGCGCTGTATGCGAGGATCCTTTGCGCCTTCACGACATCCGATAGCGGCAGCGCGTTGGGCTGCACCTCACCCTCGAGGTCTTACTCAGCTTCAGGTCGGTCCACGCACTCTCTTCGATTCACGGGCAACCTGGCGCTCGCACCTCTGCGCCGGCGCTTGTGCAAAGGTTCCCGCCGTGGTCAGCGCACTGTCTCCTCACTGCTTCGCAAGCCCAAGCCGGCGAATGACGTCGCGCCACTGGTCGTAGGTCGTGCGCGTCAGGTCAGCCAACTGCTGGGGGGACGAGGACTCGGCTTCATAGGCGCCCTGGCGAAAAAAATCGCGCGTGGCCGGCATGGCGAGCACTTGCGCCAGTGCGCCGTTGAGCCTAGCGACCACCGGGCCGGGCATATGTGCCGGGCCGTAGAAGCCGAGCCAGCTTGCCATGTCCACACCGGTCACACCTTGCTCGCCCATCGTCGGCACGTCCGCCAGCATGGCGCTGCGCTTTGGAGCCGCCACCGCGAGCATGCGCACCTTGCCGGTGGCCGTGTTCTGGATGGCGTTGGGCGCCGCGTCGAAGTAGTACTGCACGCGCCCAGCAAGAAAGTCCTTTGCCGCATCGGCGCCTCCCTTGTAAGGGACGTGCACCACGTCCAGTCCGGCCTGCCGCGCGAACGCCTCGCCATAGATGTGTGAAGAGGTACCGGTGCCGAACGATGCGTAGCTCATCGTTCCGGGATGCGCTTTGATGTAGGCCACCAACTCTTGTACATTGCGCGCTGGCACGCTGGTGTGCACCGTCAATACCAATGGTCCGCGCGCGCCGAGCGAAATGGGCGTGAGGTCCTTGAATGGGTCATAGCGCACCTGCGCCAGGGTCTGCGGGTTCTGCGCCACGACGGACGACGGTGCGTACATCAGGGTGTAGCCATCAGGCGCCGCGCGGATCACCTCTTCGGTCGCAAGAATGAAGCTCGCCCCAGGCCGGTTCTCCACAATCACTGGCGTACGCAGAACTTCGCCAAGCTTGTTGGCAACGAAGCGAGCCTGTGCGTCGGAGGCGCCGCCTGCCGCCAGGCCGAGCACGATGCGGATGCTGCGGCCCTTGTCGGGAAACGGTGCTGGCGCTGCTGCGAGCGCGCTCCCGCCGAGCGCCATTCCGACAAGGAGCCCGAGACCGAGCCATCCGCCGATGCACCTGCGACCGAGGTTGTCAGGAACGGCTTTCACTGCTTGGCCAATCCGACCTGCTGGACCATCTCGCCCCAGAGCTCGTAGCTCGAACGGGTGATGCTCGCAAACTCCCCGGAAGTGCTCGCACCGGCTTCATACCCACCCGTGCGGTAAAACTCGCGCACCTGTGGCATTGCCAGCACCTTGGCAAGCGCTGAATTGAGTTTCGCCACGACCGGCGCGGGCATGCGGGCCGGGCCGTAGAAACCAAGCCAGCTCGGCAGATCGAGGCCGGGCACACCCTGCTCTGCGAAGGTCGGAACCCCGGGCAGCGCAGCGATCCGCTCGCCAGCGGCAACGGCCAGGATCTTCACCTTTCCGGTGCCGGCGGTGATGATGGCTGACGAGGCCGAGTCGAACATGTACTGCACCCGCCCCCCGATCAAGTCTTTCGCCGCGTCAGAGCCGCCCTTGTAAGGAATGTGCACCGCGTCGATGCCGACTTTCTTCACGAAGGCCTCGCCGTAGATGTGCGACGACGTCCCAGCGCCGAAGGAGGCGTAGCTCACCTTGCCTGGATTCGCCTTCACGTAGGCCACCAGCTCCTTGACGTTGTTGGCCGGCACGGTGTTGCTCACCGACAGCACCAGCGGCCCGCGCCCTCCCATCGAGACCGCAGTGAAGTCCTTGAAGGGGTCGTAGGGAACTTGGGAAAAGGTGTGCGGGTTTTGCGCCATCGTCGACGACGGCGCGTACAGCATGGTGTAACCGTCCGGCACCGCGCGTGCGACCTCGCTGGCAGCGAGCATCGTGCTGGCGCCGGGCTTGTTGTCGACGATGACCGAGGTGCCCAGCACCTCGCCGAGCTTCTGAGCCACGATGCGCGCCTGTGCGTCGGTGCCCCCGCCCGCGGTGAACCCGACCACGATACGGATCGGCTTGTTGCTGACAGGAAAGTCCTGTGCCATTGCCGCCGCCATTGGCCCCAGCCCGAGCAAGGCGGCCGCGCCGATGGCGCGGCCGAACGCGCGGCGGCTGCCGTCAAATGTATTCATCGCTATGTCTCCATTGGTCTGATCTCGGTATATTGATTCAACGAATCGTAAAAAGATAGTTATCTTAGGGAATACACGGATATAACTGCCTTCCTGGCTGATTTTGATTGACTTTATGGACATGCGGATCAAAATACGATGCAAGACACATTTGGGGCATTGCCATGAAAACCGTTATCCGCAGCGACGAGCGCATCTTGTCTTCCGATATCTTCGACCGCGACAGTCGCGTCAAGCGCACTGATCACGGCAGTTGGGATGAGCCGGGCAAGAGCATTCCGGTCTACCACCGCTGCGGTGTGCTGGTGGTGGGTGGCGGGCCATCGGGCACAGCCGCGGCTGCCGCCGCTGCGCGCGCCGGCGCCGACGTGGCGCTGCTCGAGCGCTACAACCACCTGGGCGGTCTGTCGACCGGGGGCTTGGTGATCTGGATCGATCGGATGACCGATTGGGAAGGCCAACTGGTGATCCGAGGCTTCGCCGAAGAGTTGTTCGATCGCCTGCCCGCCGACGCGATCGCCGGACCTGCGCGCGAGGACTGGGGCTCGCAGGACACGGCCAAGGCGGCGCACTGGTCGCAGCGCACAGCCGCCTATCACGGCGTGGTGACCTGGTCACCCACCATCGACCCGGAGCGCCTCAAGCTGCTGTCACAGGAGATCGTCCTCGAGCGCAAGGTCAAGCTCATCTATCACTCGTGGGCCGCGATTCCGATCGTGCAGGACGGCGTGGTCAAGGGCGTGGTGTTCGAGAGCAAGGAAGGCCGCATGGCGATCATGGCTGACGTGGTGGTGGACGCCACCGGCGACGGAGATCTGTTTGCCCGGGCTGGCGCGGCATTCGTGAATGACATCGAAGAGGCGGACGTGCACCACTGCATGAACACCTCCTGGCTCTTCGGCGGTGTGGACATGAACCGCTGGATTGCATTCAAGGCCGGCCAGCCTGATGCGTTCAGCGCCTTCATGGCAGGCGGGCGCGAGCAATGCGGCTTGTTCGAGCGACCCTTCGTGTCATGGCGAAATGACGTGGCGCTGTTCATGGGGCCTCGGCAGTCGGGCTACTCGGCGCTCGACGTGGACGACCTCACCGCAGTGGAGGTGCGCTCGCACCGCGCGATGGCCGCGCACCTGGACTACTTCAAGGCGCATGCGCCGGGCTTCGAGGACGCATATCTGATGCTCAGCGCGCCGCAGATCGGCGTGCGCCATGCCCGGCGGCTCTCCGGGGTCAGCGCCGTGTTGCGAAGCCAGTGGCCCGAGGGCATGGCGCTCGCGGACGAAGTGGGCGTGTCACCTGCAGTGTCGCCCAAGTTTCCCAACATCTCCATCCCCTACGGCGCGCTGGTGCCCCAGCAGCTTGATGGTCTGCTCGCCTGTGGGCGCCACATTTCCTGCGACCGCAACTCGCACGGCTTCATGCGCGAGATACCGCAATGCTGGATCACGGGCCAGGCCGCAGGCGTGGCGGCTGCGCTGGCATCGCGTGCCGGCGTCACGCCGCGTCAGGTCGACATCGGTGCGTTGCAGACCGAATTGCTCGCCCAGGGCGTCTACCTGCGCGCAGGCGCGGCTCATCGTGAACTGCACCCGAATTCGGCCGTGGAGCTTGCACGATGAGCCCGAACGACCTAGCGCGGATAGCCTCTACATTGGAGAGTCCTGTCAAGCGTCCAAAGGGTCCGTCCATGTCCAGTGAAAAAAACGATACCTCTTTCTCAGCCACCGGCAGCGCCGACTTACGCGGCGAGCGTTCCGACACAGTGAGCGCTCTGGAGCGCGGCATTTCCGTGCTACGTTGCTTTAGTGAGCAGCGCCCAGTGTTGGGCCATGCCGACGTCGCACGCATGACCGGCATTCCGCGTCCTACCGTCAATCGACTGGTTGCAACGCTGCTCTCGATGGGCATGCTCAAGGCCGCGCAGGCCGCCGACCGCTTCATGCTCGGGCCGGGCGTGGTGTCACTGTCCCGCGTGTTTCTGGGCAGTCTGGACGTGCGGGCTGCCGCGCGGCCGAGCATGCAGGCGATGGCCGAAGAAGTGGGCGCATCGGTGTACCTGGCAATACGTGACGGCATGGAAATGGTACTGATCGAGGCTTGCCGGCCGCGCTCGACGATGCTTTCCGCGCGTCTCGACGTCGGCTCGCGCGCACCACTTCCGAATTCAGCACTCGGCCGCGCTTATCTGTCGGCCCTGCCTGACGCCGAGCGCAACCAGCTGGTGGATTCGATGCGGCTCCTGCGTGGGCCCGAGTGGGACGGCATTGCAGTGCCCATGTCGCGTGCCATCGCCGAAGCCAAGAAGCTCGGCTATTGCCTCTCGCTCGGTGAATTCCACAGCGAAATCAACTCGGTGTCGGTACCCCTCGTCGGACCTGACGGCGAGGTGATGGCACTCAATGGCGGGGGCGCCGCCTTCGTCTTTACCGAAGACCGGCTGCGCAACGAGTTGGCGCCGCGCCTGAACGACATCGCGCTCAGGATCGCGCGCGACATCGGCGGCCACGTGCCAACACCG
>Ga0308159_1004206_pt1 | contig 13394 bp, 10 predicted proteins | sample PhyCR1_FD_201040 | JGI IMG/M metagenome (GOLD analysis project Ga0308159, IMG submission 201040) | Phyllosphere microbial communities from UC Gill Tract Community Farm, Albany, California, United States - DLSLC.R1 | ecosystem: Host-associated > Plants > Phyllosphere > Unclassified | place: USA...
GGCAGCGGGCGGACGTCCTCGGGGTCGGTCAGGGTCTCGCCGATGGTGATCGTGTCGAAGCCGGCGACGGCGACGATGTCACCGGGGCCCGCCGACTCGGCCGGGTAGCGGTCGAGCGCCTTCGTGATGAGGAGCTCGGTGATGCGGGCGTTGACGACGGTGCCGTCGTGCTTGACCCACGCGACCGTCTGGCCCTTCTTCATGGTGCCGTGGAAGATGCGCAGGAGCGCCAGGCGACCGAGGAACGGGGAGGCGTCGAGGTTCGTGACGTGCGCCTGCAGCGGGTGCTCGTCGTCGTACTTCGGGGCCGGGACGTGCTGGAGGATCGCTTCGAACAGCGGCTCGAGGTCGTCGTTGTCGGGCAGCTCGCCGTCGTTCGGCTTGTTGCGCGACGCGGCGCCGTTGCGACCCGAGGCGTAGACCACCGGGACGTCGAGGATCGCGTCGAGGTCGAGGTCGTCGACCTCGTCCGACAGGTCGGAGGCGAGGCCGAGGAGCAGGTCCTGGGACTCGGAGACGACCTCGTCGATGCGGGAGTCGGGCCGGTCCGTCTTGTTGACGAGCAGGATCACCGGGAGCTTCGCGGCGAGCGCCTTGCGCAGCACGAAGCGGGTCTGGGGCAGGGGACCTTCGGAGGCGTCGACGAGCAGCACGACACCGTCGACCATGGAGAGGCCGCGCTCGACCTCACCACCGAAGTCGGCGTGACCGGGCGTGTCGATCACGTTGATGGTGATGGGGCCGTCCGCGCCGAACTCGGTCGCGTGCTTACCGTTGTAGAGCACCGACGTGTTCTTCGCGAGGATCGTGATGCCCTTCTCGCGCTCGAGGTCGTTCGAGTCCATCATGCGGTCTTCGCCCTCGAAGTGGGCGTCGAACGAGTTGGTCTGCGTGAGCATCGCGTCGACGAGGGTGGTCTTGCCGTGGTCGACGTGTGCCACGATGGCGACGTTGCGCAGGTCGGACCGGGTGGCGAGCGCCATACGGGACATCCTTCAATTTCTGGGAGAGTGTCGGGCCAGTGTTTTCACAGCACCGCACCCGTGGGCAGAACGCCCGACACGCCAGTCTACCGGTAGTTCGCAAGCGACAGGAGTACAGCGCATGAGCCGTCGGCGAACGTGGGTCGAGATCGCCATCGTCCTGCTGCTCTCGCTCGGTGCCAGCGCCCTCTACTCGATCCTGCAGATCATCGACGACCTGTCCCAGACGACCCCGCTCGGCGAGCAGTCGACGGCGCTCAACACCTCGTCGACGACGGTGCAGTACGTCGACCTCGCCCGGCAGCTCCTCGGCATCGCGGTGGACCTGGCCCCGGTCGCGCTCGTCTGCTACCTCCTGTGGAGCACGTCGCGACCGCACCTCGGCCGGCTCGGGATCGACCGGTTCCGGGCGAAGCCGGACCTGGGCGGCCCGGCGCTCATCGCCCTGTGCATCGGGATCCCGGGGCTCGCGCTGTACTTCGCGGGGCGGGCGCTCGGCATCACGGTCGCGGTCGACCCCGCCGCGCTGAACTCGTACTGGTGGACGGTCCCGGTCCTGCTGCTGTCCGCGATCCGCTCGGGCCTGCAGGAAGAGGTGATCGTGATCGGGTACCTCTACGCCCGTCTCGGCGACCTCGGGTGGGGCCGCTGGCAGATGATCCTGTCGACCGCCCTGCTGCGCGGCAGCTACCACCTGTACCAGGGGTTCGGGGCGTTCATCGGGAACGCGGTGATGGGCGTCGTGTTCGGCTGGATCTACACGAGGTGGGGCCGGCTCCTGCCGCTCGTCATCACGCACGCCCTGCTCGACGCGGTGGTCTTCGTCGGGTACCCCTGGGTGGCGCACGCGTTCCCGCAGTTGTTCTCGTAGGCGGCGGCGCGCTGCTGGCAGCTCGCGCACGCGTCGCTGGCCGTTCAGCGCGTCGCGGGCGCATCCACAGCCCCCGCACAGCGCGCCGAGGGGCAACCACCGCCGGGCCGCCCTACCGTGAGACGCATGAGCATCCCCGCGATCGGCGAGTCCGCCCCGTCGTTCACCCTGCCGGGGATGGTCGTGCGCGGCGGCGTCCGCTCCGACGACGAGTACGACCTGTCCGCCGAGATCGGCCGGACCGTCGTGCTGGCCTTCTACCCGGGCGACGCGACGGCGGTCTGCACGGCCCAGCTCTGCAGCTACCAGGCCGAACTCGACGAGTTCACCGACCTCGGCGCGACGGTGTGGGGCATCAGCCCGCAGGCACTCGACTCGCACGAGGGGTTCGCCCGCGGGTCCTCGCTCGCGTTCCCGCTGCTCAGTGACACCGCCGGCTCGGTGATCCGCGCGTACGGGGTGCAGGCCCCGGGCATCGGCCTGCGTCGGTCGGTCTTCGTGATCGGCCCCGACGGCGTGGTCCGGTGGCGGCACGTCGGTCTGGTCGGTCTGCGGTTCCCGAGGGCCGAGACGATCCGCGAACAGATCGAACTGCTCGTTTCGTAGTCCTCGGCGTGGGATTCCCCTGAATGCGTCGCGATGGGGTATTGACACCCCAACTGGGGGCGACGACCATTGACGGCACGAGGGTCCGTCCAGGATCTGCCTCCCCGGGGAATCGGGTCGTCCGGAGATACGCGCCGGTGTGTCACACCCGCTCCCCGGGCGTCTCCGGGGAGGCATCTCGTACCCTCGTCCGGTGCCCACCACCATCGTCGCCCCCGGCCTGCGCGCCCTCGCCGTCGTCCTCTGGGTCGTGGCCGTCGTGCTCGTCCCACTGGCGCTGCTCGGCGGCGGCGCCCCCTGGCTCGTGCCGATCCCGAGCATCGCCGTCGCGTTCGTCGCCTGGGCAGCGCTGTGGCGTCCCCGGATCGAGCTGACACCGGAGCACCTGCGCATCGTGGACGTCCGGCGGACCAGCACCTACACCTGGTCCCGCATCAGCGAGGTGCGCACGAAGTACGGCATCGAGGTGGTCACCAGCGAGGGCGTCCACCGCGTCTGGATCGCGACCCGCCCGACGGCGCGCCTCGCCGCGCACACCAGTGACCAGCCGGGAGGCCCGGATCGCCTGGACGTCGACGCTGCGGCCGCGCGGATGCTGGCCCACGTGCCCGCCCCGGCCGAGCAGGACGGCCCACCCCCGTCGACCGTGACGGCTGCGCCGATCACGCACCGCAACCACGGCTGGACGATCCTGGCGATGGTCGTCCTCGGGGTCGCGGCGTCGCTGGCGGCGGCACGGTTCTAGCGGTCACGACGCAGAACGACACCCCCGACGTCGTGCGACGTCGGGGGTGTCGTTCGTGAACGCGGTGCCGACTACTTCGTGTAGCCGACGTCCTGCCACTTGACCGAGGACTGCTGGAACTGCGCCGGACCGTAGTTCACCAGGTCCTTGCGCACACCCCAGGCGTACGGCTCGGCGAACAGCGGGATGGTGCCGGCGACCGCGACGATCTTCTTGTCGATGGCCTGCGCGTCCTTGATGCGGGCATCCGGGTCGAGCTCGCCGTTCGCCTTGTCCCACGCGGCACCGAGCGAGTCGTCCGTCACGCCGGTGTAGTTCTGGCCGGCGTCGGCGGGGTAGTAGATCGACTTCAGCGACGAGATCGGGAACGGGGTGCCCTGCCACGCGAAGTACGTGGCGTCGAAGTCACGGGTCGTCGTGGTGATGTACTTCGTGAAGAAGTCGTCGGTGGGCACGGTGTCGATGGTCACCTTGAAGCCAGCGAGCTTGGTCTGCTGCTGCACGAGCTGCGCGACGTTCGCCGAGTTCGGGTTGTCCGACGGGATCACGAAGCGGACGTCGAGTTCCTTGCCGCCCTTGGTCGCGTAGCCGTCCGAGCCGATCTTCCAGCCGGCGTCCTCGAGCTTCGACTTCGCCTTGTCGGTGCTGTAGCCGTAGACGCTCGACGCGTCGTCCTCGTAGCCCTGCTGTCCGGGCAGGTAGACGAGGTTGTTGAGCACGTCGCCCGGGCTCTTCACCGGCGACAGGATCGCCTGGGCCACGACCTTGCGGTTGATCGCCTGCGCGAACGCCTGGCGCACGTCCTGGTCCTTGAAGACGTCCGAGGTGCCGTTCAGCGTGATCTGGCGCTGCGTGGTGCCGAGCGAGCGCTCGATCTTCGAGTCGGAGCGCGAGTTCGCCGTCTTGAGGTTGTCGGCGCTGCCGTTCAGGTTGAAGGCGTCGAGCTCCTTGTTGCCGTACGCCTGGGCGACGCCGTCACGCGAGACCGTCTTGAAGACGATCGTGTCGAGCTTGCCCGGGTCACCCCACCACTTGGAGTTCTTCTCGAAGGTGACGACGCCGCCGTTGGTGTCGAAGGACTTCAGGATGTACGGACCACCGGAGACGTAGGTCTTGCCGTCGGCGGCGTACGGCGCCTTGGCCCAGGCCTTGTTGAAGTGGTCCGGGGTGTCGACGGCCCAGTACGGGTAGATGGCGGTCAAGACGCTCGCCCAGTCGGCGTTGGTCTTCGAGAACGTCATGATGACGTCACGCTCGTCGGAGCCCTGCTTGACCGAGTCCACGTCCTCCCACACGTTGGTGGACAGCGGCGCGAAGGCCTTGTCGGAGCCGTTCAGCGCCTTCCAGTTCGCGATGACGTCCTTCGCGCTGATCGGGGTGCCGTCCGACCACACGGCCTTCGGGTTGATCTTGATCTCGACGGTCTGGGGCGAGTCCTTGGTCAGCTCGACGGACGTCGCGTAGTCCTTGTTCGCCTCCCACTCGCCGTTCTCCTTGAACTGGATGAAGCTCGGCAGGTAGGTCTGCGAGATCGTCGTGTCGTCGACGGTCCCCGAGTCCAGGTTGAGCAGCTGCCAGTTCGCCGGAGCTGTGTCGATCGGCAGGGTGATCGACCCGCCGTCCTTGACGTCGGCGCGGTCCGCGACGGTCCAGCCGGTCGACTTCAGCGACGACTCGGCGACCGCGGAGTTGTCGCCGCCCGCTTCTCCGCCGCCGGAGCAGCCTGCCAGCACGACGGCAGCTGCCGCAGCGGTGGCCAGGACGGCGATGCCCTTGATCCTCTTTCGCATGGCGAGGATTCCCTTTCGTTGTGGTTCGCGCAGATCGCGCTGGACCGCGGCGGCCCCCGCCGTCGCGCCTGTTGGTTGAGAACCCTAGCCACATCCGAAGGCGGCACAAGGGTCTGTGCGATGAATCGAAACACGCTCGTAACGAATGTTGCATAGCGTCACTTCCGTTGTCCCACCCAGTCGCTCGAACGGCTAGCCTGTCGCCACCGACAACGCCGTCCGGTCGGACGGCCGCACCCAGAGGTCACGAACCACATGCTCGCCTTCATCGCAAAGCGGATCGTCAACTACATCGTCCTGACGATCGTGGCGACCACGCTCGGGTACATCCTCGCCAGCACGACGCTCAACCCGGCCGCCCGGTTCCTGGGGCGCAACCCGGCCGTGCCGCCGGGCACCATCCAGGCGTCGCTCCGCAAGCTCGGCGCCGATCCGGACACCCCGCTCCTCGTCCGCACCTGGGACTGGTGGGTCGGTCTGGTGACGCACGGCTCACTCGGCATGAGCACCCGCGGCACCGAGGTGACGGCCGACATCATCGCCCGCTCCGGGACGAGCCTGCGGCTGCTCGTGATCGGCACACTGCTCGGCGCGATCCTCGGGGTGCTCCTCGGCGTCTGGAACGCTGTCCGGCAGTACCGCACCTCCGACCAGGTGTCGACGTACCTGTCGTTCGCGGTGCTCGCCACCCCGACCTTCGTCATCGCGGTCGTGCTGATGATCCTCGCGACCACGCTCAACCAGGGAGTCGGGACGCAGGTGATCCGGTTCACCGGCGAGTACACGCCGGGGGTGACCGGGTTCTTCCCGGTGCTCGGCGACCGGCTCGTGCACCTGTTGTTACCGACGATCTCGCTGACCATCGGCGCCGTCGCCACCTACTCGCGCTACCAGCGCTCGGCGATGCTCGACGTGCTGTCGAACGACTTCATCCGCACCGCACGGTCGAAGGGCCGCACCCGCGGCTCGGCGATCATGCGCCACGGTGTGCGGGTCGCCCTCATCCCGATGTCGACCTTCTTCGCGTACTCGTTCGGACTCATCCTGACCGGCGCGAGCATCACCGAGCTGGTCTTCAGCTGGCACGGCATGGGCGAGTACTTCGTCCAGAGCATCAGCAACAACGACATCAACGCGGCGTCGGGCACGATCCTCTTCACGGCGATCCTCGTGCTCATCGCAGGGACCCTCGCGGACCTGCTGTACGCCGCGCTCGACCCGCGAGTGAGGGTGTGACCCGTGTCTGTTCTCGACCCCACGACCACGACCACCGCCGGTGACCCCGGCGACGGCAACGCCGGGACGCCGGCGCACGTCATCGAGGTGAAGGGCGGCCGCACCCCGCTCTGGCGCAAGGTGTTCGGCACCTGGCGCGCGCGCATCGGCGGCAGCGCCCTGCTCCTCATCATCCTCTGGGCGTTCCTCGGCCCGTACCTGTACCACTGGAACGCCGTCGACTCCGACGGGCTGGCGTTCGGCATGCCGCCGAGCGCTGCGCACTGGTTCGGCACGAACGACATCGGCCAGGACATCTACGCGCAGACCCTGGTCGGCCTGCAGAAGTCGCTGCTCATCGGCCTGATCGCCGGACCGGCAGCGACCCTGATCGCCGGCATCGTCGGCGCGATCGCCGGGTACTTCGGCGGCCTCACCGACCGGCTGCTCGTGTGGGTCATCGACCTGCTGCTCGTGATCCCGTCGTTCTACGCGCTCGTGCTGCTCAGCCCGGTGTTCAAGAACCTGACGTGGGTTGCCCTCATCGTCGGCCTCGCGGTGTTCAGCTGGATGGTGATGGCCCGGGTGATCCGCGGTCAGACGATGTCGCTCCGCGAACGCGACTACGTCAAGGCCGCCCGGTTCATGGGCGTCCCGGCGTTCACGATCATCCGTCGGCACATCCTGCCGAACGTGGCGTCGCTGCTCATCATCGACGCCACGCTCGGCGTCGGCGCCGCGATCCTGGCGGAGAGCTCGCTGAGCTTCTTCGGCTTCGGCATCCAGATCCCCGACGTGTCGCTCGGCACCCTGCTCGCCGCCGGCAGCCAGTCCGCCGTCACCCGCCCGTGGCTGTTCGTCCTGCCCGCCGCGACGCTCGTCGCGACCGTGCTCTCGACCAGCCTGCTCGGCGACGCCCTGCGCGACGCCATCGACCCCACCTCCGGAGCCAACCGTGACTGAGCCGCTGCTCACCGTGTCCGACCTGTCGGTCACGTTCAACCCGAAGACCAAGCCCGTCTACGCGGTCCGGGGTGTCGACTACTCGGTGGCCCCCGGTGAGTTCCTCGGCATCGTGGGCGAGTCGGGTTCCGGCAAGTCGGTGTCCTCGATGGCCGTGATGGGTCTGCTGCCGTCGTCCGCCCAGGTGCAGGGCAGCATCCGGTTCGACGGCCAGGAGCTCGTCGGCCGGAACGACCGCGAGATGTCGGCGCTGCGCGGTCGGGACATCGCGATGGTGTTCCAGGACCCGCTGTCCGCCCTGACGCCGGTGTACACGATCGGCCAGCAGATCATCGAGGGCCTGCGCCTGCACGACCGCTCCCTCACCCAGCACGCCGCACGCACCCGCGCCGAGGAACTCCTGCGCATCGTCGGCATCCCGAACCCGGCGCGACGACTGGACGCGTTCCCGCACGAGTTCTCCGGCGGCATGCGCCAGCGCGCGATGATCGCCATCGCCATCGCGAACGACCCGAAGCTGATCATCGCGGACGAGCCCACCACGGCGCTCGACGTGACGATCCAGGCGCAGATCCTCGACGTGCTGCAGACCGCCAAGGACATGACCGGTGCGGCCGTCGTGCTCATCACGCACGACCTCGGCGTCGTCGCCGGCAACGCCGACCGCGTCGCCGTGATGTACGCCGGCCGGATCGTCGAGACGGCGCCGGTGCTCCCCCTGTTCCGTGAACCGGTGATGCCGTACACGATCGGGCTGCTCCGATCCATGCCGAACATGACGTCCGCGCGCACCGAGCGGCTCGTCCCGCTCGACGGCCGCCCGCCCCTGCTCACGCAGAAGCCGACCGGCTGCCCGTTCGCCGACCGCTGCCCCGCCGTCATCGACGCCTGCCGCGACGGCGAACCCGCCCTCGTCGCACCGTCGGTGCCGCAGAGCGCCGACAACCCGGTCCTGACCGGTGCCGTCCAGACGATCGGCAACGGCACCCTGCTCGACGACCACACCGCCGCGTGCATCCGTCGCGACGAGATCGCCGCGGGCACCCTCGAGCGCTCGGAGATCTTCCCCCGCCCCGAGGACGTCCCCGAGGCAGCGGTCGACCACGGCGACGAGGTCGTGCTCGAGCTGCAGGACGTCGTCAAGACGTTCCCGCTCACGAAGGGCGCGCTCTTCCGCCGGCAGATCGGCGAGGTGCACGCGGTGGACGGCATCTCCCTGACCCTCAAGCGCGGGCAGGTACTCGGTCTGGTCGGCGAGTCCGGCTGCGGCAAGACGACCACCATCATGGAGATCCTCGAGCTCGCCGGTGCCCAGCACGGCACCATCCGGGTGAACGGCGTCGACACCGCCTCGCTGTCCAAGAAGGACCGTCTGGCACTGCGTCGCGACATCCAGGTCGTGTTCCAGGACCCGATGGCGTCGATCGACCCGCGGCTCGACATCGGCTCGGTGATCGGCGAGCCCCTCACCGTGCACGGCGGCGCGAAGGACGAGATCCGCCGACGGGTGCGCGAGGTCCTCGAGCTGGTCGGGCTCGAACCGAGCTACATCGACCGGTACCCGCACGAGTTCTCCGGCGGCCAGCGGCAGCGCATCGGCATCGCCCGCGCGCTCATCGTGGAGCCGAAGATCCTGGTGCTCGACGAGCCGGTCTCCGCGCTCGACGTCTCGGTGCAGGCCGGTGTGATCAACCTGCTCGAGGACCTCAAGCACCGCCTCGGGCTGTCCTACCTGTTCGTGGCGCACGACCTGTCCGTCGTCCGGCACATCGCCGACGACGTCGCGGTCATGTACCTCGGCCGCATCGTCGAGTACGGCGACGGGGACGCGGTCTTCTCGGACCCGCAGCACCCGTACACCCGGGCCCTGCTGTCGGCCGTGCCGGTGCCGGACCCCATGGCCGAGGCCGCCCGCGGGCGCATCCTGCTCGACGGCGACCTGCCCTCCCCCACGGAGCGCATCGACGGCTGCCGGTTCCGCACGCGCTGCCCGCTCTACCAGCTCCTCGACGAGGGCCGGCAGGAGCAGTGCCGCACGATCGACCCGGGTCTCGAGCCCGTGCACGGCCGCGGTGTCGCCTGCATCCAGACCGACCAGGAGCACCTGCTCACCGAGCGGGTCGGCGCGGTCGTCTGACGGCGCCGGTCACGTTCACCGCTCCAGGTCGTGAGCAGGAATGGTCGGGTCCCGTTCGCGGACTCGACCATTCCTGCTCACCGAGCGCGGCAGTGGACGTGACCAGCGGACGGACGGGAGGCCCGGTACCAGCTGGTACCGGGCCTCCCGTCCGTCGTGTGGTCGCGATCGCGAGCCGCGTCAGGCTCCGAGCCACAGGCTGAGCAGCGAGGCGGCGAGCAGCGCCAGCGCCGCTGCGCCGACCGCCAGGGCCGGCACGTCCCAGCCGCGCACGGCGTCGCCGGCGCCGGTGCCGTCGCGGTGCTCGGACCAGCGGTCGAGCAGCACCGTCATCTCGTCGGGCTGTCGCAGGACGGCCCGCTCACCGCGCCGGGCCGGTTTCGGCCGCGGCAGCGACGGCCCGCCCCAGCACTGGACCTTCCGGCCGGCGACCGTCTCGACCACGATCTGCCAGCGGAGCCGGACGTCGGCGACGGCCTGCCACGGCACCACGGTGCGGCGGAGCGGGTTGACCACGGTGACCGCGCGCTCGTCGATGACGATGCACGGACGGTAGGTCAGGACCCAGAGCGCCCAGACGAGCACGGCGATCGGGCCGGCGGCACGGAGGACGACGTCCCAGCTCCCCCGGAACGCCGCATCGCCGAGCAGGAACAGGCCCAGGACGGCGACGAGGCCGGTCGCCACCGCGCCCCCGCGACCAGCGCGGAGGACGACGGGGCGTCCGGCCTCGTTCGTGTCCAGGTGGATCAGCGTCCGAACTCGAACCCGGCGCCGGGGATGGCGGCCAGGAGGTCCTTCGTGTACTGCTCCTTCGGGGCGGCGAAGACCTCGTCGGTCGTCGCCTTCTCGACGATCTGCCCACGGCGCATGACGCACACGTTGTCCGCGACGAGGCGGACGACCGCGAGGTCGTGCGTGATGAACAGGTACGTCAGGCCGAGCTCGGTCTGCAGCTCGGTGAGCAGGTCGAGGATCTGCCCCTGCACGAGCACGTCGAGCGCGGAGACGGCCTCGTCGAGGACGATGACCTCCGGCTTGAGCGCCAGCGCGCGAGCGACGGCGATGCGCTGTCGCTGGCCACCGGACAGCTCGTTCGGGTAGCGGTTCACCATCGACTTCGGCAGCGCGACCTGGTCGAGCAGCTCGAGCACCCGGGCGCGACGCGATGCCTTGTCGCCCACCTTGTGCGTGGCGAGCGGCTCGGCGATCGTGTTCCCGACGTTGTACATCGGGTCCAGGGAGCCGTACGGGTCCTGGAACACCGGCTGCACGCGACGGCGGAAGTCGAAGAGGTCCTTGCCCTTCAGCGCGCCGATGTCGATGCCGTCGAACTGCACTGTGCCGCTCGTGATGCTCTCGAGCTGCAGGACGAGCTTCGCGACGGTCGACTTGCCCGAACCGGACTCGCCGACGAGCGCCGTGGTGGTGCCCTTCTGGATCGAGAACGACACGTCGTCGACGGCCTTGAGCTCGCGGGTGGCGAGGCTCTTGCCGCGCAGCTTGTAGACCTTCTCGAGGTTCTTCACCACGATGAGGTCCTCGGCCGGACGGTGCTCGCGCTCCTGGGCCCGGGCGATCAGCTCGGCGTCGTCGTTGCCGGCGTCGGCGATGTCGACGCGCGCGTGCTGCACCTTCGACTGGATGCGACGGCTGGCCAGCGACGGGGCCGCCGCGACGAGCCGCTGCGTGTACGGGTGCTGCGGGTTGGCCAGGATCTCCTTCGAGGGACCGGCCTCGACGACCTGACCCTTGTACATCACGACGAGCTTCTCGGCACGCTCGGCGGCGAGGCCGAGGTCGTGCGTGATGAACAGCACCGAGGTGCCGAAGTCGCGGGTCAGGCTCTCGAGGTGGTCGAGGATGACGCGCTGGACGGTGACGTCGAGCGCACTCGTCGGCTCGTCGGCGATGAGCAGCTGCGGGCGGCTCGACAGACCGATGCCGATGAGCACGCGCTGGCGCATGCCGCCGGAGAACTCGTGCGGGTACTGCTTCAGGCGGGTCGAGGCGTCGCCGAGACCGGCTTCCTGCAGGACCTCGACAGCACGGTCACGGACGGCCTTCTTGCCGGTCGCCATCCCGTTCGCACGGATTGCCTCCTCGACCTGGAAGCCGATCGACCACAGCGGGTTGAGGTTCGACATCGGGTCCTGGGGGACGTAGCCGATCTCCTTCCCGCGGATCTCCGACATCTCCTTGTCGCTCAGCCCGACGAGCTCGCGCCCGTTGAACTTGATCGAGCCACCGGTGACCTCACCGGTGCCGGGGAGCAGCTTGATGATCGCCTGGGCGCTCGTCGACTTGCCCGAACCGGACTCGCCGACGATGGCCAGGCGCTCGCCCTGCTCGAGGGTGAGGTTGACGCCGCGGACGGCCTGCACGAGGCCGCTCTGGGTCTTGAAGCCGACCTGCAGGTCGGTGATCTCGAGCAGCGGGGCGCCGGAACCGCCGGTGCGGCTGCTGTTCGTCTGGGTCAGTGTCTCGCTCATCGGCGGGCCCTCGCCTTCGGGTCGAGCGCGTCGCGCACCACGTCACCGAGGAGCAGGAACGCGAGCACGGTGATGGACAGGGCTGCCGACGGCCAGAAGATCGTCGACGGGTTGGTGCGGATCGACGTCTGGGCGGTGCCGATGTCGAGGCCCCAGCTCAGGGCCGACGGCGGCAGACCGATGCCGAGGAACGACAGCGTCGCCTCGGCGACGATGAACGTGCCGAGCGACACGGTCGCGACCACGATGACCGGAGCCAGCGAGTTCGGGATGACGTGCCGCACGAGCGTCCGGAACCGGTTGACACCCAGGGCTGCCGACGCCATCACGTAGTCCGCCTGCTTGGCGCTCAGCACGGCGCCACGCATGATTCGGGCGATCTGGGGCCACGCGAACGCAGCGAGGACGAGCGCGACGGTGATCGCGTTCCGCGCGGGGATGACCGACATGATCACGATCGCACCGAGGACAGTGGGGATCGAGAAGAAGATGTCACCGATGCGGGACACGATCGTGTCGAGCCAGCCGCCGTAGAAGCCGGCCAGGGAACCGATCACGATGCCGACGATCGACACCAGGATCGTCGCGACGATGCCGACGATGAGCGAGTTCTGGGCACCCCAGATCACGCGGGCGTAGACGTCCGAGCCCTGACGCGTGAAGCCGAGGATGTGCCCGGCCTCGGGTCCGCCGTCGCTGTTGTCGAGGTTCGACGCGCGCGGGTCGACGTGGGCGAAGAGCCCCGGGAAGACCGCGACGACGATGATCAGCAGGATCAGGATCGAGGAGATCCAGAACGTCGGGCGGGTCCGCATGGACTCCCAGGCGTCGGTCCACAGGGAACGGGTCTTCTCGTCCTCGTTGACCTGGTCGACCGCCTGCAGGGGGGTTTCTTCGAGCGGGGCGACGTAGTGCGTCGCCGAGCGGGGTGCGGCGTTACTTGGCATAGCGGATCCTCGGGTCCAGGACGGCGTAGAGCAGGTCCACCAGGAGGTTGGCGAGCATGAAGATGATGACCATCACGGCGACGAAGGAGACCACCGTCGGGCCCTCGCCGAGCTTGACGGCGCGGAACACCGTGCCGCCGACACCGTTGATGTTGAAGATGCCCTCGGTCACGATCGCGCCGACCATCAGGTTGCCGATGTCGACGCCCAGGTAGGTCACCACGGGGATGAGCGAGTTCCGGAAGATGTGCACGCCGACGACACGACGACGGGGCAGGCCCTTCGCCGTGGCGGTGCGCACGAAGTCGGCGCTCATGTTCTCGGCGACGCTGGCGCGGGTCAGTCGCACGATGTACGCGAACGAGACCGAGGCGAGGACGATCGCCGGCAGGACGAGTTCACTCCACGGCGCCTCGCCGGACACCGTGACCCGGAACAGCCCGAGCTTGATGCCGAAGACGTACTGCAGCACGAACCCGACGACGAAGGTCGGCACCGAGATGAGCAGGAGCGACACGACGAGCGCGGTGGCGTCGAACAGCTTGCCCTTGCGCAGACCCGCGACGACGCCGACGACGATGCCGGCGACGGCCTCGAACACGAGCGCGAGGATCGCCAGGCGCGCGGTGATCGGGAAGGCCGATG
>Ga0308159_1004207_pt1 | contig 13388 bp, 15 predicted proteins | sample PhyCR1_FD_201040 | JGI IMG/M metagenome (GOLD analysis project Ga0308159, IMG submission 201040) | Phyllosphere microbial communities from UC Gill Tract Community Farm, Albany, California, United States - DLSLC.R1 | ecosystem: Host-associated > Plants > Phyllosphere > Unclassified | place: USA...
GAAATCCGTTTTTATGAAATACAAAATCGTCACTGATGATGCCATTTTGAGGCTCAACTTTGAACGTGAACGTTCGCGACAGCAATTGATCAGCATCAATGGAAATGGGAGCTATTTTCTCTGATACGTTAAGCATTCGATGTCCCATCATTAGACTATCGAATGGTCGTAGTGCCAAAAGCTTGCCTCAGACTAACCATGGTGATGCTGGGAAGAGAGAAACGTCTTTCTCAAGGAACGAGGAAGCGTTGCAGTCTACGTGGTTTGAACCGAGCGGCGAAGATAGAGACGCGTTCGGTAGTCGCCAGCGTTCTGAAAGCCTCAAGCTTGATCCTTTTGTCCGCACGCTGGAACCGTTAAGCTGTCTGAAGTCACCCCCAACAGGGCGGGAGATCGTATGTACTCGGAGGAAGCAATTGCGCGAGCAGCGGTTTAAGCCAGCTAATCGTTGTATCTACTGTGATGCACAAAAAGCGAAACTGACAGACGAGCATATTGTGCCTTATAGTTTGGGCGGGACCATCGTACTCCCAAAAGCATCTTGCACCGCCTGCCAAAAACTAATTAACGACTTTGAAACGCCTATTGCTACTCAAGCGTACATTTCATTTCGATCCGCTCAACGTTTTCCAAGCAGAACCCAGAGTCTTCTTTCCCACATTCCGGTAGAATTTGAGGTAGGCCCGCTTAGAATTAAACGACCTATTCCCATAGATGACGCACCCGTTCCGGCCATCATACCTTCCTTCGGGTTACCTCCTTACATGCCTGGAGGAGGTGAAGCCACGCCTGCCAAGCTAAACGTTTTGCCGATAGATGATAAAAGGTGGGTTCGCACCTTTCGGCACTGCAAAGAGGCGAGCGATGCTACAATCACGTCTGACGGCATAAGGGTAGAGGAGTTCGCTCGCCTGCTCACGAAAATTTCTTACGGTTTCGCTTGGTTAGCCGATCCAGTATGCGCATTCAACTGGGAAGGAAGGGCTCGGATATTTAACGCGCAATTCCCCGATTTCCCAGTTTTCCCCGACCTGTTCTCTGTTCCGCAAGACAGAGATCGTGACGAGGCCGTCCAGGCCACGCTATTCACCAACACCGTGGGCAGAATCACTACCCTATTTTGCCAGCTTGAAATTCTAGCGGGCGTCCGAGTACCATCTTATATATGCCAGATAGGACCAACTAGACTGCAACATCCTTTCGGGCTTACTTTTTCAAGTACGCGCGACATAGACGATTTGGGCGGAATGCAATTGCGTCTTCCCGTAGGTGCACACCTGCAATACTAACTGCTTACTAAAGACATTTCTTTCAGCAGACGTACGTCTTTCAGGTAATTGCTCAGAGATGTCGGACTTAATCCTAGCTCGGCACAATCGCCCAGGGCACTCAACGCCGAAAACACCCCACGCATCTGAGGCTTCGATTTGTCCCACCCTTGCGTGATACCAATGTGTACCAGCGACTCACGTCCTGGAACCCTAGATGATTTCATACTTTAATGCATTAGGAAAAAAATGGCGCACCCGAAGAGATTCGAACTCCTGACCCCCAGATTCGTAGGCAGTCCCGTGTCGATGTTTCGGCTGGCAATTCCTGCAAAATAGACGAAAAAGCGCTCAAGTCAAATCAATGCGTTACGGAGGGGTTTGCAAACCAGCAAAACCCCGGTTTTGCGGCTCTTCAGCCCGCTGTCCATGAGGCGGCGATGTGGCTTCATCTCAACGCCGGGATGATTTCAGGAACCGCAATCGTCACGGCTCGACGGCGCTTTTCATTGACTGTTATGGAGGCCGCAGAGGCGGCAAAGATTGCCAAAAGGCTGTCTGCTGGTGGCGCGCTATGAGCGAGTTCCAGCCATCCGCCGCCCTCTTGCGTACCCGGCTCATGTCGCGACCCTATGACGAACGCGACCATCACTTTGCCAACGGCCACGGCACTAAACCCGCAACAAGGCCACATGAGCGCCAAGCCTCGGCCCGCGCAGCAGAGCGTGTCGTGCAACAGGCCCGCCGTAGGCGCGTCACCAGTGATGAGAGATCGAAGGAAATCCAGCGCCGCCGAAAGTGGGCGGGCGGCGGCACCATGCCGCCTGAAATCCGCGCCTGCTATTCGGAAGCAGAACGCGCGGCATTGGCCGTCATTGCGGATCGATGCCGTAAGAAGGGCTTCTGCGATATGTGCCTGGATGAGATCGCGCGTGTAGCCGGCGTAAGCCGTACATCGGTTCAGAATGCCATCAGAAAGGCTCGCTCCAAAGGTCTTGAACATATCTCCGTTCGCGAGCGCCCTCAGTCTTTCGGCAAGCACCTGACGAACATCATCAAGATCGTTTCGCAGTCGTGGCGTGGCTGGATCATGCGGGCCATAGGGTTCAAAGGTTTGAACACTTCAGTGACTCCAGTAAAAACATCACTCTTTGAGACTGCCGAAACGGAAAAAACGGCTTTTGAAAAGATGGGTGTGGCTTCTGCCCGTAATCCATCAAATCGGCCTGACCAGTGGCAACCACGGTCTGGTGAAAAACAGTCGCGCTGGTGGCGAGCTTCCACCGCCGCGCATGGCTAATTCACCGGGGAACTTGGACCATGGCCGACATCGATAAGAAAACAATCACGAAGCTGCAAAAGCTATTGCCGCTGCTGACCAGCGATCAGCCGGGCGAAGTGGCAGCGACTGTTGCCGCGATCTTGCGCACCTTGGGTAGCTCTGGTGCATCAGTGCACGATCTGGCGGCGGCGCTGGATAAACCGCGTGTGGTTAGGAAGACTGTTTACCGCGACCGGATCGTTGTGAAGGAGAAGGTCGTCTACCGCGATCCAGAACCAGCACCGAAGCAACCGATACTGGACGCCGTATCAGCGACCGATGTTGTGCAAGCCGGTCGCCTTCTCATCGCTGAAGCCTTCCTCCGTGAGAGCGAAGCTGACTTCGTTCGCAACATGGTGGCGAAAGCAGAGCGCGACGGCGATCTGTTCTCGATGACGCCGAAGCAACGCATCTGGTTTCGTGAATTGTCAGTGCGTCACAGAGACATGGGGGCAGTACATGCGTGAGGTGTCTCCACCCCTCCCCCGGCATGGGTCCTTTGCCAAAAGAGACCAAGTAGCGGGTGGGCGCGACTGCGGGATTTCTCGCTGTGCAAAATTTTACAAGGGGGGTCCACCGCCATTTTCGTGGAATCGGAATCAGAGACCGACCGGCGACAAGGAGGGCAAGAACGGCAGGAAGCGCCGCAGACACCACCTGTAAGGCCATAGACGCGAGCGAACGCCAAACATCGAAAAGCGAAGCTCGAAGGACAAGCCATTCTGCGGCCTTGTGGCGTGGAATCACCTGAAGACGAAAAGGAATCGCAAAGGTTGGACCAACATGCCTGAAACGAAACGCCATCTGCTCGACCTGGACGAGCTGACGGTGGGTGAACTGATCCAGATCGAAACCGAGTTAGCTGATTTGCTTCCTCGGCCCACTCATCAGACCAAACCCGGCATCACCGCCGAAACCCTCAAAGCCATCATGAAAGGCGAAAAACCATGACAGTAACGCATACTCTCAAAACTCCCGTCAGCCACAACGGCGTAACGTACGAGGAACTGACCTTTCGAAAGCCCCGGACTGGCGATCTTGTCCTGATGGACGAATTCAAAGGCGAGATGGCGAAGACCCTCGCGTTGCTCGCCTCCATCAGCGACGTACCTTATCCAGCTTTCAAGATGATCGAACTGGATGACTTTCAGGAACTTCAACTGAAGATCGCGCCGCTAATGGGAAACTCCCCCGCTGCGACAGTTGGACCGACATCGTAACCATCGTCGCAGCCGAAGCAGCAACGCCTCTTCCGATGGTTGAGGCGTTTCCACCGGAAAAAACCATCGCCTATTACGAGGCGGTGTTGCGCCACCTCAAGCGGAAGAACGGAATCACGGAATGAGTGTTGTGGAATCAAAACTCCGGCTTAGTCTGCTGGATCATATTACGGGTCCAGCTGGTGGAATCGCGCGGACCCTCGACAATCTCACAAACCAGTCGCGCCGAAACGCCGCACAACTGTCCGCCATGCGCGGGCAGATGTTCGAAGCTGCTGGGGCGGGATACGCACTGTGGAAAGGTCTTTCCGCGCCAGTAAGTGCAGCGGTTGAGTTCGAAAGTGCCATGTCGGATATCCGAAAGGTGGTCGATTTCGACAGCGCGGCCTCCTTCAAGCAGATGGGCGAAGACATCCGCAAGATGTCGCTTAACATCCCAATGGCCGCAACCGGCATCGCCGAAATCGTCGCTGCTGCTGGTCAATCCGGCATTGCTCAAAACGAGCTTGCGAAATTCGCAGAGATCGCCGCGAAAGTCGGCGTAGCATGGGACATCGGCGCAGGAGAGACCGGCGAGGCGCTGGCGAAGCTCAAAACGGCGCTGGGTAGGTCGCTGGATGATACGGCCTCGCTTGCCGATGCGATCAACCACCTCGGCAATAACAGTGCTTCCAGCGCGCCGAAGATCCTCGATGTGGTTCGGCGTGTTGCACCGATGGGAAGTCAGTTCGGAATGACGGCTGAACAGGTCGCCGCAATCGGCGCGGCGATGACCGGCGCAGGCTTCGAAGCCGAAGTGGCAAGCACAAGCCTCTTGAATGTGGGGCGGGCGCTCACGCGAGGCGAAAGCGCTACAACTCGGCAAGTGGCGGTGTTTAAAAAGCTCAAGCTCTCGGCCAAGGGTGTTGCGCAGGCCATGCAGAAGGATGCAGTCGGGACGCTTCAAGATGTTCTGAAGCGCATCAACAAGCTGCCCGCATCCGTCCGCGCTGCGGCCATTTCCGACCTGTTCGGTGATGAAGCCCGCGCCCTCGGCCCGCTGATTTCGAACGGCGATCTTTTGGCGGATACGCTGGCGCTGGTGGCCGACAAAAGCAAATACGCCGGGTCGGCTTCAAAGGAATTCGAAACAGCTTCACAGCGGACAGCCTTCGGCCTGCAAATCTTCAAGAACCGCGTCACTGACCTGGCTATCAGTGTCGGCGATGCACTCTTGCCCGCCGTCAACAGCGTCCTTCAATATCTCGGCCCGATGGTGACGAACATCAGCGAGCTTGCGCGGCAATATCCGCAACTGACAATGGCGATCACCGCGACCACGGCGGCAATTGTCGGTTTCAGGATCGCGGTGACAGCGGCGCGGTTCGCCGGGTTGTTTATGATGGGTGGCATACTGAACGCCGCGATTGCCCTTGCCAGCACCGCAGGTGTCTTCACTGCAATTACAGGTGTCCTTACTGGCGTCGGTGTAGCGCTTGCGGCGATTTCCGCGCCTGTGTGGGCCGGGATCGCGCTGGCGGTTGGCGCGGTCGCTGCTGCGGGCGCGTTCCTCTACAAGTATTGGGACAGAATATCCGCCGTCATGTCTGGTGTCGCTGCTGCGATCGGCGACCAGCTCGCGCCGGTCCTGACTATGATCCGACCTTACATCGACGCGCTAGCGCCAGCGCTTCAAGCGGTCAGTGGTGCAGCTCAATGGGCGGGCGACAAGTTGTCTGGTCTCGCGGCCATGTTCTCGGCGTTGTTCGACCGGGAAATTCTCGGGCCGGAGCAGACCGCGCAAATCAGCGAGAATGCGCGCGGGATGGTCAATCGCATTGTGGCGGAGTTCGCGGCGGGCAGTGCGGTGCTCTACAATTCCGGCGTGGCGATGATACAGCGGCTTTGGGACGGCATGGTTTCCCAATTCGACGCCTTTATCGAATGGGTGAAGACGATCCCCAGCCGGATCGTTGCCGCAGTGGGCAACATCGATCTTACCGGCGCTATTCGTTGGCCGAAGTTCCTTGGCGGCGGTGACGACGAAGCGACTGCCGTAGATGGTGCGCGCGCCAAGGGTGGACCTGTCCGCGCTGGGGGCACCTACCTGGTTGGTGAGAAAGGGCCGGAACTGTTCTCGCCTGGTCGATCCGGTGTCATTTCTCCAAACGACGCCTTCAGAAGTGCGACAGGCGGTCAATCCGTTACAGCAAGCCGCGCCGGAAACACAATCCATCTCACGGTCAGTTCCAGCTTCACCATCAGCGGCGCGACCGATCCTGCATCAGTCGCCCATCAGGTTTCGGACATGCTCGGCCAGAGCCTGCGCACTGCCGTAGACGGCGCATTTTCGGATTAGTGAGTGGCTTTGCCAATTTGGCGAAGCCTCACCCAGCTGCGGACAAATTGCCCGTTGCTGATAATTGGGAAGATCCACGCTTCATAAGAGTGGTCAATTTGGCCACTCTTTTTTCATGTGGCAAATTTTGCCACTTGATCGCAAGTCGCCAAATTGGCGAAACGGGAGCAGGCGACAAATTGTCGTTTGCTGAAAGGTGGGGATATTCCCCACCAATTGGACTGGCAAATTCTGCCACTCCTGTAGCTTCGCCAACATGGCAAAGCTAAGAGTGCAGTTCGCCAATTTGGCGATCTGATTTCAAGTGGACAAATTGTCCACTTGCGTTACTGCAAATATTGCGACCACGTCGCGGTCAAATTGTCCGTCACGTCGTCGCCAATTTGGCGAACTATTGGATCTTCTGAGATTCGCCGCCATAGTTTTTGCGGACCTTTGTGAGATCACTGGCCCACTCGATTGGATTACGAAACCTTCTCTCCGGCATGATCATGTACGGTTGGCACAGGAGAGGATATTTGTCGAAAAATTCGACAAGTTTCATGTTGGCCTTTAGCATGATGTCGGGCGCACTCCCGGCCTTCGGGTCCGCTGTGTTGTAGATCGTGTTACCGTATCTGAGTTGGGCGATAGTTATCAGCATCCCGCTTAGGTAATCGCTTACATCGCTGCCGAACAGAAATTTCGAATTGTGAGCCGCAATCTTGAACTGATTGATGTCGTTCTCGTCAGCGTTGCCTTTTGCTTGTACAGGCCTAACGGAATCTAACACCGCGTTATATGCGGCGAAACGACGATCAAATAACGCCAGAACAAACTGTTGCCTCGCTACGAACCACTGCATTCCAGTGAAGCACGCCGCCAGAAAGGCGACGAGTACGGTGAACCACGTCTCCAATTTTCACACTCCCCGCGACTATAGACCAATTAAAGAAATGAGCAGCCTTCGCCAATTTGGCGAAGGCTAATCCTCCGATTCTCTCTCTTTGACCAGACGCAAAATCTCTTCGGCCTGGTCTCTCGCTTTTTCGTCCTCTTGCCAGAGGTTGAGGCTCCCAGCGCCGCCGAAAGTATGGCTTAGCGCAGCGGTCGCGTTGGCATACGCGAAGGAAAATTCCGCCATTGCGAGTACCACTGCGCTTTCAGCGGGCGACTTCTCTTTTTTGAGCGCCAAAGCCCTCACCTTTTCCTGCATGTCAAACCATTTGCCATTCAGCTCAGTGAAAGTCTTTTGCAGGCTGCTCGTATCGTCAGCAGCAGCAAGCCCAATTTGGCAAAGGCGGCGAATAGCTTCAGCGCGCGTCCTGATTCTACTCTTGAAGCTCCAATCATCAATTGCATCAGCCTCTGATTGAGCAAGCATAAGTTGAAACTTGATCGTTTTGAGTTCGTTCATCGTGTCATTCCCTCGCTTAGTAAGCACTAAACGCCTTCAATCATCTCCGCAATAGATGGAAGTTCCATCACTCACTTGACGAACTTGTTAAACAGTGACAAGACTTATCCACCACTGATGGAAGTGATGGAGGTTGAACGTGCAGCAGCACAGCGAAAACAAGACTGAAAGGTTTGTGTTCATGGTGGAGAAATCCACGCTTGAAGCAATCGACGACTGGGGCTTCTCGCGCCGCATCAGAACGCGCGCAGAAGCAATCCGGCAGCTAGTCCAGATCGGAATCGAAACAACAAGCCCGGAAATGAAAAAAGCCGACGCACGGTCCTGAGAAACTCCGCGTCGGCTTTCAACCTTTGGAAAGGTGCATCAAAATGCGTAAGAAGCATACAACGGAAAATGCCGGTGGCGCAAGCGCCGCTGTTTTGAAACTTGAGCGGCTTGCTGAAGCAGAAACGTTCAAGCTCTCGACGGATCAAATCGATACTGCAGTTTCGACGCTCCGCGTTGTCTGGCTCGCGTTGCAAAGCAAAGAATGGCTGGACGACAAAAGCGTCGATAGTTGCGCTGAGTGTCTTGAACAAGCCACGCGTGACCTTACGGCATTTCGGGCGGAGTTCGCGCACAAAGCTAATGAATGTGACGACGCGCTCAACTCGCCGGAACAATCCGAATGCGATACGCTGGAAGCCGCTATAGCTGATTGGGAACGAGCATTCGTCGCGTGGACGACCAACGAAAAAGACGGAGGTATTCCCGATGGAACGCCTGAAAGCAAAGCGGAAGAGGCTGCGCTAGACGCCCTTGTGCGCGCGCCATGCCTGTCGTTGAGCGACGTTCAGCGCAAAGCCAGCCTCTTTTCCGAAAACAAATACCTTCGAAACTTGGCTTCTGATTACACGGACGAACTCTTGGCGTCTTTCAAATCAGTTGAAACTTGTTGAGTCCTACTTGCAACTAAATTGACAGAATCACACAGCCGTGGTTCTTAGTTGCATCAACAACTCAATAGGTCTCGAAATGAACAATCTCAAAGCAATCTTTTTCGCAGGTGCTGTTGCGCAGGCGATCGGCGTCAGCCCGATTACAATTCGTCACTGGCGTGAGCGCGGCGTCTGCCATTTCGGCCATATCGTTGAAGGTGGTGAGGACAATCCGCGTTCGCGCCGCCGCTACGATGTGCGCGAAGCCTGCATGATGGGTGTTGCGGTCTCCTTGTCGCGTTTCGGCCTGGAGTTGGAGGAAGCTTTTAACATCGTGACCGGATCGGAAGCGTTGAAGAACACTATCGCCGCAGAGTTCTTCGACGCAGGTGAACCCGATCAGATCTTCTGCCTTGTCGCTGGCAACAGCGCTTCAGAGGACGGTTCGGGGTGGAGTAACGTCCTGTTCTTGAGCCTCGCTGACTGGCAGGCCCACGTCGCCACTGCCTTCGATGCTACCGACGCACTGACAAAAGAGCGAGCCGATACCGTGCTTTCGGTGAATGTCAGCGCCATTGCCCGCCGCGTCATCAAGGCGCTGCGCGCGAGTGACGAGGGCTGACATGACGAACGCCTTGCGCAAAGCAAAAGCCGAAACCGATCTTCGCCGCGCCTGGGGCTTTCAGTCGGACACCTTGGACGTTGAAGAACGCACCGTGTGGGTGATCGCTGCGACTGAAACGAAGGTTCGGCGCATCTTTGGTGATGAGGTTTTGCGCTGCGCACCTGATGCGGTGGTTTCCACCAGACTGCAAAACCTGCCGGTGCTTGATAGTCACCGAAGCGCCAGCGTCAAAGACATCTTGGGTCAGGTGGTGGCGTGGCGTTTTGAGGGCCGCAAACTCCTTATGCAGATCCGCTTCGCGGACAACGAGGGCGGCAACGCGGCGTTCGCGCTGGTCCGCGACGGCATGCTTGGCAAGGTCAGTGTCGGATATCGCATCCTGAAGGCTGAAGAAACCGAAACGCGCGGTAGCGTTGCGGTCATCACAGTAACCCGCTGGGAGCCGACAGAGATTTCTCTGGTGTCAGTCCCGGCTGATCCCAACGCAACAATTCGAGGAAATGTGAAGATGGCTAGAAAGCCCACGACGAGCCGCCGCGCCGCGCCGCAGGTGGAAGAAGAACTTCTGGAAGACGATATCGAAACCGGCCACGAAGAAGAGCGCCGCCAGCCCGTTGAGCAACGAAGCCTTTCCGTTGAAGACACTCAACGCTTGTTTACGATGCGCGACAGCGCGGTTCGGGCTGGCTTCAGTGCATCCGAGTTCGATGAAATCGTGAGCGAAGCGGGCGGCTCGATGCGCTCCATTCGCTCGGCATACAACGACATGATGGCATCCGCAGAACGGCAGGCACCAACGGACTCCCGTGTCGGCCTTGATACGGGTGGCAAGCCAAGCGATGTCCGAAATGCCGTGATCGACGCTCTGGCCGTGCGCCTCGGCGCTACTTCGCAGATCCCGCACAACCCATATGCGGGACGATCCAGCGTCGAAATCGGACGCAGGTTCTTGGAAGATAGCGGCGTTTCCACACGTGGAATGGACGACGTTCGCATTGCTGATGTCTTGGTAAGCGGGCGCAGGGTGGATGGGCTTTCTACTCGCGCGATGCACACGACTTCGGATTTCCCATTCCTCTTGGAGGCCGCAGGAAACCGGGCCTTGCTGCAGCGTTATGAGGTGCAGGCGTCTGTCCTGAAATCTCTTTCAGCGCAACGCAACGCGCGCGACTTCCGGCAACAGTCATTCATTCGACCTGGTGAAGCCCCGTTGCTGGACAAGGTGCTTGAATCTGGCGAGATCAAAAGCGGCACGACCAGCGAAGACAGTCGTGGCCTGAAGATCGACACCTACGGAAAGATGTTTACCATCAGCCGTCAGGCTCTGGTGAACGATGATCTTGGTGCCTTCTCCGACTTCCTCGGCGTGTTCGCGCAATCTGCGGCAGAGACTGAAGGCAACCTGTTCGCTAACCTTCTGCTTCAGAACAATCGAGCGGGCATTGTACTCAGCGACGGCAAGCCGCTATTCCACAGTGACCGAAAAAATACCAACGCAGCGGCAGGCATTACCGTCGATAGTGTCGGTGCTGCTCGCTTGTTGATGCGGACCCATAAGAACGTCAACGGCACCGGAACGGCGGGCGTTGTTCCGGCAGTTCTCTTGGTCGGCCCGGCACTGGAAACGGACGCTGAAAAGCTGGTCGCGTCCATCACGGCTTCAAACATCGGCGATACCAATCCTTTCGCCGGAAAGCTCCGGGTGTTGGTCGAAAATCGGATTGAAGGCAACGGCTGGTATCTCTTCGCAGATCCCGCACAGCGCCCCGCACTGATGCATGGCTACCTGCAAGACGCTCCTGGCCCACAGGTTGAGAGCCAAGAAGGCTGGCGCACCCTTGGCACCGAGTTCCGGTGTATTCTCGACTTCGGCTGCGCCGTCAACGACTGGCGCTCGGTCTACTTCAACCCCGGCCCTAACAGCTAATCCCGAAAACCTGCGGCCCCGGTCATGGGGCCGCTCCCTGCCACGAGGTTTGGATATGGCAAAAGCCCCCACAAAAGCACAAATCACTCGCGCCATTGAGGCGGCTAAAGCTGGCGGCGTGTCGGTGGGCCGTATCGAAATCGAAGGTTTGAAAATTACGATCGTTCCCGCGGCTTCCATAGCCGCCGCTGTTTCCGCCGATCTCGGCGCTGGCGAAACGATCTCTCCATATAAGGCATGGAAATCAGCGAATGCGCACAAGGCTTAAAGGCATCAACTCCATTTCCCGCAAGTTGGCGGGCGGTGAAGTGAAGATGTATTACTATCATCGAGCGACTGGCGAGCGCCTTGACGGCGAACCCGGCTCACCTGAGTTTCTGGCATCCATTGCACGGGCCGTTGAGAAGTCGCGCAAGCGCGATAGCGGCACACTGGCTGGCTTGATGCGAGAATTTGAAGAAACGAAGCAGTGGCGCAAACTGGCGGCTTCCACGCACTCCGAATATCGGCGCATTTTTAAATTTTGGGAACAGAAGTTCGGCACCTGTCCATATCCTGCATTGGAAGACAAAGAGTTCCGCCGCGACGTTCTGAAGTGGCACGACCAATTCTCGGCCGACAAACCGCGCGAGGCAGATAACCGCGTTACGGTGCTGGCGCGCGTCCTGTCATGGGCCGCAAAAGACGGCCCGCTAAAGGTCAATGTTTTGGACAGCTTCGAGCGCGCCTATCAGGGCGACCGCTCGGAAATCATTTGGTTGCCGGAACATGTGGAAGCCTTCATGGCGGTAGCTTCGCCAGAAATGCAGCTCGCGATGGTTCTAGCGCTTCACACCGGCCAGCGCCAAGGCGACATTCGCACACTCCCATGGAGTGCCTACGACGGCACCCATATCTCGCTTCGCCAGAGCAAGGCGCGCCGTGGGCAGCGCGAGGGCAGGCTTATCAAGATCAAATGCACGAAGGCCCTTAAATCGACGCTGGACGGCCTTCAGAAGCGCTCGCCGCTCATCCTCACCACTAAGACCGGCAGAGCGTTCCAGAAGCGCTACCTGGCTGAACAGTGGGAAGCCACAACTAAGGAAGCAGGGCTTAACGCGGTCGAAGTGGAAGGCAGTGAAAGCGTCGGCCTCCATTTTCACGACCTGCGCGGCACCACAGTGACCATGTTGTTTCAGGCCGGATGCAATCTAGGCGAAATCGTCTCGGTCACTGGTCACTCGCTGCGTCGGGCGCAAGACATTCTGGATAAGTATTTGGCCCGGACAAGCACCATGGCGGACAATGCTATCGCCAAGTTTGAGAACGTTCTGGAAACGGACTTTGCAAAACGAGTTGCAAAACAAGAGGTGGGAAATGATGGGAAGTAATGGCGCACCCGAAGAGATTCGAACTCCTGACCCCCAGATTCGTAGTCTGGTGCTCTATCCAGCTGAGCTACGGGTGCGTGCCGCAGAAGCTGTTCTGCTGGCGTGGCGATCCTCTAAAACGTCCTACCCTCGAATGCAAGCGATTTTGTTTTTAAATCGTCATTTTCCTGCAATGAATTTTCCAGACCATTGAAAATAAAAGGTTTTTTGACAATATCGATTTCGACGTCAAATTCGCGATGAAAAAGGATGGCGTCTCGGCGCCTTCGAGAGGAACCAAGAACGGCAAAAAAACTATGTCGTGGCGGCCGTCGATCCGGGCTGTGGGCGATCGGGGATCTCGATGCGGAATTGGGTGCCACGATCGGCCTTTTCGACAAGGGCAATCGTTCCGCGGTGGGACAGCACAAGCTCGCGGGCGATGGCGAGGCCAAGGCCGGTTCCGCCGGAGCGTGCGGAGCCACGGAAGGCGGAGAACAGGTTTTCGCGCGCCTTCTGCGGCATGCCGGGGCCGTTATCGTCGATGACGATGCTGACGATATCGTCGTTGCGCTGGGCGGCAATCGTGAGGCGCTTCGTGGGATAATCGGACCCGCTTGCCTGCTGCAGCGCCTGCACGCTGTTTTTACAGAGATTGTAGAGAACCCGGAACAGTTGCTCGCTGTCGGCATCGATCGTCAGGCTATCCGGGATGCTATCGACGAACTCGATCCCGCTCTCCGGTTCGATGGCGAGGATGTCCTTCACATCCTGGACCACTTCGCCAAGCTCGATCATGCGGCGTCTTGGCGCGCCTTCGGTGGCCTGGCCATAGGCGAGCACTTCGCTTGTGTAGCCGACGGCGCGATCGATTGTTCTCAGAAGCTTTGGCGCGAAGCTGCGGACCATGGGATCCTCGACATCGACCAGCCTGTCCGACATGAGCTGGGCCGAGGCCAGGATGTTGCGCATGTCATGGTTGATCTTGGAGACGGCCAGCCCCAGGTCGGCGAGGTTCTTCTGC
>Ga0308159_1004208_pt1 | contig 13383 bp, 11 predicted proteins | sample PhyCR1_FD_201040 | JGI IMG/M metagenome (GOLD analysis project Ga0308159, IMG submission 201040) | Phyllosphere microbial communities from UC Gill Tract Community Farm, Albany, California, United States - DLSLC.R1 | ecosystem: Host-associated > Plants > Phyllosphere > Unclassified | place: USA...
GTCGGACGAACGTGTGCGCCCGCATTCCGGGACGCAACCGCGACAAGCCGGCGCTGATCCTGCACGGACACCTCGACGTGGTCCCCGCCGTCGCCGCCGACTGGAGCGTCGATCCGTTCGCGGGCGAGATCCGCGAGGGCGTGCTCTGGGGGCGCGGCGCCGTCGACATGAAGGACATGGATGCCATGATCCTCACCGCCGTGGCCGACGTGCTGCGCGCGGGGGAGCAGCCCGAGCGCGACATCATCGTGACGTTCTTCGCCGATGAGGAGAACGGCGGGGTCGAGGGCTCGGCGCTCGTCATCCGCGACCGCCCCGAGTGGTTCGCCGGGGCGACCGAGGCCATCAGCGAGGTCGGCGGGTACTCGATCGCCGTCGGCGACCGCCGCGCCTACCTGCTCCAGGTGGGCGAGAAGGCCCTCGTCTGGATCAAGCTCATCGCGCGCGGTCGTGCGGGTCACGGCAGCGGCCTGCACGCCGACAACGCCGTGACGAAACTCGCCGAGGCCGTCGCCGCCCTCGGGCGCACCGAATGGCCGATCCGTCTCACCGACACCACGACGCAGCTGCTCGCCGGTCTCGCCGAGATCACCGGAGACGACGCCGGCGACCCCGACGTTCTCGCTCTGCGCACCGGCGCGGCATCCAGCTTCATCCGCTCGACGTTGCGCACGACGACGAATCCGACCGGGCTCACCGCCGGGTACAAGCACAACGTCATCCCCGACCGAGCCGAGGCCCTCATCGACGTGCGGGTGCTTCCCGGCACGGAGGAGGCCGCCCTCGCCGACATCCGCCGGATCGTCGGTCCCGACATCGAGATCGAGATCGTCCACCAGGACATCGGTCTCGAGGCGCCTTTCTCGGGCGACCTGGTCGACGCGATGGTCGCGCAGCTGGGTCGGCACGATCCCGGTGTGCCCGTCGTGCCGTACCTCATGGGCGGGGGCACCGACAACAAGGCGCTGTCGACCCTCGGCATCGCCGGGTACGGGTTCGCGCCGCTGCGTCTTCCCGCCGACCTCGACTTCACCGGGATGTTCCACGGTGTCGACGAGCGCGTCCCCGTCGACGCGCTCGCGTTCGGTCAGCGAGTTCTCGCCGACCTCATCCGCACGTACTGAAGGACCGCATGCATATCTTCGAGGTCATCGTCCTCGGGCTCGTCCAGGGCCTCACCGAGTTCCTCCCCATCTCCTCGAGCGCGCACCTGCGCATCGTGGGGGAGTTCCTCCCGTCGCAGACCGACCCCGGTGCGACCTTCACCGCGATCACCCAGATCGGCACCGAGCTCGCGGTGCTCATCTACTTCCGCAAGAAGATCGTCCGCGTCATCTCGCGCTGGTTCGGTTCGCTCACCGGCAAGGTGCCGCGTACCGATCCCGACGCCCGCATGGGCTGGCTCGTGATCATCGGCACGATCCCGATCGGCCTGCTGGGCGTGCTGCTGCAGAGCCTCATCCGCGACAACTTCCGGAGCCTCTGGATCACCGCCGTGGTGCTGATCGTCTTCGGCATCCTGCTGGGGCTCGCCGACCACTACGGCGCCCGTCGCCGCGAGCTCGACGACCTGACCTACCCCCACGGCATCGCGTTCGGTGCGGCCCAGGCCCTCGCCCTCGTTCCCGGCGTGTCGCGCTCGGGTGCGACCACGACCCTCGGTCGAGCCCTCGGCTACAAGCGCACCGCCGCCGCGGAGTACTCGTTCCTCCTCGCGGTTCCCGCGGTCTTCGCGAGCGGGTTCTTCGAGCTGTACAAGAGCTTCGACGAGGGCACCGGTCCGTACAGCCTCGGCGAGACGGCGCTGGCCACCCTCATCGCCTTCGTCGTCGGCTACCTCGTCATCGCGTTCCTGATGCAGTACCTCAAGCGCGGCAGCTTCCTGCCGTTCGTGATCTACCGTGTTGCTCTCGGCGTGCTGATCATGGTGCTGCTGACGCTCGGCGTGGTGCCGGCGTATTCCGCCGTCACCGGCTGATCCCGGATGCCGCGAAGGCGCCGTCCCGTGCCGGGGCGGCGCCTTCGTCGTGTCGGTGGGGGAGGAGCGGCCGCCGTCGAGCGAGCGAGCGCCGGCCGACGCGCCCTCAGCGTCGCGGCGGGTCGTCGCGACCGGGCTTGGTAGGACCGTCTCCGCCGCGGCGCAGGTACCGCTCGAACTCCTGGGCGATCGCGTCTCCCGAGGCCTCGGGCGAGTCCCACGTGTCGCGGGTCTGCTCGAGCTGGCGGATGTACTCGCTCATCTCTTCGTCGTCGGCCGCGGCCGCGTCGATCGAGGCCTCCCACAGGCGCGACTCGTTCTCGAGGTCTCCGCGCGGAACGGCGATCCCCGTGATCGACTCGAGCTTCTCGAGCAGGGCGAGGGTGGCCTTGGGCGAGGGAGTGTGCCCGGCGACGTAGTGGGGCACGCTCGCCCAGAGGCTCGCCGTCGGGATGCCCACGGTCTCGGAGACGTGACCGATGGCGCTCAGGATGCCGACCGGGCCCTCGTACAGGCTCCGCTCGAGACCCAGATCCTGTCGCACGCCCTCGTTGTCGCTGCCGGCGAAGACCGAGATGGGGCGGGTGTGCGGCACGTCGGACATCATCGAACCGAGGGCGACGAAGCCGGAGACGTCCTCGCGCAGGGCGACGTCGATGAACTCGGCGGCGAAAGCCTGCCAGGCGCGCGCGGGCTCGACGCCCACGAGCAGCCAGATCTCCGCGTCGTCGGAGCGTTCGACGGGACGCAGCAGCGTGGCCTCGGGCCAGCTCAGGGTGCGGCGCCCCTCGGCATCCAATCCGACCTGGGGACGCGTGTACTGGTAGTCGAAGTACAGCTCGGGGTCGACGGAGTGGACGACCTCGTACTCCGTGTCGGCGCGCAACATCGACGCTGCCGCCGACGCGGCTTCTCCGGCATCGTTCCATCCGTCGAACGCGGCGACGATGATCCGGCGACCCAGTGCGTCCACACAACCTCCTCTGCCCCGTCGGGGCTGGCTTCCAGAATAGGCGCACCCGCGCCGACGGAGCCGGTCCGCACGCGGCCTCCCCGCCGGACGGGGGGCCGTCGAGCCGTCAATAGGATGGACCGGTGACTTCCCCTTCTCCCGCCGCCGTCCTCTGGGACATGGACGGCACGCTCGTCGACACCGAGCCGTACTGGATGGCCGCGGAGACCCCGCTCGTGGAGCGCTTCGGGGGAACCTGGTCGCACGAGCAGGCGCTCGGCATGGTCGGTCTCGCCCTCGAGGACTCCGCGCGACTGCTGCAGAACGCCGGAGTGCCCTGGGGGGTCGACGACATCATCTCCCACCTCACCGACGAGGTGCTGCGTCAGCTCGCCGTCACGGGCGTGCCCTTCCGCCCCGGCGCCCGCGAGCTGCTCGCCGACCTGCGTGCCGCAGGGGTGAAGACCGCGCTCGTGACGATGTCGATGCGCCGCATGGCGCTGTCGGTGGTCGAGCTCATCGACTTCCCGGCGTTCGATCTGGTGGTCGCTGGCGACGACGTCGAGCGCCCCAAGCCCCACCCCGATCCGTACCTGCAGGCGGCGACCGCGCTCGGCGTCGACATCCGCGACACGGTGGCCATCGAGGACTCGCCCAACGGGCTGCGCTCGGCGATCGCCAGCGGAGCCGTGTCTCTGGGAGTGCCCCTCATGGTCGCGCTCGAGGGCGTCGGTGCCCACGCGCTGTGGCCGAGCCTCGAGGGACGCACCACCTCCGACCTGCGCGCGCTGCACGCCGCGCACACCCCGACCCACCCCGAAGAGACACGAGTCACCCGATGAGCGAGACCCCCCACCTGAGCGGCCCCTTCCGGGTCGGCGATCGGGTGCAGTTGACCGGCCCCAAGGGCCGCATGCACACCATCACCCTGCGCGACCAGGGCGAACTGCACACCCACAACGGTGTGCTCAAGCACGAGCTGCTGGTCGGCCAGCCCGACGGCAGCGTGGTCACGAACAGCTCGGGCCACGATTACCTGGCCGTGCGCCCCCTGCTGCGCGACTTCGTCATGTCGATGCCGCGCGGTGCGGCCATCGTCTACCCCAAAGACGCCGCGCAGATCCTCGCCCAAGCCGACGTCTTCCCCGGCGCGACCGTTGTCGAAGCCGGCGTCGGCTCAGGAGCCCTCTCGCTGTGGCTCCTCCGCGCGATCGGCCCCGCGGGGCGCCTGCTCTCGTTCGAGCGCCGCGAGGAGTTCGCCGACGTGGCCCGCGCCAATGTCGAGACGTTCCATGGCGAGCTGCCCTCGACGTGGGAGGTCGTCGTCGGCGACCTGGTCGAGAGCCTTCCGGATGCCGTGGCTCCGGCATCCGTCGATCGCATCGTGCTCGACATGCTCGCGCCGTGGGAGTGCATCGACGCCGCGGCCGACGCCCTGACCCCCGGCGGCGTGGTGCTCTGCTACATCGCCACCGCCACGCAGCTCAGCCGCGTGGCCGAGTACATCCGCGCCACCGGGCTGTTCACCGAGCCGGATGCCAGCGAGACCATGGTCCGCGGATGGCACGTCGAGGGGCTCGCGGTTCGTCCCGACCACCGCATGGTGGCCCACACGGGCTTCCTCATCACCGCTCGCCGTCTCGCGCCCGGTGCCATCGCCCCCGAGGTCAAGCGTCGCGCGTCGAAGTCGAGCTACGGCGACGAAGACGTGGAACTGTGGACGCCCGGGGCCGTCGGCGACCGCCAGATCACGGACAAGAACCTGCGCAAGCGCGTGCGCGAGGCGCAGAAGTCCGCCGAGGGGGTTCGACAGTCCGTGGCGGGCGCTTCGTCGGAGGAGCCCGGTTCGACCGCCTAAACTGTTCCGGTGCGTAGACTCCCCGCTCTCGTGGCCGTGACCGCTCTGGCCGGATTCGGCCTCGTCGGGTGCTCGGCATCCGCTGCGTCGTCGTGCCCGACGCCCACCGACAGCGCGATCGCCTCCGTGGTCGAGGCCTCCGGCGACTTCGGTACCGCGCCGACCGTCTCGGTGCGCTCGCCGTTCGTCCCCGAGGCGGCGGGAACCCAGACGCTCATCGAGGGCGACGGACGGCGCATCACGAGCGACGAACAGCTCTCGCTCGTCGACGTGACGGTGCTCGACGCGGCGACCGGCTCGCAGCTGGTCGCGACGACCTACGCCGCTGACGTGAAGTCGGCGACACCGCTGCCGCGTCTCACTCAGGCGATCCCGGCCATCGCCCCGTTGCTGCACTGCGTCGCCGAGGGCTCGCGCGTCGCCGTGGCCGTCCCCGGCTCCGACCTCGGTGCCCAGGGCGCCCAGGCGCTCGGCGTCAACGAGGGCGACGGAGCGGTCTTCGTCTTCGACGTGCGCAAGGTCTTCCTCCCCGCGGCCGACGGCGCCGATCAGTACAACGCCGACTCCGGCATGCCCTCGGTGGTCCGCGCTCCCGACGGCACGCCGGGCGTCGTCATCCCCGCAGGCGAGGCGCCGACGCAGGTGCGGTCGCAGACCATCAAAAAGGGTGACGGCGACGTGCTGGCCGCCGACTCCTCGGTCGTCATCCACGTGCAGGGTGTCGCGTGGGGCGCGACCACCACGTTCGCTTCGACGTGGAAGAACGGTGCCCCCGGGCAGGCGACGGTCTCGCAGCTGCCGTCGGCGATCGCCACGGCCCTCGAAGGGCAGACCGTCGGTTCCCAGGTGCTGATCGTGGTGCCCGCCGACCAGACCGCGCAGGACCAGCAGGTCCTCCAGGCTCCGGCCAATTCGGCTCTCGTCTACGTCATCGACATCCTCGGTACGGTCAGCTGATCGGCATCTGCTGATCCGGCCCGCTCCGGCGCGGTCGGGGAACGCACCGCTCCGCACCGGCTGGGTGCTCGACGCTTAGGATGGGCGGGTGCCCGCCACCGTGTCCCGCAGCGCTCCCGAGGAGCGCCTGGTGAACCTCGTCGTCGCCCTCATGGCGACCGAGCAGGGGCTGACGAAAGACACCATCCTGTCGTCGGTGGCCGGATACCGCGAGCAACTCGAGGCGGGTGCGTCGAAGGACGCACTCGAGAAGATGTTCGAGCGCGACAAAGAGAGCTTGCGCGGGCTCGGGGTTCCGATCGAGACGATCGGCAATCGAGCGGATCCCGACGATCTCCGCGAGGCGCGTTATCGCGTGCCGACCGCCGAGTACGCCCTCCCCGAGGACATCTCGTTCAGCCCCGCCGAGGTCGCGCTGCTGAACATCGCCGGCGGGGTGTGGGGAACCGAATCGCTGTCGGCCGACGCCCGGAGCGGACTGCGGAAGATCCGGGCCCTGGGCATTCCCGTCGACGAGCCGATCATCGGCTATGCCCCGCGCATCCGCGTGCGCGACGCCTCGTTCGCCGCCCTCCAGCGCGCGATCGAGCAGTGCCGCGTCGTGACCTTCACCTACCTGCGCCCGGGTGAGGCGCGTCCGCGCGAGCGACGCGTGCAGCCCTTCGCCCTGGTCGAGTACGAGGCGCGGTGGCACGTCTACGGGTTCGACCTCAACGTCGATGCCGACCGCACGTTTCTGCTCTCGCGCATCGTGGGCGATGTCGTCCTGACCCGGAAGAGCTTCCCGGCCGAGCTGCGAGCGGGAGCGGGGGAACGGGCGCTCGACGGTCTGCGCGCGGTCGCCGCTCGCCAGCGCGCGCTGCTCGAGGTGCATCCCGGCACCGAGGCAGCGCTGCGCCTCGACCGCCGCGCGGAGCGGGCATCCCAGGGGATCTACGTGCCCTACGTCGACCTGCACGTCTTCGCCGACGAGCTCGCCTCGTACGGCCCCGAGGTGCGGGTCGTCGAGCCCGCCGATCTGCGCGCCGAGGTCATCCGGAGACTCGAGGCGACCCTCGCCCTCCACGGGGGTGCCGCGTGAGCCACGATCGACCTGTCGCCGCCCTCGACCGCGCCGCTCTCCTGCTCCAACTCGTGCCCTATCTGCTCGGCAAGGGGGAGGTCTCGGTGGCCGAGGCCGCCGCGGAGTTCGAGGTCGCTCCCGACCAGATGCGCGCCATGGTCGAGCGTCTGACCGTGATCGGCCTCCCCGGTGAGCGGGGGTACTGGCAGCTCCCGCACGATCTCTTCGACATCGATTGGGACCTGCTCGATCGCGACGACGTCATCGCCATCACGAACACGGTGGGGCTCGAGCGGTCCCCGCGCCTGACCGCGCGCGAGGCGGCCGCGCTCCTGGCCGGTCTCCAGCTGGCCCGGAGCCTGCCGGGGTTCGGCGACAGTGAGCTCGTGACCGGGCTGCTGTCGAAGCTCGCCCGCGGGGCGGCGGCTGCTCCGGCCGCGGTGATCGTCGCTCCCGGCCCCGTCGACGGTGTGCGCGACGTCGTCGACGACGCCCTCCGCGCCCACGTCGCGGTGACGTTCACCTACCGCGCCCCGGGTGCCGAGCCCATCAGCCGCACGGTCGATCCCATCAAGGTCCACATCGCGAACGGGCAGTGGTACCTGCAGGGCTGGGATCACCTGCGGCAGGCCGTGCGCACCTTCCACCTCGACCGCGTGAGCGACCCCGCGCTCACCGACATCGCGGCCGTGCACGGTGCCGACCCGGTGCCGGAACTGTTCGCACCGTCGGTCGACGACGAGGTCGTCGCGCGCTTCCGCTTCCCGCGAGCGGTCGCCCCGCTGCTGTCCGACTATCTCGAGCGCGCCGAGATCCAGGATGCCGACGACGGCACCGCCGTGGCATCCCTCCGCCTGGCCGACGAGCAGAGCCTCAAGCGCCTCGCGGCGCGCCGTGGGGGAGAGGTCGAGCTGCTGGAGCCGGCCGGAGCGCGCCGGGCCGCCGCGGACTGGGCGGTCGCGGGGCTGGCCCAGTACACGCACGGTTCCTGACCGTTCCCGCCGGGTTCCCGCGCGTCGGAGCGCGGTACGACCGCCCGGGTTAGACTGGGGTATCGCCCGAACGAGACGAGGAGTCCTCATGTTCCAGGGATTGACCGGATGGCACCTGCTGATCGTTCTCGCTGTCATCCTTCTTCTGTTCGGTGCCGCAAAGCTCCCCGCTCTCGCGAAGAGCATGGGTCAGTCGGCACGAGTGTTCAAGAGTGAGATGAAGGAGATGAAGCGCGACGACGAGGTCGCTGCCGCATCCGAAGCCCCGCGCGCCACCGACATCGGCACCACGCCGCCCGTCGCTCCCGAGGCGCGCAGGTCGACCGACCCCACCGTCTAAGCCGTGGCGACGGCGGGACCGCCCCGGATCGACGTGCCCGAAGGGCCCCGGCGCGACAAGCGCATGTCGATCGGGGCGCACCTGGTCGAGCTGCGCAAGCGGCTCATGATCGCGGCGCTCGCGCTCGTGGTGGGCATGGTGGTCGCGTTCCTCATCACCGATCCGATCATCCACCTCATCACCGAGCCCATCCGCGAGATCGCCGAGCGGCGCGGAGACGACTTCTCGGCGCTGAACTTCACCTCGGTGACGTCGGCGTTCGACCTTCGCATGCGCATCGCGTTCTCGATCGGCATCTTCCTGTCGGCACCGGTGTGGCTCTGGCAGATCTGGGCGTTCATCATGCCCGGTCTCACGCGCAAAGAGATCCGTTACACGGTCGGATTCGTGGCATCCGCCGTCCCGCTCTTCTTCGTGGGCTGCTGGGTCGGCCTGCTCATCGTCCCGCACGTGATCGAGCTCATGTGGGGCTTCACCCCCGAGGGGGGCGTCAACTTCTACAACGCCGTCGACTATTACGACTTCGTCTTCAAGTTGATGATCGTCGTCGGCGTCGCATTCGTGCTGCCGGTCTTCCTGGTCGCGCTCAACGTCGCGGGCATCATGAGCGGGAAGGCGATCCTCAAGGGCTGGAGGGTCGCGATCCTCATCGCCACGCTGTTCTCGGCTCTCGCCACGCCCGCGGCCGACGTGATCAGCATGCTCATGCTCGCCTGCATCCTGACGGTCCTGTTCTTCGCGGCGGCCGGCGTCTCGATGCTGTTCGACCGGCGGAAGGCTCGCCGGGTCGCCGCGGCCGAGATGCCGTCGGGGCCCATCGCGTGAGCTCGCCCAGTCCGGCCGAGCGTTTCGCTCGAGCCGCCGCCCGCTCGACGCATCCGCACACGGCGGACTTCGCCGAGATGCAGAGGTTCGAGCTCGACGACTTCCAGATCGCCGGATGCCATGCGCTCGAGGACGGCAGGAGTGTGCTGGTGGCCGCGCCCACCGGTGCTGGCAAGACCATCGTGGGCGAGTTCGCGATCCACCTCGCGATGCTCGAGCCCGGTGACAAGGCCTTCTATACGACGCCGATCAAAGCGCTGTCGAATCAGAAGTTCCACGAACTCCAAGAGATCTACGGCGACGACGAGGTGGGCCTGCTCACCGGCGACACCAACATCAACGCCTCCGCGCGCATCGTCGTGATGACGACCGAGGTGCTGCGCAATATGCTCTACGCCGACTCGCCCGCCCTCCGCGGGTTGCGTTTCGTCGTGATGGACGAGGTGCACTACCTTGCCGACCGCTTCCGCGGAGCGGTGTGGGAAGAAGTGATCATCCACCTCCCGCCGTCGGTCAAGCTCGTGTCGCTGTCGGCAACGGTGTCGAACGCCGAGGAGTTCGGCGACTGGCTCGACACCGTGCGCGGCGACACCGAGGTGATCGTGTCGGAGACCCGGCCCGTACCGCTCGAGCAGCACGTGCTGGTGCGCGGCGACCTGCTGCCCCTGTTCGACGACCGGGCGGGAGTCGCGACGGCGCAGGTGAACCAAGAACTGCTGCGCATCCGTGGCGGCAACGCCGGTGGCTACGAGAACAACCGGCGCGCGCAGGAGTACCGCTCGCAGCGGCACGCGGGCGCGCCGCGTCACGCGCACCAGCGCCGCGGCGGGCACAAGCCGCTCCGTGCCCAGCAGGGCCCGCGCATCGAGCGCATCGACCGGCCCGAGGTCGTCGAACTGCTCCAGCGCAATCATCTGCTGCCCGCGATCTTCTTCATCTTCAGTCGCGCCGGGTGCGACGCCGCCGTGCAGCAGTTGCGGCGGGCGAACGTTCGGCTGACCTCGGCGGAGGAGCGCGCCGAGATCCGCCAGATCGTCGATGAGCTGACCTTCACCCTGAAAGACGAAGACCTCGCGGTGCTGCATTTCTGGGAGTGGCGCGACAATCTCGAGCGCGGAATGGCCGCGCACCACGCGGGTCTGCTGCCGGCGTTCAAAGAGGTCGTCGAGGAGCTGTTCCGCCGCAAGCTCGTCAAGGTCGTCTTCGCGACCGAGACCCTCGCTCTCGGCATCAACATGCCGGCGCGCACGGTCGTGCTGGAGAAGCTCGAGAAGTTCAACGGCGAGGCTCGCGTGGCGATCACCTCGGGGGAGTACACGCAGCTCACCGGCCGCGCCGGTCGGCGCGGCATCGACGTCGAGGGCCACGCGGTCGTGCAGTTCACCGAAGGGCTCGACCCGCAGTCGGTGGCTGCCCTCGCCTCGCGTCGCACGTATCCGCTCAACTCCAGCTTCCGGCCCACGTACAACATGGCCGTGAACCTCATCGACCAGTTCGGTCGTGCACGCGCCCGCGAGATCCTCGAGTCGTCGTTCGCGCAGTTCCAGGCCGACCGTTCGGTGGTGGGCCTGGCCCGACAGGTGAAAGAGGCCGAGGAGTCGCTCAGAGGCTACGAGAAGGCCATGACGTGCGACCGCGGCGACTTCCGCGAGTACTCCACGATCCGCCGCGAGCTCAGCGATCTCGAGAAGATCAACCGGCGGGATGCCACGGCGCCCCGCCGTCTGCGCGACGAGCGTCAGCAGCAGATCCAGTCGCTGCGCAAGCGCATGCAGCGGCACCCGTGTCAGTCCTGCCCCGACCGCGAGGCGCACGCCCGCTGGGCCGAGCGGTACTGGAAGCTCAAGCGCAGCACCGACAAGACGCGCCACCAGATCGATCAGCGCACCGGAACGGTGGCCCGCGTCTTCGATCGGGTGGTCGAGGTGCTCGCCGCTCTCGAGTACGTCGCGATCGAGGAGGACGGCGCGACCGTGCTCACGCGCGCCGGCCGCACGATGCGTCGGATCTACGGTGAGCGCGATCTGCTGGTCGCCGAGTCGCTGCGGCAAAGATTGTGGGAGGGGCTGGACGCCCCCTCGCTCGCCGCTCTCGCGTGCTGCCTCGTCTACGAACCCCGACGCGACGAAGCGGGTCCGGGAGAGCGCGGCCTGCCTCGCGGCGCCTTCCGTGTCGCGCTGGATGCCACGCAGACGCTCTGGCAGCACCTCGACGACCTCGAACGCGACCACCGGCTGCCGGGCTCCGAGCCGCCCGCCTCGGGTCTCGCTCCCGCCATGCACGCGTGGGCGAAGGGGCTTCCTCTCGACAGCGTGCTGACCCTCGCGGATATGGCCGCGGGCGACTTCGTACGCTGGGCAAAGCAGACGATCGACCTGCTCGATCAGATCTCCCTCGTCGCCGAACCGCAGCTCGCCACGACCGCACGTACCGCGCTCGACGCCGTGCGGCGCGGCATCGTGGCGTACACCTCCGCATGACCGCGATCACGACCGCTCAGGGCCCGGTTTCGACGTCCGAGGCCCCGCTTCTGCGCCTCGCGTTCGCGGCGCCCCTGGCCGTCGTGTCGGGGCTGCTGCTGGTCACGGCGTTCCCCGCTCTCGCCTGGTGGCCGATGGCGTTCCCCGCCGTGGCGCTCGCGCTGCTGACCCTCATCGGGCGCCGGTTCTGGTCGGCCGTGCTGATCGGGTTCCTCTTCGGTGCCGCGTTCTTCTCGGTCAACCTGCTGTTCACGGCCCGCTACCTCGGGCCCATCCCGTGGGCCGCCCTCTCGGTTTTGGAGGCGCTGTTGACGGCCGTCCTGGCCGCGCCGATCGCCCTGGCCTATCGGTGGATGCCGCGCATCGCGCCGGGGAGCGTGGGACGGCTCCTGCTGCTCCCCGCGCTCGTCGCGGCGCTGTGGACCCTGCGCGAGCAGATCGTCGGCTCGTGGCCGTACGGCGGCTTCCCCTGGGGGCGCATCGGCGTCTCGCAGGTGAACGGCCCCTTCGCCGAAGTCGCGTCGTGGGTGGGGATGTCGGGGCTGTCGTTCCTCGTCGTGCTGTTCTGCGCGATGGCGATCGAGGTCGTGCGTGTTGGACGGGTACGCCGCGTGGTCGGCGCCGTTCCCGCGGCAGCGGTGCTCGTCGTACTGGTTGCGCTCCCGGCCTTCCCCACCACCGACGCGGGCTCGATCCGCGTGGGCGCGGTGCAGGGCAACGGGCCCGCCGGTTACTTCGACCAGCGCACGCGCAACGCCGTCTTGAATGCGCAGCTCGCGGCATCCGCTCCGCTGTTCGGCCAGAAGATGGATGTGCTGGTCTGGCCCGAGGGCGGCGTCGACTCCGACCCCACCTCAAACCCCGCGACGGCGGCGGCGCTCGGCGAACTCTCTCGGCGGATGGACGCGCCCCTGCTGATCTCGGCGGTCACCGAGCGAGGCTCGGACTTGTTCAACTCCTCGCTGCTGTGGACCGCCGCAGGGCAGCAGGGCTCGACCTACGACAAGCGGCATCCCGTGCCTTTCGGCGAGTACGTTCCCGATCGGTCTTTCTGGGAGCCGTTCGCCCCCGACCTCATCGGTCTCATCGGGCGGGAGTACACCCCCGGAACCGCCCCTCCGCTGATCGACCTCGACGGGGTCGGCGTGGGGCTGGCGATCTGTTTCGACGTCATCTATGACGACGTCGTGTGGGACGGAGCGAACGAGGGAGCCGAGGTGTATATGTTCCAGACGAACAACGCCGATTTCCGCGGCACCGACGAGAACCTCCAGCAACTCGCCTTCGCGCAGATGCGCGCGATCGAGACGGGGCGCGCGGTGGTGAACCTGTCCACTGTCGGCACGAGTCAGGTCATCGCCCCCGACGGGTCGACGCTCGACTCGTTGCCGCCCGACACCGCCGGGCACATGCTCACCGATGTGCCGCTGCGCACCGGGCTCACCCCCGCGGTCGTGATCGGACCGGCCGTGAAGATCGTCCTCGGGTGGGGCGGCATCGCGGGGCTCCTCGCCGCCGCGCTGATCGCTGGTGCTCGGGCGCGGCGCACGAAAAAGACGCCGACCCCCGAAGGGGTCGGCGTCTGAATCAGCGGGTCAGCGTCAGGCGCTGAGCTTCTCGTTCCCCGCGCCGCGACGAGCGCGGACGAACGCGAGGCGCTCCTCGAGGAGCTCTTCGAGCTCGGGAATCGTGCGGCGCTCCAGGAGCATGTCCCAGTGCGTACGGGCGGCCTTGTCGGCGCTGTGGTCGACGGTCGCCGTGCCGTCGCCGATGCGAAGAAGCGCCTCGGCACCGCAGGTGCGGCACTCCCAGGCGTCGGGAACCTCGGCGTCAGCAGCGAAGGTCAGGACGGTGTCGCGTCCGCAGGTGCTGCAGGAGTAGGTGTGTTGTGCACGGTCGTGAAACACGACGCCGTCTTCGCTCTGGAGGCTTTGGGCG
>Ga0308159_1004209_pt1 | contig 13382 bp, 10 predicted proteins | sample PhyCR1_FD_201040 | JGI IMG/M metagenome (GOLD analysis project Ga0308159, IMG submission 201040) | Phyllosphere microbial communities from UC Gill Tract Community Farm, Albany, California, United States - DLSLC.R1 | ecosystem: Host-associated > Plants > Phyllosphere > Unclassified | place: USA...
GGATGCCGGCTTCGGCGAACTCCGGGCCGGCAATCTGGGGGTTCGCATCGCCATCTCCGCCGAGGAGATCGATGCGGCGCAGGCGCTGCGTTACCGGATCTTCTACGGTGAGATGGGCGCGCATGCGGATGACGTCACCGCGGCCTCGCTCCGCGACAGCGACGCGTTCGACCCGGTCGCCGACCACCTGCTGGTGCTGGACCACAATCTGGGCGAAGGCGCTTCCGCCGTCGTCGGCACCTACCGGCTGATCCGCCGCCAGGCCGCCGCCAAGGTCGGCGGCTTCTATTCCGCCAGCGAGTACGACGTCTCGCCCCTCGTCTCCCGCCCCGGGCCGGTGCTGGAACTCGGGCGCTCCTGCGTCGATTCGCAGTATCGCGGCCGGCCGACCATGCAGCTTCTGTGGGGCGGCATCGCCGCCTACGTCGCCAAGCACAACATCGAGGTCATGTTCGGCTGCGCCAGCCTGCCCGGCGTGGACCCGGATGCGCTGGCCGTGCCGCTGACCTACCTCTACGCCGACCACCTGGCCCCGGCAGAGCTGCGCCCGCGCGCGGTGCCGGAGCGCTTCGTGGACATGAACCGGATGGACCCGGCGCTGATCGACCGCCGCGCCGCCCTGGCCGACCTGCCACCGCTGATCAAAGGCTACCTCCGCCTCGGCGGCTTCGTCGGCGATGGTGCGGTGATCGACCCGCAATTCAACACCACCGATGTCTGCGTGGTGGTGATGACGGACCGCGTGACGGACAAGTACTTCCGGCATTTCGAGCGCCAGAAAGCGGCCTGAGGGGCCATCCGCCGGGCGGGGGACAGGAAGGAAGGCCGGGGAAGGAATTCCCCAGGCCCCTTCTTTTTTCTGCGAGTTTGGGATGGCGCTGCAGGACTGAGAGCGGACGCTTCGAGATGATTTTAGTCATGGGCCACCAGGGCTGAACCCTTAGTCGCCGGAGGTCCCAGACCTCCGGCGCATCCAGCTGTCCCTCAGGCCCGCCCTCTCAACGGCCCGCCCGGCAAAACTCGAAAAAAGAAAAGAAGGGGCCCGGGGAATTCTTTCCCCGGCCTTCCCCCCGGCATCCGGAACGCCAGCACTGGTGCTGTTCATGCCCCGGTGCTGTTCATGCCGATGTCGCAGGGGCGTCATTGTGGTGTCGCGCTGGCTCCGGTATCGCTGTGGCATGACGGTTTCCGCCAGCACGACGCCTGCAGCCACCCCGGATGGTCGCCGCGCGGCCTTGGTTTCCCTGGCGCCGGATACGCGGCCGCTGACCACGGGGGGCGTGCTGCGCGCGGTGTCCCGGCTGGTGCTGGCGGTCATGTGGACCTTGCCGTCCATTCCGCTGCAGGCGGCGCTGGTGGCGTTGCCGGGGCAGGGCAATGTGGCGTTCGGCGCGTTCTACCACCGGGTGCTGTGCCGCATCCTGGGCGTGAAGGTCCGGGTGGTGGGGCAGGCGGCACAGGGATCGAAGGTGCTGTTCCTGTCCAATCATTCCTCCTGGCTGGATATTCCGGTGCTGGGCGGCGTGCTGGGTGCGCCGTTTGTCTCCAAGGCGGATGTCGGCGAATGGCCGGTGGTCGGGTTGATCGCCCGGCTGGGCCGCACCGTCTTCGTCAGCCGCACGCGCGGCCGGACGGGGGAGGAAGCGGCCGGGATGCGGGAGCGGCTGGCGGCGGGGGACAGTCTGGTGCTGTTCCCGGAAGGCACCAGCAGCGATGGCGGGCGGGTCCTGCCGTTCCGGTCCGCCTTCCTGGGCGTGGCGGAGATGGCCAAGCTGGTGCAGCCGGTCTCCGTTGTCTACGACCGGCTGGGTGGCCTGCCGGTGGCGCGGCGGGACCGGGCGCATTTCGCTTGGTTCGGGGACATGGATATCGGCAGCCATTTCTGGCGCCTGGCCCGGCGGTCCGGTGGGGGCGTGACGGTACTGTTGCATGAGCCGGTGGACCCGCACGCCTTCCCCAACCGCAAGGTGCTGACCCAGGCGGTGGAGCGCGTGGTGGCGGAGGGTGCGGCGACGCTGCGGCAGAACCGGCCGGGGCGCCCGCTCTCGGCGCTGGGTTGAGGTTTCGATGCCGGTTTGGCTTGACCCGGCGCCTTGCGATCCACAACTCTGATAGGCATGGACCGACCGGAATCGAGCAACGGGCGGCGGTCTTCCGGGGCAGGCTTCGCTTGACCTCGGCCACCGCGCGCCGCACATCGGCCCCCGCCGCCGCCCGGAACCCGGGTGGCCCCGGCGCAGGGATGCCGCCGGGCCTCGCCGCGCCAGGGTATTTCAGGTCATGACCAGTGTTTCCGTGCCGCCCCGCAAGCGGCTCTACATCCGCACCTTCGGCTGCCAGATGAACGTCTATGACAGCGGCCGCATGGCGGATGTCCTGGCGCCGCTCGGCTACGGCCCGGTGGAGACGCCGGAGGAAGCCGACATGGTCATCCTCAACACCTGCCATATCCGGGAAAAGGCGGCGGAGAAGGTGTTCTCCGACCTCGGCCGGCTGCGGGTGATGAAGGAGGCCAAGGCGGAACAGGGGCAGCAGATGGTGCTGGCCGTCGCCGGCTGCGTGGCGCAGGCGGAGGGCAAGGAGATCGTCACCCGCGCACCGTGGGTTGACATCGTGCTGGGCCCGCAGACCTACCACCGGCTGCCGGAGATGGTGGCGCGTGCCGCCCGGGCCGCCGGCGCGCAGATCGATACCGACTTCCCGGTCGAGACGAAGTTCGACCTGCTGCCGGCCCCGCAGGCCAGCCAGGGGCCGATCGCCTTCCTCACCATCCAGGAGGGCTGCGATAAGTTCTGCTCCTTCTGCGTGGTGCCCTATACGCGCGGTGCCGAGTTCTCCCGCCCCGTGGCGGCGATCGTGGCCGAGGCGAAGGCGCTGGTGGCGGGCGGCGCGCGGGAGATCGCGCTGCTCGGTCAGAACGTGAATGCCTGGCATGGCGAGGCACCGGACGGCTCCACCTGGGGCCTGACGCGCCTGCTCTACGCGCTGGCGGAGCTCGAGAACCTGCCGCGCATCCGCTACACCACCAGCCATCCGCGCGACATGGATGCGGCGCTGATCCGCGCCCATGGCGAGATCCCGCAACTGATGCCGTTCCTGCACCTGCCGGTGCAAAGCGGTTCCGACCGGGTGCTGGAGGCGATGAACCGCGGCCACAAGGCCGACATGTTCATCCGCATCTGCGATGAGCTGAGGGAAGCGCGGCCGGACATGGCCCTCTCCTCCGACTTCATCGTCGGCCATCCGGGCGAGAAGCCGGAAGACCACGACGCCACCATGAAGCTGGTGGACCGGGTGGGCTTCGCGCTGGCCTATTCCTTCAAATACTCGCAGCGGCCGGGCACGCCCGCCGCCGGCCAGCCCTTCCAGGTGGCAGAGGCCATCAAGGATGAGCGGTTGCAGGAGCTGCAGGCGCTGCTGCGCATCCAGCAGGACGCCTTCAACGAATCCTGCGTCGGCCAGGAATGCGAGGTGCTGTTCACCGGCCCGGGGCGCCACCCCGGCCAGGTGATGGGGCGCACGCCCTGGCTGCAGCCGGTCCATGCCCTGGGCCCGGCCTCGCTGATCGGCGGCACCGCGCGCGTGCGCGTGGCGGCCCGCTTCCCGAACTCGCTCTCCGCCACCTTGCTGGATCAGAAGGAGCTTGCCTGCGCTTGACCGTACCCCGCTCCGCCGCCCCGATCGCGCTCCGCGCCAATCCCCGCAGCATGACCCATGGCACCATGGAAAGGCCGTTGATGGCTGACACCGTTTCCGCCGCCCGCACCGTCACGCTGCAATTCGATGACAATGCGCTGCTGCCGCTCCTCTACGGGGAGCATGACCGGCACCTGGCGCAGATCGAGCAGCGCGCCGGCGTCCGGCTGGCCAGCCGGGGCAACCGGCTGACCATCACCGGCTCGGCCGAGGCTGCGGGAATAGCGGAGGCGGCGCTGCGGGCGCTGTGGAAGCGGCTGGAGCGGGGGGACGTGGTGGCGATCGCGGAGGTCGAGGCCTCGCTGCGGCTGGCCGAGGGCGCCGTGCGCCAGGCGGCCCTGGCCGAGGCGCCGGAGCCGCGGCTGCCGCTGTCAGACCTGCCGGCCATCCGCACCCGCAAGGGCGCCATCGGGCCCCGCAGCGTCGCGCAGTCCGGCTACATGGACCTGCTGGCCAAGCACGAGATGGTCTTCGGCATCGGCCCCGCCGGCACCGGCAAGACCTACCTGGCGGTGGCGCAGGGCGTGGCGCTGCTGATGGCCGGGCGGGTGGACCGCATCGTCCTCTCCCGCCCCGCCGTCGAGGCGGGGGAGCGGCTGGGCTTCCTGCCGGGCGACATGAAGGAGAAGGTGGACCCCTATCTCCGCCCCCTTTACGACGCGCTGCACGACATGATGCCGGCCGAGCAGGTGCAGCGGCGCATCGTCAGCGGCGAGATCGAGATCGCGCCGCTGGCCTTCATGCGCGGCCGCACCCTGGCGCATTGTTTTGCCATTTTGGACGAAGCGCAGAACACCACGCCGGCCCAGATAAAAATGTTTCTGACCCGGATGGGCGAGGGAACGCGGATGGTCATCACCGGCGACCCAAGTCAGGTGGACCTGCCGCCGGGGCAGAAATCCGGCTTGGTGGAAGCGCTGTCCGTGCTGGATGGCGTGCAGGGAATCGGCATCACGCGCTTCGCGGAGCAGGACGTGGTGCGGCATCCGCTGGTAGGCCGCATCGTCGCCGCGTATAACCGCGCCGATGAGCAGGCAGCGACCGGACGTTCCGGGCGCGTCGTGCGCCGTGGCGGCGATGGTCCGCCCCGGCAGGAAGGGGAATGATGGAACCGGGAAGTAGACCGCCCGGCCGCAACGTCGCGGCCGGGCTTCCTGAAGAGGCGGGACCCGAGATCGAGGTCATCGTCGCGGACCCAGGCTGGCGCGCGGCCGTGCCGAGGGTCGAGGATATGGCGCGCCGCGCCGCGCGCGCCGCATGGGCGGAGGCCGGGGGAGATTCCTTCGGGGCCTTCACCGTGCTGCTGGCCGACGACGCCGCCGTGAAGCGCCTGAACACGGACCATCGCGGCAAGGTCAAGCCGACCAACGTGCTGTCCTTCCCCGGCGATATGCCCGGCCACCTGGGCGATATCGCCCTGGCGCTGGGCGTGGTGCGGCGGGAAGCGCGCGCGGCCAAGCGCCGCGTCGCCACCCACCTGGCGCATCTGGTGGCGCATGGCACGCTGCACCTGGCCGGCCACGACCACATCCAGGCCGGCGAAGCCCGGCGCATGGAGCAGGCGGAGGCGCGCATCATGCGCCGCCTGAACCTGCCCAACCCCTGGCGGGGCCTGACATGAGCGGCACTGAACCCCGGGACGGCCTGCTGTGGCGGCTGCAAGGCCTGCTGCGCAAGAAGAGCGCGGACAGCGTCCGCGGCCAGATGGAAGCGCTGGTAGAAGGCCGCGAGTACCATGGCGGGGAGGACGGCGCGCTCTCCGTCCCCGAGTTGGACGCGCAGGAACGCGCGCTGCTGACCAACGTGCTGAAGCTGCGCGGCAAGACCGCCGCCGATGTCATGGTGCCCCGTGCCGACATCGTGGCAATGCCGGAGGACCTGACCCTGGAACAGGCCATCCGCCTGATCCAGCGTGAGGGCCACAGCCGCTTCCCGGTGTACCGGGAGCAGTTGGACGAAGTGGTTGGCATGGTCCACATCAAGGACGTGTTCGCGAGCGTGGGCCGGGAGGCGCCGTTCTCCATGGCGGCCGTGCTGAGGCGCCCGCTCTTCGTCGTGCCTTCCATCCCGGTGCTGGACCTGCTGCTGCAGATGCGGCAGGCCCGCATGCACCTGGCGCTGGTGGTGGATGAGTATGGCGGCATCGACGGCCTCGTCACCATCGAGGATCTGGTCGAGACCATCGTCGGCGATATCAGCGACGAGCATGACGAAGACCGCCCGCCGCAGATCGTCGAGCGGCCCGACGGGTTGATCGACCTCGACGCGCGGACGCCGATCGAACTGTTCGAGACCCGCCTCGGCACCGTGCTGACGGAGGATGAGCGGGACCAGGATATCGACACCGTCGGTGGCCTGGTCTTCACCCTGGCTGGCCGCGTGCCCGCCAAGGGCGAATTAGTCTCCCACTCCTCCGGCCTGGAATTCCGGGTGCTGGACGCCGACCCGCGCCGGATCCGCCGGCTGCGCGTGCGGCGGCCGGGAATCGCGGTGGCAAAGGCGGCGGCGGAGTAGCGGCGCTGCTGGCGATGTCGGTGGTTTGAGAAAGGCCGGGGAAGGAATTTCCCGGGCCCCTTCTTTTCCTTTTTTGAGTTTTTGCTGGTGTGGCTATTGGGGCGTGGGTCTGGTTTGAGATCCGGCCGGGCGCGCCGGAGGTCTGGGACCTCCGGCGACTGAGGGTTCAGCCCCTCACGGCCCATATTGAATATCATCAAACAGCGTCTGGCTTCAGCTCGCGGTGCGACGCCGAACTCGCAGAAGAAAGAAGGGGGCCTGGGGAATTCTTTCCCCAGCCTTCTCCCTTCCCCTGGGCTGCGGGGCCTCCCCCTTGCCCCAAGCGGCTCCCCATCCCATCAAGTCCATCCAACACCCATCTCGGAACCTGCTTCACGTGACATGGAATGTCTTGCCGGCGCTGCGGCGCCTGACTGGCCGGCGTGCCGTTTTTGCGGCGTTCGGGCTGGGGGTGCTGGCGGCGATGGCGTTGCCGCCGGTGCATGCGGTGCCGGTTCTGTTGCTGGCCATCCCGGGGTTGCTGGCCTTGCTGGATGGGGCGGGAAGCTGGAAGCGGGCGGGGGTGCTGGGCATGGCGTGGGGCATGGGCCACCACGTCGCTGGCTTGTACTGGATCAGCCACGCGTTGCTGACGGACCCGTGGCGATGGGGCTGGCTGGTGCCGATCGCGGTGCCGGGGCTGGCGGTGCCTCTGGCGGCGTATATCGCGCTGGCGGCCATTATCGCCTGGTTCGCCCGGCCGGGCTGGCCGCGCTGGCTGGCGCTGGCGGCGGCCTGGGTGGTGATGGAGTTGTTGCGCGGCTTCCTGTTCACCGGCTTCCCCTGGAACCTGACCGGCAGCGTCTGGGCGTTCGATGCGCTGCCGCTGCAGGCGGCGGCGCTGGTCGGCGTGCATGGCCTCTCCCTGCTGACGATGCTGCTGGCGGGGCTGCCGGCACTGGGGCGGCGGGCCGTGGCGGGGGGCGCGGTGGCGCTGCTGGCGCTGGGCGGCTTCGGCGCCTGGCGGCTGGCGCAGCCGGAGCCGGAGCCGACCGGTGTGAACCTGCTGCTGGTGCAGGGCAACGTGCAGCAGGAGGCCAAGTGGCGGGAGGAGATGCGCTGGCCGATCTTCCGCCGCTACCTGGAGCTGACGCGGGAGGGTGTGGCGCGGGCCCCGGCGGGCGGCAGGCTGGCGGTGATCTGGCCGGAGACTGCCAGCCCGTTCCTGCTGCCGAACGACGCCGATGCCCGCCGCTTCGCCGCCGAGGTGCTGCCGCCGGGTGGGGTGTTGCTGGCCGGTTCCGTGCGGGCCGAGTTCGGCGCGGACCGGCAGCTAAGCGCGGTGTTCAACGGTCTCTCCGCCATCGGGCAGGATGGGGCGTTGCTGGGCGCCTATGACAAGTCGCATCTGGTGCCGTTCGGCGAATACATGCCGCTGCGGGGCCTTATCCCGATCCGGGTGGTGCAGGGGGGGATGGATTTCTCCGCCGGGCCGGGGGCGGTGGCGATGACGGTGCCGGGCCTGCCCAGCTTCAGCCCGTTGATTTGCTACGAGGTGATCTTCCCCGGCGCGGTGGTGCCGGCGGAGCGGCCGCAATGGCTGTTGAACGTGACCAACGATGCCTGGTTCGGCTTCTCGGCCGGGCCATTCCAGCATCTGGCGGCGGCGCGGTTGCGCGCGGTGGAGGAAGGGCTACCCCTGGCACGCGCAGCGCAAACCGGTGTTTCCGCTCTGATTGATGCACACGGCAGGGTTGTAACGCGAATCGGCCTGGGGGAGATGGGCAGCGCTGCGGCGCCTTTGCCGACAGCCCTGGCCCCGACGGTGTTTGCCCGCTTTGGGTTGGTGATACCGGGTGTGGTGGCGGTGCTGATCCTGCTGGGGCTGACGCTGGCTGGTTGTATGCAGCGCAACAAAACCACCTGATAGTGCGTAGCTTTTTTTAGAATTCTCGAAAGAGTTGACGCAATCTTTCGCTCTCCCTAAGAAGTGGTTGCATGCGAGAGGCGGGGTACACCGCTCGTCCCGCCAGCGCATTGTACGGAAAGGTAAAGACGATGGCCCAGGCCGAGGTCGCTGACCGGGCGGAGAAGGAGCACCGCTCCAGCCCCATCGACACGCATGTCGGCAGCAGGGTCCGCCTGCGCCGCACGCTGCTGGGGATGAGCCAGGAAAAGCTGGGCGAGGCGCTGGGTCTGACCTTCCAACAGGTGCAGAAATACGAGCGTGGGGTAAACCGGATCGGCGCCAGCCGGCTGTTCGACCTTTCCCGCGTGCTGGATGTGCCGATCGGCTTCTTCTTCGACGACATGCCGGGGGCCACGGGCAGCAGCGCCACCACCAGCATGCTGCGCGCCCGCATGGGCGGCGGCTTCGCCGAGCAGCAGGAAGGCTTCGAGGACGACACCCTGCACAAGCGGGAGACGCTGGAGCTGGTGCGCGCCTATTACCGCATCAACGAGCCCGCCGTGCGCAAGCGCGTCTTCGACCTGATCAAGAGCCTCGCACCCGTCGACTGAGGCGGGCTGGACGATGGGGGCGGGAGATCCGTCCCGCGGAGCTGGCCGTTCGAGCCAACGGCGCATTCCAGGCGAGGCGCTTCCAGCCTTCTGACTGAAATCCGGCTTCGGACCTGCGCCGGGCCGGCCTTTTCCGCCTGGCGTGTTGGCGGCCAATGTCACTGCCAGCCGGCCGGCGCGGATCTCACGCGGGCACAGAAATCCTCGGCGCATCCACTGCCGCCAGAGTGGCCGAACAATCCAAGAGACTGTTTCAAAAAGCTGCTGGGCCAGCCGCGGCGGTCCTGTCCCGCATCGGCTTTGTCGGCAGCTATGGCCCAATGCCCCTGCATCTGGCCCGCGCTGCCGCCGTGCTGCACGCAAATTCCACCGCGCCCATAGCCAGCAAACATCTCAAACGGTCTTTCAGTCGGCTGGCCCTTCCAACACTCCAAGACTCGTAGAAAAAATGATGGGGTCCGGGGAATTCCTTCCCCGGCCTTCCTTTCCTCACATGCCCGCGTCCCCAGCGGCAGGCGAATAGGTGGGGGGCCGCAAGGGCGCTCGACTTCCCGCCCATGCATGCCGCATATCGCGCCGAGATGACCGAACCGCTCGCCCTCTACGTCCATTGGCCGTTCTGCGCGGCCAAGTGCCCGTATTGCGACTTCAACAGCCATGTGCGGCAGCAGGTGGACGCCGCCCGTTTCGGCGCCGCGCTGCGGCAGGAACTGGCGTGGGAGGCGGCGCGGATCGAGGCCGATGCGCCCGGCCTGCGCCGCCCGCTGGCCTCCATCTTCTTCGGTGGCGGCACGCCCAGCCTGATGCCGCCGCAGGTGGTGGCGGACATCATCGCCGACGCGTCCCGCCTGTTCGACCCCATGCCCGATATCGAGATCACGCTGGAGGCCAACCCGACCAGCGTGGAGGCCGCGAAGCTGGCCGAGTTCCGCGCCGCCGGCGTCAACCGCGCCAGCCTGGGCGTGCAGGCACTGGACAACACGGCGCTGGGCTTCCTGGGCCGCAAGCACGATGCCAGCCAGGCCATCGCGGCGCTGGAGGCCGCGCGCGCGTTGTTCCCGCGCCTGTCTTTCGACCTGATCTATGCCCGCCCCGGCCAGCAGCAGGATGCCTGGCGCGCCGAGCTGCGGCAGGCGCTGGCACTGGCGGCGGATCATCTCTCGCTCTACCAGCTGACCATCGAGCCCGGTACGCGCTTTGCCACCGAGCATGCCCGCGGCGCCTTCGCGCTGCCGGAGGACGACGATGCGGCGGCGCTGTACTTCGCCACAGGCGAGGAAGCGGCGCGTTTCGGCCTGCAGCCCTACGAGATTTCCAACTACGCCAAGCCGGGGGCGGAGAGCCGGCACAACCTGGCCTACTGGCGCTATGGCGATTACATCGGCATCGGCGCGGGCGCGCACCAGCGGCTGATGCTGGGCGGAGAGCTGCGCGCCGCCCGCCGGCACCGTGGCCCGGAAGCCTGGCTGGCACGGGTGGAAGCCAATGGCCACGCCGTGACCAACGAGGAGAGCCTGGTTGCGACGGACCGCGCCCGGGAAGCCCTGCTGATGGGGCTGCGGCTGGCCGAGGGCATCGACCCCGCCCGCTTGCACCGCCGTACCGGCGTGACGCTGGCGGAGGCGCTGGACCCCGCCATGCTGACCGCCTGCCTGGATGAAGGCTACCTGGAATGGCAGCCGGACGGACGGCTGGTGGCCACTTGGGAGGGCCGCATCCGGCTGGACCTGATGCTGCCGGCATTGCTGCGCTGAATTTGGGCTGTTCAGGTCGAGGGGGCGCTGGCCCCTTGAGCTCCCCAGGCAGGGGATGCGATCCCCTGCATCTGCAGTTCAGAGGCACTGTACTTCCGCTGGCGCTCTCATGACGGGTTTCCAAAGGCCCCAGGCCTTTGGCGGGGAGAGTCTGAGAGGGATAGAGCCCCTCTCAAGGCCCCCGACTTTGGGAATATCTCCAGCCAAGGTTCTTCCCGAGCCAGGGGTGAATGCCCACGCCGGCACCGCTGTCGCCGATGGCCGCGAAGTGGCGGTAAAGCCTTGCTTGCGTTGCGTCCTGCCTGCCTCTGCCTGATGCTGCGACAATCTGATTGTTACGGCAACCGATAGGCGTGTCGCGTTGTTAAACGGCGCAGACCGTCAGGATCTCCGACAATGCGCAATCTCGCCCTGTTAGGTTTGGCACTCTGCCTCAGCGTCCCGGTTGTGGCGACCGAGGCGTTCCGGTTCAGCCTGCTGCCGGACGATGATGGCGTCGAGACCGTGCTGGCTCAGCATGTCGAGCGCGGCATCGCCTGCGATGGCGGCTCGGGGACCAGCTTGCGGGACATTGCCCGCTACGTCACCCCGCAAGGCCAGGCGCCGGTCGGCTGCCCCTGAAGCGGAATGGCCGCGGAGTGACCACGGCCAGAGACGTAAAGCGGGTGGGGTAAGTCTGTAGCGTACCCGGCAGGGCTGCTTGTGCTCATCAATGGCGCGGCAGGCGTGCCCGGAACTCCCTGCTGCCGGTGATGCTGGCGCGCAGTTCCCGTACCGTCTGGCGGCCGACATACAGAGTGTAGATGTCCTCGCTCTCCGGCAGGCGGTCCAGCAGCAGGCGGAACAGGTCGTCCACATCCTCCCGCCCCAGCAGGCGCTCCGGGTTGAAGTTGCGGGCGGCGAACTGCGCCAGGTGGCGGTCCAGATGCTCAGCGCGGAAAGTGGTGAAGCGCTGCTGCTGCTCGGCCAGGATGGCGGCGCTGCGGGCCGGCGTCAGGGGTGGCAGTGCCAGGTCGGTCCGCTCCACCAGCGCGGTGCGGTGGTAGCCCATGCGCTGGAAATGCGCCTCGCTGAAGGAAGCACCCTGTTCGCCGATGTAGCGGGCGAAGCAGGCATCGGTCATCACCCGCACGATGCCGTTGGCCGCCGCCGCCAGCGCCTTCAGCGCATCCTGCGACGTCACGTCGCACGCCATGCCGTGGCGCTGCAGGAAACGGAAGATCTCCACGTCGTTGCGGCGGGGGTAGTCCATGCTGCGCAAAATCTCGAAATACGGCGCAAGCCACGCGTCGATGCGCTGCCACGCTTCCCGCCGCAGGCCGAAGCCCCAGTGGTGCTCCATGCTGACCAGCTCCAGCGGCCGGTCCAGGTCGGGGCGGGAGCGGTGCTGGCCGTAGACGGCGAAGTAACCGACCTCCGGCCGCTCCGCGACCGCCTCCTGCAGCCGTTCCATCGTCAGCAGGTAGGCGGGGCCGAGTTCCAGGTCGTCCTCGAAGAAGTAGCCGAGATCTGCCCGCATCGTCTCGAACACCAGCGTCTCGCCCCGCCGGATGTTCATGGCAATGCCGAGATTCTCCTCGCTGCGCAGCACTCGGCCGGTCGGGAAGCAGGCGCGGAACACCTCGACGCTCTCCGCCAGCCGCGCCTCCTCCGCATAGCGCACGCCGGAATGGCGGGAGACGGCACCATCCTGCACCAGGATGATGCGGCGCTCGTCCAACTCCACGCCCCGCTGCGCCTTCAACGACTGGCACAGGCGCCGCAGGTAATGCGGACGGTCGAAGGAGAAGATGACAATCGGAGTCTCGATCGCGCGCAGCGTCTCGGCCATGCCTGCGGGGCTCCTCGGCGTGCTGTCTCACCCGGCTCCGTGCCTAAGGGGTGGCGTTGGTGATGACAAGCGGGTGAGGCGAGGCCGTGGGGGCGCTTGATGAGCAGGGAAAGAAGGCCGGGGAAAGAATTCCCCGGACCCCTTCTTTTTTTCTTCGATTTTTCTGGGTGTGTCTGTTGAAGGGTTGGTCTTGGGAGACGGCTGGGTGCGCCGGAGGTCTAGGACCTCCGGCGACTGACGGTTCAGCCCTGGTGGCCTATTTTTAAATATCATCAGAAGCGTCCGCTCCCAGTCCCGCAGCGCCGCGCCAAACTTGCAGAAAAGAAGAAGGGGTCCGGGGAATTCTTTCCCCGGCCTTGTCTCTCTCTAACCTCTCCCCCTCAGACCTCCGACCGGAGTTCGAGCGCCCGGGCGTAGACCTGCTTGCGGGGCAGGCCGGTGGCGGTGGCGACCAGGGCGGCGGCGTCGCGCAGGCTTTCGCCGGCGGCGAGGGCGGCGCGGAGGCGGGCGTCGAGGGTCAGTTCCGCCTCGGCGGTATCTTCCTCGGCTTCGGGCGGGCCGACGACCAGGGCGATTTCGCCGCGGGGCGCGTGCTCCGCGTAGTAGGCGGCCAGTTCGGGCAGGGGGGCGCGGCGGACTTCCTCGAAGCGCTTGGTCAGTTCCCGTGTCACGGCGGCGGCGCGGGGGCCGAAGGCTTCGGCTAGGGCGGCGAGGGTCTCCGCCAGGCGGTGCGGGGCTTCGTAGAAGATGAGGGTGGCGGAGAGGCCAGCGCGCTCGGCGGCGCGGAGCCTGGCGAGCTCTGCGGCGCGGGCGGCGGCGCGGGCGGGCAGGAAGCCGTGGAACAGGAAGGGGTGCGGCGGCAGGCCGGAGAGGGTGAGCGCCATCACCGCCGCATTGGGCCCGGGCACGGCGGAGATGGTGACGCCGGCGGCGATGGCGGCGCGGACCAGGCGGAAGCCCGGGTCGCTCATCAACGGTGTGCCTGCATCCGAAACCAGAGCCAGGCGTTCACCGCGGGCGATGCGGGCCAGAATGCGTGGGGTGGCCTGATCCTCGTTGTGATCGTGCAGCGGGACCAGGGGCGCCGA
>Ga0308159_1004210_pt1 | contig 13381 bp, 10 predicted proteins | sample PhyCR1_FD_201040 | JGI IMG/M metagenome (GOLD analysis project Ga0308159, IMG submission 201040) | Phyllosphere microbial communities from UC Gill Tract Community Farm, Albany, California, United States - DLSLC.R1 | ecosystem: Host-associated > Plants > Phyllosphere > Unclassified | place: USA...
GAGCATCCCGAACTGCAGCGCCGTATCGGCCAGCGAGAGGTGATAGGTGCGGATCAGGAAGCTGGGGTTGAAGGCCATCATCCCGTAGTTGATCGCCGATTGCAGCGTGCCCACCGCGATCGCCATGATCAGCGTCGGCGAACCGGCGATGACGCGCAGGGCCTGCGGATCGCTCACCCGGATGCCCTGCAGCAGGTTGACGATCACGAACAGCCCGATGCCGATGACCAGCCATTGCAGGACATGCGGATCGATGGCGATCGTGCCGAAGCCCAGCGGCGGCCGGGGCGAATTGGCCATGCCGACGCGGGCCAGCAGCACCATGGCGGCGGCGATGGCGACCAGCGCCCCGAGGTTGATCGCGGCGCTGCGCCAGCCGGTCCGCCGCAGCGCCATCCACGCCCAGTTCGCGCCCGGCGTCACCGCGCCGAGCAGGGCGATGCTGGCGCGGAACGGGTGCGGGTCGGGCGGGGTGGGAATGCCGTCCATCACCCCGCGCTCGGGCTCGCGCAGGCGCCACAGGAACGCCGCGAGGACGAAGCCGGGCGCGGCGGCGACGAGGAATGCGAATTGCCAGCCCCTGAGCCCCAGCGGCGCCGCGCCGGGCGCGAAGGCCTCGCTCCACATCTGCGCGGCGACGCCGCCCAGCACCAGCGATCCGCCCAGCCCCAGCGCGATGGCGGAGGCCATCACCGCCATCACGAACCCGCGCCGGTGGCGGGGCCAGTAGTCGTAGATCAGCGAGGTGCCCGCCGGCTGCGTCGCCGCCTCGCCGATGCCCACGCACAGGCGCGATGCGGCAAGCATCGCGAAGCTGGAGGTCATGCCCGCCAGCGCCGTCGCCGCCGACCAGAACAGGATGCTCAGCGACAGCAGCCGGCCGCGCAGCCAGCCATCGGCGAGCCGCCCCACCGGCAGCGAGAACAACGCGTAGAACAGCGCGAAGACGGTGCCGAACAGCAGCCCCATCTCGGCATCGCCGATGGCCAGGTCCTGCTTGATCGCGGGCGCCAGAATGGCCAGGATCTGGCGGTCGAGCAGGCTCATCGCATTGGTCAGCGCGATCAGCGCCAGCGCGTACCAGCCCCCGCGCGCGATGTGCCGGGCCGGGCCCGGCCCCGGGAGCTTTCCCACGTCGGCCTTCACAGCGCGAACCAGCGTTCGGCGTTGGTCTGGAAGAACCTGCGCTTCACGTCCGGGGCGATGTCCATGCCGTCCAGCGCGCGCACTTCCCCGGCCTCGTACTGATAGGGATAGTCCATGGCGTACATCACCCGGTCCTCGCCCATGACCTGCTGCGCGAAGCGGATCGCCGGCTCCCACGCCACGCCGCTGCACGTCACCAGCACGTTGCTGCGAAAGTATTCGGCGATGGTCTTGCGCAGCGGCTTCATCCGCTCGTACCGCTGCGAGCGGATGCCCGCCTGGTGCATGTAGTCCAGCCGGTAGAGCCAGTAGGGCAGGGCCTCGCCCATATGGCCCACCATGATCTGGAGGTCCGGGTAGCGATCGAAGATGCCGATCGTGATCAGGCGCAGCAGGTGCATGCCCGTCTCCACCCCGAACCCGTAGATCGCCCCGTCGAGCCCGGCTTCGAGCAGCGGGCCGATCATCGCGTCGGGCGGCGTGCCGGGATGGATGTAGAGCGGCTGGCCGACATCGGCCAGGGCGCGGAAGATCGGGTCGAAGGCCGGCTCGTCGAGATAGCGGCCTTGGGTATGGCTGTTGATCTGCACGCCCTTGAAGCCCAGTTCGCGCGCGCCCCGGCGGATTTCGGCGGCGGACCATTCGGGGTCCTGCGGCGCCACCGCGGTCATCCCGATGAAGCGGTCGGGATAGGCTGCGCACCGCTGTGCCAGCCAGTCGTTGGCGCGGGAGGCGATGCCGCGCGCCTCGCCGGTATCGAGCAGCGGCTGCACGCCCGGCGAGGTGAGCGCCAGCACCGCCTTGTCGATCCCGGTCGCGTCCATGTCGGCGATGCGGCGTTCGCCCAGGTCCAGCAGGCGCTCGATGATCTGCATCGCGCGTTCGCTGGGGCTCTGCGCATAGAAGCCCCAGAGCGAGGTCATGCCGCGATCCGCCGTGCCATCGCGCACCATGCGCAAGTAGACGTCGATCTGTTCGCGCGTGGCGAAGGCTTCCTCGGTGGCGATGCGCAGGTAGCCCTGTCCGCCGCCGGTGGCGAGGGGATCGGGGGCTTGGGAAATGTCGGTCATGCCGGAAAAATCCTCTCAGGCTTCGTGGACGGCCTTGGCGACGAGACAGGCCCTGACCCCTTCGGGCCCGTCCTCGTGGCCGTGACCGGACCATTTGACGCCGCCGAACGGGGCGTCGGCGCCGCCGATCATGGTGGTGTTGATGCCCAGCATCCCGGTTTCGATCCGGGCGGCGAGGCGCTTCTGGCGCGCGGCGTCGGCGGTCCAGGCATAGGCGGCGAGGCCGTAGGGCAGGCGGTTGGCCTCGGCGATCATCGCATCCTCGCCGGCATAGGCATTGACGAGCGCGACGGGGCCGAACGGCTCCTCGTTCATGATCCGCGTCTCGCCGGGGACCTGCGACAGCACCGTGGGCGCGTAGAAGAAGCCGCGATTGCCGATGCGCTCGCCCCCGGTATCGAGCCGGGCACCGGCGGCCACGGCCTCGCGCACCAGCGCGTCGATCGCCCCGACCCGGCGCGGGTTGGCGAGCGGGCCGACCTGGCTCGCCGGATCGAGCCCGTCACCCGTCCGCAAGGCAGCGGCGCGGCTGGCGAAACCTTCGCGAAAGTCCTCGAAGATGGCGTCCTCGACGATGAAGCGGGTGGGCGATACGCAGACCTGCCCAGCGTTGCGGTACTTGTGGCCGACCACGGTATCGAGCACGCGGTCGATATCGACATCGGCGAAGACCAGCACCGGGCCGTGGCCGCCCAGTTCCATCGTCGTGCGCTTGAGGTCCTCGGCTGCCAGTTTCGCCAGATGTCGGCCCACGGTGGTCGATCCGGTGAACGACAGCTTGCGGATCACCGGGCTGGCGAGCAGGTGGCGGCTCACTTCGTCGGGCACGCCGAACACCGCCTGCGCCGCCTGCGGCGGCAGCCCCGCGTCCAGCAGGCACTGCAGCACGGCAAGGGCGGAGGCCGGCGTTTCCTCGGCGGCTTTGAGGATCACCGAGCATCCCGCCGCGATCGGCGCGCCGAGCTTGCGGCCCGGGTTGCCGATGGGGAAATTCCAGGGCGCGAAGGCGGCGACCGGGCCGACCGGCTCGTACTGCACGGTGGAGCGCATGCCCTCGGGGCGCACCAGCGTGCGGCCGTAAAGGCGAAAGGTCTCGCCGGCGTAGAATTCGAACAGGCCCACGTTCATGCCCACTTCCGCGCGGGCTTCGGCCAGGGTCTTGCCCTGTTCCAGCACCGCGACCCGGGCGATCTCGTCGCAGCGTTCGCGCATGAGGCGGGCGGCGCCGTTCAGGACGTCGGCGCGCTGCTGCGGGGTGGACCGGCGCCAGATGCGAAAGCCCTCGGCGGCGGTGTCCAGCGCGCGGTCGAGGTCGGCGGGATCGGCGAGCGGCAGCTGGCCGAGCACCTCCCCGGTCGCGGGGTTCAGCACCGCGTGGGTGCGGCGGCCCCCGCCCGATAGGCGCTGGCCGTCGATGATCATGGAAAGCGAAGGGTACTGGATCATGCCTCACCTGGGTCGGAGGGATGGACGGGCCGGCCGCCGGGATCGAAATCCGGCGACCGGCCGCAAGCTGTCGCTAAGGTGGGCTTAGCCGTCGGTTAAGGCGCCCTTGCGCGCGTTCTCGCGGTCGATGTCGCCCTGCCAGCGTTCGGCCACCATCGGCTTGCCGGTGACCGGGTGCGGCAGGTGGAAAGCCAGCAGCTTGTGGGTCGGCCACAGCCAGTGATCCTCGATCAGCGCATCGGGGCCGCTCGGGTCCTCGGGGTAGATCACCTTGGGGAACGGCACGTATTCGGCCTCGGTAAAGGCCCAGCCCTTGTCGAAATCGGCGTGCCAGTGCGGGAAATAGTTCAGGACATGGATGCGCCAGACGCCGTCCACCTTCTTGTACGTGTTCTCGTAAATGCCGCCTTCCCACCACTGCCGCGCATTGGCGGTGAGCGGATTGGACGGATCGGTATAGTCGCGGTGCCGCCCCGCCTGCATCATCGAGCGCGCCCTGGCATGGGCGGTGACGCCGTCCGGCGCGATGGTGACGATGTCCTGCAACTGCGGATGGTCGAGCAGGAAACCGTCGATCGGGCCGTTGTTGCCGTGGGTGAAACGCTTCTGGAAGCGTTCGACGTAGAGCCGCCGCACGCCTTCCCGGCCTTTCCACACGCCGCCGAAGAAGCGCACCTCGCCGTCGTCGGTGAACAGGTCGATCACCTCGTTGTACATGCACTTGTCGATGAGATAGCCGTAAAGGTGCTGGAGCTTGCGCACGTCCAGTTCGTCCTCGCGCACGGTGAGGCGGCGGGCGAGGTCGGCGACCTGCGTTTCCAGCGCGGCAATCCGGTCTGTATCTGCCATTTCAGTCTTCTCCTTTTCGTCCCGGCACTTGCCTGTGCCGAGATCGGTTCTTGGTGGGGATCGTCACATTCCGAGCGCTTCGAGCCGCTCGATTTCCTCGCGGTAGGGCCGGATCGCGCGGTAGATGCACAGCGTCGCCAGCGGCAGCAGGATCACGGCGGTGATCTCCAGCGCCAGCCACAGCTTCGCCGGATCGACGACCACGTACTGCGCGACGAGGCCGATCACGAAGCTGCCCATCGCGCCGAAGAATGTGAACATGAACAGGTAGATCGCCGTCACCTGGCCGCGCATCGCGTTGGGCGCCACGCGCTGGATCGCCGCGTTCTGCGGCACCGCGCCGGCGATCCCGAACATCGCGCCCACCGACATGACCAGGATGGACAGCATGGCCGAGGGCATCAGCGGCGACAGGATCGAGCAGACCGTGACCACCGCGAAGCAGATGAAGGCGGCGCGCACGTTGGCGTCCTTGTGCCGCTTGCCCAGCCACTCCACGAAGGTCCCGCCCAGCAGCAGGCCCAGCAGCGACGAAACCAGCACGGTGATCGAGGTGACGGTGCCGATCTGCGCCTCGCTCCAGCCGTAGGTGCGGATCAGGAACGGCACTCGCCAGAAGGCCAGGCCGAAGCTTTCCAGCGCGCTCAGCGCCAGGCCCAGGAACAGCGGATAATAGACGCGGCGATTGGCGCGGATCGCCTTCGCCGCGTCGAGGCCGGTGAAAGTCAGCGCGCGGCGGCCCAGTGTCGCATCCTCGGGCAGCCCGGCGGCGATGTCGCGGCGGACCATGCGCTGGGGCTCGCGGACGGTGAGGAACAGCAAGGCGATGACGAAGGCGGGAAGCCCGATCCAGACCAGGATCCACTGCCAGCCCAGGATGCGCAGCGGGCCCAGGTCGGTCGGCGCCCAGTGCGCCGTCAGCGCGATGAGCTGGCCGCCCACCAGCGGGCCGAGCGTCGATCCGCCGATGAAGCCGAACTGCAGGATCGCGAAGGCGCGGGTGATCTTGCGCGGCGGAAACATGTCGGCGATCAGCGAGTACGACGAGGGCGCATGGGCCGACCCGCCCGCCGCCAGGAACACGCGGCTGCCGACGAACTGGGTGAAGGTCTGCGCGATGCCGCCCAGCATGGTGACGAGGCCGATCACCGTCACCCCGCCCGCCAGGACGTACTTGCGAGGCCAGATATCCGCCAGCCGGGCCAGCGGAATGCCCACGAACAGATAGCAGATAATGCTGGCGGGCCCCGCCAGGAAGCCGAGCTGCGAATCGGTCAGGCCGAAGTCGGCCTTGATTCGCTCGGCCAGCATGCCGAACACCACCTGGTCGAAGAAGGTCAGGAACGTCGCCAAGACGATCACCGTCAATCCCCACCAGGCCGAGGCGGAACTCGGCCATTTGCGTTCTTCCGCGCCGTTCGGCGCCGCCCCGGGGACCTGTTCGTCCGTCGGCACGATAGTGGCTGTTGCTACGGCCATGACCTCTCCCATCGACTTTTTCGGCCCTGTCGTATTCGGCATAGGCTCGATCGTGATTGTTAGCCTTGCATACAATCAAGCGATAGTGAACAAAAGAACGCAGATTCGCATCGAAGCCGAAAAAACACATCGAGAGAGGAGAGAGGACATGCAGGATCTTCCCGGGAAGACCGCCTTCGTCACGGGCGGCGCCAGCGGCATCGGGCTGGGCATCGCCAAGGCCCTGCTGGGCGCGGGGATGAACGTGACCATCGCCGACATCCGCCAGGATCACCTCGACGAGGCGGTCGCCGAACTGGAGGCGGAAACGGACGGCAAGGCGCGCGTTCTGGCGATCAGGCTGGACGTCACCGACCGCGCCGCCTTCGCCGCCGCGGCGGATGCGGTGGAGGCCCGGTTCGGGCGGATACACCTGCTGTGCAACAATGCCGGGGTCGCCGTGGTGGGCCCCACCGACGTCGCCGCCTTTGCCGACTGGGACTGGGTCATGGGGGTGAACGTGGGCGGCACGATCAACGGAATCGTCACGATTCTGCCGCGAATCCTCGCCCATGGAGAGGGCGGGCACATCGTCAACACCGCCTCGATGTCAGCGCTGGTGCCGGCGCCCGGGACTACGATCTACTCGTCGGGCAAGGCCGCCGTGGCCTCGATGATGGAGTGCATGCGGCCCGAGCTGGAACCGCGCGGGGTGATCTGCTCGGCCTTCTGCCCGGGCGCGGTGCAGTCCAATATCGCCGAGGCCGGCAAGACCCGCCCCGACGCGCTGGGCGAGACCGGATATGCGCAGGCGGACAAGGGTCGGCAGGCCGGCGGGCAGTTCTTCCATCTCTACCAGACCAAGGAGGAAGTGGGGCAGCGGGTGCTCCAGGGAATCCTCAACGACGAGCTTTACATCCTCACCCACAGCGAGTTCCTGGTGGGCGTGCGAGAGCGCGGCGAGGCGATGACCGCAGCGGTCCAGACCCAGCTTCCGGAGAACGAAGAATATAAGCGTACCTTCGCAATTCTGTTCCGAAATCCGGCCATCACCGACGAGATCGGACGCCAGAACCGCCTGCGCGCCGACCAGCGCGCCGATGCCGGCGCGGTGTGAAGGGGGGCTCATGAAGAACCTTGAAGGAAGAACCGCCTTCGTCACCGGCGGCGCCAATGGCGTCGGCCTCGGACTGGCCAAGGCGCTGGTGGCGGAAGGCTGCAAGGTGGCGATCGCCGACATCCGCGAGGATGCCATCGCCGAGGCGCTGAGGACGCTGGAGAACCAGCCGGTCATCGGCGTCCCGCTCGACGTCTCCTCGCGCGAGGGGTTTGCCGAGGCGGCGGACCGGGTGGAGCGCGAACTCGGGCCGGTCAGCCTGCTGTTCAACAATGCCGGGGTGAACCTGTTCCAGACGATCGACGATTCGTCCTATGACGACTGGGACTGGCTGCTCGGCGTCAACCTGCACGGCGTCATCAACGGCATCGCCACGTTCGTCCCGCGCATGAAGGCGCGGGGACAAGGCGGGCATGTCTGCAACACCGCCTCGATGGCGGCCTTCCTGGGCAGCGGCGTGCCGGGCATCTACAACACCACCAAGTTCGCGGTGCGCGGCCTCAGCGAATCGCTGCGCTACAGCCTGGCGCCGCACGGCATCGGCGTCTCGATGCTCTGCCCGGGCCTCGTGAAGACGCATATCTACGCCAGCGACGATATCCGGCCCGATACCCTGAAGGCCGGTGCGAAACCGGTGAACACGGCCTTCGTCGGGCAGCTCCAGCAGGTGCACGAGGCAGGCATGGAGCCCGAAGTGATCGCCCGCCGCACGGTGGACGCGGTGAAGGAGAACCGCTTCTACGTCTTCTCCCACCCCGAATTCCGCGACGAACTGGCCGAAGTGTTCGCAGAGATCATCGGCGAGTTTCGCGACTACCCGCCCGATCCCGGCCTCGACGAGCGGCTTGCGATCGAAGTGGGCCGCCGCGCGCGCTACAGGGAGGCGCGGGCAGCGGCCCGTTAGAGCGTGCGCGCTCTGGAGGTCGACCGATCAGACCAGTTCGGAAAGGACGGAGGCTTCGAAGCCCTTGAGATCGGCGCCGTCGCCGCTGCGCACCTTGGCGACCCACTGCGGATCGCTGATCAGCGCCCGGCCCACCGCGATGAGGTCGAATTCGTCCCGCTCCATGCGATCGAGAAGCTGGCCGAGCCCGGTAGAGGTGGAGCTTTCGCCGCCGAACGCCGCCATGAAATCGCCCGACAGGCCAACCGAGCCGACGCTGATCGTCGCGGCCCCGGTCAGCTTCTTGGCCCAGCCGGCGAAGTTGAGGCCGTTTTCGCCGTCGATCTCGGGGAACTCGGGCTCCCAGAAGCGGCGCTGCGAGCAGTGGAGCACGTCGACGCCGGCCTCGGCCAGCGGTTGCAGCCAGTCCGCCATCGCCTCGGGGGTCTCGGCGAGACGGGCGTTGTAGTCCTGCTGCTTCCACTGGCTCACGCGCAGGATGATCGGGAAGTCCGGGCCGACCGCCGCACGCACCGCCGCGACGACTTCCGCAGCGAAGCGCGAACGCTCGCGGATGGTGGCGCCGCCGTAGATGTCCTTGCGCAGGTTCGTGCCGGCCCAGAAGAACTGGTCGATGAGATAGCCGTGCGCGCCGTGCAGTTCGATGGTGTCGAAGCCCAGGCGCTTCGCGTCGGCGGCGGCGGAGGCGAAGGCGGCGATGGTGTCGGCGATGGCCTCGTCGGTCATGGCCTGGCCGCGCATCACGTCCGGCGCATTGTAGCCCGAGGGGCTTTCCACCGGCTCATCGGGCGCCCAGTCGGTCAGGAAGCTCTGCACCGCGCCGGTGTGCCACAGCTGCGGGCCCATCCGTCCGCCCGCACCGTGGACGGCGTCGATCACGCCCTTCCAGCCGGCCAGCGCCGCCTCGCCGTGGAAGAAGGGGATGCCCGGATCGTTGCGCGAGGCGGGGCGGTCGATGACCGTGCCTTCCGACAGGATCAGCCCGACGCCGCCCTCGGCGCGCCGCCGGTAATAGGCCGCGTTCGCTTCGCCCGGCACGCCCTCGGGCGCGAAGGAGCGGGTCATCGGCGCCATGACGATGCGGTTGGGCAGTTCGAGCGAGCCGACCCGGAAGGGACGAAACAATACGTCGGCGGCATCGGCAGTGGCGGTCATGCGGGCAATCTCCGTGGGTGCAGTTGCCCGTTAGGTATGCCCGAGATACCCGACTTCAATGCATAACCCGCCGCCGCTGTCCCGGCCGGGCGAAAGATGGCGGCAAAGCGACCCTTGCCGGCCGATCAGGAATGCGATGTGAACGCGAGAGCCTCGGCGTCGCCGAGCTTCTGCTCGCCCGAAAAGATCGAATCCAGCCGGCTGCAGATTTCCTGTCGGAATTCCGCCCGCAGCAGCGGACGAGGCGCCGTCAGCGCGATCTCGTCGGCGATGGATTCCTTGATCCGGTGCACCGCATCGTCCGTGAGCACGCCGGCGCTCTTCAGTTCCTTGCACAACTGCACGAGCCCGGCCGCGGTCGCCTGGGCGCGCAGGCCGACGTTCTTGAGGTCGTAGTGCAGCTTTTTCTGCTCCATGCCGATGGTCATCTCTCTCACCTTTCTTGTTCTATGCCCCTGACAACGCATGAGACAGGATCGCGCTTCGCAAATCAACGGATTCGCGCTGGAAAACCGGGCCTTGCCGCAATTTCCGCCAAGCGATCGGCAGGCGTCGCCGTCAGGCCCGCGCGGCGTAGACCAGCCGTCCCTTGCCGAGAAAGCCGAACACGTCGCCCAGCTTGTTCTCGCCCACCGCGAAGCAGCCCTGGCTGCGGCCCAGCTTGCCATGTGCCCTGATCATGTCGTCGTTCGCGTACCATGCGCCGTGGATGACGACGGCGCGGTCCAGCGCATTGTTGTTGGTGGGATCGAGGCCCACCAGCCGCTGCGAGCGGCCGTGCTTGCCGACGTAGTAGTCCTCGGTGAGGAAGGCCCCCTCGCTGGACGCGTTGGAGCCGAAGGCGTTCGAAAAGCTCTTGAGGAAGCCGGTGTGCGCGGGGTCCGAGCCCGACCCGTGCGCCACCAGCAGCCGGCACGCCTTGCCGCTCACCACGTCGAGGAAATGCAGCCGCGCCTCGGAGGACGGGGCGGTGAAATCGACGATGGCGATGCGGTCGTGGGCCTTGATGACGTCGGCATGGCGATCGAGCGCGGCCAGCGCCTTCTGCAGTAGCCGGGGGTCGACCGAAAAGCGGGCCGCCGCGGGCTGGGCGGGCGCCGCGGCGGGCGGCCGGATCGACAGCGGTGCAGGCGATAGGTCCGGCCGGGGCAAGAGGGCCGGCCGGGGCAAGGGCTGCACGGGCGGAAGCGGCGACACCGATCGCGACAGAGCGCCGACCGCGACAGCGGCACCCGAAATCAGCAGGTCGCGCCTGCTGGCTTTTGAGGACAGTTCGGCCATGTCTTATTTATGGGGTTATGTCGCTGTATTTAAAGAGGTTTACCGCCCTTTTTGCGTGTACTTCAGCACACATGCCGGCAGCGGTCGCAAATCTGCCACGGCTGGCCATGGCGCCGCCGTTTCGCGTCCTTGACCAGACCGGAATTCGCCGTCCGCACCTGTCGCATTGATTTTTGCTCATAAAATGTTGAAACCAGTTCTCATTAGCAATATTGGCTGCCCGGCGTGTTCCGGCCGAACGGCTCCAGCGCCGGGCATTGGCGGGCCCGGTCTGGCGATCCGGCGAGGTGCGCGGCGATTTTTCCTTGGATTCGAATGCACTTCATGACGGCGCGGCAAGTACTCTTCCAGATCCACTGGTTCCTTGGCATCACGGCGGGCATCGTGCTCGCGGTGATGGGCGTGACCGGGGCGGCGATCAGCTTCGAGCACGAGATCATGGCGGCGCTCAGCCCGGGCGTGGTGACGGTCGCCCCGTCCAGCGCCGCGCGGCTGTCGCCCGACGCCCTTATCGCCCGTGCTTCGGCGCAGCGCGGCGGCCTCAGGGTGGACAGCGTGACCATGGAAAGCGCCCCCGACCTCGCGCCGAGCGTGTCGTTCGCGCCGGAGCCCGGCAAGAAGGGGCGGGGCGAAAGCAGCTATGTCGATCCGTATACCGGAAAGCTGCTGGGCAAGGCGACGGGGCAGGGCTTCTTCCGCTTCGTGACGACGCTGCACCGCTGGCTGGCGCTGCCGGACGGCGGCAACGGCATCGGCCGCCAGATCACCGGCTTCTCGGCGATCGCGCTCATCTATTTCGCCCTGTCCGGGTTATATCTGCGCTGGCCGCGCAATGCCCTCGACTGGCGCGCGTGGCTGGTGCTCGACCTGCGCATGTCGGGGCGCAACCTGTACCGCGCGCTGCACGCCGTGATCGGCGGCTGGGTGCTGGTCTTCTACCTGCTGAGCGCCCTTACCGGGCTATGGTGGTCCTACGACTGGTACCGCCAGGGCGTGCTCCATGCGCTGACCGGCGAAGGCTCGCGCGAGGAGCGCGGGGGTGAAGGAAAGCCCGGGGACGGTCCGCAGCCCGTCCTCGCCCCGGCATGGCAGAGCTTCCTGAAAGCCAGCGGCGGGCGCTTCGAGAACGTGCGCATAACCCTGCCGAAAGGGGACGGGCCGGTCACGTTCCGCGCCCTCGTGCCCGGGGCCCGGCATGAGCGGATGACCGACGAATACCGTATCGACGGTGCGACCGGCGAAGTGGTGAAGACCGATCTCTACGCCCGGCGCGGCTGGGGCAAGACGATCACCACCAGCATGCTGGAAATCCACCGCGGGGCATTCTTCGGCATGGCCGGCCGGATCGCGCTGCTGATCACCAGCCTGACCATGCCGCTGTTCACCATCACCGGCTTCCTCCTCTATTTCGCGCGGCGGCGGAAGAAAAAGGCGCTGCGCGAACTCGAAATGCCCGTGGGCGCGCCGCATGCCGGGGCGTCGGACACGCTGATCGTCCATGCCAGCCAGACCGGGGGCGCCATACGCATGGCGCGCCTGACGGCGGCGGCGTTCGGCGACGTGCCGGTCGTGGCGCTTTCGCGCCTGGACCCGGCGATGCTGGCGGGCGCGAAGCGGGCGCTCTTCGTGATCAGCACTTATGGCGAAGGCGAACCGCCCGATACCGCGCGCGGCTTTGCCCGGCACACGATGGCTGCGCCCGCCGCGCTGGACCATCTCGACTATGCGGTGCTGGCGCTAGGCGACCGGGAATATCCCGACTTCTGCGCCTTCGGGCACGGGGTGGACCGATGGCTCCACGCGGGCGGCGGCAGGCGGCTGTTCGACATGATCGAGATGGACGGCGAGGATGCCGACGCGCAGCGGCAATGGCAGCAGCAGATCGTCAGCATCGGCGCGCAGGGCGACATGCCCGACTGGCAGCCGCCCGCCTACGGCGCCTGGCGCCTGGCCGAGCGGCGCCATCTCAATCCCGGCAGCCAGGGCGGGCCGGCGTTCCACATCGCGCTGGAGCCGGTCGGCGATACCGACCATGACTGGCAGCCGGGCGACATCGCCGAAGTCGCGCCGCGCCATGATCCCGCGCGGGTCGCGGCGTGGCTGGCGGCGGCAGGAATGGACGGCGCGGCGATGGTCGATGGCACCGCCCTGGCCGAGCACCTTGCCGGTGCGATCCTGCCCGATATCGCGCGGGGCCTGCCCGGCGACGCCGCGGCGCTCGTCGCCGCGCTGCGTCCGCTGCCGCACCGCGAATACTCGATCGCCTCGATCCCCGCCGACGGGCAGGTGCACCTGCTGGTGCGCCAGGTACGCGGCGAGGACGGCATGCCGGGGCTGGGCTCGGGCTGGCTGACGCAGATCGCCGCCGTGGGCGGGCCGGTGTCCATGCGGTTGCGGGCCAATCCCAATTTCAGGCCGCCCGAGGGGCCGGGGCCGATGATCCTGATCGGCAACGGCACAGGCCTGGCGGGGCTGCTGGCCCATCTCGGGCAGCGGGCGGCGGACGGCGCGGGACCGAACTGGCTGCTGTTCGGCGAACGCAGCCGGGCGCTGGACGCGTTCCACGAAGACCGGCTGCTGGCTTTACAGGCCCGCGGCGTGCTGGACCGGCTGGACAGGACCTGGTCGCGCGACGAGGCTTGCGGCCGCTACGTGCAGGAGGCCGTGGCCGCCGCCGCCGGGGATCTCCGCCGCTGGACCGCCGACGGCGCATCGATCTACGTCTGCGGCAGCATCGAGGGCATGGCGCCTGCGGTCGACGCCGCGCTGCGCGAAGCGCTGGGTGACGGAGAGGTGGAGGCGATGATCGAAACCGGACGCTATCGCCGCGACATTTACTGAGGGGCCGGGGAGAAGCTCATCTTTGCCTCATCAGCCCTGTAACCGCCGTCGCCCTCGCGAAGGCGAGGGCCCCGCTTCCTTCGCGCCATGCCGGTACATCGAGAACGAGCGGGG
>Ga0308159_1004212_pt1 | contig 13377 bp, 11 predicted proteins | sample PhyCR1_FD_201040 | JGI IMG/M metagenome (GOLD analysis project Ga0308159, IMG submission 201040) | Phyllosphere microbial communities from UC Gill Tract Community Farm, Albany, California, United States - DLSLC.R1 | ecosystem: Host-associated > Plants > Phyllosphere > Unclassified | place: USA...
AGCCGCCCGGCCTGCCGCTGCCCACCGACGCTCGCTTGTTACGCATCGCGCGAGCCTTGCTCGATGACCTCGCCGACCCACGCGGCCTCAAAGACTGGGCCGAATTCGGCGCACTGTCGCCGCGCACGTTGTCCCGGCGTTTCGTCGCAGAGACCGGCTTCACATTCGCCGATTGGCGCCAGCGTGCACGGCTACTGCGCGCAGTGGAGATGCTCGCTACCGGCACGCCGGTTACGGCCATCGCGTTGAGGGTGGGCTACGACAACGTTAGCGCGTTCATCGCCATGTTTCGTCGCGCGTACGGTGTCACACCCACGTGTTTCATCGCATCGCGCGTTGGCTAGCCATACAAGGGGACCAACTCGCCACCCTGGCGCTGATGTCCAACACCAAACGGATTGGGTCCATCTCTCTTGATTTTCAATCTAGGATGGGCCCATTCATGTCGGCTTCTGGCCGATAGTACGCGTTCGACAGCGAAGTCTGGATGACGGCAATCGCTGCACAGCCGACCTAGACAGTGAAGGCGGTAAGGCAGCAACGCGTACATAGCGCGCACAAGTGCGTCTAAAAATTTCGGAAGTCGAGCCGCTAAAAGGCGTGCAGCGGAGAAGAAGGTGAAACGGGCGCATCAGCAGCGGGTCACCCAACAGATCCCGCATATCGATACGCCGATTCCTTCGCACCACACCGCAGCGTCCCGGTCTCCAATCGCGGCATGACCGCAAGACCCGCACTGCAACAACCCCTTCCCGACACCCCCACCAACGTGGCACGCATCGCCTCCGATGCCGAAGCCATTGCCGCCGCACACCGGCTGGCGGCTGAATTCGCGCCCGGTGCCGCCGAACGCGACCGCGAGCGGCGCCTGCCCTGGGACGAGCTGACGCGCTGGTCGGCCAGCGGCCTGGGCGCCATCACCGTGCCGCGCAGCCATGGCGGGGCGCAGGTGGCCTACGCCACGCTGGCCGAGGTGTTCGTGATCCTCAATGCGGCGGACTCCTCGCTGGGGCAGATTCCGCAGAACCATTTCGGCGTGCTGGGCGTGCTGCACGAGCTGGGCACGCCCGAGCAGAAGCAGCGCTTCTATGCCGAGGTGCTGGCCGGCCGGCGGCTGGGCAATGCGGGGCCGGAGCGCAAGGCCGATGGGGCCGCCACCGTGCTGCAGGGCGCCACGCGGCTGCGCACCACGCCGCAGGGGCAGCTGGTGCTGTCGGGCAAGCGCTTTTATTCCACGGGCGCCCTCTTCGCCCACCGCATTCCCGTGCGCGCCACCGACGACGCCGGCCGCAGCGTGCAGGTGTGGGTGCCGCGCGAGGCGCCGGGCCTGGCCGTGGTGGACGACTGGGACGCCTTCGGCCAGCGCACCACCGCCAGCGGCACGGTGGTGTTCGACGAGGTGCCGGTCGATGCGGCGGATGTGCTGCCGCTCTGGCAGCTGGCCGACCGGCCGGGGCTCTACGGGCCGACTTCGCAGCTGATGCAGGCCGCCATCGACCAGGGCATTGCCGAGGCGGCGGTGGCCGACGCGCAGCGCTTCGTGCGCGAGCGCGCCCGGCCCTGGGTGGATTCGGGCGTGCAGCACGCGCACGACGACCCGTATCTCATCGCCGATGTCGGCCGCCTGCAGATCGACCTGCACGCCGCGCGCGAGGTGCTGCGGGAAACGGGCGGGCTGTTCGACGAACTGGCCGCGCGCGCCGCAGCCGCCGGTGGCTTCACCGCCGAAGACAGCGCGCGGGCATCGGTCGCCGTGGCCGAGGCCAAGGTGCTGACCACCCGCATCGCGCTGGAGGCCAGCGAAAAGCTGTTCGAGCTGGCGGGCTCCTCCGCCACGCGCGCCGCGCACAACCTGGACCGCCACTGGCGCAATGCCCGCGTGCACACGCTGCACGACCCGGTGCGCTGGAAGCTGCACCTGATTGGCAACCACTTGCTGAATGGCGCGCTACCCCGGCGCCACTCATGGAACTGAGCTCGGCGCACACAGCCCGTCTTCTGGCGCCGTAGCCGCAGCTTGTAGTACCACCCGGGCTGCCTGCGATGCGGCACTTGGCCAGAACCAATGCGCTGGGTTGTGTGAGCCGCTCCAAGCCCCCGCCCGCCTCGCCCGAATAGACCAATACAGAGAACCGAGACCCGAGCATGTCCCTGCTGCCCCCCGCATCCCCCGCCAGCGCCCTCTTCACCGCAGCCCCAGTGCCGCCGATCGAGGCCGCGCCCGCGCCGCCCCCGGCCGGCACGCCCCAACGCATCCACGACGACGCCGAGGCGCTGGCCGCCGCGCAGCGCTTCGCCGACCGCATCGCTCCCGATGCCGCCCGGCGCGACCGCGAACGCCTGCTGCCCTGGGCCGAGCTGGACGACTTCGTCGCCAGCGGGCTCTGGGCCATCGCCGTGCCGCGCGAGTACGGCGGCCCGGGCGTGTCGGCCGGCACGCTGGCCGAGGTGATCGCCCGCGTGAGCGCGGCCGACGGCTCGCTGGGCCAGATTCCGCAGAACCATTTCTATGCGCTGGAGGTGCTGCGCGTGGGCGGCAGCGATGCGCAGAAGCGCTTCTTCTACGGCCGCGTGCTGGCGGGCGAGCGCTTCGGCAACGCGCTGGCCGAGATCGGCCACAAGGACTTCCAGCGCCGCACGCGGCTGGTGCCGGATGGCGATGGCGGCTTCCGTGTCATCGGCCGCAAGTTCTATTGCACCGGCGCGCTGTATGCGCACTGGATTCCCACGCTGGTGGTGGCCCAGGAGGCCGACGGGCGCGAGGTGACCTGGCTGGCCTTCGTGCCGCGCACCGCGCCGGGCGTGCGCATCACCGACGACTGGGACGGCTTCGGCCAGCGGGTGACGGGCAGCGGCTCGGTGGAATTCGACGACGTGCGCGTCGAGGCCGAGTGGGTCGTGCCCTTCCTCGCCTCGTTCCAGCGGCCCACCACCATCGGCCCGCTGGCGCAGCTGCTGCACGCGGCCATCGACCTGGGCCTGGCGCGGGGCGCGCTGGCCGCCACGCTGCCCTTCGTGCGCGACCACGCCCGGCCCTGGATCGATGCCGGGGTGGACCGTGCGGCCGACGACCCGCTGCTCATCCAGCAGCTGGGCGACACCGCCGTGCGCGTGCGCGCCGCCGAGGCCCTGGTGCGCCGCGCGGCCCGCTTCGTGGATGCGGCGCAGGCGGACGCCACCGAACAGAGCGTGGCCCAGGCATCCGTCGCCGTGGCCGAGGCGCGGGCACTCACCACCACCGCGTCGCTGGATGCGGGCACGCGGCTCTTCGAGCTGGGCGGCACCTCCGCCACCACCGGCCGGCAGGGGCTGGACCGCTTCTGGCGCAACGCCCGCACGCACACGCTGCACGACCCGGTGCGCTGGAAGTACCACGCCATCGGCAACTACCACCTCAACGGCCGCATTCCGCCGCGCCACGGGGCGCTCTGAATCCGCCTTTCCCCTCACACCCACGCAACGCCCCAGCACCGACATGAAGCCACTCCGTCTGCTCCGTACCTTTTTCGCCTTCGCCGGTGCCGCCGTGCTCGCCGGCAGCGCCCTGGCCGCGCCGCTCAAGATCGGCGTGGTGCCGGGCATCTTCGCCGACTCGGTCGAGCTGGCCGCGAAAGAAGCCAAGGCCCAGGGCCTCGATGTGCAGGTGGTCGAATTCACCGACTGGACCACGCCCAACGTGGCGCTGGACGCGGGCGACATCGACCTGAACTACTACCAGAACAGCAACTACCTGGCCAACGCCGTGCGCAGCAAGGGCTTCGACTTCGTGAGCGTGCAGCCGGGCATCCTGTCGTACCTGGGCCTGTATTCCAGCCGCCACAAGACGCTGGCGGACCTGCCCGACGGCGCCCGCGTGGCCATCGCCAGCGACCCGGTGAACATCGGCCGGGCGCTGCGCCTGCTGCAGCATGCCGGGCTGATCACGCTGCGGCCGGACACGGGCCTGCTGGGCACGCAGGCCGACATCGTGGCCAACCCCAAGCGGCTGCGCTTCATCGAAGTGGAAGGCCCGCAGCTGGTGCGCGCCACGCAGGACGTGGACCTGGCGCTGGGCTACCCCTACTTCATCATCCCGTCGAAGGCGTTCGATGCCAGCAAGGGCCTGGCCTACACCCGCTACGAGGACGATTCCTGGGCCATCCAGTTCGTCGCCCGCAAGGACCGCGCGGCCGACCCGCGCATCGCGCAGTTCCTGGCCGTCTACAAGACCTCCAACCCGGTGCGCCAGGCGATCCAGCGCTTCTACCTGAACGACGCCGGGCTCTACCGCCTGGCCTGGCTGCCGCGCTGAAGGAGGGCACCGCCATGACCCAGCAGCGCCCCCATATCCTGCTCAACGCCTTCAACATGAACTGCGTGGGCCACATCAACCACGGCCTGTGGACGCACCCGCGCGACCGCAGCACCGACTACCGCACGCTCGCCTACTGGACCGATCTGGCGCGCACGCTGGAGCGGGGCCTGTTCGACGGCCTGTTCCTGGCCGACATCGTGGGCACCTACGACGTCTATCGAGGCAACGTCGAGGTGCCGCTGCGCGAATCCATCCAGCTGCCGGTGAACGACCCGCTGCTGCTGGTGCCCGCCATGGCCGCCGCCACCCGGCACCTGGGTTTCGGCGTGACGGTGAACCTGTCGTATGAGGCGCCCTACCTGCTGGCGCGGCGCTTTTCCACGCTGGACCACCTGACGAACGGCCGCATCGGCTGGAACATCGTCACCGGCTACCTCGACAGCGCCGCCCGCGCCATGGGCCAGCCGGCGCAGCTGCCGCACGACGAGCGCTACGAGCGCGCCGACGAGTACCTGGACGTGCTCTACCAGTTGTGGGAAGGCAGCTGGGAAGACGGCGCCGTGCGCCGCGACAAGGCCGCGCGCGTGTTCGCCGACCCGGCCCGCGTGCACAAGGTGGTGCATCACGGCCGCTACTTCGACGTGGAGGGCCACCACCTGAGCGAGCCCTCGCCGCAGCGCACGCCGGTGCTGTTCCAGGCCGGCAGCTCGGGCCGGGGCCAGCAGTTCGCGGCGCGCCATGCCGAATGCGTGTTCATCTCGCCGCCGAACAAGGCGGCCGCACGCCAGACGGTGCAGGCCCTGCGCGAGCAGCTGGTGCGCGCCGGCCGCCGGCCGGACGACGTGAAGGTCTTCGTGGGCGCGGCGGTGGTGACGGGCCGCACCGAGGCCCAGGCGCGCGAGAAGCACGCCGACTACCTGCGCCATGCCAGCCGCGAGGCAGGCCTGGCCCATTTCGCGGCCAGCACCGGCATCGACTTCGCGCAGTACGACCTGGACGCGCCGGTCGATTACTCGCCCGGCAACGCCATCGAATCGGCCAGCCGCACCGCGCAGCAGCACGGCTGGACGCGGCGCAAGCTGCTGGACCTGTTCGCGCTGGGCGGCCGCTACCCCGCCATCGTGGGCGATGCGCAGCAGGTGGCGGACGAGCTGCAGTCCTGGGTGGCCGAGACCGGCGTGGACGGCTTCAACCTGAGCCGCACCGTGGTGCCCGAGAGCTACGAGGACTTCATCGAGCTGGTGGTGCCTGAGCTGCAGAGCCGGGGCGTCTACAAGACCGCGTATGCGGAGGGCACGCTGCGCAGCCGGCTCTTCGGCGAAGGCGACCGGCTGCCGGCGCGGCATGCGGCCGAGGCGTTCCGGCGCCGGGCCGCAGCCCCGGCCCACGGCGCGGCGACGACGACGGTTCCCACCCAACGACCTGCCCTGGAGGCCCAGCCATGAAGCCATCGCTCATTCCCTGCCGCCGCTCCTTGCTCGCAGCCGCGATGGGCTGGCTGGCGACGGCAGCCCTGGCGCAGGCGCCCGCCGCGCCGCTGCGCATCGGCGTCACACCCGGCTCGCTGGCCGATTCCGTGCAGGTCGCGGCGCAGGAGGCCCGCCGGCAGGGGCTGGACGTGAAGGTCATCGAGTTCACCGACTGGACCGCTCCCAACACCGCGCTGGCAGCCGGCGACATCGACCTGAACTACTTCCAGCACCAGGCCTTCCTGGACAACGCCATCCGCGAACGCGGCTACGCCTTCACCAGCGTGGCCACCGGCCTGCTGCCCAACATCGGCCTCTATTCGCTCCGGGTGCAGCGCTTTGCCGACCTGAAGGAAGGTGCCCGGGTGGGCGTGGCCAACGACCCGGTCAACCAGGGGCGCGGCCTGCTGCTGCTGGAAAAGGCGGGACTGATCCAGCTCAAACCCGGCGTGGGCGCGCGCGGCAGCGTGAACGACATCGTGGCCAACCCGCGCAAGCTGCGCTTTTCCGAAATCGAGGGCCCGCAGCTGGTGCGCGCCATCGACGACCTGGACCTGGCGCAGGGCTACCCCGCGCACTACGTCAACGCCGGCAAGCCGCAGGTGGCCGGCAGCGCGCTGCTGTATTCGGGCATCGACGACCTGGCCTACGCCATCCGCTTCGTGGCGCGCAAGGACAACGCGCAGGACCCGCGCATCCAGCGCTTCGTGCAGATCTACCAGGACTCTCCCGCCGTGCGCTCGCAGATCCGCCAGTCGTTCGCGGGCAATGAGCGGCTCTACAGCCTGCCGTGGCTGGCCCAGGCGGCTCCGCCATCACCCCGTTCGCCCTGAGCCTGGCCTGTATGGCCCTGTGCCCTGGCTTCGACAAGCTCAGCCCGAACGGACTTTCATCCATTCCTCCGCTCCACTCCATTTCATTTCATTCCATCCTGCACCATGACCTTCCGCCGCCTGCTTCTCACCCCCCTCATCGCCCTCGCCGCGTGGGCCGCCCTGCCCGCCCACGCCGCCGACAGGCTGCGCATCGGCGTGCTGCCGGGCGTCTATGCCGACGCCATCGCCGCCGCCATTCCCGACGCCCGGGCGCAGGGCATCGACGTGACGGCCGTCGAATTCACCGACTGGACCACGCCCAACGTGGCCGTGAACGCGGGCGACCTGGACCTGAACTTCTTCCAGCACCAGCCCTTCCTGGACAACGCCATCCAGAAGAACGGCTTCAAGCTGGCGAGCGCCGGCACCAGCTTCCTGGCCAACATCGGCCTCTATTCGCTCAAGCACAAATCGGTGGCCGACGTGCCGGTGGGCGGCAAGGTGGCGCTGGCCAACGACCCGGTGAACCAGGGCCGGGGCCTGCTGCTGCTGCAAAAGGCCGGGCTGATCACGCTGAAACCCGGCGTGGGCTTTCTCGGCACGGTGGACGACATCGCGCAGAACCCCAAGAAGCTGAAGTTCGTCGAGGTGGAGGGCCCGCAGCTGGTGCGCGTGACCGGCGACGTGGACATCGCCCAGGGCTACCCGCATTTCATCGTGGCCTCCAAGGCGTTCGACCCGTCCAGCGGGCTGGCGTACTCGGGCATCGAGGACGCGCGCTTCGCGATCCAGTTCGTTGCCAGGGCCGACCGCACGAAGGACCCGGTGATCCAGAAGTTCGTGAAGGTGTTCCAGAACTCCGCCGCCGTGAAGGCCGCCATCGACCGGGCCTTCGCGGGCGACAAGCGGCTCTACGTGCTGACCTGGACGCAGCAGCCATGAGCGGCGGCGTCCACACCCTTTCGCCGGCCTCCCTGTGGCGCAGCGGCGCCGGCCAGACGCCGCACCGCACGGTGGCGCAGGCCGGCCCTGCGGCACCGGCCGCCGTGCAGGGCCCGCCGGCCCGCACCGGCTCGGTGGTGTTCGACGGGCTGGGCAAGGTGTATGCCTCGTCCGCCGGGCCAGTGGCGGCGCTGGAGGGCATCAGCCTGGAGATTCCCGCCGGCAGCGTCTTCGGCATCATCGGGCGCAGCGGCGCGGGCAAGTCGAGCCTGCTGCGCACCATCAACCGGCTGGAATCGCCCACGGCGGGCCGCGTGCTGGTCGATGGCGCCGACATTGCCGCGCTGGACGACGATGGCCTGGTGGCGCTGCGCCGGCGCATCGGCATGATCTTCCAGCACTTCAACCTGCTGGCCGCCAAGACGGTGTATGACAACGTGGCGCTGCCGCTGCGCGTGGCCGGCTGGCGGCCTGCCGCCGTGCACCAGCGGGTCGAGGAATTGCTGGCGCTGGTGGGCCTGCAAGACAAGCACCGCACCTACCCGGCGCGCCTGTCGGGCGGGCAGAAGCAGCGGGTGGGCATCGCCCGGGCGCTGGCGACGGGGCCGGAGATATTGCTGTGCGACGAGGCGACGTCGGCGCTGGACCCGGAAACCACGCATGCCATCCTGCAGCTGCTGCGGGACATCAACCAGCGCCTGGGCATCACCGTCATCCTGATCACGCACGAGATGAGCGTGATCCGCGAGATCGCCGACCAGGTGCTGGTGCTGGAGCAGGGCCGCATCGCCGAGCTGGGCGAGGTCTGGCAGGTGTTCGGCGCGCCCCGCCATGCCGCCACCCGCGCCCTTCTGGCGCCGCTGCAGCACGGCCTGCCGGGCGACCTGCAGGCGCGGCTGCGGCCGGAGCCGCCGGCGCACGGGGGCTTCCAGCGCGTCCTGCGGCTGGGCTACACGGGGGCGGGCGGGCTGGAACCCGACTTCGCCCGTATCGCGCAGGCCCTGCACAGCCCCGTCCGGCTGCTGCAGGGCGGCGTGGACCGCATCGCCGGCCACCCGCTGGGCCGCCTGATCGTCGCGCTGCCCGGCTCCGTGCCGCTGCCGGCGCTGTCTTCCCTGGTGCAAGGGCCTGGCGCCATTGCCCATTCCATCGAGGTGATCGGCCATGTCGCTGACGTTGAGCATTCCCTTTGAGCGCTACACCCAGGCCCTGGCCGACACGCTGGCGATGGTGGGCGCCTCCGCCACCATCGCCTTCGTGGCGGGCATTCCGCTGGCGGTGCTGCTGATCGTGACCGCGCCGGGCGGCTTCCTGGCCTCGCCGCGCATCCACCGGGTGGTGGGCAGCGTGGTCAACGGTTTCCGGGCCACGCCCTTCATCGTGCTGCTGGTGGCGCTGATTCCATTCACCCGGCTCGTCGCGGGCACCACCATCGGGGTGTGGGCCGCCATCGTGCCGCTGGCCATCAGCGCCACGCCGTTCTTCGCGCGCATTGCCGAGGTGAGCCTGCGCGAGGTGGACCCGGGCCTGATCGAGGCGGCCCAGGCCATGGGCTGCCGCAAGTGGCACATCGTGCGCCACGTCTACCTGCCCGAGGCGCTGCCCGGCATCGTGGGCGGCTTCACCATCACGCTGGTGGCACTCATCAGCTCGTCGGCCATGGCCGGCGCCGTGGGCGCGGGCGGCCTGGGCGACCTGGCCATCCGCTACGGCTACCAGCGCTTCGACACGCAGGTGATGCTGATCGTCATCGCCGTGCTCGTCGCGCTGGTGTCGCTGGTGCAGTTCGGCGGGGACCGGTGGGTGCGCTGGCTGCGCAGCCGGTGAGCCCGGGCGGCCTGGGGCGCTGACCGGCGAGCGATGGGAAAAAAAGGGCTGCCGCGGCGGCCCCTTCTGTCGTCTTGGCAGGAGAATTTCAAGCCAAAACAGCCATTTGCGCTTATTCCATAAGGGTTTAATGCTATTTCTTTAATAGCACTCCGGCGGGCAAAGACACAAGTCAAACAAACGTTTGATTTGCTGTGCTTTAATCACGCCGCCATGGCCCGAGCCCCCTCCACCGACGACACCGCCCCCACCGACGCCCTGCCGCCCGCCCGCGAGCGCCTGCTGCGGGCCGCGCTGCGGTTGTTCGCCGAACACGGCTACGCCAAGACGTCCATTCGCGCCATCGCCCAGGCCGCGCAGGCCAACGTGGCGGCGGTCAGCTATTACTTCGGCGACAAGGCGGCGCTGTATGCGGCGCTGTTTTCCGAATCGTTCGGCCAGATGCAGCCGCTGATCGAGGCCTTCACGCGCGAGGGCCTCAGCCTGCGCGAGGCGCTGCAGGTGTACTTCGAGGGCGTGCTGGAGCCGCTGCAGCATGGCGAGATGGCCCGGCAGTACGTGCGCCTGCACATCCGCGAGGCGCTGGAGCCCACCAGCCAGTGGGAGGTGGAACTGGAGCGCGACGTGCGCCGCCCGCACGAGGCGCTGGCCCGGCTGCTGGCCGCGCACCTGGGCGCGCCGGTGGACGACGACGACGTGCACCGGCTCGTTTTTTCCATCACCGGCCTGGCCTTCCAGGTCTGGTGCCAGCAGGAAGTGGTGGGCGCGCTGCGCCCGCAGCTGCTGACGGCCCCGGGCGCCGTGCCGGCCTGGACGGCGCGCCTGACCGAATACGCCCTGGCCCTGGTGGCCGCCGAAGCGGCGCTGCGCCGCGCACCGGGCCCCCTTTCCGGCGCTGACGGCGCCGCCCCCGCACCATGAACGCACGCTGCTTCACCCGACCCGCCCGATCCACCACCCGCGCCCTGCTGGCGCTGGCCCTGCCGCTCTGGCTGGGCGCCTGCACGCTGCCCCGCCCCGCCGCCGAGGTGCCGGCCCCCGTGCCGGCCGGCTGGCAGGCGCCGCTGCCCCACCAGGGCCGCGTGGCCGACCTGGCCCGCTGGTGGGAACAGGCCGGCGACCCGCTGCTGGTCGAGTTGATCGGCGCGGCAGAGGACATCAGCCCCACCGTGGCCCAGGCCCGCTCGCGCATCGTGCAGGCCCGCGCCACGCAGACGGCCGCTCGCGCGGCGCTGCTGCCCACGCTGGACGGGCAGGCCACCGCCAGCCGGGGCGCCAATGAAAACGTGGGCGGCCTGGCCACCACAGCGCAGGCCAACCTGCAGGCGGGCTGGGAGATCGACCTGTTCGGCGGCAACGCCGCGGCCAGCGACGCGGCGCGCGAGCGCCTGTCGGGCGCGGGTGCGCGCTGGCACGAGGCGCGTGTCTCGGTCGCGGCCGAGGTGGCGCAGCAGCTCAGCAGCTGGCGCCAGTGCACGCGCCAGCTGGCCGTGGCCGAATCGGACGCCCGCTCGCGTGGCGAGACGGCGCGCCTGTCAGCCGAGAGCCAGCGCGCCGGCTTCACCGCCCCGGCCACCGCCGCCCTGGCCGACGCGAGCTTCGCCGATGCCCGCGTGCGCGCCGCGCAGCAGCGCATGCAGTGCGAGATCGACGTGAAGACGCTGGTGGCGCTGACCGGCCGGCCCGAGCCCGAGCTGCGCGCCCGGCTGGCCGCCGCGCCCGCGCCGCGCACGCCCGATGCGCTGTTCGCCATTCCCGACCTGCCCGCGCAGACCATCGCCCAGCGGCCCGACGTGTACGCGGCCGAGCGCGAGGTGGCCGCCGCCAGCGCCGAGGTGGGCAATGCCCGCGCCCAGCGCTATCCGCGCCTGACGCTGGGCGGCTCGATCGGCCGCGGCACGGTGCGCACCGGCGGCGTCGAGGTGTCGAGCAACACCTGGTCGATCGGCCCGGTGGCGCTGTCGGTGCCGCTCTTTGACGGCGGCCGGCGTGCCGCGCAGGTGGACGCCGCCAGCGCCCGCTACGACGAGGCCGTCGCCACCTACCGCGCCACCGTGCGCCAGGCGGTGAGCGAGGTGGAACAGGCGCTGGTGCGGCTGGACAGCACCGCCGCCCGCAGCACCGACGCGCGCCGCGCCGCCGAGGGCTACCGCCGCTCGTTCGACGGCACCCAGGCGCGCTGGCAGGCAGGCCTGGCCAGCCTGGTGGAGCTGGAGGACGCGCGCCGCACGGCCCTGGCGTCCGAAACCGCCCTGGTGGCGCTGGAGCAGGAGCGGATGGCGGCGTGGATCGCCCTCTACCGCGCCGCCGGCGGCGGCTGGGACGGCGTGCCGGATGCGCCGCGTTGACGGGCCGCGCGCCCGGCCTTCCCTGATTCCTTTTTTCCCATCGATCTGACCGTACGAACGGAGCCGCTTCCATGCCGCGCAAGACCTTCAAACCTTCCGTGATCGTTCTCGCCCTGGTGGGCATCGTGGGCGTGCTGGCTGCGGCCGGCGCCTTCTTCGCCAACCGCCCCGCCGACGCCGCCAAACCCGAGGCCGCTGCCGCCGGCGAGCACGCGCCGCGCCCGGCGCTCGCCGTCACCGTGACGCAGCCGGTGCGCTCGGCCATCGAACTGCGGCTGCCGGCCAACGGCAACATCGCCGCCTGGCAGGAAGCCGTGGTGGGGGCCGAGAGCAACGGCCTGCGGCTGACCGAGGTGCGCGTGAACGTGGGCGACGCCGTCAAAAAGGGCCAGGTGCTGGCCACCTTCGCGGCCGAGACCGTGCAGGCCGACGTGGCCCAAGCCCGCGCCAGCCTGCTGGAAGCCCGCGCCAGCGCGGCCGAAGCAGCAGCCAACGCCGAGCGGGCGCGCACGCTCACCCAGTCGGGCGCTTTGAGCGGCCAGCAGATCCAGCAGTACGCCACCGCCAGCGAAACCGCGCAGGCGCGGGTGGAGGCGGCGCAGGCCGCGCTGAACGCGCAGCAGGTGCGGCTGCGCAATGCGCAGGTGCTGGCGCCCGACAGCGGCGTGATCTCGTCGCGCACGGCCACCGTGGGCGCGGTGGTGAACGGGGGCGCGGAGCTCTTTCGCATGGTCACGCGGGGGCGGCTGGAATGGCGCGCCGAGGTCACCTCGTCCGACCTGCCGCGCATCCGCCCCGGGCAGAAGGCCACCGTCACGGCGGCCAGTGGCGCGCAGGTGCAGGGCACCGTGCGCATGGTGGCGCCCACGGTCGATCCGCAGACGCGCAACGGGCTGGTCTATGTGGACCTGCCCAGCCATCCGGACATCCGCGCCGGCACCTATGCGCGGGGCGACTTCCAGCTGGGCGCACGGGAGGCCCTCACCGTGCCCCAGGCGGCCGTGGTGGTGCGCGATGGCTTCAGCAGCGTGTTCGAGGTGGCGCCGGACGGCCGCGTGGCCATGCGCCGCGTGCAGACCGGCCAGCGCGTGGGCGACCGGGTAGAGGTGGCCTCGGGCCTGGCCGAAGGCGTGCGCATCGTGGAGCGCGGCGGCGCCTTCCTGAACGACGGGGACCTGGTGCGGGTCGAGGCGGCGCCCGCCGTGCCGGCTGCAGCGCCGAGTTCAGCACCAAAACAGGCTCTAGCGCCCGTTCCATCAGCGCAGCCAGCTATTCAATAAGGAGCAAACGATGCCTTCGTTCGCCCCCCGCACCGCCATCCGCCGCGCGCCGCCCGGCGCGTGCAACGCCCCCGCCGCCCGGAGGCCGCAGCCATGAACCTGTCCGCCTGGTCGATCCGCAACCCCATTCCGGCCGCGATGCTGTTCGTGCTGCTCACGCTGGCCGGGCTGCTCGCCTTCCGGTCGATGAAGGTGCAGAACTTTCCCGACATGGACCTGCCGGTGGTGATGGTCACCGCCGCGCTACCGGGCGCCGCGCCCGGCCAGCTCGAATCGGACGTGGCGCGCAAGATCGAGAACGCCATCGCCACCATCCAGGGCGTCAAGCACATCACCTCCACCCTGGTCGACGGCCAGGCCACCATCGCCACCGAGTTCGAGCTGGAAAAGCCCGTGCAGGAA
>Ga0308159_1004214_pt1 | contig 13372 bp, 13 predicted proteins | sample PhyCR1_FD_201040 | JGI IMG/M metagenome (GOLD analysis project Ga0308159, IMG submission 201040) | Phyllosphere microbial communities from UC Gill Tract Community Farm, Albany, California, United States - DLSLC.R1 | ecosystem: Host-associated > Plants > Phyllosphere > Unclassified | place: USA...
GGCGTAGACCTCTTCGAGGCTGCTGGCCTTGGCCGAGGCGCTGGGGTCGGACCCGGGGACGGCCGCGGTGCCGGACGAGCACGCGGCGAGAGACGCGACCGTGGCCGCGGACGCCAAGAGGACGAGACCTCGGCGAAGGATCGAGCGAGAGGAGATCACGGGTACTGCCTTTCGGTTGCGGGTGCGCGCGGAACGAGCCGCGTCGGGGGCGGGGAGGATGTCAGTGGGCGAGGATCTTCGACAGGAACGCCCGCGCACGGTCGCTCTCGGCGTGGGTGAAGAAACGCTCGGGGGTGGTGTCTTCGACGATGCGACCGTCGTCCATGAAGATCACGCGGTCGGCGGCACGGCGGGCGAACCCCATCTCGTGCGTGACGACGACCATCGTCATCCCCTCTTCGGCGAGCGAGGTGATCACATCGAGCACCTCGCTGACCATCTCGGGGTCGAGGGCCGAGGTCGGCTCGTCGAAGAGCATGAGCTTCGGCTTCATCGCCAGAGCGCGGGCGATCGCCGCGCGCTGCTGCTGACCGCCGCTGAGCTCGCCGGGGAAGCGATCGGCCTTGTCAGCGATGCCCACGCGGTCGAGCAGGGCGAGACCCTCTTCGCGCGCCTTCTTCAGCGGCACCTTCGACACGATGCGCGGGGCGAGAGCGACGTTGTCGAGCACCGTGCGGTGCGCGAAGAGGTTGAACGACTGGAAGACCATGCCCACCTCGGCGCGCAGGTCGGCGAGGCCGCGCCCCTCGCTCGGCAGGGGGACGCCGTCGATCGTGATGCTGCCCGAGGTGATGGTCTCGAGACGGTTGAGGCACCGGCAGAGAGTGGACTTGCCCGAGCCCGACGGGCCGACGATCACGACGACCTCGCCGCGCGCGACATCGAGGTCGATGTCTTTGAGCACGTGGTGGTCGCCGAAGTGCTTCTGCACCTGGCGGACCGCGACGAGCGGGGCGGAGGGGGATGCGGGCGTCGACACGGGCGTGGATCCTTCCCGCGGACTCGCCGCGATATCGGTACAGCCGACGCGGGGGTGATTTCCGCGTCGTTGGTGAAATCAAATTAACGAGGCCATGTTACAGAGATAATTCGAGACAGATACTCCAAGTTTGGACTAAGGTGGAAGCGTGCAGCCTCGCCATGTCGCCTTGCCGTCCTTCAGCTCGCAGACCCTCGCGGTGCTGACGCCGCTGCGTACGGGTGCCGCACGATCGCGCGCCGAGCTCGCCGCGCACACGGGGCTCTCGCCATCGACCGTGACCGCGCGCGTCGACCCGCTGATCGCGTCCGGCGTCATCGTCGAAGATGGCACCGACGATTCGCGGGGCGGTCGCCGACCTCGCCGTCTCGCCATTCGGGGCGACCTCGGCACGGTGGCCAGCGTCGACCTCGGAGTCGAGCGCAGCACGATCGGGCTGGTCGACTACGCCGGCACCTCCCTCGCCCACCAGCACCTCGTGCTGGATCTGGCGGAGGGCCCGGATGCCGTGCTCCGCCGCGTCGCGAGAGAACTCGACGCGCTGGCCGAGGCGAATGGCGCCCCCACGGTGACGGGTGCGGCGATCGCGTTGCCCGGACCGGTGTCGGCGGAGACCGGCCGTCTCGTCGCGCCTTCGCGCATGCCCGGGTGGCACGACGTCGACGTCGCCCTTCTTCTCTCCGACATCCTCGGAGTGCCGGCCCTCGCGAGCAACGACGCCAACTGCATGGCCGTCGGCGAACTCGTCGGGGGCGACCCTGACGCCCGCAATCAGGTGTTCATCAAGGCCGGGTCGGGCATCGGGTCGGGCGTCGTCGCCGGGGGCCGGCTCTACACGGGTCGGAGCGGTGCCGCCGGTGACATCAGCCACGTCACCGTTCCCGGAGCGACCCCCGTGCCCTGCTCGTGCGGGCGCGTCGGCTGCCTCGACGCGGTGGCGAGCGGGTCGGCTCTCACCCGTGCGGCCCAGGAGGCCGGCCGCGACGTCTCCGACGTCGAGACCGTGATCGACCTGGCGCGCAACGGCGACGCCCTCGCCACCGGCCTTCTCCGCGAGGCGGGCAGCATGACCGGCGGCGTCCTCGCCACGATCGTCAACTTCTTCACCCCCGACCGGCTCGTCGTGGGCGGCTCGCTGAGTGCGTCGGACGTCTTCATCGCCGCGATCAAGTCGAAGCTGTGGGCGGATTGTCTGCCGATGGCGACGGAGAACCTCGAGGTGGCTGTACCCCGCCATCCGCGCACGGGCGGCATCCTCGGCGCGGCACGCCTGTTCTTGGATGCCGCTTTCGGGCCCGAGGCCGCTCGTGCGGCGCTGCGGGCGTCCGCTCGCTCGTAGTCCGCGGGGCGGGGCCGCCGTCGTCACCCTGAGTCATCGGCTCCGTGGGACGAGTGATCAATCGCACCTGGCTCGAGGCGCAGGTGTTTACGGCGAGCAGCCCCGGGGGCCTGCACATCGTGCCGGAGCCGCAAGAAGAGTCACCGGATCCCGCCCTTCTCAGCAGCTGACGCCGTCGATTCGAGCTCGTCGTTCGCGGCCTCGCTGCGTCGGTTCCGCCAGGGGCGCCGCTGTGGCACGCACAGTGACTCGTGGCCCCTTTGATGCGAGGCCCACAAGGCGCCCTTCGCGGCATCCAGAGTGGGGAATTCTGCTGTTTTCATCCCTGGGCAAGCGCGGCGACGGTGACCGGGCCGCAGGCCTGCCACGAATACGGCTGCGCACGCTCGGACCGGGACGAAGAAACTCGGTACCGACCACGCGTGCACAAGACGATTCGCGCGGAACTCACCGTTTTGCGCGGAATGGCAAGGGTCTGTTGTGGCGTCGATCGAGAGCCGATGCCGAGAACCCCGGCCCAGGCACCGTGGCGACCAGTGACGGTGTTCGTCGAAGGCCTGATCCCCGCACGGAAGTCCGACCCGTGAACGCCTGGACGACGCGTGAGCTGCAGGTGCTGAACGAGACGCTCGAGCTGAGGGCGACCATCCCCCGACCGGACGGGGGAATGCACGGCCCGGTCATCCTGTGGCATGGGGTCGTGGGGGACGACGTGTTCGTGCGATCAGCCCGCGGTGCGCGGGCGGCGTGGTTCTGCTGCGCGGTGGCGGCGGGGGTGGGCGTCTTGGACGTCGATGGAGCGACGAGCACGGTGCGTTTCGAGGTGGCTCCCGCCGACGCCGTGCCCGCGGCGCTCGACGAGGTGCTGCACCGCCGATACGACATGTTCGCGCCGAGCCCCGTCGCCGCACTCACCAGCTCGCACGCGAAGGACGCCACGCTTCTCGTCACGCCTCTGCGCAGCGCAGATCTGAATGAGCTCCTGCGGTGGCAACGGGATGAGAGGGTCGACGGTTCCCGATGAGTGTTGCTATCGAGTGCAGGACCGATCCTCAAGGGCACGTTGCCTACTTCCTCATCCACGACTACGACCTCGACATCTTCGACGGGCTCCCGGACAATGGGCCCTTCCAGTCGCTCTGGGAGGCCGAAGAGGCCGCTCAATGCATCACCGAGGCCGTGACCTCCGCCAACGGGTGAGCGTCTGGCTGACGAAGGAGCGAAATGGTTCACATGACGAGCCTCTCCGCCACCGGCGCCGATGAAGCCGAGGCGCTGTTCGAGCGTTACTTCCCCGGAATCGTCATGAATGTGCCGGGGGAGACCCCGTTTCGAGTGCAGCTCGACGTGATCGCCGCTGACGACGACCTCATGATGTCCGAACATACGATCCACGGGCCGATGACGGTGCAGGTCGACGATACGGCCGGGTTGACGGTCGCTCTGGCGGAGGTCAAGGGTGAACTCGCTTCCGGTCGAGAGATCATCGACGTCTCGCAACCGTGGGTCGTACCCGGCTGACAGACCGCCGACACGCTCTTCACCCACACCCGCATGCTGACGGTCTCCGAGGATGCGCTCGACCGCGTCCTCCGGACGATGTCCGGCGGTCCCCCGTCCGGACGATTCCGATTCACCGGTCTCCACCCTCTGAGCGCCGCTCGCTCTCCACCGCGCTGACCCCGCCGAGGGCGACAGCGTGGCACGCATCGCACACGACTCCGGCTTCCGTCATCTCGGTCGTTTCTCCACCGCTTATCGCGAGGCATTCGGAGAATAACCCCGGCAGGCGCTCACCCGTTCGTGAGGCGAGGTGCGTGGGTTGTCTCTCCTCGCGAAACCGAACGGTTCGCGCCCCCTAGAAGGTCGCCACCGCGAACCGGGTGGAGGCGGCGTCGAAGCGCGCGCGCTCATTGGCCAGAAGCTGCTCGAACTCCTCCGATGCGGTCGGTCCGAAGCCCACTTCCTCTCGGCGCGCTGTGATGCCCTCGAACGCGGCATCCCCGAAGGCGTCGACGTCGGCACCGTGTGACTGGCCGGGCCCGGCGAGCCCGGTCGCTACCGCGGGGGGAATCAGCTCGGTGACGCACACGGAGGTCGACGCGAGGGAGTGCCGGAGGGTCATGGTGTAGCTGTGCAGGGCTGCCTTCGCGGCGCTGTACGTGGGGGCGAAGGGCTGCGGGGTGAAAGCCCCGCCCGACGTCACGTTCACGATCTGGGCACCCTCCGGTCGTTTCAGCAAGATGGGGACGAGCAGGGCTGTCAGGTGGATGGGGGCTCCCAGGAGAATGTCGATCTCCGCTTGCCTCTCCGCCCAAGAGGCATCGTCGGCGGCAATCCCTATCCGACGCTGAATCCCGGCATTGTTGATCAGCACGTCGAGGCGCGGGTGCTCCCGGGCGATCGTCTGCGCGAGTTCTTCGCGATCGGACGGGCGCGACAGGTCGCCCGCAAGGGTCCGAACGTGGGGAAGCTCTCCCCGCAGACGGTCGAGGCGCGAGACGGAACGGCCGCCAACGATGACGGTGTCCCCCCGCCGGTGGTAGCGCCGGGCGAGCGCGAGGCCGATACCGGCGGAGCCACCGGTGATGAGTACCGTTTGATGTGTTGACATGACAACATGGTGGACGGGGTCCTGTTTACATGTCAACACGCAAGCCCGTATCCTGATGTCATGTCTGACACCTTCACCGTCGACGAGGGCCAAAGGTGGATCGCCTGGAAGCGGGCCGCGGAGACGGTGATGGCGGGTGTCGGGGAGTCGATCGCGGCGTCCGCAGGCATCTCGACGTCGGACTTCTCCGTGCTGACACGCCTGGTAGAGGAGGGGGGCGGTTCGTTGCGCCAGCAGCATCTCGCCGACCAACTCGACTGGGAGCGCAGTCGTCTCTCGCGTCATCTGAGTCGCATGGAAGCCCGTGGCCTCGTCACTCGGCGACAGAACGGTGCCGAGCGTCAGATCGCGGCCACCGAGGATGGTCGGGCCATCGTCGTCGAGGCTCGCCAGGCACACGCCACCGCCGTTCGACGGCTGCTCTTCGACCGGATCCCCCCTGCCGAGCGTGAGATGTTCTGGAGCACCGTGTCACGCATCGCCGACGGCGGCTGAGCACGCACGCGAGCGATCGTTCTGCGCTGCGAATGTCCGTGGGCTCCTAATCCGGGGGGCTTAGGAGAGCCGCGGGTCCTGTCCTTGGAAAGAACCCATGGCTTCCGAAGAACTGCGCTACGGGAATTTTGGTCGATTGCCTGGGCGGCCGGGCGGTGAACCGCGGCCCTCGGGGTCAGCGGTTCGCCACGCTGTAGTCGGACCGCCAGCCCTGGTACGCGTAATCAAGCGTGTACACCAACTCGCCGTCCCATACGCAAGACGAACCCGACGCTCGAGTCGAGTACGGGCAGGTCGTCGGGGACCAGACCTGTTGTACATCGTCCGGTGTCCATTGCCAAAGTCGGCTACCGGTCGACTCCGTCGTCAAGGCGAAGTTAGAGGTCCCTCCGATTGCCACCGTTGTTACGGTGGTGTCTCCCAGGGTGTCGTCGAACTCGAGCCACCCCGTCGGAGAATCCGACCGTCGCCTAGGCGGGCTTCTACGCGACCGTCGTTGTTCACCGCCACCTGCGTGATTCTCGACCCCCAGTTCAGGTTGGGTTTGGGTACTTGGATGGGATCAGCGGGCAATGTGTGGCCGTCTACCTTCACGGTTCCCCATGCCCATAGGGTGCCGTTCTGCTCGAGCACGTAAGACGCGCCGAAGGATGCGGGGATCACCTGCGTGATGGGGGAAGCGTTGGGAATCGTGACGCGATGGGGCGTCGGCTGGTCGACATTGCTGTGATTTCCGACCGCGCCGTACCGGTTCCAGCCCCACGACCACACGTAACCGTCGAGTCCGATCGCCATGGATCTCGCCCCTTGCAGTGCCAGCGAAGTCACCCTCAGATCTCGGACGAGGAGCGGCACGGAGCTGCTGTCGAAGGAACCATTTCCGAGCTGACCCTGCCGGTTGTACCCCCACAACCACATCGTCCCGTAGGTATCGACGACGCCCATTGTGATCGTATTGCCTGAGACATGTGCGAGAGAACGAATTTCAACTCCGTCAGGGAACATCACGCGCTGGGGCAGCAACTGGTTCTGCGTGGTTCCGATCCCCAGTTGACCGTCGCTGTTGTAACCCCATGTCCACACGCTGCCGTCGTCCAGGAGAGTTGCCGACCACATGTTCCCGGCAGCTATCTGCTTTGCGGTTCTTCCCGTGGGAAGGATCACTTTGACCGGCGAGGAGGAGCTCGAGGTTGAGTTGTTCCCCAACTCGCCTTCACTGCCTGACCCCCACGCCCAGATGGCACCGTACTCGTCGAGGGCGAGCGTGTGCTGCTGGCCGGCGGCGACAGATACGTATCGCACGTTCGACGGCCTCGGATTCGGATCGGTGTACGACGAAGCTGTGCCGGAATAGATATCGCGCGCGGCGTAAGACCCGACGTGCCTGGTCACGCGGTACGTCACTCCCGTGGTGACGCGATTGTCCGCTGCCCAGGTCTGACCGTAGACATCGGCCCATGAAAGCCGGTGGCCCGCCGTGCTGGACCAGTCGTCGCGGAAGTTTGCCGGAGCCTCGAGGGTTGCTGCCGTGAGCGAATTACCCGTCACAGCCTTCCCCGCGGTGAAATACGCCGCCGTGGCCTGGGGTGAGGCCGCGCCCAGGGCGAGAGCCACGATGGCCGCGACGGCCGACAAGCGCACCACTCCTCGGAGCATGGCTTTTCGTACGGGCGGCATAACTCCCCCTCCTTCAACGTGGCGCGCGCAAAGTCGCCACTCCTGTGTCATATTCGAACCGTTTCAGTCCGTTTCAAACCTAAACGTACCGTATGGTGGGCATGAGATATCGAAGGACTGGCTCAGCCTGCTTCGCACTTCGACACGCTAGGCGCGAAGCAGGCGGCCATGATGGATTCCACCCGCCGGCCAGCTGCGCACGCCCGGGGTGGTCCAACGCCCATCCGCGGCTGCAGCAGCGCTCGCCGCTGAGGGCGAAGGCGGTCCTGCGGGTTCGGAGCGGACCAGGGCTCAGAACAGTTCGCGTCTGTGTTGTGCGCCGCCTGATGGTCGACGACAACCGCTCACCTCAGGGCGCCTCCGCAGGCCGCTCGTTCAGCCCTTCGGAACCTCGATCTTCACCGGCTCGCCCCATGCGGTGAACTGCTGCATCGTGGTGGTTTCGATGCCGCCGAACGCGCCCGTCTGTTGAATGGCCACGACGCGGTGGCCTTGGCCCAGCCACACCGTCATGTCTTTCACCTCGACCCCGAATGCCGAGAAGGGGCCGTCGGCGTGCACCCTCCACGCCCGCACATCCGTTCCGTCGGGCAGCGAAACGGTGTCTTGGTCGGGCTGCACGGTCCACCCGGGGGCCGCCGCGAGGAGCGCAGCGGCGGCCGAGCGGTCGGCGAAGGCCCGATACGCCTGACCCACCGTGGCGGCGATGACCGCGCGGTAGTCGCTGCTGGTCTTGTCTGCACGCACCCATGCACCGTCAAAGCTGACCCACGCTTCGGTCGGCGTGAGCACGAAGTCGTGCGTGCCGTCGGAGCCGGTGAAGGATCCCGAGGTGGCCGGGGCGTCGCCGAAGAGGAAGTCGGCCTCTCCGGTGAGATCTGCCGACTGCAGGTGCAGGTGCCCGCTGCCGGCGGCCCGCGAGAACGCGATCACGCAGGCGGAGAGAGCCTCGCCGGTGACCTTCGCGTCGGCGATGAGGTCGACGTCGTCGCATTCCTTCGGCGACGACTCGGCCGTCACGCCGGTGGGTGTCTGCGACCCGACCGCGGTCGGCGTGGGGGATGCAGCCCCGGGGTCAGCCGTCGGCGCGCAGGCGCTCAGCAGCACGAGGGCGGTCGTGACGAGAGCGAGCCCCAAGACCTTCGTCGGCGTTCGTCGCATGGCATCCACTTTAGAAACAAGCGCGAGGAGGCGCGACGGCTCCGCGCATGAACGCCAGGAGCCACTGCCGTGGCGGCAGTGGCCCCTGGGCTTGTGCGGTTGTGGCGGTCAGCTCGACCGTCGTGTTGTGCGGTATCGGTGAACCAGGGTCACCGCGATTCCGGCGGCGAGGATGCCGAGTGCCCAGCCGAGCGGTGCCAGGGGTGCGGATCCGGTGGTGGCGAGGTGGCTCGAGGCTGAGGTGCTGCCGCTGGTGCTGGCGGGAGTTCCCGTGCCGGTGCCGGTGCCGGTGCCGGTTCCTGTGCTGGGGGTGGGGGTGACCTGGACGGTGAAGGAGTTGGTGAGACCCCCGACGGTGAAGGTGATCACGTGCGGGCTGGCGTGGTTGAACGTCACGGTGGTGAGGTTCGTGGTCGGGTCGTAGGTGACGGTGTCGGTGTCGACGCTGGAGGTGGTCACCGGTTGGACGTTTGCCCGGGTGGTGGGGTTGCCGTACTGGTCGACGGGCATCGTGTGGAACACGATCGAGTCGCCTTGGTTGGCGGTGATGGTCGCGGGGGCGGTGGTGCTGTTGGAGGGTTCGGTGACGGTGCCGTCGGGGGCGACGGCCCAGAGGGTGGTGCTGCTGTCGGCGGGGGAGACGGCGGCTTCGAGGGCGGTGGCGGTGCCGGGGGCGATGGTGAGTTTCACGTATTCGGTGGCGGTGCGGACGCTGTTGGTGGCGGTGACCTTGATCTTCCAGGTTCCGGCTCGGGTGGAGGATCCGGCGAGGATGCCGTCGGTGAAGGTGACTCCGTCGGGGAGGACGGTGCTGTCGGTGTCGTCGTTTTCGACGGTGTAGGTGGGGGTGGGGGTGCCCGCCGCCGAGAGTTCGAAGGAGAACGACTGTCCGGCGGTGACGCGTTTGGTAATCGGGGCGTCACTGCTGGAGGTGATGCTGAAGGAGGGGGCGGTGTAGACGGTGACGGTGGCCGTGGCGGTTGCGCTGGAGGCGGTGTGGGATGTGTCGCCGGAGTAGAGCGCGGTGATGCTGTGGGGGCCTCCGGAGAGAACCTTGGCGAGGGTCGCGGTTCCGTCGGTGAGGGTGGCGGCGCCGAGGTCGGCGGTGCCGTCGAAGAAGGACACGTTCCCCGTTGCGGTGGCGGGGGTGACGGTTGCGGTCAGTGTGGTCGCGGTGGCGTTGTTGGGGTTGTCGCTGATTTTCAGGTCGGTTGTGGTGGCGACCTTCGGGTCGTTGTAGGTGATGACGATGCTGCCGTTACCGACGTTGCCGCTGAGGTCGACGACGTCCGTGGCGTTCGATGTGACGAAACCCGACCCACCGCCACCCGCGCCGGCGACATTAGCGGACGGATTCGTTCCACCGCCGCCACCACCGTAAAAGCCGCCGCCGCCGCCTGCGCCGCTGAGGGATTGGCTCTGAGTGCTGGGATTGTTCGCGCCCGCGCCGCCCGCACCGAATGAATACGGCCCGGAAGCGGCAACCGTGCTCCCGCGGGACCCCGGCAATGCATCTGCGTCGTAACCGCCGTAGCCGGGTTTGACGGTCGTCGCCCCCCTCCCTGACAGCTGAGAAGCGAAAGTCGTGGTTCCGTCGCTCCCGGATGAGCCGGCGCCGGTAGATCCCCCGTTGCCGCCAGGCACGGCGTAGACGTCGATACGGTTATCGGATGGGATGACGGCAACGCCGGATCCGCCGCCCCCGCCGGACGCCATGAGAAGCGATCCCGCGCCGAAGAGGAAGCTGCCGCCGCCGCCTCCGCCGCTGCCAAAGCCGCCGTCGGCCCCCTTCGTGCCGGCTGATCCGCCTCCGCCGAAACCCCCAGCCGCGGGCGCTGCCGTGTAGTCTCGAACGCCGTTCTGGCCTGCGCTGCCAACGGTCGCGCTCAGTTCCTCCCCGGGAGTGACAGACAGGGTCGCTCTAGTGGCGCCACCTTGGCCTGTCTTACCCGAGCCCAGCACCTGGCTTCGGAATGTGGCAAAGCCGCCCGAGCCGGCCATGACAGTCGCCGTGACGCTGGTGACTCCCGCGGGCACCGTCCACACTTCGGGGGCGCCTGTGTAGCTGAATTTCACCGTGCACACACCCGCATTGCACGACGTGTCGGCCGCTTGCGCGGTGATCGCCCCGGCGAAGGTCATCGCTGCGGTCATAACGAGGCCTACGCCCCCCGCGACGACACGACGAGCGGATGTTGACGAGGGCGAGCGCATAGCGGTTCTCCTGAGTTGGGTAGTCGGAATGACGCACGGGGCATCGAGTACATCGAAGACCATATATGACCCGTTCCGTTCCAAATCAGTCCGTCGCGTAACGATCGGATGTCGCAGTGTTCGACGCGGCCGCTCGGAGGCTGGATGCTGCCACGCGCATCGATGGGGCCCGACCCAATCCGTTCGCCAGGGCGAATTCCCCGGAGGTCGAGAGTCAACCGAATGTGAGCATGTGCGAGTCGTATTACCATTGCCCGCGTGCTCGCGGCTGATGTATCCCGACTTCTGACCACGCCAGCCAACGTTCCGGCGCTCTCGGCTCGCGGCTCCTTCCCACACCGACGCGAAACCCTGCGCATGGACTACGTCACTCATAGCGAAGCTGCGCGCATGCTGCTCCCCGAGCCGCTGGCCCTGCAGGCGCTTCCCCGGGCTAGCATCTACGTGACCCAGTACTTCGACATGTTCGCCGACGCTCCCGTGATCGAGATGGCCCAGTCCATCGAAGCGGTGAGCCCGGACGGCCGCACGGGTGATTTCGTGCAGGTCGTCTACACGGACAGTATCCCCGCGATCATCGCCAACCGGGAGAGCTACCTGCAGCCGGTCCTGGCCGGCACGGTGAGCATCACGCACAAGAATGCCGTCACCGACTTCGCTCTGCGAGTGAACGACGTCGAGGTCGCCCGCGGCAGCGCGGGGTACAAGACGGAACCCGTGGAGCACGACTCTGCCCTCGCACTATTTAGCCGCCCCAAGTTCTACCTCAAGATCCTCGGCAGACCCATGTTGGGCGAACCCGCCCGCCCCGTGCTCTTCGGTCTCGAGCCCGGCGACATCTCGGTGCTCGAGGCCTATCGCGCCCCCGCCCGTCTGGCGCTCTTCAGCCACGTCATGGCACCTCTCGACGACCTCCCGATCATTCACATCGAGTCGTGCCACACGACCGTGCTGCAGTGGACGCCCGGCAGCGTCGAGGTCCTCCACCGCTACGCGTGACGCGTCCGAGCTGTCGCCCCTGAAGGCACGGAACAGGCAGAAAGGCCCCACCCGCCCCGCACCGTGACACGCTGGACCCGAAGGAGGGATCGTCATGACCGACCCCACACCCGCCGACCGGCTGCGCGCGGCCCTCGAGCACTCCGACGCCTCGGCACGGCTTCAGGCAGCGCTCGCCGCGGGGACTCGGCCGGACGATCGCTACGTCGACGTCCTGGTCGCGCGGTGCGCGGTCGAGTCCGACTTTTTCGTGCGCGACATGCTGACCTGGGCGCTCACGCGGCACGACCCTGCGCGCACCGTGCCGGCGCTACTGCCCGAGGTCGGGTCTGGAATTCCGCAGGCGCGGAGCCAGGCCCTGCACACGCTGTCGAAGATCGGCGACCCCGTCGCATTCGCCGCGATCACGCCGGCGGTCCTACGTGACGGGCACCCCGAGGTGGCTCGGGCGGCCTGGCGGACGGCATCCGGTCTCGTTCCCGACGACCAACACGAGAGCCTCGCCGACGAACTCTCGACCCAGTTCGGCCGGGGCGATCACGACACCCAGCGGAGCCTGAGCCGGGCGTTCGCCGCGATCGGCTTCCGCGCCGAGCCCGCCGTGCAGCGCGCCGCGGCCTCACCGTACGACGTCGTCAGTGCGCACGCCCGGGCAACGGAGATCGTCATGGACGACCCGGATGCCGACTTCGCCGCCGCCGCGGTGGAGGCGCGACGTCTCGTGGCTCAGCGCGCGCTGCCGGTCGAGGAGTGAGTCGCGGGGTCATCGATAGTGCGTGACCCACGCCCACAGCGGGGGGCGGCGCCGCCGCGCGGTCGTCTCGCGGGTCTGATGGACGGCGCGGAGGGCGGTGACCGGTTCGGCGCCTGCGGGGGCTCCTGCTGCCTCCGCCTGTGTGGATACGCCGCGCAGCTCGCGGGCGAGCTCGGCGACCTCGATCGCGGTGGGGCGCCCCTCGGGGTCGGGATCGGTCATGGCGGTGAGGAGCACCTCCCAGCCGTACCCGAAATCGCGGGGAACCTCGGGGTCGTAGTCGAGGGGAGCGAGGACCAGCTCCTGCATCGCCCCGCCGCTGAGTGGACCGTCGGCCGTGAGCATCTCTTCCGCGAGCAGGCCCAGGGCGTAGATATCGGATGCCGGTGTCGCGGGGCCGCCGCGCAGTCGCTCGGGCGGGAGGTACCCGGCATCCGGATGCGTCTGGGCTGTCGCGGGGCGGGCGCCGAGCACCTGGGTGACGCCGAAGTCGGCGAGAACGGCGGTGAAGGGACGCGAGGCGGCACGCTCGGGGCGCAGCAGCACGTTCGACGACTCGAGATGCTGGTGGACGATGCCGACGGCGTGGATGACCGCGAGTCCGTCGGCGATGTCGTGCAGAAGGCCCGCGGCGAGGTCGGGGGTCAGGGAGCCGTGATCGTCGAGGTGCTGACGCAGTGTGGGCCCGGGGATGAGCTCCATGACGAGGAACCCGTGCTCTTCGTGGGTGAGGTGCGCGTCGTAGAGCGTCACCAGCGACGGGTGATCGAGGGCGGTCAGAATGCGCGCGGCCGCGAATCGCCGCCGTGGATGGGCGACCTCGTCGGGATCGAGCGGGAACACCTTCACCGCGACATCGCGCGCGAGCACGTCGTCGCGAGCACGGTAGACCGTCCCTTGGCGGTCTGCACCGAGGCGCTCGACCAGGCGGTAGCGTCCGGCGAAGGCGCCGCCGAGCGACGGCAGCGCCATCGCGTCGGTCGTGCCCATCGAGTGCCCGCCGTGGGGTCGGTCGGTGTGCGAGAGAAGCTCGGACAGCGTCGTCACACGAGCGGGTCGCCGTTGTCGCTGGTGCGACGGGTGGTGACGCGCTGGCCGTTGGCCGGATCGACGGTCGAGCGGCTCACCGACTCGACGGAG